>PVMK01127442.1_pt1 | contig 80210 bp, 92 predicted proteins | sample 1853481 | NCBI WGS metagenome assembly PVMK01 (sample SAMN08533507, study PRJNA380276) | Marine sediment metagenome, whole genome shotgun sequencing project.
GCAAGGCATGACGGGATTCGATCCCTTTGTTAACGTTAATGTTATACTTTTTGAATTAATTTTATTCCCCAGACTTTCCTTAGCAATCGCGACTTTTTATTATTTTTACGGAGTATTTTTAATTTAGCAAAATCTTTGCCTTGTAAAGCATGTATCAGCAAACTGTTATATTGGAATGGGACTAACAATAATAATTTGTAAATAATATCATCAATATCTTCTAAAAAATTATTAGGAAGACCTAACCCCTTGCCTTCTTTGGGTATCTCGATACCGTTTGATATCTCTGTTCGAAATAAAAATATTTCGGGATATCTAAGGACTTCCCATTTACAACCTTCTTTCCAATCAATTTCTTCATTTTAGCTAGATCATGGCCAGCCTTTTTAGGAGAAAAAGTGTGATCCCAATAAACTAAAGTTGCCTTCATGAGCGTTTCTATTGCCTGCTGACTAGAAAATGCTGCAGGAGCAAATAATTTCTTTCCATACAAAAGACGAGAAGCCAAATAAAAACTAAAAGCCTTATTTTGCCAGGCTATATAATCTACTTCATGCTTCTCTATCATCGGCATAACCAGTTAGTAAGCAGTTCTTTGAAGGATGTGTCACTTTGCGCCTAGTTTGTCTTCTTTGCCGTTGATTAATTTTTTGATGTTTGGGGTGTGGCGCCAGAACAGGAGCATGGCCATGAGCATGTTGCTGGCGATGAACCATGGGGAGTCCAATATAAAAGCAGTGAAGATCGGTGCTGTGGCGGTCGCTGTGAGGCCTGCCAGGGATGAATAGCGAAAGACAGCTGCCATCAGTAGCCAGGTGCCCATGAATGTCAGGCCGAGTATCCAGCAGGTTCCGAACAGTACACCGATCAGGGTAGCCACGCCTTTACCACCCTGGAAATTAAAAAATACGGGGAACAGATGACCGGTGAAGGCCGCCAGGCCGATGCCGGCAAGTATCATGTCTGGTGCATTCAATGCGTAACCAATAAGGACGGGAATGACGCCCTTGAGTACATCACCAGCCAGTGTCGGGATGGCGGCTTTCTTTCCATAGAGCCGCAACACATTGGTGGCACCGGGATTATTTGAACCCTGGGTTCGGGGATCTTCCAGTTGCATCAACTTGCATACGACTACGGCGGATGAGACTGAGCCGAACAGATAGGCAAGAACAATGAGTGAAATATCTATTACCATAGGGACATTGAAATCTGTCTTGCTTGACAGGTCAAGGGGATATCAGTTTAAGTAGCATCAATTTTGAATGAATTAGACATCAAAACATAGATATTTAAGACATGGACATTATTTATATAAAAGACCTGCGTATTGAAACCATCATCGGCATTTATGGCTGGGAACGTAAAACCAGACAAACCGTGGTGCTGGATATTGAAATGGGTACGGATATTCGTAAGGCCTCAATGACAGAGAATGTCGAGGACACTCTTAATTACAAATTGGTTGCCGAACGCCTGTTTGAATTTGTTGGGGCGAGTGAGTTTGAGTTGGTTGAAACCCTGGCTGAACAGATCTCGGACATCCTGCTGAATGAGTTCAAGGTTCCCTGGTTAAGATTAAAACTGAATAAGCAGGGGGCCTTGAAAGGTGTGCGTGATGTTGGTGTGATTATTGAGAGAGGCCAAAAATAAATAGGCAAGGGATAGATTGATGACACGTGTTTATGCCGGGCTGGGGAGTAATGTTGATAAAGAGGAAAACATACCCGCAGGACTCAATACATTGGCCAGCCATTTTTCTCCATTGGCCATCTCCACAGTGTATGAGAGTGAACCCTTAGGTTTTCATGGGGAAAATTTTTATAACCTGGTGGTAGGTTTTGATACAGACTTATCAGCATTGGAAGTGATCAGTATATTCAAGTCCATCGAGTCTTCTTTGGGTCGAACGTCATCCGACCAGGACACTACTTCAAAAACTATTTCTCATACACTGGATATTGATTTATTACTTTTCGGTGATCTGGTTCGACATAACGAACAAATAGATGTTCCGAGAGAAGATATTGTCCAGTACCCTTTTGTCTTATGTCCCCTCGCCGAGATTGCGGGAGGACTTGAACATCCTGAAACCGGTTTGAGTATTGCTGATATGTGGGCGTCTTTTGGCAAGGAAAGACATCAACTAAAATCCGTAACGCTTTAAATAAAAAATGTTGAATATTATTTGTTTTGGGGATTCCATCACCGAAGGCGGTGATTTCGAGCAAGCAAAAAGATGGACGTCGCTACTACAGGCCAGGCTGGATGAGAATCATCCTGAGGCTTATCGAGTAATCAATAAAGGCATAGCTGGAAATACATCGGCGCAGGGGTTTGACAGATTTTGCGACGATGTGCTGCCTTATTTGCCGGGGTTATTACTGGTGGAATTTGGTTTTAATGATGCCAATGTTAAAGACTGGACCATCGAACCTCGTGTCAGTTTAGGGGAGTTTGTCAGGAATTATCGGGAGTTTCACCGTATCGCAACAGCGAAGAATACAAGCTGTGTGTTCATCCTAAATCACACCATCGCTGAAGTTGATGGAAGGCAGGGGAATGGCTTGACTTATAATCAGAATCTACTGCTCTACGACCGGGCCGTCATTTCATTGGCAGAAGAACTGAAGGCAGAAGTAATCGACTTGCCCGGGATGATGGCAGCTAAAACTGTTCCCTTGGATGTGTATTTATCTGATGACAATTTACATTTGTCAGAAGCGGGGAATAAGCACTATGCGCAAATGGTTTTTGATGTAATCATAGAGAATAATTTTTATCAGACCATTAACTAAATAAAAAATGAATGCAATATCAGCCTGTCCTCGGAGAAATTAAATGGAAAAAAGATTTTTGGGAAAATCATTGGAATTAACCGTTATTGCGATGTGTCTGTGTGTTATATCGATTCCGGGGTGCGGTAGAATAGAGTCCAGGGGACAGGCAGACAAGCTAGAGCGGTCAGTCATGGACTATGCTTCAGCTTTAAGATGGTCATACTATAGAGAAGCGGTGAGCTATCATGTAACCAGGGATGGAAAGTATCCTGATGTGGATATTGAGGAATTAGAAAAAATTGAAGTGACAGATATTAATTTTATTTCTAAAACAATCATTCCCAGTTCGGAAAAGGATGGTATCAACGAGGCACTCATCGTTGCCGAGGTATTCTATTTTCACAAAGACCGGGGTACTGTCAGGGAGATAGAACTGAATCAGATATGGTGGTATAACGCTGAAATCAAGCATTGGTTGATTGAAACGGATTTTCCAGAATTCAAGTAACCAGAATTCTGGTGGATTTGTAATAAAAAAATAACCGGGCTGAAATGATAGTTGACTCACAAGCTTACAATTCAACTCTTCCCAAGCCTGATAAAATTGCCCTTAAGCTGAGCGAAAGCCTGCAGGAAAAAATAAGGCTGGCCATCATGGAGAATGGTGGTTCGATCAGCTTCGAACAATACATGCAAATGGCTTTGTATGAACCGGGGCTGGGTTACTATAGTGCAGGTTCCAGTAAATTTGGTGAGCAGGGCGATTTTGTGACTGCCCCTGAAATTTCCCCACTGTTCTCTCGCTGTATTGCCAGGCAATGCCAACAGGTTTTGTCAGAAATATCGTCTACTGAGGCCTGGTCTTCCAGTATTTTTGAACTCGGACCTGGTACTGGAGCCATGGCTATTGACATCATGTTGGAGCTGGCGCGAAGTAACACCTTGCCAGAAATCTATTACCTGCTTGAGCCCAGTGCCGATTTACGCCAGAGGCAACAGATCAACATCAGGAATACAATCCCTCAGCTTGAGGAACGATTTGTCTGGCTTGATCGTCTCCCTGAAGAAAAAATAAAGGGCGTTATTCTGGCTAATGAAGTTATTGATGCCATGCCCGTGAAGCGCATTGTAATTGACAGTGATGTTAAAGAATATGCTGTTACTTGTGATTTCGGAGCAAATGATGAAACACGATTTCAATGGATGAAGAGAGAGTTAGATGAAGATTTAAAGTCCGATATGCAAGAGATGTTTGATATGTTGGGGGAGTCGTTAGAAACACCCTATATCACAGAAATCAATTGCAATATTAAACCATGGTTAATGTCATTAGGTGACGTTCTGGACGATGGTCTTATATTGATTTCTGATTATGGCTATCCTCGACAGGAATATTTTCATCCACAAAGGCATGCAGGGACATTAATTTGTCACTATCGACATCACGTACACGATGATCCATTTCTGTATCCGGGGCTGCAGGACATCACTGCCTCGGTAGAATTTACCACTGTCGCAGAAGCAGCAGTTGATGCTGGGTTGTGTGTCTCGGGGTTTACCACACAGGCACATTTTTTAATTGCATGTGGGTTAGACCAGTTTGTCTCGGAATTTGAGACAGATGATGTGGCCGAAAGATCGAAGATCACACAACAAGTCAGCAAGTTAACCATGCCAGGTGAGATGGGTGAGAAATTCAAGTTTATCGGCCTGAGCAAAAAACTCGACATTCAATTGTGTGGCTTTAGTTTTATTGATCAAAGGTCCCGTCTATAAATATGAGAATAATTATTTTATTCCTGCAAATATTTTTGCTGGTTTTATTTTTGGGCGCCTGTAGCCGTGAACCAAAGCCTGATCAGGATCCCGTAGAAACCGAGTTCAGTGCAAAGTCTTTAGCCAAGGGTGATATAGATAATGTGCTTGATATTCATGTACATGAGGTCCGCAACTTATTACGTGAACTCATGATCAAGCTTTATAAAAGGAATCCAAAACAGTTAAAAAAATCTCCCTTTAGCGATATTGATAAAAATGTTTCGCGGGTGTTTGATAAACGCCATGATTGGTCATTTAAACAACTGGATTATAAAGAAGGTGTTGATGCGATAAGGATGACTTTTGATGATGCTTATCATGGCGACAGGGTTTTCTCATTTATTGTTGGCTTATCTTCTATGTTGATGGCATCGTATGGTGATAAAACAGACTTTTATATGTTGGATGATGTCGATGGGCAGGCGCTATATAACAGTGCCCGTAATATTGAAATTGCTGTATGGATGTTAAGTAATAACAGAGATGAGCAAGGGGAACTGTTTCTTTACAGTAATTCCCTGCCAAATGAGGATGCCTATCTGAGTTATGAACGACTGTTTGGTAAACTTATTGCGAATCAGGATACAATCGCCATTATTATGGAAAGCAAGAATAAACGTCTTATCAAGAAAGTATTCCAGAAAATGGCAACAGCAGTTTTTCTACCCATATAGTCTTCTCCTTCTGCCTGTAAACAGTATCAAGGGTTAAATAATGAATTTTCTACATCTCATCTTACTGGGCCTGCTTCAGGGATTGACAGAATTCCTGCCGGTTTCAAGTTCGGCACATTTAATCTTATTACCGTTAATTGCAGAGTGGCAGGATCAAGGCCTGGCATTAGATGTTGCTGCGCATTTCGGCACACTGGTCGCGGTAGTCATTTATTTCCGCGCGGACATAAAGAACATTATTGGTAATGGCGTCAAATTTACACCCTGGCAGGACGATAATATTGATGCTCGACTGTTCTGGTTCCTTGGCTTTGCAACGATCCCTGTCGTAGTAGTTGGTTTTTTTGGGCATGACTTTATCTCGGAATATTTTCGGGATCCGTTGATTATTGCGGTTGCTACAATTTTCTTTGGGCTCTTACTATGGTGGGCTGATATAAAGGGAAAACAAAACCGGGATGATGAAACATTGTCCTTGAAAGATATTATCTGGATTGGTCTTGCCCAGGTTCTGGCATTAATTCCTGGTACTTCAAGATCCGGGATCACTATGACCGCAGGGTTAATGCTTGGTCTTAACAGAAGGGCAGCAGCACGATTTTCATTTTTGCTGTCTATTCCTGTGATACTTCTTGCCGGGAGTTATGAAACCCTTTCGTTTATCAGGGGAGGTGAGTCAGCAGATATTATTTCTTTTGCTATCGTCTTTATTCTTTCATGGCTTGCAGCATGGTTAACGATCAGTCTCTTTCTAAGGTTCGTCGAAAAGACAGGCATGCTGCCCTATGTTATCTATCGTTTATTCTTAGGGACTATATTGCTTTATTTATTCCTGTAATTTTATTTTTTATGGCTACCATCACAAAGGGGTTGGTTTTTCGTTGCCTTGCAGCCACAGAAATAAACAGTAGTTGATTCATTTGCATCATACTGAATCGGTGTTATGTCTGTATCAGCATGTGCACCATCACAGAATGGTTGCGTCTTGCTTTTTCCGCAGGCACACCAGTAGTAAGATTTACCCGCTTCTACAGCAACAACAAATGGTTCTTCTGCAGCCCTGATTGGTTCGCTCATTTAATATTCTCCTTTAGAAAAAATTCAATGTGCCCTGATACGTTGGTTGATTCGTTTCCGGTATTCTACTTATTTTTTGGCTGTTAACGTATCATTTATCAAATTTATTCTTTCATTCTTGATGGCTTCGGCCATGGCCTTACCTTCCAGACCTTGTTGCCTGAGGCTTTCGGTGTCGACTTCATTCGCCGCATCCAGGGCTTTTTGGAAATAATCAGCTTGTGAATAGGCACAGTCTTCAAAGCCAGTACGACCTCTCGCATCGGCTTCACAACAGATCAGGAATTTCTTGAAACGTTCTGGCCTTCGAAAGGCGTCCATGGACTCCAGTTTTTTCAGAATTGTTTCAGCGCGCATTTCTTCGATACGGTGGCATGAAAAATGGTGTCTTGAAACCTGTATTGCCAGTTCTTTATATTGTTTGGGTGCCCGGTAACGTTTGCAGAGTGCTTCAATCAGTTTCACGCCACGCTCTTCATGACCATGGTGGCTTGGTAATTTTTCTTTAGGTGTGGTTCCTTTTCCCAAATCATGAACCAGGGTGGCGAAGCGAATCTGTGGATCCTGGCTCAGACGCGAGGCCTGGTTCAGTGACATTAAAGTATGAATACCCGTGTCGATTTCTGGATGATATTTTACTGGTTGTGGGATACCAAACAGTCGTTCAATCTCTGGAAAAAGTATGCTCAGGGCCTGGCAAGCTTGTAATGCCAGAATAAAACGTGAAGGGTAGGTTGCTCCCATGGCTACTTCCAGTTCATTCCAGACTCTCTCAGGGACTAATGTCTCAAGTTCACCTGAGGCTGAAATTTCTTTCATTAATGCCATGGTCTCTGGTGCAATACGAAATCCGAATTGCGCAGCAAATCGAGCAACCCTGAGTACGCGCAAAGGATCTTCTACAAAGGCCGGTGATACATGCCGCAGAATCTTGTCTTTAATATCTCGCTTGCCGTTGAAGGGATCTATCAGCTTACCAGTTTGGTCCTCAGCGATGGCATTAATGGTCAAGTCACGCCTGGCCAGATCTTCTTCCAGCGTGATATCTGCAGACGTATGAAAGGTAAAACCTTTGTAGCCTTTTCCAGATTTTCTTTCAGTACGCGCGAGCGCGTATTCTTCCTTTGTCTCGGGGTGTAAAAAAACGGGGAAGTCTTTACCAACAGGCTTGAAGTTCTGGCCTTCCATTTCCTCTGGTGTACCGCCAACGACAACCCAGTCGTTGTCCTTACCTGGTTTCCCAAGCAATTTGTCACGTACGGCACCACCCACAAGATATATTTCCATCGTCAGGCATTATAAATTATTGATCGTTGGAAATCCTGTTTGCCATGTCCAGTAAAGATGTTTTAATTGAAACAAACTATGGTTGAAGGTATTTGGCTTGCCTTTGATTTATAGGGGTAGATGGTGTTCATCCTTTGTTTAAGCGGTATGACTTCATGTCCCAGGCGCCAATCGTAAATACTGGCATAAAAGATGACCCGTTTCACATAGCCTCTGGTTTCATTGAATGGAATTTGTTCCACCCAGATATCGGCTTCCTTGCAACCTTTCTTTGGCGACCATTTGACCGATCGTCCCGGCCCGGCATTATATGCTGCAGTCGCTAATATATGGCTGCCATTAAATTTATCCTGCATCTCTTTCATATACGCAGTACCAAGCATGATGTTCTTTTTAGCGACCAGGAGATCGCTGGTGCGGAATCTCTTCATGCCAATTTTCCTGGCGGTCAATCTTCCTGTTGCTGGCATGAGCTGCATAAGTCCCAATGCCCCTGCAGGTGACTTCACTTTTTCCATAAATGCACTTTCAGACCTCATCAAGGCAAATATCCAACCGGCATCCAGGTTTCTTTTATTTGCATATTTTTCTATTTCATCGCGGTAGGTGATTGGAAATCTCAGCTCTAAATCATCATAGGCATGTGCAGCACCCATGGTAAAAATAGCACGATCGTACCAACCCCATTCCGAGGCAATTTGTGCTGCTATTTGCTTCTGGTAATTTGTCATGGAAATCAAGGCGTGTTGCCATTCACGTCTGGCTCTGTAGTCACCATAGAGGACAAATAATTCCCTGGCTCGACGTATGCCTGGCATACGCAAAATTTTATTTTTTGCCTCCAGGTCTTCCGGCAGAGGGTAATTATTCATTTTATATTCTGCCCCGATGCGGTCGGCCGCAAGAAAGCCATAATAGTCACGTTCACCAGCTATTGATGCATAAGATTCATTTGCCTTTTCGACATCTCCAATTTTTTCGAGCGCCCTGCCGCGCCAGTATATCCAGCGATATTTAACGGCCGCTATATCTGGCGGCTCATCTTTTGTCCATCGATAAAGCCTTTGCCAGTCCTTGTTTTTGAGTGCGGTGCGCAGACGCCAGTGAAATATTTCATCACTGTCGAGCATTGGGTTCAGCTTATCCAGCAGTTCAGCAGCTTTCGGATGTTTATTTTTTGCCGCACGGACAGTAATGACAAGATTAACATCATCTATTTCTACAGGGGTGAAATTGTAATTGTCCTGAAGTGGTTGCCAGTTACTCAAAGATCGGGTGATATTTTGTCTTGCCAGTCGTTTTATTCCATAAAGTAAAATTTCTCGTGCAACCGCCGTGTCCGGATATTGTGGGTTTTTAGTTCCTACTGAAGGGTTGTGGTGCATTGTGACCCATTGTTTGGCCCAGTACCTGTAGTCTTTATCCAGACGTTTACTGAGATAATTTACCAGCCCGGTATTGCCACTTTCCATTGCCAGCTGTATCCGTTCCCATACCAGTTCATTCGTCATCAGCTCACTTTTATATAGTCTTGCAAAGGCGGCATCACATTGAGGTGGTAACGATTTTCCGGTCAGCCAGAGTGTGCGGGTATCTTCCAACAGATAAGTATAGTTATTGGTGTTAATACGAGCCTGTAACTGTTGGCAGCGTAGTTTGAGTTCCCTTTGTGGTGTGTAATTGTCCAGAAAGGTTTGCCACTTCTTTTGTTTGACAAGTTGCTTCAGCCAGCTTTTTTTTAATGTATTGATCGAGATGAAATCCGGGTATAAGTAAATAAATTTCTTGATTTCTGCATCATCAATTTTATGCAGTCGTGGTCGCATATAGTTATATCGCAGGTAGGCATAGAGCGGATAGGTCTTGAGTCTTTCACTTAGCGTGGTAAAGGTTTTAATCTTCCCTGCCTTGAGTGCCTTTTTTGCATCAAGATATTGCTGGCGCTGTTCCTTGAGCGTGGCTGCAGAAATTTGCTGGCTGATTGTTAGTGGTGAAATAAAAATGATGAGCATCAATAAAATACGCATGACATTCGTACTGAAAATAGACAGCATTGTCTTTGATAAAATTGTGTTCTTGGATGGCAGGCTCATAGCGGTAGGCAAAGTATCAATAATCTTTATGTATATCGAGTTTTTTATGTAAGTGAGATTTGTCATTTTTAGGCCTGGTCGAGTGCCTATGCCATAATGCCCCGCATGATTATGCAAGAAACCCTCTGGAATAATGCCCACTGAGTTAATTGTCTGGACTGCCTATCTTTTGCTGGGGGTGATAGCAGGCCTTGTTGGTGGCTTGCTTGGATTAGGAGGTGGAATATTAATCGTTCCCGCACTTCTGTTTTTGTTTATGTGGCAGGGTATGCCCGCCGATATCCTCATGCACCTGGCAGTAGCAACCTCTTTATTTACCATTGTTTTTACTTCGATTTCCTCAAGCTATGCACACCACAAGCATCAGGCGGTTTTATGGTCGCAGGTCTTCCTTCTGACTCCGGGGATAATCGTAGGTGCAGTGTTTGGCGCATTTATCGCTGATTATATCTCCAGCGATATTCTCCGCAGACTATTTGGAATATTTGAAATATTAGTCGCATGTCAGATTGGATTTTCAGTAAAACCGTCAGCGCAAAGGTCATTACCCGGACGTAATGGAATGTTAATCGCGGGAGGAGGGATAGGGACATTATCAACGATTCTGGGAATCGGTGGTGGTACGTTGACAGTGCCATTTTTAATATGGTGCCATGTAGATGTACGCAAGGCCGTTGCAAGCTCATCAGCCTGTGGTTTTCCGATTGCCCTGGCAGGCACTCTGGCGATGATTTTTACCGGACTGGATTCTACATCTCTTCCAGAAAATACCATTGGTTATGTCTATTGGCCTGCGGCGATACTGATACTTATTACCAGCGTATTGTTTGCCCCGGTTGGTGCGAAGCTTGCTCATTCCATCCCTGTGGACGCATTAAAACGTGTTTTTGCTATTGTCCTGGCGTGCGTTGGTTTGAGAATGCTATTTTAGTTCGAGATGATAAATGCTGGTAATCAAGAACCTTCTTTTTCACTGGTACCAAAATTTTTGAGCTTAACCTTGCCGTTGAAGAATTGAATACTGATTCTTGTCTTACCATTATCCCACACAGAAGATTTTCCAGTTAAAGAACCAATTCCCATGCTGGACGATTCATCAGGTTCACCAAGGATCTTGATGACAGCGGTTTCTTCCATGCCGCTTTCTATGCGGTCGTAGTTTTCCTCCGTAATACGGCTACAGGCAATGAGTAATGATAACAAGAAAAGGATTGATATAATTTTTATGAATTTCATAATGAAGGTTCTGAGTTTACATATGGTCGATAGGTGTCAATGGTAACGAAAATTATTCTGCTTGTCTTAGCTTTGCTTTGTATTCCACTGGTACTGGTCGTGGGGGCATTTATTCAGAATGACCTTCCCTGGAATGACCCTCCAGGTATTTTTGAACGCCTGCATCAATATGCTACAACAAATGTCGCAGAGACCACGGCAGAATCAACATATCCTGAATTAGTCTTACGTGAATACGATCTTCCCACTGAAGATCTTTTTAAATTATTGCAAACATCCGTGAATCAACTGGGTTGGGAGATTACAGGTCATGGCGATGAATCATATTCAATTCTGGCTGTTGTCACTACACCTTTGAGAGGATACAAAGACGATGTGCTGATTCGTTTACTGCCAATATCGGAAAACAGCAATCACCTTTACATACGTTCAAGCTCAAGAGAAGGACATGGCGATCTGGGAACCAACACACGCCATATTCTGGATTTGTATCAGCAACTAGAGTTGCATATGGTAAAGGAACCTATGATTAAGTCATGAATCGATTGCTGGTTAAAATATCATGTTTCTGCGTCGCCTACACGGATGTAGGTGAGGGGCGTGAGCAAGGATGCGGAAGCTTTGTAAAACTTCGCAATAGCCCTGCTATTACGTGCGTTTCACGCCTTGAACCAGAATATTTTAACCAGCAATCTATTCGACCCAGACTTAACCAGAGGTTCCTTAAATAAATATGCAGGAAATACTCAACATTCAAACACAGGGACGAAGTACGATTGATATCACACATGAGCTTGAAAAATTAGTCGCCCAATCCGGTGTTGAATCTGGATTGTGTAATTTATTTATTCAGCATACCAGTGCATCTCTTATTCTTTGCGAGAATGCAGATCCGGATGTGAGAGGGGATCTGGAAAATTTCATGCAACAAATTGTCAAGGATGGTGATTCAATATTTAGACATACAGCAGAAGGTCCAGACGATATGCCAGCGCACATACGCAGCGTATTGACCAGCTCCAGTCTGACGATTCCGATTGCGCATGGAAAATGTTTGCTTGGCACATGGCAGGGTGTTTACCTTTGGGAGCACCGTTTAAATGCACATGTAAGAAATGTTATTGTGACGATACAGAAGGGAGATTAGTTTTTTTAGATCGATGCAGGGAGTTATATGATGGTACAGGCAGTCTGGAAGGGTGTTGTTCTGGCAGAAAGTAATGCATGTGAAATTGTAGAACGGAATTATTATTTTCCACCGGAATCGATAAATGAGGAATATTTTATCAAGAGCTCAAGTCATACCGTGTGTTTCTGGAAAGGGCGTGCCAGTTACTACGATATCAAGGTAAATGACGATCTTAACCAGGAAGCCGCCTGGTATTACCCCCAGCCAAAGTCCCGGGCTGAACACATCAAAGGCTATGTTGCCTTCTGGAAAGGAGTTGAGATCGTAAAATAACTAAAATTGTTCACAATTTTGAGACTTTCATCACATTATTTATCCAAAATCTGGCTTATAAATCAATCATATAAGGCGCATATGAGGATTGTGTCGGTTTGGCTTTTAAATGATGAATAGGTGAGTGTTTATGTCTGAAGAAAAACGTCGAGATGACAATAGTCGAAGAGTAAAAGTAAAACGCAGACAAAATGGTTTTAGTATGATTTCGAACTATGCGAATTACAGCGGTATCGAGCGCAGAATAAACTCGGATCGGAGAACAACGCCAGACAGGCGTGCTGTAGTTGTCTGATTTTCTTGTTTCTGGATTCCTTTAGCTGTATTTTTGAATGATGTTCGCCAGGGTGTTGATGTGTGCAGGTTGCTCATTTAGCGCAGGGATGTAAGAGAATTTGTTTCCTCCTGCCGCAAGAAAGGTTTCCCGGTATCGTATATTAATTTCTTCAAGTGTCTCAAGGCAGTCTGCAGAAAAACCGGGGCATATAATATCAACATTTTTGATCCCGGATTTAGCCAGTTCTTCTAAAGTAATATCAGTATAGGGTTTTAACCATTCTTTAGGTCCGAACCGCGATTGAAAAGTCAGCATCCACTCTTTTTCATCCAGATTTAATTTTTCAGCAACGAGTCTGGCTGTCTTGTGACACTCGCAGTAATAGGGATCCCCCGCGTCAAAATAAGCCTGTGGAATACCGTGGAATGAAAATAATAATTTTTCAGCACGTGTTGTTTGTTGCCAATGTTCTGTAATGCTTTCGGCGAGTGCATCAATATAATCAGGCGAGTCATGGTAATGTTTGACCAGATGTAATTCGGGGATGTTACGCCAGGTTTTCAAAATATCTGCTACAGCATCAAATGTTGATGCCGTCGTTGAAGCAGAATATTGCGGATAAAGTGGCAAGATAATAATTTTTTGTGCATTGGCCTGTTGCAATTTTTCCAGACCTGACTGAATTGATGGATTCCCATAACGCATGGCCAATTCAACATGGAATTTCCCTGTCGCGTGGTCATCAAGACACTTCTGGATTGCGGCAGCCTGTTTTTTTGAAATATCTAGTAAAGGTGAACCTGATTCAGTCCATATTTTACGATAAGCGGCAGCAGAGTATTTTGGCCGGATCCGTAAGATAAAGCCATGTAGAACAAACCACCAGATAAACCTGGGAACCTCAACAACGCGTGGATCTGCCAGAAATTCACCAAGATAGCGTCTTAATGCCGAGGCAGTCGGGGCATCTGGCGTACCAAGATTTGTCACAAGTACGCCGGTACAGGGGCCTGCCTCGTGTTTAAAATCTGTGTTACCGATATAATTTGTCATAGATACCTAAACTACCTGGAAATTAACTTTATATAGGAGCTTTACGTGTTTGTAAAAAAAACCTCAGAATGTGATGCCTTCATGGCAAATGATGGTTGTAGCATACGTGAATTATTACATCCAAAAAATGATGCTATTGAATTGCCTTATTCATTGGCCTTGGCAACAGTAGATGTTGGTAGTAAAAGTTACCAACATAAACTGGAACAGACCGAGGTTTACCATATATTGCAGGGCTATGGTCGAATATTCATTGAAAATGAAGGCAATGAGGTGGGGGCTGGTGATGTCATCGTTATACCTGCACAGGCATTGCAGTGGATCGAAAATATAGGCAGTGAGCCCCTGATATTTGCTGCAATCGTGAGTCCGCCCTGGACGAAAGATGGCGATGTGAGGTTAAACCAGGAAACATGAAGTTTTGTAATCAATGCGGTGCTGGAATCATCAGGAAAATTCCTGCAGGGGACAATCGGCTACGTTACGTTTGCATTTCCTGCGAAGAAATTCATTACCAAAACCCCAATATCGTGACAGGTTGTATTCCTGAATATGAAGGCAAGGTACTTATGTGTAAACGTGCCATTAAACCACGATATGGTTACTGGACCTTGCCTGCAGGATTTATGGAACTGGAGGAAACTTCGCTTGAGGCTGCTTTGAGAGAGACGCTTGAAGAGGCAAATGCCAGAGTGAATATTCTGGATCTCTATGCGGTCTTTAATCTTCAATATGCTGGCCAGGTTTATATGATGTATCGATCACAGTTGCTGGATCTGGATTTTTCTGCAGGAGAGGAAAGTCTGGAAGTGAGATTATTTACCGAGAGCGAAATTCCCTGGGATGAAATTGCATTTACAACAATAAAACAGACACTGAAATTCTATTTTCAGGATAGGCGGAATGAGAAATTCCGTCTACATACCGGTGATATCATCAAACATGATGATGGCAGATATGATTTCCGGGCAGGGCCAGAATCCAGGAATGAAGACTGAATACGGTTTGTTAATAAAAGAGTCTAGTCGTCGACCTCAAGCCATCGGGTATAACTACACTCGTAGCATTTCCCGTCCGCAATAATCTGATCGCCCTGTGAGAATTCTGCATCATTCCAGTAACATTTTTCATTTTGCAGATCCATACTTACTGTTGCTTCTTCACTCATGGGACCAAGGATTTCTGATGTATTTTTAGATGGGTCAGGTGCTTCAACTTCTACAGGGTTGCTGTTTGACATGGGTAGTCCTCCTGGTAGTTTTGAGCTTAAGCATAAAACCTCTGGTGGATTTCTGCCAGTAGTTATTGCTGGTTGTGTTGATATTTTGGGCTTCGATTTATTTTTGATTCCGCCTTCTAGCGGCGTGATACTTTTCTTTGTACAGACTAAAGAAAAGTACCCAAAAGAAAACTGCCCCTGATATCAAGGCCCCACACAAGACTTGGGGCTCCCCGAACTGCTCACCATCGCCAACGCGCCATTCAAATTCGCATCCATGCTCAATTGAACTAAAAATCACATCCCTGTGATTTTTACACTACCGATGGCAACCAGCCCGGCAAGGCATAACGGGATGATTAAAACCATCCGCGTAAGGCGGAACCAATTCTAAAATAGAATATTGATGCTTATTAATTGACTGGATACAGGCATGCGCCAGTATGACGATAGAAGTACTGGATTCCCGTTTACACGGGAATGACGGGTGTTTAATGATTGTATTTCAAAGAATAAAAAGTCGCCGCTAAAAGGCGGAATCAGAAATCAAACGAGAATAAATACTTAATACAGTTACGATATGGAAAAATCTAAACGATTATCGTTTCATTGCATCAAAAAATTCAGCATTATTCTTAGTGGCTTTAAGTCTTTCCATCAAAAATTCCATTGCCGCCAGATCATCCATTGGATGCAATAACTTGCGAAGGATCCATATCTTCTGCAGATCATCTTCAGGGGTCAATAATTCTTCGCGACGTGTTCCTGAGCGATTAATATTTATGGCAGGGTAAATACGTTTTTCGGCAATATTTCTGTCCAGATGTAACTCCATGTTACCTGTGCCTTTGAATTCCTCATAGATAACATCATCCATGCGTGAACCTGTATCAACCAGTGCGGTGGCAATGATGGTTAGGCTGCCGCCTTCTTCAATATTACGGGCGGCACCAAAAAAGCGTTTTGGTCTTTGCAGGGCGTTGGCATCAACACCACCGGTAAGCACCTTGCCTGAGGCAGGAACCACGGTGTTGTAGGCACGAGCAAGACGGGTTATTGAGTCAAGCAGGATGACGACATCTTTTTTATGTTCAACCAGGCGTTTTGCGCGTGCGATAACCATTTCAGCAACCTGAACATGACGGCTTGCTGGTTCATCAAAGGTACTGGAGATGACTTCGGCCGTGGTGGTCCTTTCCATCTCGGTGACTTCTTCAGGACGTTCGTCAATCAGAAGAATAATCATATGACATTCAGGATGGTTGTGAGTGATAGATTTCGCAAGACTTTGTAACATCATTGTTTTACCCGCTTTCGGAGGTGAAACAATCAGCCCACGTTGGCCTTTACCGATTGGAGACATCAGGTCGATGATTCTTGGCGTGATGTCTTCGGTACTGCCGTTACCCATTTCCAGTGTCAATCTATCATTGGCAAATAACGGAGTCAGATTCTCAAAGAGTATTTTACCCTTGGCTTTTTCTGGAGGTTCAAAATTGATCTCTTTAACTTTTAGCAGTGCAAAATAACGTTCACTGTCTTTTGGCGGTCTGATCTTTCCGGCAATATTATCGCCGGTTCGCAGGTTAAATCGTCTTATCTGGCTAGGGGAGACGTAGATATCATCCGGGCCTGCGAGATAGGAGCTATCTGCTGATCTAAGAAATCCAAAACCATCCTGTAAAATTTCCAGTACACCATCGCCATAGATATCCTCACCTTTTTTGGCGTGTGCCTTGAGGATCTCAAAAATGACATCCTGTTTGCGGGATCTTGCCAGGCCATCAAGGCCAAGTTCTTCTGAGAGTGAGACGAGTTCTGTTGCAGGTTGTTGCTTAAGTTCGGTAAGGTTCATAGGTGTGGTCTGGTTTCATATTGATATGGAATTGTGAAAACGCGCTTAATACACGTTTATGGATCTGGATCTGTTTTGTTTAAAAACTTTAATTAAATTATGTTTTGGAGAGCTGCTACTAATAAATCGAGAATGATTTTCTCTAGTTATGCTTTAAAACTAGCATGTTGCTAGCGATTCGTCCAGTAAAAACCACAACTTAAATAGTACTATCTATAAACGCAGTGAGTTGAGATTTAGACAGTTGCCCGACTTTTGTGCCGATCACATCCCCATCTTTGAATATCATTAACGTTGGAATGCCTCTAACAACATATTTCTGTGGTGTCTGCTGATTATCATCAACATCCATCTTGGCGATGACCAGTTTACCTTCATATTCGCCAGAAATTTCTTCGAGTACGGGGGCAATGGCCTTACATGGGCCACACCATTCTGCCCAGTAATCGACCAAAACCGGTGTATCTGATTTTAATACTTCTTCTTCGAAGCTAGAATCTGTAACATGTATGATGTTTTCGCTCATTAATCTAGATTGCCCCTGTGTGCTTTTGCGGAAAGAATCTTAATTTCAACGAAATTAAGACACTATTGCAAGCCAAACCTGTTAATTAAATTGAAATTCTTATGAATGCACCACATACGACGGATGTCGAATTCAGTCAGTTAGGTCTGGATGACCGCTTACTCAAGTCACTTGATGAGCATGGCTTAACACATTGCACCTCGATACAGGCGGAATGTTTACCGATTGCCCTTGCTGGTAAAGATGTTGCCGGGCAGGCACAAACGGGGACCGGTAAGACAGCGGCATTTTTACTGGCGATCATGCAACATTTACTAAATAAGCCTGAACGCCCCGGACGAAAACAGCAGCAACCTAGAGCAATCATTATTGCCCCGACCAGAGAGCTCGCCATCCAGATTCACAAAGATGCGGTGATGCTTAATGCCCATGCCGGACTTTCATTAGGCCTGGTTTATGGTGGCGTAGACTATGAAAAACAGCGCAAAAGCCTTGGTGAGAAAATAGATATCCTGATTGGCACGCCAGGACGTCTGATCGATTATCACAAGCAGAATGTATACAGTCTCAAGGGTATTGAGATTGTTGTTCTGGATGAAGCAGATCGCATGTTTGATCTGGGTTTTATCGCTGATATCAGATACATGTTCAGACGCATGCCGCCACCGGAAAACAGATTGAATATGTTGTTTTCAGCGACACTGTCACATCGGGTCATCGAACTGGCATACGAACATATGAACAGCCCTGAGAAGGTCATTATCAATCCTGATCAGGTGACGGCTGAAAACGTGAAACAAACCATGTATCACGTTGCCAATGACGAAAAAATTTCCTTGCTTCTTGGGTTGATGAAAAGAATTGATCCAAAGCGCTCCATCGTTTTCGTCAATACAAAAAGAGCAGCGGAAAGAGTCTGGTCCTATCTCGAAGGCAATGGCTATCATTCGGCCGTTTTGTCCGGGGATGTACCACAGAACAAAAGGCAGCGATTATTCAAGGAATTCTCGGAAGGTAGACTTCCCGTGTTAGTTGCTACTGATCTGGCAGCAAGGGGTTTGCATGTTCCCGAAGTGAGCCACGTATTTAATTACGATTTACCCCGGAATGCCGAGGATTATGTGCATCGTATTGGTCGAACCGCTAGAGCAGGGGCCTCTGGCGATGCTGTCAGTTTTGCCTGTGAAGAATATGTCTATTCACTGATGGAGATTGAAGAATATATAGGTCATAAATTACCGGCCAGTGAGATCACAGTTGATATGCTGGTTGAGCCAAAGCCGCCGGTGAAAGTAGAGCGCAAGCGCTCTGGAGGCCCTGGAAGAGGACGTAATAGTGGCGGGGGTCGTAACAGATCAAACAGGTCTTCTTCAAGAAGGAGGTAGTTGAATGGACTTCAGCCCGGAAGAATCAGGCAGTGAATATTAGCGGGAATCATAAGAATAGCATTTTGCGGAACGATAATATTTGTTACTCTGAACCATCATCAATAAGTTATCTGTATCAATACTTTGGGGACAAGACATGCCTGGCCAAATTTGTGGAAAAACAATTCGATTACTGATGCTCCTGTTTGTATTGAGTCAGGTGGTTGCATGTGGTCAAAAAGGCAAGCTCTACCTTCCTGATGAGCAACAATCGTCACTTATGCCTGCAACATCATCAGCCACTTTATCTGTTACTTCATTAGCCTGATTCGAAATAAAATGACTTTATTCGCCTATCATAGCGGCCAGCTTTGTGCCGAGGGCGTGGCGCTTGCTGATGTTGTAAAAAAATTCGGCACCCCCTGCTATGTCTATTCCAGATCAGCAATTGAGCAGCAATGGCAAGCGCTGGATTCGGCTTTGGCTGCGCAAAAACATCTAATCTGTTACGCCGTGAAGGCCAATTCAAATCTGGCTGTACTCAACATTCTGGCAAGACTCGGATCAGGTTTTGATATTGTCTCTGCAGGTGAGCTTGAACGCGTGCTTAAGGCAGGAGGAGGTGCGGGCAAGATTGTGTTTTCTGGCGTTGGTAAAAAAGCCAATGAAATGCAACGTGCACTGGAAGTCGGTATCAAGTGTTTTAATGTGGAGTCACTGGCAGAACTGGATCGTTTAAATGAGGTTGCTGGTGCGATTGGAAAAATTGCACCGGTATCTCTGCGTGTGAATCCGGATGTCGATGCCAGGACACATCCATATATCGCCACAGGCCTGAAAGAAAATAAATTCGGGATTGCTTTCCAAGATGCGCACACAGGCTATGAAAAAGCCAACTCAATGGCAAATCTCAATATCGTAGGCATCGATTGTCATATCGGTTCGCAGATCACCAGTATGTCTCCATTCATTGATGCACTTGATCGTCTGCTGGGACTGGTGCAGGAGATTGAAACGGCCGGGGTCACACTTGAACATATTGATATTGGTGGTGGACTAGGCATTCAGTACCAGGATGAAATACCACCATCAGTACAGGAATATGCAGATGAGGTGTGTGCAAAATTTGCCAACAGGGAGCATGAACTCATCCTTGAGCCTGGTCGTAGCATTGTCGGTAATGCAGGTGTGTTATTAACTCAGGTCGAATATTTGAAACAAACACCAGACAGAAATTTCGCAGTTGTAGATGCGGCGATGAATGATTTAATACGGCCTTCCCTATACAGTGCCTGGCACGATATTTTGCCTTTGAAAGAACAAAAAACAGAAGCCGACGAAGTAGTCGATATCGTCGGGCCTATTTGTGAGACTGGAGATTTTCTTGGCAAAGAACGTCATTTGTCTTTGCAACAGGATGATCTGTTGGCCGTGTGTTCAGCAGGAGCCTATGGGTTTACCATGGCATCAACCTACAATTCACGTCCGAAAATCTGTGAGGTGATGGTGGATGGGGATCAGGTTTTTGAGATCAGGAAGCGGGAGACTGTTGAGGAGTTGATGGTTGGGGAGTCATTGCTTCCTGATTAGTTGTTGATTGGAAAGAGGGACTTATCGTCATACCGGCCTTGAGCCGGTATCCAGTAAAATTATATCGCCTGAAAGGCGAACTATATTTTTCCGTAAGATCTCATATTCTATCAAAGTTTAGATTTCACTCGGTACTTCCCTGTACCTCGCCGACGGCGACATGCTGTCGTGCAAATCGTCTATCCTGACGATTTGTCACCTTTTAGCGGCGTGTACCTTTTCTTTGTGCAGACTAAAGAAAAGTACCCAAAAGAAAACTGCCCCTGATATCAAGGCCCCAAAAAAAGACTTGGGTCTTCCCTCGTCAATCAATAGTGCTCACGGGTACGCGGCTACATGACCTCGTGTCATGGAGCCACTTATCTGCACGTCCTGTGCAGCTATCCCTATCACCACTTCCTTCCTCGGCTTGATATAAGGGGGATATATTCCTGCGTTAATTCCACAGTAGTAAGTGTTCTGCAGTTTTTATCCCCGTTGATATCTTACTGAATTTATATTAGTGAGTAGCGAAAAATGTACAGGAAGTACATTTTAGCCCATCGGATCATGGATGAGCCTATGGGCGGTGCGTTGGTCAGCAAAATAAATTCAGGAACCCGCAGGGTAAGACATTAGGGAAAGGTTCTTTTGCCTACTTTTCTATGAAGAAAAGTGGGTCGCCATGAAGGCGAAATAAATAATAAAAAAACACTGGATTCCCGCATACGCGGGAATGACGATTGTCGACTCGGCTTTGTCTGGAAAACTTGTTCCTGACGTTTTCACCCGAATATGTCCTATATTCGTCCTGAGTCGCTCTAGCTTCTGCATCCATGAAGTCGTGGATACTGGTTTAACAACAGTATGACGATCGAGTTAAATAACTTCCTTCTCTCTTAACATATCAATCACCTTCTCTACGCATTCTTCAATAGAGTCTTGATCTGTAGCCAAAACCAGTTCAGCATTCTCCGGTGTTTCATATGGAAACGAAACTCCCGGTAAAGTATCTGTCTTTACGTTTGCTTCTGCAGCATAAAGTCCACTGGGATCACGTTGTTTGCATACTTCCAGTGGTGGATTCAGATAAACGATAAAACAATTATCTTTGCCGATAATCTCCATAGCATGATCGCGGGATTCCTGATCGGGTGCAACAAATGCACCACAACAGATCAGGCCCGAATCGTTAAGATGTTTTGCAATATGAACACTGCGGCGTAAATTTTCAACACGACCTTCCTTATCACGTGGCAAATCCTTGCTGATGCCTAGGCGCATGGCCTTGCCATCGAGTACGGTACTGACTCGTCCCATATCAAACAGGCGGCGTTCCAGGGCATGTGCCAATGTGGTTTTTCCTGCACCGGATAATCCGACGAACAGCACGGTAACCGGTTTCTGCCCATATCGTGCAGCTCTTTCTTCCTTGGTGACATGTCCCACGGAATCGTGGTGATGGCTATCTGTAGTTTTTGTCTTTTTGTTCTGGGCATCGGTAATCATCCCCGCGCCGATAGTGACATTGGTCAGGCGGTCGATAATAATGAACGCACCTGTTCCCCGATTTATTTTATAGCTATCAAAACAGATAGGCTGATCCAGAGTAACTTCACATACTCCAATTTCATTCAGTTGTAATGAGGGAGATAATTTTTCCTCCAGGGTGTTGACATCAATCCTGTGTTTCAGCGCTGAGATATGGCCGCTGATATTCTTGTTTGCGTGTTTGAAATCATATTGTGTACCAGGCAGCATGGCTTGCTCTGTCATCCAGATAATAGTGGCCTCAAATTTATTATCCACTGAAGGGAAATTATCACTGTGTACCAACATGTCTCCGCGACTGATATCGATTTCATCTTCCAGGGTCAAGGTAATCGCCATCGGTGTGAAGGCCTGTTCAAGTTCCTCATCATAAGTAACGATGGATTTGATCTTGCTGGTTTTGCCGGAAGGTAGTGCGGTGACATCATCGCCTTTATGAACAATACCGGATGCCAATGTGCCACAGAAGCCACGGAAGTTAAGATTAGGCCGGTTGACGTATTGCACGGGAAAACGCATATCTTCGAAATTATGATCTGCAGCAATCTCTACGTTTTCCAGAATATGCATCAATGTCTCACCATCGTACCAGGGAGTTTTGTCACTGATGTTAACTACGTTATCGCCATTCAGTGCAGACAAGGGGATGAACTGTACATCACCTTGATCCAGTGTCCTGGCGAAATCGAGGTAATCCTGCCTAATGTTGTCAAACACCTCTTTGCTGAATTCCACCATATCCATTTTATTAATGGCAACGATGACATGCTTGATGCCTAGTAGAGAAGTAATAAAACTATGGCGTTTGGTTTGAACCTGTACCCCATGTCGTGCATCAATCAAGATGATGGCCAGATCGCAGTTCGAAGCACCCGTTGCCATATTGCGCGTATATTGTTCGTGCCCTGGTGTATCGGCAATAATAAATTTACGTTTGGCCGTGGAAAAATACCGGTAAGCGACATCGATGGTAATGCCCTGTTCTCTTTCTGCCTGCAGGCCATCGACCAGCAGTGCCAGATCATATTCACCTTCGGTTGTTCCTGATTTAATACTGTCAGCCTTGATTGATTCCAGCTGGTCCTCATATATCATTTTTGAATCATGCAGCAGGCGACCAATCAGTGTGCTTTTGCCATCATCAACGCTGCCGCAGGTGAGCAGTTTTAAGAGCTGTTTTCTCTCATGCTGCGCGAGATAAGCATCGATGTCTGTGCTAATTAATTCAGATTGATGTGACATGCTATAAATGACCAGATAAATTAGTTAAGTGAATATTTTTAATTGAATATTCCTAGAAATAACCTTCGCGTTTTTTCTTTTCCATGGAGCCTGATTGATCGCTGTCGATCAGACGCCCCTGACGCTCGGAGGTGGTAGTGAGTAACATCTCCTGAATAATCTCAGGCAATGTGGTGGCCTCTGATTCCACTGCCCCCGTGAGCGGGTAGCAACCGAGTGTCCTAAACCGTACGGTTTTTATTTCTGGTTTCTGACCTTCTGCCAAAGGCATGCGGTCATCATCCACCATAATATCTATTCCTTCATAGTTAACGACAGGTCTTGGCTTGGCAAAATACAAGGGCACAATTTCGATCTTGTTCAGATGGATGTATTGCCAGATATCCAGCTCTGTCCAGTTAGAAAGTGGGAAGACACGAATACTTTCTCCCTTGTTGATCTTGCCATTGAATATATTCCATAATTCCGGACGTTGGTTCTTTGGATCCCAATGATGATTCTTGTCTCTGAATGAATACACACGTTCCTTGGCCCTGGATTTTTCCTCATCGCGGCGGGCGCCACCAAAGGCGGCGTCAAATTGATGTTTGTTGAGGGCCTGTTTCAGGCCCTCGGTTTTCATGATGTCAGTGTGCTTTTGGCTACCATGTGTAAATGGTCCGACGCCTGCATCAACGCCCTCCTGGTTAATGTGAACAATCAGATCCAGACCAAGTTTTTCCATTTGCTGATCACGAAACTCGATCATTTCACGAAATTTCCAGGTGGTGTCCACATGCATCAGGGGGAAGGGTAATTTCCCGGGATAAAAGGCCTTCAGGGCAAGATGCAGCATGACAGTCGAGTCCTTACCGATCGAATAAAGCATGACCGGTTTATCAAACTCAGCGGCAACTTCACGGATGATGTAAATGCTTTCTGCTTCGAGCTGTTTGAGATGTGTTAAGTTGTAATCTGTCATTACCAATAAAGTGTCTTGTGTTAATTCCTGCCAACTCTGGCAACCATAGCCAAACTATCTGCATAAGCAGGCAGCCTGGGTATGCAAAGGGCGCAAAGTATAGTGCAACTGCTATAGTAACCCAAGCGTCACTAGCCTTATTATCAATAGATAAAAAGAATTAGGTTATTCATTTTTCTTACATGTATTGACAAGATTTTGGAGCGTATTTAGTAAGAGAACAATGCGGAGGATCCCTGAACCCGAACTAATGAATAATGAAGCGCAGGCACTGGCCTACGCCCAGGCCAATTTTGATGAGCCTCATGATATGTTTATTCAGGTATTCAAAGATACCTTTCCAGAATCTAAAGTAAGTGGTCACATACTTGATCTGGGATGTGGGCCAGCGGACATTAGCATTCGTTTTGCCCAGGCATATCCAGATTGTGAGATTGATGGTCTTGATGGTGCGCCCAGGATGCTGGCGCAGGGGAAACTGGCCATTCAAACAGCACAGTTGCAAGACAGAGTTCATTTACTGGAAGGGGTGTTACCTGGGGCAAATTTACCTCGTGATAACTATGATGTGATCATCAGCAATAGTTTATTACACCATCTGCACGATCCGGATGTTCTGTGGGAATGTATTAAACAGTTTGGTAGCCTCGGTACTTTAGTATTCATCATGGACTTAATGCGGCCTGAGTCTGAGGAAGTTGCCAGGGAATTTGTCGATGCATACGCAGGAGAGGAGCCCCAGGTATTGAGAGAGGACTTCTATCATTCACTCTGTGCCGCGTTTTTACCTGAAGAGATTCAATCACAATTAGCCTTCGCAGGCCTATCGCAATTTGAAGTCAAAATACTCTCTGATCGGCATGTACTCGTGTTCGGGACATTATAAAATACGCACAATACCAGTGCACTTCATGTAATATATGTACAATATTAGTGCGTCGGTTGGATGGAAAGAGATCTCATTGCCCAGATATTAGTTCTTTATTGATGTTTCACTCGATGCAGGGTCTGGGCATGATCGAGATCTGTGCGATATGCTTAACTCATTGATAGTTATAGTTATATATCAATATTTTTAAACTGAATTTGACCTCTTTATCGAAAGATCCGGATAATTTCCCTAAGTAAAAAGAATTAATGTTGCATGTTTAATTATTGGCATGTTAAATGCACCCTTTCAGATTCTAATAATAATATTCATCGTTCTGGCTGCAGCCCATGTGGCAGAGCGATCGCAACCGCTTTCAAAAGCATATCAGTCACGACATTGACGAGGAGAAAATAATGTCTAAAGAAAATGTGATGAAGCTCATCAAAGACAGCGAGGCCAAATTTGTTGATTTGCGCTTCACAGATACACGAGGGAAGGAACAGCATGTCACCATCCCTGCTTCAGTTGTTGATGATGCTTTTTTTAACGATGGCAAGATGTTCGATGGATCATCAATTTCCGGATGGAGGGGTATCGACGATTCAGACATGGTATTGATGCCTGAAACTGATACCGCAGTCGTAGATCCTTTCTATGACGATCCAACCGTCAACATCCGTTGTGACGTTCTGGTACCTACGACGATGCAAGGTTACGAACGTGATCCACGTTCCCTGGCCAAACGTGCAGAGGCTTATCTTCAGTCAACGGGGGTTGCAGACACGGCATACTTTGGTCCGGAACCAGAATTTTTTATCTTTGATGATGTACGCTGGTCAGATAATGTAAACAGTGCTTTCTACGAAGTTGATTCCGATGAAGGTTGCTGGAACAGCGATACCATTACTGAAGATAAGAATATCGGTCATCGTCCTGGTGTAAAAGGCGGTTACTTTCCAGTACCTCCTGTTGATTCACAACAGAACATTCGTTCTGCCATGTGTACAGTTCTGGAAGAAATGGGTGTCGAAGTTGAAGTCCATCACCATGAAGTGTCAACTGCAGGACAGGCTGAAATTGGCACTCGATTTAATACATTATTAAAACGTGCAGACGATAACATGATACTCAAATACGTTGTGCTGAATGTTGCACACGCCTACGGGAAAACAGCGACTTTCATGCCTAAGCCATTGGTAGGTGATAATGGTAACGGTATGCACGTACATCAATCGTTGTTCAAAGATGGTGAAAATCTGTTTTCGGGTGACCAATATGGTGGATTGTCCGAAGCGGCTTTGCACTATATTGGCGGTATCTTTAAACACGCACGTGCACTTAACGCCTTTACAAATGCCAGCACCAATAGCTACAAGCGCCTGGTTCCAGGATTCGAAGCGCCAACCTTATTAGCCTATTCAGCGCGCAACCGTTCAGCTTCCATTAGAATTCCCTGGGATCCAAACCCAAAGGGTCGCAGACTTGAAATTCGTTTTCCAGATTCCTGCGGGAACCCTTACTTTATCTTTGCAGCAATGATGATGGCAGGCCTAGACGGTATCCAGAACAAGATTGATCCAGGCCAGCCCATGGAGAGGGATCTTTATGATCTGACCAGAGAAGAAGAAAGGGAGATTCCAACGGTAGCATCTTCTCTGGATATCGCACTTGAGGCATTGGACGCTGATCGTGGATTTCTGACAGTAGGTGGTGTTTTTACGGATGATATGATTGATGCTTACATCGAATTGAAGATGGAAGAAGTCAGTCGTCTGCGTTTGGCTACCCATCCAGTAGAGTTTGACCAGTATTACAGCCTGTAAAACACGGTCCAATTTAGCTTGATGAAAGCCCCCTTTCCAGGGGGCTTTTTTATGTACAGGATGTACTGTATGCCGCGGCTGCATGGATGCAGAAGAGTGGCGATGGATTTTGGATGGCCTTATGCCGTGGAGCACAGGGAAGTGCGAGAACGGCGTCGTCACGAACCTCGGTCTCCCTATGAGAGGATGCGCAGGAGCAGCGATGGCCAAGGATGGCCTTCAGGATTTTTGTTCCAGACAAATCCTAAGTACCTGCATCCATGCAGGCAATGTCGCGGAGGACACAACCGCAGGGATGCGGGAGGTAGAACGAATCAGGAGACAGAGTCGAGGAATCCGAGAGCGGCGTTGCCACGAACCTCGGTATGTGGAGGTGGATCCGAGAACGGCGTCACCATGAACTCGGCATTCCCCCTTGTGGAGGTTGGTTGGAAACGGCTTATATCCATGGAAGGACGGCGATATTGAACTTCATCCCATTTCTATTACTCAAATATTGTGACGATAAGATATATGGACTATGCTGAGACCCATGCGACTACTTGTATTCTTTATTTCACTGAGCTTTTTGACCCCGGCTTTTGCCGAGCTATGCTGGAACTCATGCGACTGCTTGTATTCTTTATTTCACTGACCTTATTGGCCCCGGCTTTTGCCGATGTGTATCGCTCGGTTGATGCAGACGGTAATGTCGCTTACACAGACAGGCCTTCCCCGGATGCCGAGAAAATCAGGATAGACAAGGTTCAGACGATTCCAGCCGGGCCTGATGATTTTAAATACACACCTCCTGAAAAACCAGACGTGGGTAACTATACAAAACTGGAAATTGTTAACCCTAAAAACAACCATGTATTTACTGGCAATACAGGTGAAGTTAATGTCAGTATTGCGATCACACCAGCATTGAGAGATTCAGACAGTTTTATCTTCTACATGGATGGCCAGAAAAAAGGCGACTCTCGCTCGAAATCATTCCAGATGACTAATCTTGATAGAGGTACACACACGGTAAAGGTAGATGTTGTCAATCAGGATGGAAAATCCCTGAAAAGTTCCGCAGCTGTTTCATTCACAGTCAAGAGGACATCGGCTCTAAACCCGAACCGTCCTGTCGCCCCAAACCGCCCAGCCCCCAGATAGACGCTCCAAGACCCTCCGCAAACCAGCACTTTTTATTTTCCTGATCCTTTAATCTTGGTCTGCTTCTTGCACCTATATGGTGTAATGGTGCATCGATAGTGATGCTAAAGACTGATTTACTCATAAGTCATTGTAATTAATAAGAATACTAATGAGACACTGATGAATATTAAATATTTCTGTATTACTACGCACCAAATTAGTGCGTATCTATGCTAGTTTGTTGATCTATGGCTTTTACCGCAGAAACCACAGGCCGTGTTTATGACAATCTGGCAACAGCCGTATTGCTGTTTGACGATCAATTAAGACTCGTTTGTGTGAATGCTGCGGGAGAAAATCTGCTGTATGTCAGTACTCGACAGATGGAAGGGCAGACACCGAATGAGATTCTGACAGGGTCGCGTGATTTTAATGAGGTGTTAAAAAGAACACTTGAAACACATATCCAGTTTACCGAAAGAGGGTTGGTTTTACACCTACCACACAGGCAGGAAATAACTGTCGATTGCTATGTTACGCCAGTCATCGAAGATGACATCTGTACTGAGCTAATCGTTGAACTAACGGACGCACATTCCTTACAGCGTGTCATGGATGATGAAAGCTTGTTTATGTTGCATGATGCCTCAAGAGAAGCGGTTCGCGGTATGGCCCATGAAGTAAGAAATCCCCTAGGTGGAATTCGTGGCGCAGCACAACTTTTACAAAGTGAGCTGGAAGACAAATTAGAAGACAAGTCAGAATCCAGGGAGTTAATTGAATACACAGATATTATTATTCAGGAAGCGGACCGACTAAGGAATTTTATAGATCGAATGTTGGCGAGTGATCAACAATTACATTGTGTTGATTTAAATATTTACGAAGTCATTGAATATGTTTGCAAATTAGTCAAGGCAGAGTTTGAAGCATGTTCCGAGTTTAAACGGAATTACGAGCCCAGCCTGCCAGAGATCAAAGGGGCATCGTGAACAGCTTATTCAGGTTTTTCTGAATGTCATGCGTAATGCATTACAGGCAACAGAAGGCAAGGGTCATATTTGCATACAGACGCGTGTCATTCGTCAGCTTACGATTCGCCAAACTATACATCGCCTGGTTGTACGTATCGATATTATTGATGATGGCCCGGGAATTCCTGCAGAAATAGAAAAGAATGTTTTTTACCCGATGATAACGGGCCGTCCAGAGGGAACAGGGCTTGGTTTATCCATCGCACAATCGTTGATAAATTTGCATGGTGGCCTGATCAATTATGAGAGAAAAGATGACAAAACAATTTTTAGTATTTATTTACCAGTGAGTGAAGATTAATGGAAAATTCAAAAAACATATGGATCGTTGATGATGATAAATCAATTCGGTGGGTACTTGAAAAAGCCTTTACCAAAAATGGTCTGACACCACGTAGCTTCGAAGACCCTACACAGATTCTGGCGGAACTCGATAATGACCAACCTGATGTGATTATCTCTGATATCAGAATGCAGAAAATGGATGGGATCTCATTACTGGAAAAACTAAAACAGCAGGTGCCAGACATCCCGGTTATCATTATGACCGCTTATTCAGATCTGGATCGGGCTGTATCGGCCTTCCGCGAGGGGGCCTTTGAGTACCTGTCCAAACCATTCGATGTCGAAGAAATAGTAGGGCTCGTAAACCGTGCACTCAATGAGAAACAGCAGGGGGTAATCGAAGCAGATTCCAAAGACTCAAATGATGTTTCAGAAATCATTGGTTCTGCACCGGCAATGCAGGAAGTATTCAGGGCGATTGCAAGATTGTCAGGATCTGATTTTACTGTATTGATCACTGGCGAATCAGGAACAGGAAAAGAACTGGTTGCCAGGGCGCTACATACGCATAGTCCACGTGCAGACAAACCTTTTATTGCGCTGAATACAGCGGCTATTCCACGAGATTTACTGGAGTCTGAATTTTTTGGACATGAAAAGGGGGCCTTTACTGGTGCAACTGCCAGGCGCTCAGGTCGTTTCGAACAAGCGGATGGTGGCACATTATTTCTGGATGAGATTGGGGACATGCCTGCAGACATGCAAACACGTCTATTGCGTGTCCTGGCCGATGGAGAGTTTTATCGTGTAGGTGGACATGCATCAATTAAAGTTGACGTGAGGATTATTGCAGCGACACACCAGGCCATCGAAGAGCGTGTCAAGGAAGGCACATTTCGAGAAGATTTATTGCACCGCCTGAATGTAATACGTGTACATGTTCCGCCATTGAGAGAAAGACCTGAAGATATTATCGAATTACTCACTCATTTTCTGAAACTGGCAGCCGCAGAGTTGCAGACGGAAGCAAAAATTCTTTTACCTGAGGCAGAGAAATTTTTATTAAATGCACAGTGGACGGGTAATGTCAGGCAGTTGGAGAATTTTTGTCGTTGGGTCACGGTTATGGCACCGGGCAGGGACATTCATGTCGATGATTTGCCGCCTGAGTTACAGGGGTCGGTAGAATCTGGAAAATCATTTTCGGATTGGGAAGCCGGATTGTTCAGCTGGGCCAGTGCAAATATTGAGAACGGTAGTGCAGGTTTATTAGCAGAAGCCTTACCAAAATTCGAACGGACAATGATTGAAGCAGCACTTCAGCACACCGGAGGTAAACGCCAGGAAGCTGCAAAATTACTGGGTTGGGGAAGGAATACGCTGACACGGAAGATCAAAGAGCTCGACCTTTAGTAAGACCTGTTGTTATCTGCAAATTTGCTGAGGAGATTACCTGGTTAAAATGGTCCGGTAATTTCAAAGGTGATGCCGTCTTCAGATCGTCCTGTTGAGCCACGCTGGGAACTAAAGTAGAGCCTCGAACCATCTGAACTAAAAGCGGGACCTGTGATCTCTGAATAATCATGTCCGATAAGCTGGAGTAAAGGTTTTACTTTTCCATCTTTAGTGATGACAACGATCTGTAAATCGCCACCATCTTCAGCGACAAGCAATTCCCCTGATTTATTTGAGGTGATGTTATCAACCCCGGTCAATACGGGTGATATATAAAGTGCGGCGTTATATATGATGCTGAGATTGTTGTTCTTGATATCATAGGCATAAACACGATTGTTGCCTGTGGTAGTAAAGAATATGGCATCCTGGTAAAACCAGATGCCTTCGCCACGGTTAAAGCCAGAGCTTTGTGTCAACTGTTTACGTGTAGGTGTTTCTTTTGCCTGCGGATCAGGAAGCGGATGCCAACGCAAGGCTCCTGCTTCTCCATTGATAATTTCAGCCACCTCAAGAAAGCCATTATCCAGATCGGGAAAACCCTTCTCATCCATGGCATTAGATGTGTAGCGATATAAACAACCATCACGTTTATCTTCAGTTAAGTAAAGTTGCATAGTGTTGGTATCGACAGCAACGGCCTCATGATTAAATCGTCCCAGGGTTGCACGCAGTACTGGATCGTTTTTGCCGTAAGGATCACATTCCCAAACTTGACCAGCATCAACTTCCTCACAGGATAACCATGTTCCCCAGGGAGTATGTCCACCTGCACAATTACGACTGGTGTTTTTTAATATGGAGTAGGCATCGATAAGTTTGCCGTCTTTGTCAAAGCGAAGCGCACCTGCGCCACCATTGCCATCAGGAACTTCACTATTAGACACATAGAACCAGCCACCATCATCGCAGATGAACGTGGCGCCACCATCAGGTGCAGCGTGCCATTTGTAGCCAAAATAATCATGACCCGATCGAGCAACAACTCGAGAGGAAAACCCCTTGGGTAAACGTACGCCATTCCCGTCAGGCGCTTGTAGATCACCTATAGATTCCTGGCTTAATGGAGATGCATGGGTGATATTGGGTGAAAGCAGGCTGTTACCAACAAAGGCGCCTAGCCCCATAAAACTATACTGTAAAAAAGACCGACGATTTTGATTGAAGCCTGGTTGAGTCCTTGCCATGTATTTACATTATTTCTGCAACCATTCTGCAGCTTGTTTTGCGTAGTAGGTCAATATGGCATCTGCACCCGCACGTTTACAGGCAATGAGTGTCTCCATCACGGTAGCGCGTTCATCAAGCCAGCCATTGTCCGAAGCTGCCTTGAGCATGGCGTATTCACCGCTGACCTGATAAACAAAAGTCGGCATCTGGAAGGTATCTTTAACCCGACTGACAATATCAAGATAGGGCAAGCCCGGTTTGACCATGATGATATCAGCACCTTCATTTACATCAAGATCAACTTCACGTAAGGCTTCATCAGTATTTGCAGGATCCATCTGGTAGGTTTTTTTATCGCCGTTGCCAAGATTTGCCGAGGAACCGACGGCCTCTCTGAAAGGCCCATAAAATGCAGAGGCATATTTTGCAGAGTAGGCGAGTATACGCGTATTGGTATGGCCAGATTTTTCCAGGGCAGCGCGAATTGCAGCAACTCGACCATCCATCATATCGGAAGGTGCAACGATATCGGCACCGGCATCTGCATGCGATACCGCCTGTTTGACCAATGCTTCAACAGTTTCATCATTCATGACATAACCCTGTTCATTAATTAAACCATCCTGCCCATGGGTAGTGAATGGATCTAAAGCAACATCTGTAATAACACCAAGTTCAGGAAATTTTTCCTTCAGTGCCTTAACGGCTGTTTGTGCCAGGCCATCCGGGTTCCAGGCCTCTGCTGCATCCTCGGATTTTTTTTCAGCTGCGATGACAGGAAATAGTGCAATCGCAGGGATTCCCAGTTTTACCAGTTGTTCTGCTTCTTGCAATAATTCATCAATACTCACACGTTCAATGCCAGGCATGGATACAATTAGCTCACGCGTTGCTTCCCCTTCGATAATGAACATGGGATAAATAAGGTCATCAACATGCAAGTGGTTTTCTCGCATCAATCGGCGTGTGGAGTCATCACGTCGCATGCGACGCGGTCTAGTGGCCGGATAGGCTGCAGTATTCTTATATCCCACGTATTATTCCTGTCTGGGTTGGTCGTGTTGTAATTTTATCCTATTGCCAGCCCTGTATACAGTATATGTAGCAATGGTTTGTGAACCTCGACGTTGGGTTGAGGTCAATGTACTACCTGGGGATATGTCTTTTTATAATTTGGATAGGATGGGCCGTGGAACAACTATTACATAATAACGAAGCACTGTTTCGCCTGGGTGCGTTTGCGACAGTTCTGGCTCTGATGCTTATATGGGAGGCATTAACACCAAGAAGGACGCCTTTACTGGGCTGGAACAGGCGTCTGAATAACCTGGCATTGGTGAGTCTTGACGTAATACTGGTTCGCCTTCTGCTGCCCATTGCCACCGTTACCGTGGCCGAAATCTCGGTGACTAAAGGCTGGGGCTTATTCAATATTTTCGACGTGGGATTTTGGCCATCATTTGTAATGTCTCTGTTGCTAATGGATCTGGTGATCTATGGTCAGCATGTCATCACACATCAGATCCCCCTACTCTGGCGGATACACAGGGTGCACCATACCGATCTTGATTTTGATGTGACAACAGCCTTACGTTTTCATCCTTTCGAAATTATCCTGTCGATGTTTGTAAAATTCTTCTTTATTGCCCTGTTTGGTGCCCCGGTTATGGCGGTGATTGCCTTCGAAATCATATTAAATATTTCGTCCATGTTTAATCATAGTAATATACAGATTCCGACGGGCATTGATCGTTTGCTACGCTATTTTATCGTTACTCCGGACATGCATCGTGTGCATCATTCGGTCATCAAGGTGGAGACGAATAGTAATTATGGTTTTAATATCCCCTGGTGGGATTATATTTTTCGCACCTATCGACCACAGCCGAAAGATGGCCATACAAAAATGAAGATAGGCCTGAATGAATTTCAGGGAGACAAAGTAGTTTTTTTGCACTGGTTGTTGCTGCAGCCATTTGTTTCTGCGAAGAAAGAAACCGCAGAAGCAATACTCCAGGATGAGAATTAATTAATGTTTTATGTTTTAAAATGAGGTTTGTATTATGAGTGTAAAGTTAGCCGTACTTGAGCGGTATTCAGAAGGCGCCAACCAGCGACAGGAAAGTTTATGTTGCCCGGTTGATTATGATGCTTCGCTGTTAAAGTTATTACCACAGGAAATCATTGTGAAAGATTATGGTTGTGGTGATCCTTCGCGATATGTTCAGGAAGGAGACATTGTCCTGGATCTGGGCAGTGGTAGCGGCAAGATATGCTATATGGCCGCACAGCTGGTTGGTGACAAAGGCAAGGTCATTGGTGTTGATATGAATGATGATATGCTGGGCTTGGCACGCAAATATCAGGCTGAGATGGCAGAAAAACTGGGTGGTGATCGTGTTGATTTTCGTAAAGGCCACATACAGGATTTAGCACTGGACCTGGCAGCGATGGATGCATGGCTGGCGGATAATCCGGTCACAGATGTGGATGGTGCACATCAACTGGAGTTGTGGCAGACAGTACAACGACATGACAAACCTTTGATTGCAGATAATTCGGTGGATCTGATCATTTCAAACTGTGTTCTGAATCTGGTCGGTGATCATCAAAAAGAACAGTTGGCCAGCGAAATATTTCGTGTCCTGAAACCTGGTGGCCGCATCGCCATCTCAGACATTGTCTGTGATGAGGCCATACCCGAACACCTGAAAGCAGATGATGAGTTGTGGAGTGGTTGTATCTCAGGGGCCTTCGAAGAAGAGGAGATGCTGAATGCATTTCATGATGTGGGATTTCTTTCTGTGGCCCTGGATAAATGGGATGCCGAACCATGGCAGGTGGTTGAAGGCATAGAGTTCAGATCGGTGACGGTCACAGCAGTGAAAGCTAGTGATGAAGAATGTCTGGATAAAGGACAGGCGGTGATCTATAGAGGGCCATTTGAGACAGTCATTGATGATGAAGGTCATGAATTTCCACGAGGTGCCAGAATGGCTGTGTGTGAGCGTACATTCAGATATTTAACTGAAGGCCCACACAAGAATGATTTCATTGGTATTACGCCAGCCAAAAAACAGGAAGCAGTCACATGGTGTGCCCCGGCAGGGACAAGGCGACCGGCTACTGAAACAAAAGATGGTGTGCACAAACAGGGATCAACTGAGTCCGGTTGTTGCTAAAGGACCCCTAATATTGCTAATTGGGGGAAGGAAGAAAGTCATGAAAGCAAAAATAATAGACGGCAAAGAAATTTCACTGGCAGTCCGGGAAGAATGGCGACATCGTGCCGATAAATTAAAAGACAAAGGTGTCTTGCCAGGTCTTGCTGTGATCATTGTCGGTGACAATCCAGCATCTCGTGTTTATGTGAGAAACAAGATCAAGGCCTGTCATGAAGTGGGGCTGCATTCTGAATCTCATGATATGCCGGAAGATGTTTCTGAGGAAATGCTACTGAAGCAAATAGAAGAACTAAATAATAACGACAAAATTCACGGTATCCTGGTGCAACTTCCCTTGCCCGCGCACATTGATGACGTCAAGGTGCTGGAGGCGATTTCTCCTGACAAGGATGTTGATGGTTTTCATTACTATAATCTCGGTGCACTGTTCACAGGAAATATGAAATTCCCACCCTGTACCCCTTATGGTGTGATGTGCATGCTGGACTACATGAATATTCCACTGGAAGGCAAAGAAGCAGTCGTGGTGGGAAGAAGTAACATCGTTGGCAAACCTATGGCCCTGCTGCTGCTCGAAAAAAATGCCACGGTGACGATATGTACGTCAAGAACGCAAGATCTGAAAAATCACACATTAAGGGCCGATATTCTGGTGGTTGCCACAGGTCGCCCGGAGATGGTTACAGGTGACATGATCAAGGAAGGTGCAACTGTGATCGATGTCGGTATCAATCGTCTTGATGATGGTCGCCTGGTTGGGGATGTTGAATTTGCAAGTGCCAGTGAAAAGGCGGGCTATATTACGCCGGTGCCTGGCGGTGTCGGTCCCATGACCATAGCTGTTCTTGTGGGCAACACGGTATTGTCTGCAGAAAAATTCTCAGGTTTATAGATATAAATCCCGGGCTTAAGTTCTAAACTCATGCCCTGAATTCATGCCTGGCCCAAAGCATCACGGTCAATAGTATCAACGCACCGGCCTGATGTGCCGCTGCCAGAGGCACAGGGACAACCAACAATAGTGTCGAGATGCCCAGAGTGATCTGCAGGATCACTGCAGCCAACAAGAAATGTAAAACTATTCGAGTGCGACCAGGCAGATCCTGCTTCAAGGTCTTGAACCAGAAACCAACAACCGAAATAAAGATTAACAGTGTTAATACGCGGTGTGTGAATTGAATAGTCACAACATTCTCGAAAAAATTCCTGATCCAGGGATCAAAGACGAATAAATCTTTTGGCAGGAATGTGTCGCCCATTAAAGGGAAAGTATTATAAATAAAACCTGCATCGGTTCCGGCCACAAAACCACCTGACATAATGGCAATCACAAGTAATAAAGTCAGTGCCGACAGAAAGCCTCTATAAGCATGTAGAGATTGTTGTTTGAAGGCATGTGGTTTTGGAAATAATAATCCCAGTGCAGTCCAGAGTATCCAGCCATATAGGAAAAAGGCGAAGATCAAATGTGCGGTTAAACGATATTGACTGACATCCGGTCGATCAGACAAACCACTCTTGACCATAAACCAGCCCAGAACCCCCTGCAGGCCGCCGAGGATAAACATAGTGATTAACTTCGGTATCAGTTTCCTGTCCAGTTTTTTCTTCAGTAAAAAAAATATGAACGGCACAAAGAAGACTATACCAATACTACGGCCCCAGACACGATGAATGAATTCCAGCCAGAAGATAGACTTAAATCCAGCCAGATCCATATCTGGATTTTTAATCTTGAATTCCGGGTATTGCTGATATTTTTCAAAGGTATCTTGCCAGACCAATTCGGTCATTGGTGGCAGAAAACCAGTAGCGGGTTTCCATTCAACCATGGACAGACCGGAATGAGTCAGACGTGTAACACCACCCAGCACCACCATGACGAAGATCATGAATGCACAGATAAATAGCCAGATGGCGACGGCATGTGAACCAGTATGGGTGTTTGAAATATCAGGATTATTTTGCGGCATCATTGAGGATGATCAGGTGTTAGTGAATCGTCTAGAGCTTGGTCTTGTTATTTTTTTTCGAAGGCGGAATTATACCCCGGATACTACCGATTCATAGTCGTGAAAACAGGCAAGTTTTATGCCCGAATTTATGAAATCCAGTGCTGGCAAGCTTATGCAATATTTGTCTAAAAATAGCTGAGAAAATCAGTATTATTTCGATTTTGAAAATGCTATAAATTGAACCTGAGTTGTGGACACAAAAGCTAAGGGAAAAGCCTTTTTTCGGGCATTCAGAGCGTAATTTCTCTTTATTAAACAAGCACTTCTAAACTAATTTTAAGTATTTAAATTTAAGTTGTTGCTTTGTTTCCAAAACCACTATATATTGTGTTTCAGTCAGGTAGCAAACCACTAGATATTGTGTATTTTGCTGCGACGCAAAATGTTAAAAATCATAAGAAATGTTTACCCTGAATGGCAACACAGGGGTAATTTGGGATGTTTAAATGGGAAGAATTATTGATGAATACAGTATCAGCTGAAATCGTCCAAACTACTGCTGCTGAAGTACCTTTTCAACCTGCCTCCAGGGATATTTGGGAGAAGAAATATCGTCTGGTAACGAAGGATGGTGCGCCTGTCGATAAAGACATGGATGCCACATATATGCGTGTCGCAAGAGCACTCGCAGATGTCGAAGAAACCGAAGAAAAACGAGAGGCCTGGTACCAGGAATTTGTCTGGGCATTACGCCGAGGTGCAATCCCTGCCGGTCGTATTATTTCCAATGCCGGGGCCACCAAATACAAGCCAGCCACATCGACAATTAACTGTACCGTTTCAGGGGTAGTTGAAGATTCCATGGACGACATCCTGGGCAAGACCCACGAGGCGGGCCTGACATTAAAGGCCGGTTGCGGGATTGGTTATGAGTTTTCAACACTGCGCCCTAAAGGGGGTTATGTTTCCGGTGCCGGTGCATATACTTCTGGTCCACTGTCCTTCATGGATATCTTTGACAAGATGTGTTTCACTGTCTCCTCAGCAGGAGGGCGTCGTGGTGCACAGATGGCAACCTTCGATGTGGGTCATCCAGATGTCATAGAATTTATTCGTGCCAAACGTGAAGATGGTCGTCTACGTCAGTTTAATCTTTCCCTGTTGATTACCGACGAATTTATGACTGCCGTCAAAAATAATGGTGAATGGAAACTGGCGTTTCCTGTCAATGAAAGAGAAAGTAAAATAATCGATCTGAAAGATCCTGAGCAGGTTATCTGGCGTGAATGGCCAAGTCACAAAGACTATATCGTCAACGATGAAGGTCTGGTGGCCTGTAAGGTTTATAAGACTCTTCGGGCTCGACGTTTATGGGATGTCATCATGTCATCTACCTATGACTACGCTGAGCCGGGCTTTATCCTCATCGATAAAGTTAATGAAATGAACAATAACTGGTTCTGCGAAGACATCCGTGCAACCAATCCCTGTGGAGAACAGCCTTTACCTCCTTATGGCTCCTGCTTACTCGGTTCGGTAAACCTCACGCGCTTCGTGATCGAACCTTTTACCGAGCGTGCTCGCTTTGACTGGAAAGAATTCCGCAAGGCAGTCAAGATCTTTACTCGCATGCTGGATAACGTCGTTGAAATTAATGGTCTGCCCCTGGATCGTCAGCGTGACGAAATCGTGCGCAAGCGCCGTCATGGTATGGGCTTCCTTGGACTGGGCTCAACCCTGACCCTGTTAAAGGTGAAATACGGTAGCAAGGAATCCATTAGCTTCACAGAAAGAGTCAGTCGTGAACTCGCGATTGCCGGTTGGGAAGAAGCCCTGGATCTGGCCAGGGAAAAAGGTGCCGCACCGATTATGGATGAAGAATTTACTGTCACTGGTGAAATGTTACGTATTCGTCCAGCAATGAAAGACGATGGGCTCAAAGTAGGTGACAAGGTCAAAGGCAAGGTTCTGCATGCGAAATACAGTAAATATATGCAGCGTATTGCTGAGGTTGCACCAGAGCTGGTAAAGGAACTGGAGGAAGTAGGTGCTCGCTTCACGCATCATAATTCCATTGCACCGACAGGCACAATCTCTCTATCATTGGCGAACAATGCCAGTAATGGTATCGAGCCCAGTTTCGCACATCATTATTCACGTAACGTCATTCGTGAAGGTAGAAAGACCAAGGAAAAAATCGACGTCTACTCTTTTGAGCTTCTGGCCTATCGCGAATTTGTGAATGAAAATGCTATGCCATTTTCGGAAGATGAGGAAAATGCCCTGCCAGATTACTTTATCGCTGCAGATGATGTAACGCCAACACAGCATGTGGATATCCAGGCAGCCTCGCAGATATGGATCGATTCCTCTATTTCAAAAACAGCGAATGTGCCGACAGATTTTGCCTTCGATGAATTCAAGGATATCTATGAATATGCCTACGACGAAGGATTAAAGGGTTGTACGACTTTCAGATTTAATCCAGAGGCCTTCCAGGGTGTGTTGGTGAAAGAAGATGATTTGGAGAAGACGATATATAAATTTGAACTTGAGAATGGTGAAATAATAGAACTGAAAGGGAATGAAGAAGTAGATTACGACGGCGAAATACATACCGCCGCGAATCTCTTCGATGCACTCAAGGAGGGTTACTACGGCAAATTCTAGGATAAGGATTGCCAGCGGAGAAAAATATTATGGTTATGAAAATTACAAAAAATATTGTTGGTTTTGAAGTTGCTCAGGAGAGCAACGAAGAAGAAAAGTTAAAAGCAGCTGAAGAAGAGGCACTAAATAATGTTGTGCAGATGCATGAACGGGTTGAACGTCCGGAAATGTTATTGGGTTCGACTTACAAAATCAGCACCCCTTTATCTGATCATGCACTGTATGTGACGGTCAACGACATCGTACTGAACCCGGGAACAGAACATGAACTACGTCGCCCCTTTGAAATGTTTATCAACTCAAAGAACATGGATCATTTCCAGTGGATCGTTGCCCTGACGAGAATTATTTCTGCCGTGTTCAGAAAAGGTGGCGATATAAATTTCCTGGTTGAAGAATTACGTTCCGTTTTTGAACCTAGTGGCGGTTATTTCAAGAAGGGTGGTAAGTATATGCCTTCTTTGGTGGCTGAGATTGGTGATGTCCTGGAAAGTCATTTACGCATGATTGGGTTGATGAAGGACGATGGTCTGGACGAGCACCAGAAAAAACTGATTGATGAAAAACGTGTAGAATATGAAAGTACGCTGAAGGGTGCAGAAGCATGCTCCCCGGAAGACTTTCCTGATGGTGCCACACTGTGTCGCAAATGCAGCACCAAGGCGGTGATCAAGATGGATGGGTGTCTCACATGCCTAAATTGTGGGGAATCCAAGTGTGGCTAGCTAGAATCCTCATATTTTCACGAAGACTGCGTTGTCGCACTTTCTGCGAGTCTCATTAACATCTGTTAACTCCGATTCTCGAAAGAACGACGCCTTGTCTTCGCAAAAATCTGAGAAATTCTAGTAGAAACATTAATCAAGCGCTCTGATCCCTTGATTTCAGAAGAAGCCATTACCTTTAGTAAACTTGAAATAGCTGAAAAACAGTTAGATCAAGCTCTTCTATTGTTATTTGATCATAATGATTACATATGTGCTGTAACGTTGGCTGGTGCGAGTGAAGAAATCTTAGGTAAATTGCTCGAAGAAAATGGTGAAAAGCATGCACTAAATGAATTGATAGAGACATGCGTTGCCGTTAGCAAGCAGGGTTTTGGTGAGGAATGGAATGAAAAAGATATTGTAAAGAGGGCTAATCACTTCCGTAATGGCTTCAAGCATTACACTGATGGCAATCCAATAACAGTTAATAGGGAAGCCACAAGAGATATAATAGATCGTGCAATTTGTAATTATTTTGCACTTACTGGAATGGAGTCAAAGTTAATGGAACGATTCAAAAATGTTATGTTAGAAGAATAATAAGTAGGGTCAGATATCACTTTTTAATAATTTAAAGAATTCGGAGTGAATAAGAAATGATTACATACGCTTACTGGTTTTTGGTCATTGCAATTATTTGTGCAGTGGTATTTTTTGTAGGGTTTCGAATGGATGCATGGAAGGCGACCTTTGTGGCCTCGGCGATCATTCTGCTAACAGGGTGGGGTGCTTATTATTTCCACTTTGAACAAATCTTTGTCAAAAAATGGGGTGGGGTGATGTCGGTGTCTGTGCCTGCTGGGCAGCGTCATATTCATTCAACCTGGAAGGATGAAAACCTGTGGATTGAGAACTACGACCCAAAGACCAACATCTGTCACTTCAGTGAATATTCTAAAGGCAATCTGTTGCAGGGGAGCGTGCAGATTAAAAACTGTAATCCTTTATTGGGCCAGGAATAGCTGGGCCAGAAATAGTTAGGCCTAGTATAAAAAAAGATTAGTTTTACTGGCCTAGGATTCCATCCCTGGCCAGAAGTATTTTTAGTAATGCTTAGTAATCGTCATCGTATTTTTTCTTTCCATGTTTACCTTTATCTTTTCCATGCCCTTTCTTATGACCATATTTCTTGTCTAACTTTCCAGGAAGAAAATCCTTTCTATATTCTTTCCAGTCTTTTTCGGCATCATGACTTGAATACCAACCGTGTTTAGTTTTCTTGTAATAAATACCATCAATAAAGTAGTGATCCGGTAATCCTATGACAACATAAATACCAAGATTGGAATTATATTCCAAATCATGCTTCTTGTGTTTATGTCGATATCCATGTGCGGGGGCATGAGGTGGTGGACTTTTATGTTTATGTCCGTGCTCATGAACTTCGACAACAGTACAAGATGACAGGATCATGGCTGCAGCAGCCATAAATAATATTATTGATAATGTTTTTAGAGTTTTCATTTGTTTACCATCAGTTAATTATTTTTTTATGCAATTTCTATCATTATGACAAAAAAACAATCAACAAATTTAGAATTCTTAAAATAAATTCGTAACTGGTTCACAAATTTGTATGTTTCAGGACACCGAGAGTTACATCCCTTCTCTATTAAGAGCACACATCCTTGTGCGGGGACTCATCCGTGGTTTTTCCCCACTGGGGTAAGAAAATCTTATTTTTTCCCTAAAGGAAATTTAATCAGGTTTTCCGGGCCAAGTACGCCGTCGGAGCGGGCCTCGAGATAGGCATAAATTTTGTCCAGATTGTCCATCACCCGCGGGCTGGTTTTAAATGGTCTCATCAAGGTGCCAGGGCGCCCGTTGGTAACGGTTTCTACAAATCGTTTTTTATCAATTTTTTCTTTAAGGCTAACAGTCAGATTAGGTCCTGCACCACCTTGACCGGCACCACCATGACAGGTGCCGCAGCCACCTCCACGAAAATTTCTCCAGCCTTCGAATGTGTTTGCATCAATTTTCCCATCAACGACTTGATAAGGTGTATCACCTTCGGTTGCGAATGAGATTGTTGCAGCAAGTCCGAGAATAAGTGCGGACATGACCTTGATCATAATTTTAGTATTTTCCATCTTAAAAAATCCTGATTTACAACGGTAAATCATTATTAACAATGTATACAAAGATAAGGGTGAAAGGTCATCTTATCAATAGGGCAAATTGTCGCACTTGATCTGGATCAAAGTTTCCTGATCGAATCACTGAACTGTTGAAAACAGGCGCCATTGGGAGTACAAGCAATGGATAGAGTTGTGTCGACTGTCTGGTTTATCAGGGTAGCGGATTCCAGGCAGATGGAATACGGGGTGGAAATATGAAAAACCTGTTATGGATTATAATCGTCGCTGCATCAGTAGTCTGGTTTTGGTACTGGGACAATATTCAGGATGAAATGATCACCTATAACGATAGTGTGGTCGATTTGCTTGATAAGGACAATTTACCTTACGAAGGATATCTGAATCATCTGAATAAATATTACGAAGGTGAGACTGTTGATAGAGTTAAGATGCGTGAGGCCCTTGATGTGCTTGATTCAAGTCATCGGGAAATTATGATAAAAACCGGACAGATTAATACTCCTGATCATGAAGAATGTGCTTTTTTTCATCAGGCATTTATCAATTATCTTGATAACAGTTCGGAAATCATTGCCAAATATGATGAACTAACGAACTATATTGAATCCCATAATCCGGGAACTGAAGTAGATGTAGATGAAGTTGATTTGGCCATTAGCCCACTGTTAGCAAAAGATAATGAACTTTTTACTGCTATTACAGAGGCCCAAAGTGTAATGGCCAAGGAATTCAAGTTTGAAATGGAGTGGTTTTTTCCAGACAATCAACCTTCTTTATCAGCACACTCAAAACATTTGTCCGTGTAAGGCAGAGCCTTGATTCTTTCGTCCGGGATATCTATACCGCAGACTGAGCAGATACCATAAGTACCTTCTTCCATTCTTTTTAGGGAGTTCTTGATGTTCGCAATGGTTGCATTGGTTTCATCTTCCAGTGCTGCCAGGACCTCATCATTCTCGCTTTCAGTGACCTGTTCTGCGAAATCAGCACTTACCGGTGAATCTTTATGATGGATATCTTTTTCAATATCGTTCAGTCTGGAGGTCAAATCATCAAGCTTGTCCATCAGCTCTTTATGGATATCGTTATTCTTATTCATAACCGGAACCTGTTTTATTTACGTGACTAATTAAAGTGTACTCGATTTTTAAACATCTTCTAGGGTATTCTTATCTATAAATAGCTAGAAAGATTACTGCATCACACAATAGTGATAAAAATGCCTGAAAACAGATGACTGACCAACTACACCAGATAAATATTGCATATATCGACAAGGAAGATCGTCTGCTGATGCGAGCAACCACCACGAACGGTGATGAATACCGGGTCTGGTTTACGCGTCGTTACGCGGCCCTGTTGATGGATATAATTAATAAAGGCATGAATGAACGTGGCGGAATGACGACATTGGGTTCGGCACCACAAACAACGGATATGATTAAAGACGGTGCCCTGGAAAAACCGTTTGAGAACAATGTTACGAATTATCCCCTGGGTGAGAAGGGGGTTCTTGGCTTTGGTATCAAGACAAATGTTAGCGAAGACAAGATCCTCAGTTTGCAATTATTACCAGAAAATGGGCAGGGGATTACCCTGAATCTGAATGGTTCCCAGATCTATATGTTTCATAATTTACTGTCGCAGGGGATTGCCAGGGCAGACTGGAATTTCAAACAGGATCAGGATTCGGCAGGATCCGAACATATTCACTAGGTAAACAGGACTAATACAATCACTCTTGGCCTACATGGGCTGAATTTATCAGTTCAATGCTATAACCATCCGGATCTTTCACAAAAGCAATTTCGGTTGTGCCACCTTTAACCGGACCCGGTTCACGAATGATCTCACCGCCCGCCTGCCTGATCTCTTCACAAGTTGCATAGATGTCGTCGGTGCCGATTGCAATGTGGCCATAGGCATTACCGAGATCGTATTCAGAGGTATCCCAGTTATAGGTCAATTCAATGACGGCACTCTCGGACTCATCTGCATATCCGATAAATGCCAGGGTATAGGCATATTCCTTGTTTTCAGATTTGCGCAGTAATTTCATGCCCAGAACATCGGTGTAGAATTTAATAGATCGATCCAGGTCGCCGACACGGAGCATGGTATGCAAGATGCGTTTACTCATAATAATTTCCTCGTGGTTTGGTTATAGAGACTAGACTCTGAAGACATACTCTTTGTTTTTTTCGCGATCGATATCAGGTGGATAGTTTTTATGTTTGTCCGCATAGTATTGCTCCATATGATCGCCTGCCGAGGCACGGTTATAGGTTGCGTAGTACAGGCGCCTGGTTGAGTCACTCATATTAGGATCTGATGAATGTGGTGCATAACAATCGAAAATCACCATATCACCGGGTTTGGTCGGGCAGTGAACAAATTCCATATCTGCCATATTTTCTTCAGTCAGTGGTTCCCATTCCTTGTAAAGACCATCATGCTGGTGCCCAGCAACAACCTGTAAACAGCCATTCTCAATGGTGGCTTCATCGATACATACCAGTGCGCTTAAAAAGTAGTCAGTATAATATCCCCAGCCAGCCTGTTGATCCTGATGTGGGGTAAAACCGTCACCACCCGGCATCTTGAAATTGACCTTTTCCTTAAACATAAGCACGTCTTCACCCATGATTTGCGATATGGGTTTTTTCAGGACTTCACCGAGTTCAGCAAATCCCTTGTGGAAGGGCGAGAGCTTTTCTATGCGGCAAATTAATTTTTCGTCAGGGTTTAGTTTGCTTTGTTCATGGTAGACCCATTGTTTTCCTGATTCTTCTGGCAATGCTGCCAATTCAACCGTCCATTGTTCTATTTTGGCTGTATCTTCCGCATTGAAGGCATTGCGGACGATGACAAAGCCATCGCGTTCATAATCCTTGAGGTTTTGTTCTGTTAATTCTGGTGTTTGCAGCATGAAGCATTCCTGGATTCAATTTTAAATGGGCGGAATTTATACCATGAGTCATGGCAAGAGAAAAATGATTTATCTCAAGTTTTGCGGGATTGGTGTTAACGTTGAGTTGGTTTCCCAGCCTTTTGCCTGGGCATACTCTATCAGGTCGTCGATTCGATCCTGTGTTACAGGGTGGGTGCTGAGAAAAACTGGTGGCTCTATCTCATCTGGATCATGTGCCTGCATTAATGCTGTGAATAAGTCATTGGTCCCTGCAACATGGTGATACAGGCCATTGACGGCATTGAGTGCAGTGATATCTGCTTCTCTTTCCTGATCCCGGTTAAAAGTAAGCATAGCAATCAAGCCAGTTTCGTTGACCACTTGGCCGACAAATAGATCGCTGCTGGCACCGGAGATGGCGGATAACAATAAACCTATGACTACACCTCTGCCCATGGCAATAATCGGGTGCCGATGATACACATGAGCGACCTCATGGGCGATAACCATGGCCAGGGCATTCTCACTATGAAGTTGATTCAGTAATCCCTGGTAGATAAATATATGTCCACCTATGGTGGCAAAGGCGTTAACTGTATCTTCTTCAACATAATGCACCGTGATTTCCATTTCTTCAGGGAGTTGCATATGCACTGCCAATCGGTCACTCAGGGACTGCATATATTCCCGTGTTTGTTTGCCTGTCTCTGATTCTGTGTCCGGTTCAATCTGGGTCCAGATTTCAGGAATCAAACTTTGTTCTGTCTCGAATGGCACATAGACAGCAAGTTTTTCTGCCGTGAGACTGAGGATGATGACAGCAACAAAGATGAGGCCTAATACACCAACACTTAGAATAAAAAATTCCTTCAGTGGGTGCTCGTCGGTGGTGTTAATGCCTTCGGGTATTTTAGGGTTGGAGTATTCCATTATGGTTTACACAGGAGAAACGTTACATTAAATCTTTGTGTCTGGTTTGCGACGTATCAGGCAGTACGAAAATTTATTCCTGCTGTATCTTTCTTTACTAGTTCACTAGCAGGCGTATTTGTCTTTTCAATCATAACTGCGGTTCCATAAGCCAGGACTTCAACGGAACCAATACTATCTTCACGACCTTTGGAAATAGAAGATGTCTCCATCTTGATATTGAATACATAGTCGGCATTTAATTTTTTGGCCTCCTGTTTCATACGTAAAATAGCTTCACGACGTGCGCGGTCAACCAGGCTTTCATAGCTGGCTATTCTTCCGCCAATGATACTGCGTAGTCCGGCGACGAATTTTTTAAAATAATCGACTGAGATAACCACACTCCCGGTGACCATAGTTGTCTGGCAGGGTAGAAATTCATCAGGCAATATTTTGCTGGCGATTACGGGAATTGATCTGAGTTGTGATTCACGTTTGATGATGGAACGATAATGACTTTTTTCCCGTGACTGACCAAAAAAATAGCCAAGCGCAAGAAGCATAATTAAAATGATAATGTCGAGGTAGGCTTCCATCGTCAGTCTATTATCATTCCAATGGAATTAATCCAAAACCACGGCGGTGCCGTAGGTAAAAATTTCTGAGGCCCCCTGGCTGATCGAGGAGGTAGAGAAGCGAACATTGAGGACGGCATTTGCACCCGTTGCCTGGGCCTGTTGTTTCATCCTTTCAATCGCTTCCTCGCGGGATTCCTGGAGTAGTTCCGTATAGGCTTTTAGTTCACCGCCAAACACATTCTTTATTCCTGCCATGATATCTTTGCCAACATGTTTGGCTCGTACGGTACTTCCCTGAACCAGGCCGAGATGTTTGCTGATGGTTTTGCCGGGAACGTATTCCAGCGTAGTAATGATCATATCAAGCTCCTTTTTGTATGGAGTGGCGCACAGACTTCAATACTATACCCAAACCAGATGCAAATGTAGGTTGCAGAGTTCAGCTAGCTCTACTATGGCTTGGGGAGTTCGTTGACAGTGCTCTCTATCCACTCTTCTACTTCAGCCATGATTTCAGCTGCGGTTTTGCCATGCGGATCAATGGCAGGCCCAATGACCATCTGTATAACTCCAGATTTTTTGGCGATACTGTTTCTTGGCCAGAAATAACCGGCATTATGTGCAACAGGAATAATCATGGCACCAGACTTTTCTGCCAACATACCACCACCAGGTAGATATTTTTTTGATAGTCCCGGGGCAACGCGTGTGCCTTCCGGGAAGATGACCACCCATAAACCCTCTGCCAGGCGTTCGCAACCCTGTTTCACAATTTGTCTGAAAGATTTAATCGCAGATCCTCGATCAATGGCAATCGGTTGCATGGAGGCCAGCCCCCAGCCATAAATTGGTAGCCACAATAATTCGCGTTTCAATATCCAGACCTGCGCTGGAAATATTAATTGTATAGCCAGTGTTTCCCACGCCGATTGATGTTTGCTCATTATGATTGAAGCTTCAGCGGGAATGTTATCCAGGCCTTCTACTGTGTGTGTTAAATCACAGGTGACCTTCAACCACCATAAATTAAATACAGTCCAGCGGGTGACAAAATAATAGCGCCTGGTAAAAGGTAGAGGGTAAATAAGCAGGCAAAAGGGTACGATTAAAATCGTCGAGGAGATCAGGCCCGCGTAAAAAAGTAATGATCTAAGCAGCATTCAAGAGGTTGTCTACAAATTCGGCCAGATCTGTAAATACAGGGACATCCACTGGAACAGCGCCGCTATCATCCAGTACGGCACCATTGCCAGTCCTGACTAATACCGGTTTTGCACCTGCGGCATGTGCGGCATCGAGATCGCGTTGACTGTCGCCGACAAAATAAACTTCTTTCAGAGAAATACGTAGCCTGTTGGCAATATCGAACAACATGCCGGGTTTTGGTTTGCGACAGTCACAACCCTCTCGTGGCCCATGGGGACAGAAAACAATGGCCTCAATTGAACCACCGAATTGAGCCAGATGCATGATCATTTTTTGATGAATATCATTGAGCTCATTGATGGTGAATTTTCTGCGTGAAATACCAGACTGATTGCTGGCGACAACGATGCGATAACCATTTTGGGAAAGTCTTGATATTGCTTCCAGGCTACCGGGAATAGGCAGCCATTCATCGGCTGATTTAATATAATCAGCTGAGTCATAATTGATAACACCATCTCGATCAAGAATGATTAATGGCATATGCCTGTGGTCCTCTCGTTCTGAAAGCTACCTGTATTTAAAGCCAACCCGGTAAAGTCAAGCCAGTAAAATCTAGCTAGTTTTGAAGTCTGGATATATCGGCTGTCTTCAGGAACAGGTTACTGAGCTGGTTTAATAATGCAAGTCGATTGTTTTTGATGGCCTCATCATCACACATGACCATGACATCATTGAAGAATGTATCGACATCATCCCTGAGGCCGGCGAGTTCACTGAGTGCACGTTCATATTCACTGTTGTCTAATAACGGGTTTACTTTTTCCTTAATAGAATCAAGTGCTGTCGCCAGTTTTTGTTCGGCATCCTCCTGCAGCAAATCGACATTAAAATCACTATTGTCCTGCTTATCTGCCTGCTTAAGGATATTGCTAATACGTTTATTGGCAGCTGCCAGACTTTCTGCTTCTGGTAGTTTTCTGAATTGAACAACGGCATTGAGTCGTCGATGGAAATCATAAGGCTGTACAGGCTTACGCATCAATACGGCCTCAAAATTATCAGCAGAGATCCCCTGATCGATATAATATCTTCTCAGGCGTTCCATCATAAAATCAAAAACCTGTGACGCCAGTTCATCGTTAATCAATTTTTCATCATAATTTCCTACCGCTTTATTCAGACAAGCTTGCAGATCCAGTTCAAGCTGAGCTTCTATCATGATTCGTAATACGCCCAGGGCTGCACGTCGTAGCGCAAACGGATCCTTATCACCCGTTGGTGCTTTACCGATGGCGAAGATACCAACCAGCGTATCAAGCTTGTCTGCAATCGAGATTATCTGACCGGTCTTGCTTTGCGGTATTTGATCTCCCGCAAAGCGTGGCATGTATTGTTCATCAAGTGCTGTTGCCACTTCCGCATCCTCACCATTAATGATGGCGTAGTAACGTCCAATGACACCCTGTAGTTCTGGTAACTCACCAACCATGTCGGTGAGTAAATCACATTTGCTCAAACTTGCCGCCCGTGCAGCAAGTTCTGAATCTGCTCCGAGTAATTCGGCCATATAGATCGCAAGTGATGTGATGCGCTCTGATTTGTCAGCGAGACTCCCCAGTTTTTGCTGGAAAACAACATCTGCTAATTTCGGGGCCAGGTCAGCAAGCGTTGTTTCACTGTCTCGTTGCCAGAAAAATTCGGCATCACTGAGCCTGGGTGAGATCACGCGTTGATTGCCAAGTCGTATGACATCAGGTGATTTGCTTTCAATATTAGCAACGGCAATGAAACAGGGAAGTAAATTGTTTTCCTTATCGACCACCGGAAAATATTTTTGATGGCCTTGCATGGTGGCGATTAAAACTTCATTTGGTAAGCCAAGATATTTTTCGTCGAAGACGCCTGAGAACACAACAGGCCACTCCACCAATGCAGTTACTTCATCAAGCAAGCTCTCATCGATAATTGCCTGGCCGCTTGCTTGTTTTGCAATCTTGTCAACGGCCTCTTTGATCATTGTTTTACGCTGCTCAAAATCAGCAATGACTTTGCCGGTTTTTTCCAGCTGTTGCAGGTAACTTTCAGCAGACTTCAGCTTAATCGCATCAGGATGGTGAAACCTGTGGCCAAAGGTCTGATTCCCAGCTTCTATGCCAAGGATAGAACAGTCGATGGTTTCCATGCCAAACATGGCAACGACCCAATGCACAGGACGAACAAATTCTACACTGCCATTTCCCCAACGCATTCTTTTGGGGATGGGTAATCTGGACAGGGCGGTTGCTGCGATTTCAGGGATTAATTCAACTGTTGCTTGGCCTTTTTCCTGGGCCAGATATGTTAACCAGCTGCCTTTGTCTGTCTCCATGGTTTCGAGCTCGGAGATCTTTGCCCCACAGGATTTTGCAAAACCCAGGGTTGCAGGTGTGGGTTCTCCGGCATCGTTATATGCTGCCTTGACGGCCGGCCCTCTTTTTAGAACTTCTTTATCTGTCTGCGCAGAGTCTAATTTTGTGACCATGACGGTCAGGCGTCTTGGTGTCGCATAATAATTTACATCAGTAAACTCAAGTTCTGCCTTATCCAGGCCATCACGCATGCCGTTGGCAAAGGTAGTCGCAAGTTTCAATAAGGCCTTCGGAGGCAGTTCCTCGGTTCCGATTTCCAGTAGTAATGTTTGTTTTGCCATTGTTTGATTATTAGGGTTTGATTGTATTAGGTTTTAACTAAAGGAAACCCCAGGGCTTCGCGACCTTCGAAATATGTTTGTGCAACAGCCTTGGATAAAGTACGTATTCGTAAAATGAATCGCTGTCTTTCGGTGACAGAGATCGCGTGTCTGGCATCGAGCAAATTAAAAGAATGTGATGCCTTCAGAACCATTTCATAAGCAGGCAGTGGCAGGTTTTTTTCGATTAATTTCATACATTCTGATTCGCAGGTATCAAACCATTTAAACAGCGACTCAGTATCAGCCAATTCAAAATTATAGGTCGACATCTCAACTTCGTTTTGATGATAGATATCGCCGTAACTGACTTCACCTTCCAGTGTTTTACTCCATAGCAAATCAAATACACTATCTTTATCCTGCAAACACATGGCCAGACGTTCCAGACCATAGGTGATTTCGCCAGCGACAGGGGAGCAATCCAGGCCGCCGACCTGTTGGAAGTACGTGAATTGGCTGATCTCCATACCATCCAGCCAGACTTCCCAGCCCAGACCCCAGGCCCCGAGTGTTGGTGATTCCCAGTTATCTTCAACAAAACGAATGTCATGTACCAGTGGATCGATACCAAGATACTTCAAGGACTCAAGATACAGCTCCTGGATCTCATCGGGAGAAGGTTTTAATAAAACCTGAAACTGATAATAATGTTGCAAGCGATTGGGGTTCTTGCCGTAACGGCCATCAGTCGGTCTCCGTACAGGCTGTACATAGGCCGCATGCCATGGTTCTGGGCCGATGGCACGTAAAAAGGTTGAGGGATGAAATGTCCCCGCGCCCATTTCTACGCTATAGGGTTGTTCAATAATGCAGCCTTGATCTGCCCAGAAATGCTGTAGCTGGAAGATCAGATCCTGAAAGTTCATTAGATTTTTTTTGCTTGATTTTGCCAAGGTCATTTCTGCGTCATTATCACGCGGGGCAGTATAACTTGATCACATAGAGCTTGCAGTTCTTTACTTAAGTTCAGGGTTGATCATTCAGACGACTGGGCAACATTCACGCCCAGCGTCTCAAATTTGAACTCAGGGATTTCATAGACCCAATGGCTTAGAAACTGATTCCACAGCTGACTTTCTTCTTCGACACTGATGGTTGCCGAATTACTCTCTGGTATTTCATCAGTATTACTACTGGATGATGCTGCTGTTGTGAATGAAAAATGTGCAAAGGCCTTGTCGTCACTAAGTACATTTTTGACAGTGATAATCAAACCATTAAATGTAGTAAATGTCGTGGTCGTAGTATCGTCAGGGAACTCGAAATTATCAGCCGCGTGAACACCTTCAACATTCATGTCTTCAAAAAACGTACCCAGTTTATTCAGTAATACCAAAGGTGATGCAGTGTTGCCTTCTATAATCTTGAAATCGGTATCGCCTTCAGCGTGTTTCCCGATTAAAAGGTTTGCGCCATTACTTTTCACGATATTCACACTTTGTATTCGTGAAACTGGGATATGAACTACATTGCGTTCATACCAGGCGTTGTTATTTGATTTAAGTTGTAGGTAGCCCTCGACCAGGAGTGCGTTTTTTGCATCTGCTTTACGCACATAAAGATTGGGCCGATTATTTCCGCTATTATTTTTCCGCGGTTTACCGACGATAAGCGATGCCAGCGCTGTGCCAGATTGATCACTGAGCGTTAGTAATAATGAGCTGGTATTATCGACTTCAGGCCCTTCAACACTCAGTTCCGGGTAAAGTTCTGGATTATCTGTTTTGGTGGCCAGTATCTTCAGCTGGGATAAACTAACGACAACATCCTTTACCTTGTCAAATTGTGCAGGGTAGTTGTCTGCACTTTGCAAAGCCCATTGACCACCTTGCATTTTTTGCAGGATAACATCAGGGCCTCCACTGCTTCTAATCTCTATACGTGTGACATCATTAACCCTGTTGGCAAGATCCGGAAACAGGGTTTCTTTTTCAACGGTGGTTTGCGGTGCCCGGGATTGATTCGTGAGTGTTGCAACAATAATTATGGCAATTGTTACTACAGAAAGGAGCAATAGCTTTTGATGCTTCATCAGTGTTAAAACCTTGACTCTGTTTTATCAATTACGACGAGTGACGCGATAAACACCCGTGCCAATAGAAATCAGGATAATGATCAGTGGCAAGAATGCGATATTAAAGAAACGTAATTTGGCACCGAGAGACTCAATATTTTTCTTCAGTTCATGTTGAACTGCACGTAATTGTTTACGGGTATCAATACGCAGTGTCTGAAATTTCTCAATCTCTGCACTCTGCTCCGGGGTGAGTAACATGGCGCTCTCGGTATTCTCTTTATCCTGTGTCTGTTGCAGTGTGCGTATCTTCTGCTCGGTTTCCTGCAGGGTCGCGACAAGCTTTTGCTCGCGTTCGCGATATTCCAGTTCTGCCTGTCGGCGGATGGCTTCGACCCTTTCAAAGGGACGAGTGTATTCACCCCGGGTCCTGAGACTTGCCAGGTCATTACTACCAGACAGGTTCTCCAGTGCATTAACGACAAAGTCACCATTGTTTGCGATTGCCTGCGGGAGGTTCATCCCGAAATAGGGTTTGTTCCTTATCCAGAAAGTATCATTCAGAATATCTGTGTCTGCAATAACAATGACATTGATGTCACCTTCACTAATCAAAGGATCGTTTTCACTGTTTTTCCTGTTACCTTCGTCGTCAAACAAACCTTCCGGGAAGGCAGTTGTGGCATGCCCCTGTAGTCGGGCCGCAATGATCTGTTTTTTCTCTTCTGACTTAAAATTATCAAGAATGATTTTCGGGTCTCGCTGTATAAAAAGGAAATCCCGATCCATTTGCATGGATTGTTTGGTACTTTCTATCAATGGTGTGAAAGAAATATCGCTGTCAGCGTTCTTCTCAATAATTCCGGTGGTCCCCATATGGATGACATTGAGCTGACTGGTGGCAAAATCGTTCTGATTAAAACTTTCTTTGGCCAGTCTTAACCAGGGAAGGTAGGTAACTTCCGTTGGACCCGTAGCACTGCGGGTTTGAACATGCATGGCAGCGTTAATGTCACCGACAATTTTTTCCTTTAGCACAGTGATGCCCCATTGCCCGGTGAGCCTGTCCAGGTCAGAGTCCAGGTCAGGCAACACTCCGCTATCAGGATCAGCAGGTTTACTGCGATCCCCTTCGGCCAGGGGATCAACAAAGAGCATTACCTTGCCACCCTTGAGGACATATTGATCTATGGCAAACAGAGTGTCCTCTTTGGTATTTTTAGGATGGATGATCATTAACACATCAATACCATCAAGATTTTTAGGATTGGTGCCGAGAACGCGTATTTCAAAGAACTCTTCAATTGTGTCGGTAATGGTCCACCTGGGAAGCTTTTCCTGTTCATCACCAAAGATGGGCAGTGAACTCATGATGCCAACAACTCTTTTTTCAGGATAGGCAAGATTATAGAGCAGCTTGCTAATATCATATTCCAGTGCTGATTCCTTGGTGGACTGGAAGAAAGGAATAATCTTTTCTTCATCTGTTGAGTTGGTGCCGGCCAGCCCAAAATAGGCACGGTCACCTGCATTGTTTAAAGGTACACTTTGCATGCCACTGGCGACCGCCTGGTCTTCCTCTACCGAGAAAATTTCAGGATCAATGATGTTCAGATCCAGCATGCCGTTTGAATGTGCTTCGTACTCCAGCAATATATCACGCACCCTGACCCCGTAGTTCATCAAGGCAGGGTAACCAATCATGGCTTTCTGTGAGAAGTAATAATCCAGCCTGACTGGTTCCTCAAGGTTGTGCAAGATATTCAGTGTGCCTTCGGAAAGGGTGAATAATTTATTTTCTGTCAGATCAATTCGCCAGCTGGTAAGCGTTGCGTTGGCCAGAATGATAACGGCAATAAACAAAGCGCCGGCCAGCGCAAGACCGGTGGTGGAAATAATATTTTTATTCATCTTTATAATCCTCAGCTGGCTTTCTTTGCATCAATGATTACGACATTGGCATAAAGCCAGAAGCTGATCAGTGCAGTGAAGTAAATAATGTCTCGTAGATCAATCACACCTTTTTTGATTGATTCAAAATGGGTGAGAAAGCTGAAGGATGCAATCGCATCAACCACGGCCTGTGGTGCCCAGCCACTGAAAAAATCCAGTACCAGGGGGAAACCACTCAGTAAAAACAGGAATGAAATCACCAGACTGATGACAAAGGCAATCACCTGGCTTTTGCTCAGGGCAGAGACGCAGGAACCAATTGCCAGGAAACCACCGGCCATGAGCAGACTACCAATATAGCTGGCCAGAATTACCGGGTTGTCCGGGCTGCCAAGATAGTTAACAGTAATCCAGATGGGGAAAGTCAGGATCACAGCGACCGTTGTGAAACACCAGGCTGCCAGAAATTTACCAATCACGACCTGATAAATAGGAATAGGTAAGGTCATGATGAGTTCAATGGTGCCTGACTTCCTTTCCTCAGACCAAAGACGCATGGCGATGGCGGGGATCAGAAACAGGTACAACCAGGGATGGAAGCGAAAGAAGGGTTCCAGATCTGCCTGGTTTCTTTCGTAAAAACCGCCAATGTAAAATGTGAAGGCCCCGGTCAGGAAGAGAAAGATGACAATAAAAACGTAAGCAATAGGGGTGGAAAAATACCCGGCAAATTCCCGTTTGAAGATGGCTTTAATATTATTCATGACTGTGCCATCTCGCCTTTCTCCGCATAAAAGTCTGTAGTGATGTCGCGAAATACATCATCCATGCGGCCGCTGTCCGATTTGGCTAACAATTCTTTCGGGGTACCATCGAAAAGCAGTTGGCCTGAGGCAATAATAATTGCTCGTGTACAAATGGCCAACAATTCTTTTGGGGTGCCATCGAAAAGCAGTTGGCCTGAGGCAATAATAATTGCTCGTGTACAAATGGCATCAACCTCTTCCATTATGTGTGTGGAAATAATAATGGCTTTATGCTCGGCCATTTCATTGATCAATAGTCGCACTTCATGCTTCTGATTTGGATCCAGACCATCGGTAGGCTCATCCATAATCAATACTTCAGGATCGTGCAACAAGGCCTGGGCAACCCCGACACGACGTTTGAAGCCTTTCGATAAAGTATCAATCGTCTGGTTACGTACTGTCTCAAGATTTATCTTTTTGATGATTTCATCGACACGAGCTTGTTTTTCTTTACCCTTAAACCCACGAATATCTGCAATAAAATCGAGAAAGTTTTTTACCGTCATCTCGCCATAAGCAGGTGCGCCTTCCGGCAGGTAACCGATTTTTTCTCTGACTGCAATGGGATCTTCAAGAACATCATGACCACAGACAGAAACCGTGCCAGATGTTGGTTCGAGGAAACCGGTGATCATTTTCATGGTGGTAGATTTACCGGCACCGTTGGGCCCAAGAAAACCCAGTACTTCCCCCTTCCTGACAGAAAATGAAAGATTTTTCACGGCATGGATGGCACCAAATCTTTTGTCGAGCGATTTAACCTCAATGAGTGTTGGTTGCGTATTTTCAGTCAAGCTAGACACCTAAAGTTATAGTAAAAGTGGAATTTAAATCAATTAGTTACAATCCCTGTACTATTTGAGGGCTGCCTATTTTGCACAAAAAAAGTGCAACGTCAATCTATCCTTGATTATCGGATGCTTTCAGACCGATTCTGTTGGGACTCAATATAGATGATTGAGTTCAGCGTAGTACTAGCCTTGAGGATTAGCCAATTGATCTTTTTTGAGTCGATATAAGGCAGAGATATCCTCATCACCAAAACCTTGTTCCATCAATCGCTGATAATGGATCAATGTCATCTCGATCATCGGTAGGCTTGCATCGCAGGCATTTTCAAGCATGGCCTGGCAGATGCCTAAATCCTTGTGATGCAGGGCCAGTTTAAATCCTGGTGTGTAGCTGCCTGCCAACATGGTCTTGCCCCGGTGATCGAGAAACCAGTTGCCTGCGGCACCGGTTGCGACGATTTCAACGACTTTGTCCATTTCGAGTCCCATGACTTCACCAAAGGCGAGTGCTTCGGTGACCGCCTGGTTAATACCCGCAGCCATCAATTGGTTCACGGCCTTGCACGCCTGACCACTTCCTGTTGGCCCAATGTAGGCAATATTGCCGGCGATAGCATTCAGTGTTGGTCTGGCTAGCTCAAGCACAGTTTCATCACCGCCAACCATCATCGCCAGCGTGCCATTCTTCGCACCTTCCACGCCACCTGAAACCGGACAATCCAGTAAATGTGCATCGTGCTTCTGTAAAATCCCGGCAGCTTGTTTTGCTGTATCTGCAGCGACTGTTGACGTGTCTACAACTATAGTTCCTGGTTTAATGGTGGTAGAGATGCGTTCAATGACACTCAGCACATCTTCATCACGGGAGACGCAAGTGATGATTAACCCACATTCTTCAGCGAGCTGCTCGGGAGATTCCGAGACTTCAACACCAGTTTCCCTGGCAAGGGCGTCCGCCTTTCCCCGGGAACGATTCCATACTCGATGTAGCGCTCCCGCCTTGTGAATGTTGAGCGCCATATAGGCACCCATGGCACCCAAACCGATAACACCTGTTTGCATTTCTAATTCTCCAGAGACGTAAAACCTTTCAGGTTTTTGACGAGTTCATTGATATAAGTAAATTGTTGATCTTCTGCCACTTTAGCTGAGTTTAAGTTGTTTTTGTACGATGCTTGGTGGGATCAAATTCCGGAGAGATGTTATGTTGCTATGCACAATAATCAGGGGTTAAAAAATATAGCAATCATATAAACCCACGGTACTTTTAATCATAGATACTTTTATTGATCTGGATCAATAGCTGAATTACATATAGTGCCATAATTAGCCTAGGGGGGTTATCGATTGTGATTCCTGTTGGTGTAGGTATCAATAGAATGGGGGACGGATTTGAGAAAAAGATGAAGGTCATTCCCGTCTCACCTGGAGTGGGTTTAGGCAGACCTTGCTTTTACCACAATAATGTTACTGAACATTCAGATGAATATGAAAACAGTTCATTCGTTCAATCCCCACTACTGATAAGTGCATTTAAACAACTTCAAGAACAACTTAGCTTTCTGGCAGCTAGAGCCGAGAGTGTTTTGGATAGTCAAACAGCCGAAATTTTCAGAGCGCATAGCATGATCTGTGAGGAAATCCAGATCAATATATTACAACACAATAACCACGACCAATTTATTGCCACTGATTATCTGGAAAAAAGTTTTGACGATTACTCTGAATATTTTAATGGATTAACGGATAATTATTTGAGAGACAGGGCAGATGATTTTGCAGAGCTTAAACAATTATTACTGGGTATATTGAGCCACACTCAAACCTATTTGACCTGTAGGGAATATGACGGTTGTAAAGTTGGTGAATGTGTATTGAATAACCCGCATATACTGGTTGCAGATGAATTAACAGCCAGTGTAGCTATCAGGATTAAAAAAATTACAAAGGGAATTGTTGTAGGAAAATGTGGCGTTAATTCTCATGCAGCAATGATTGCCCGGTCTCTCGATATACCTGTTATCTGTATCAAGGATCCTTGCAGATTGATTCAAGCTAATGACAATATTCTGGTGGATGGTGCAAGTGGTGATCTGATTATTAATCCTGATGAATCAACGTTACTTGAGTATCAAAAAAAGATAAATAGATCTAATCGGGTTTATAAAGTTGTTGACCCTTTACCCGAGTTTAAAGTACTGGCAGATATCGATCTTTGTCATGATATAAAGAATGTGATCACGGTTAAAGCTGACGGAGTAGGAGTCTATCGAACGGAGTTTGAGATGTTAGTCAAGGGCACTGAATTGAGTGAACAGGAACAACTCAAGAATTATCAATCTGTCGTAGATCAAATGGCAGGCAAGCCAATTTTTTTTCGCTTATTTGATCTGGGCAGTGATAAATCTGCATCATGGCTTGATCTGAAAGATGAAGCCAACCCGGCGTTGGGGTGTCGTGGAGTTCGTTTACTACTAACAAAACCCGAGCTTTTTAAGAGTCAGGCACGGGCATTAGCCAGGGTTTCACAAGAGTCACCGACTAACGTGATCTATCCGATGATCTCATCACTGAAACAATTTATACAATTGAAGACGATGTTTATGGATGCTATTGCTGATATTAAAAATACATGTATACACCATGGAATAATGATTGAAGTACCGTCTATCTGTGAAAATGCTGAAGCATTGTTTGATGCAATAGATTTCGCCAGGGTAGGGAGTAGTGACCTGGTACAATATTTATACGCTTTTGACAGAACCAGGGATGATTTTTGCTATGAGGAGCTAGTTAGTGATCAGGCCATATGGAACATTATAAAACACCTTGTTGAAGTTGCCGGTAAGGCAGAAAAACCTCTTGGCGTATGTGGCGCATTGGTCGACGATCCACAATTTATTTCCAGACTTATAGACATGGGGATCAATACTGTCAGTACGCATCCTGAAAATATTGCTGCAGTAAGAAAGATGGCAATAAAAAGTCTGGCGCTGTAGTCAGAGTCACTTAATAAAAAATCGGAGATAGACCTCAGAAAATTAGTAAGTGATTGGCTATGTACATAGGGATAAGGTCTTAAGTAACTGTACGGTCTTTGAGCTTCCTGGCAGAAGACAATTATTGATTAAAGTGATCAGCAATGACACTGGCGATACATGCGGTGAGTTTTTTGGCCATGGGAATGTGCAGGAATTCATTAGGGCCGTGGGCATTGGAGCCTGGACCAAGCACCCCGGTGATTAAAAATTGTGCCTCAGGAAATTTTTCTCCGAGCATGCCCATAAAAGGAATAGACCAACCTTCGCCCATATGAACTGCGGGCTTATCGAAGAAAGACATGGAGGCCTTATCAATGGCTGCTTCCAACCAGGGATCACTCTCGGGAGCCATCCAGCCTGATGCTGCCCAGTCTGGTGTAAAGGAAATGTTTGCCTGATAGGGTGGGTTGTCTTCAAGAAGCTCTTTGAGTTTTGCACTGGCCATTTCCGCATCGCAATTGGGTGGTAGACGCATGGATAATTTCACGGATGTCTTCGGTCGCATGACATTGCCGGCTGATTGAATATCAGGTAATCCATCTGCACCAATCACAGTCAGGGCAGGTCTCCAACTACGGTTAAGAATCAATTCGGCAGGATCATTTTGTACTGCTTGTGTCTGTCCCTTAAGTGGGAAACGTTTGAATATTTCCTCACCTGTCATGGCTGCAGCATTTCGTGCTTGTTCAATACGCTTTGCCGGGATGTCTACATTAAACGCGCTGTCTTTAATCAGGCCGGTCGATGCATCTTCTATTCGGTCTAACAGCTGTCGCAATATTCTAAAACTGCAAGGGACGATGCCGCTGGAGTCACCAGAATGCACACCTTCATCCAATACCTCTATTGTCAGTTCACCACCAATGAGTCCCCTTAGTGAAGTGGTACACCAAAGCTGTTCATAATTACCACAGCCTGAATCAAGGCAAATCACCAAGTCTGGCTTGCCAATACGATCAGACAATGCATCCATATAAAAAGGCAGATCTGGGCTACCGCTTTCTTCACAGGCTTCGATAATAATAATGCAGCGTCCATGAGGGATGCCTTGCTCTTTCAGTGCTGCAATTGCAAGCAATGATGAAAAAGTGGCATAACCGTCATCAGCCCCGCCACGACCATAAAGCTTGTCGCCATTTAAAACAGGCTGCCATGGGCCAAGGCCATCCTTCCAGCCGATCATCTCCGGTTGTTTATCAAGGTGACCATAGAGCAAGACAGTATTTTCAGCCTTTCCTGATGAGCCTTGGCCCGGAATCTCCATAAATATCAGGGGTGTTCTCTCTGGCAGACGAATGACTTCCAGGTTTAAATCCGGGATGGCCTGGCTTTCTATCCAGGTGGTGAATTGAGCAACGACCTGATCCATATAGCCATGGGTTTGCCAATCCGGGTCAAACATAGGTGATTTATTCGGAATCTTGATGTATTCGATCAATTCATGGATGACTGACTCATCCCATCGGAGATTACAAAAATCACTGGTTTTTTTGATGTCTATTACAGTCATAGCGGATGATTAAAATACAGATGCTTTCAAATATCTTGTATTGTACATGAGTCGAATAGGAAGAGGTCTGGATGAGCGAGGGAAAATATCACGTGATTTATGATATAAATCACAGACATCTATGGTACAAATCGTATATATTCACTTCAACTCATTTTTATCATGGAGAAAATAGTAATGATGCTTAAGAAACTACAATTAATTTTAATACTTACTTTGTCTGGATTTGGTTTGGCCGCGTGTGGTGATAGTGACACTGGACCTGCAGAGGAGCCTAAAGCTATGGTGCCGAGCGAAGGTATTTCCAGCAGTGTTTCCAGTAGCGCTTCCAGTAGCGCTTCCAGTAGTTCTTCCAATGGTGGATTGGAAGCATACGACCCTGATGTTCCTTCAATGATTGTTGAAGATAATGGTGTGATTAGTGAGGAAGAAATATATAGCAACTGGCCTGAATAAGCTGTTGTAATTTAATTAAACCGTGTCATATATATTAGTGGTTATATGGCACGGTTTGTTTGGTTTTGGCCATCAGGATTTAAAATTTCAGATAATCTTTGCATTGGAGAATGTTAGCAATGTTATTTAAAAAATTACGACTGGTCTTTGTGCTCGGTTTATTTGGCTTAGGATTGCTTGCCTGTAGTGGTGAAAGCGACAGCGGATCTTCAGATACTCCAAAACCGATAGTTTCTGAAGGGGTAGCAGCATACGACCCTGATGTTCCTTCGATGATGGGTCGAAGATAATGGGGTTATTAGTGAGGAAGAGATTTATAAAAACTGGCCAGAAGAAGTTACCATCGCAAGTGGTGAATCAGCATCAACAGAGGGTAGCTGTAGAGACAACTGCTGCTGGGGTCAGCTGCAGCAAAAACACACACGGTTTTTGGTCGAGCAACCAGTTTTAGTCCCCAACATCCTTTTTATCAATCCGGGGAGATACGGTGCAATGGGAAAATATGACCATTCATGATTCTGTTTCCATGGAAGGTTTGATCCCTGAAGGTGCAGAACCCTGGGTATTTAAACTTGGGCAGAATGGTGCTGTGACACTAACCGAGGAAGGTGTTTATATCTATAAATGCAATCCGCATTATCCTCTTGGCATGGTCGCCGCGATCATCGTCGGCAAGCCTGTCAATATCGAACAGGTACAGGCCAATGCAACAGGTCGTTCAAAAGGGATCGTGATTAAAGTTGTGAGAGCCCTGGCAGCTCAATAGAAAACACTACATTACAGCTAAGGTAAGAAGCCGCTTTTAAAAGCGGCTTTTTTATGCTGATTCGGAAAGTAATGCATTGATAGTTTTCTCAATTTGTTTGGCACGCCTGTCGCCTTCATGAGTTTCTCCAAAGAAAGTAGCGCGTACCTTGCCTTGTTTATCGAGGATGTAATATGCAGGCCAGTAACGATTCTTCATGGCACGCCCAATAGGATGAATCGTTATCAATCATAATGGGGTGATGTAATCCAAATTCCTCTACCTTGACCTCTATATTTTTTCTGACTCTTTCATTTTCAAACTCTGGGGTATGCACACTGATAACCTGGAAATTTTCCTTATCCAGTCTATTCTCCATGGCGTTCATCCAGGGGAAATGATCTATAACAATTCCAGCAACCAAAGGTCCAGAAATCAACCAGTACAACCTTGCCTTTTAGATCTGCAATATTTAATGGTGATGAATTGATCCAGTCCTGATCGTCGTTGTGGGTAAACTCTGGTGCCTGAACAGGTGTTTTTAAAACACCTCCCGCAGCAAGGGTCAGTATTTTGTAAAATGACTGTTGATGTAACAATAATCAGAAAACTGATGATGATCACAATTTTTTCATGGACCTTTCTCTGGGTGATCTTCAATATATTGTTGATTATGAACAATGACTCGCTGCTGAGGGATTTGTTCAATAACGACGTTCATTCAATGACAGTGATGGACTGATGATTTATCATTTTTATAGATTCACTAAACTAAGAGTATTCAAAGATGACGATTAGAAGCTTACAGGGCAAAACGCCGAATATCGCTGATACCGCATTTGTCGATGAAACTGCATTGGTGATTGGCGATGTAACCATAGGTGAAGATTCCTCGATCTGGCCCGATGACAGTGGTCAGAGGCGATGTACAAAAAATAACCATCGGCAAGCGGACAAATATTCAGGATGCCTGTGTATGTCACGTGACCCATGACGGTGAATACACCCCGGGCGGTTTTCCCCTGACCATAGGGGACGGTGTGACAGCCGGACATCGCGCAACCTTACATGCCTGTACCATTGGCGATTATTGCCTGATCGGGATGTCAGCGACAATCATGGATGGTGCCGTGTTGGGGGATAAATTAATCATCGGTGCCGGGGGCCTGGTGCCGACCGGCAAGAAACTGGAGGGTGGCTATCTATATGTCGGCAGTCCAGTAAAGCAGATCCGGGCACTCAATGAAGATGAATTAAAGTCACTTGAATATTCTGCAGATCACTATGTTGATGTGAAAAACATGCATATGTGAACTTAAACAACGCATTTCAGGGGTTTTTCCCCTAATTTTCCGTTATTATCTCGCACCATTTTAGAATGTTGCGAATCGAATGAGTCTTTCAGAACAACGGTATGATGTCATCGTCGTGGGCGGTGGGACATGCGGGCACAGAGGCTGCCCTGGCTTCCGCACGCATGGGCGTACAGACCTTATTGTTGACACATAGTATCGATACGCTGGGGCAGATGTCCTGTAACCCGGCCATCGGCGGGATTGGCAAAGGGCACCTGGTAAAGGAGATCGATGCGCTGGGAGGCCTAATGGCGCGTGCCGCTGACAAGAGCGGTATCCAGTATCGTATCTTGAATGCAAGTAAGGGTCCCGCAGTCAGGGCAACACGGGCACAGATCGATCGTGCCTTGTATCGAGGTGTGGTTCGTCCGTTTCTGGAGTCCCAGGAAAATCTGTTTATCTTTCAGCAGGCCGTTGATGACCTGATCGTCGAAGGTGATCGTGTGGTTGGTGTGGTGACGCAGTCTGGGTCTGCAGTTCCGGGCAAAAAACACTATTTTAACAGTAGGGACCTTTCTGGCGGGCAAGATCCATGTTGGTAATGAACAGTCAGCCGGAGGCAGGGCCGGGCGATCCGCCAGCAAATGCGTTGGCGAGCCGTTTACGAGAGATGCCATTTCGGGTTGCACGTCTGAAAACAGGCACGCCACCCAGGATCGATGGCAAGACCATTGATTACAGTAAATTACAGGAACAGGCGGGTGATAGCCCTGTTCCTGTATTTTCTTACATAGGTCATGCGGATGAGCACCCGCAGCAGGTACCATGTCATATTACCTATACCAATGAAAAGACCCACGAGATTATTCGTCAGGGTCTGGATCGTTCGCCTATGTTCAATGGCAATATCGAGGGCACGGGCCCACGATATTGTCCTTCTGTTGAGGACAAGGTAGTGCGTTTTGCCGAAAAGGCATCACACCAGATCTTTATCGAACCAGAAGGGTTGAACACCCACGAAGTCTATCCCAATGGCATATCCACAAGTCTGCCTTTTGATGTGCAATATGAGATGGTGCGATCTATAGAAGGCTTTGAGAATGCGCATATCACGCGACCGGGTTATGCCATTGAATACGATTTCTTTGATCCCAGGGATTTACATCCATGGCTGGAGACCAAACACCTGTCCGGATTATTTTTTGCCGGGCCAAATTAATGGCACGACAGGCTATGAAGAAGCTGCGGCACAGGGTTTAATCGCTGGCATGAATGCCGGATTGTTGGCGCAGGAAAAGTCACCCTGGAGTCCACGACGTGATCAGGCCTATATCGGTGTGTTGATTGATGATCTTATCACCCGAGGCACCAGCGAGCCCTATAGAATGTTTACCAGTAGGGCTGAATATCGACTGCTATTACGTGAAGATAATGCAGATCTACGTTTAACAGAGATTGGCCGTGAACATGGTCTGGTGGATGATAATCGCTGGCAGAAATTTTCAGACAAGCGTGAAGCGATTAGCAAGGAGCAACAGCGTCTGGAAAAAACCTGGTTGAAACCTGAAACCACAACGGCAGAAGAAGCTACCCGAGTACTCGGTCAACCACTACAAAGGGAATATAGCCTGATGCAGTTATTAAGTCGTCCGGAAGTCTCGCATGAAAACTTGATGACACTCACGGATTTTGATGCCAGTGATATTGATAAGGTCGTCATTCAACAAATCGAGATTCAGGCCAAGTACAGCGGCTATATTGATCGTCAGGAAACCGAGATCGCTCGTAACCTGAGTTACGAGGAAGCGACTCTTCCTGGTGATATTGATTATAGTCAGGTGAATGGCTTGTCTAACGAAGTCATGCAAAAACTCAGCGAACATAAACCTTATAGTTTGGGGCATGCATCACGTATTCCGGGGATGACACCTGCGGCGATATCTTTGTTGCGTATTTATCTCAAGAAAAACCATTATCTATTGAAACAGAGTGCTTAAAGAAAAGCACGATAGTGATGTCTGATTCATTTCTGGATCAGCTTCAGCAAGGTGTTGAAGCCATGGGATTGGTTGCTGCTGATTTACCCTTGCAATCCTATGTGTCTTATATTGAGCTTCTGGTTCAATGGAATTCAGCCTATAACCTGACGGCCATTCGCGATCCGGAAAAAATGCTTGCCTACCATATACTGGATAGCCTCTCTATTTTGCCTTTTATTCATGGCGGTAACTGCCTGGATATTGGTACTGGCGCTGGCTTGCCCGGGATTATCCTGGCTCTGGCAAGGCCGGACACGCATTGGACTCTGCTGGATGGAAATAATAAGAAAACACGCTTCGTGCAGCAGGCAGTCATCACATTAAATTTGAAAAACGTGGAAATCATTTGTTTACGCATTGAGGATTATCAGGCAGAACACCGGTTCTCTACGATTGTTTCACGGGCTTTTGGTTCTCTACATGCTTTTTATACTTGTAGTCATCATCTGCTTGTACCAGGAGGGAGTTTGTTGGCGATGAAAGGCCCTGATCCAGAAGACGAAATACCGGCACTACCAGCAGAAGTAGTAACAACAGCTATTATCCCATTGTCTGTTCCTGGTGTGACGGCAGGCCGAACCCTGGTGCAGATTGTACCCGGGTAATTTGGGTATGAAACTTTCAGGCTGTCTGTGCCATAATGCTTGGCCGAATTAAAGGCCAAAAAACAGGGATAAAGAAGAAAGAATAATAAAAGCCATGACCAAGATTATAGCCATAGCAAATCAGAAAGGCGGTGTTGGTAAAACCACGACCAGCGTCAATATTGCCGCATCATTAGCTGCTACCAGGCGCCGCGTGTTGCTTGTGGATATAGATCCACAGGGTAATGCCACCATGGGCAGTGGTGTGAACAAGATGGAGCTTGAGCTTTCTTCATATGATGTTTTGATGGGGGAGAAAGCCATTGCCGAGGTAATAACGAAATCTGGCGAAGGGGGTTATGATTTACTACCGGCAAATGCTGATTTAACCGGAGCCGAGGTAGGGCTGCTTGATGAATTGGCCAGAGAAATACGCTTACGGAATGCCCTCGATGAGATTAAGGGAAACTACGATTTTATTTTTATAGATTGTCCGCCTTCCCTGAACATGCTGACAGTCAATGCATTAGTGGCAGCAACCTCGGTGATTATCCCCATGCAGTGTGAATACTATGCACTTGAGGGGTTATCAGCCCTGCTTGGCAGTATTGAAAAGATTCGCAAATATTTAAATCCTGAACTCAAGATTGAAGGTCTGTTACGTACCATGTACGACCCACGCAACAATCTGGCGACTCAGGTTTCCGCGCAGTTACTGGAACATTTTGGTGATAAGGTTTATCGCACCATTATTCCCAGAAATGTCAGGTTAGCTGAGGCACCGAGCCATGGGCTGCCCATCATCAAATACGATAAGGCCTCACGCGGTGCATTGGCGTACCTTGCATTGGCCGGTGAAATGCTTAGACGTGAGAGTGCTGCCGCCTGAGGGCCGGTTTTCGTGTTTGCTCTAGCAGGTAATCATTAGTCAGATGAAAAAACGGGGTCTCGGAAAAGGGTTAGATGCATTGCTGTCTCCAAGAAGCGCTGTCGAAAGCGCTGATTCTAATCTGGATGGACCATTGCAGATGCTTCCCGTCGATATTGTTACTCGTGGCCGGTATCAGCCGCGTATGGATATGGACACTGAAGCACTTGAAGAACTGGCCGATTCAATAAAATCTCAGGGCGTAATCCAGCCGATTGTCGTCAGGCCTTTAAAGGGAACAGAAATCTACGAAATTATTGCCGGCGAACGTCGTTGGCGGGCCACACAGTTGGCGGGATTACACGAAATACCCGCCATTATTAAAGATGTCACGGATCAGACCGCGATGTGCATGGGCCTGATCGAGAACATTCAGCGTGAAGATCTGAACCCAATGGATGAAGCGCGTGCACTCTCCCGTCTGTTGCAGGAATTCAATATGACCCATGATGCTACCGCCGAAGCGGTCGGCAGGTCGCGTTCATCGGTTTCCAACCTGCTTCGACTACTGGATTTGCATGTGGATGTACAACACTTGCTGGAAACCGGAAAGATTGAGATGGGCCACGGCAGGGCGATTCTGGCACTGGATGTCGCTAATCAGTCACAAGCCGCTAAAAAGGTTGTCAAGCAAGGCTTGTCAGTCAGGGCCACGGAACAACTGGTGAAGGGACTGAAAGACAAAGGTGCGCGGTCAAAAGACAGTAAAAAAACCTCAACTTCATCCAGGCTGGATCCAAACCTGAGAAGCCTGCAGGAAGATCTGTCTGAGCGCCTGGGTGCGGCAGTGGCTATAAAGCATGGCAAGGGTGGTAAGGGAAAAATAGAGATAAACTATAATTCACTGGACGAATTAGACGGGATCCTGAGCAGAATAAAGTAATCACTTGTTTGTGAGTGAGTAGCAACGTCATTTATCAAAAAAAATGTGTTTTATTTACAATCGCCGTTGATCACGCAGGCTTAGCTGACTATAATCAGCCGTCTTACGCTGGGGGGATTCCAGCATTTCAGCTTCAATTTAGGGGCATAGGGTAATTCCGAAGACCGGCATCGATTTTGCTGATTACTCGGAGAAGCAGTGGTTGAGCAGTAATACAGAAATAGTAAAAAATAGAACCGCTGCATTTAGATTGGTTTATGTTCAGCTAATCGTTACTGTTGTGATAGTGCTCCTGTCATATACATTTTTCGGGTTAGTCATCGCATATTCTGTCTTATCAGGCAGCACAGTTTATATTTTGCCGAATATTTATTTCGTCAGAAGTGCCCTGAGAAGTGGAGAGTCGCAGACACCACAGACGATATTGAGTCGTTTTTATATCGGCGAAGGTCAGAAGTTTTTATTAACAATGGCAATGTTTGCAATCTGTTTCGCATTAATAAAGCCATTGCACGCGGTTTCATTTTTCGCTGCATACATACTAATAATGATTATAAATTTGGCTGGATTGGCCATATCTAGTAAAAACTAGAAACAATAAATTAATAATATTTGAGATAAATTGAATGTCTTCTGAAGGCTTAACTTCATCTGCATACATAAAGCATCATCTAACCAACCTGACCTATGGACAACACTCGGATGGCAGCTGGGGTTTTGCAGACAGTGCCGAAGAGATCAAGGAGATGGGATTCTGGGCCTTGCAGGTTGATTCACTGGCCTGGTCTGCTTTCCTGGCGCTGGTTTTTATCTACTTTTTCCGTAAGGCGGCCAAGAAGGCGACTGCTGGTGTCCCTGGTGGACTACAAAATTTTGTTGAATGGATCGTTGAATTTGTTGATGACAGTGTTCGAGGTTCATTCAGTGCGAAAAATGATTTAGTTGCCCCTATGGCCCTGACTATTTTTTGTTGGGTATTCCTGATGAACCTGATGGATCTGGTGCCAGTGGACTGGTTGCCAATGTTGGCGCAACAAGTGGGCCATCATGTCTTCGGCATGGATCCGCATCACGTTTATTTCAAGGTGGTCGCAACCACTGATCCAAATATCACCTTCGGTATGGCCTTTGCCGTGTTCTTTCTGATGATTTATTACAGTATCAAGATCAAGGGTCTCGGTGGGTTCCTGGGTGAGTTAGCCTTTCAGCCTTTTGGCAAAATGGGGCTGCCCATTAACCTGGTGCTTGAGGGTGTCTCGCTAATTGCCAAGCCACTCTCATTATCGTTACGATTGTTCGGTAATATGTACGCAGGTGAAACCATCTTTATTTTGATTGCCCTGATGTATAGCGGTGGTTTGACCCTGGGAATATTTGGCGGGATTTTACAGTTAGGTTGGGCAATTTTTCATATCTTGATTATTACCTTACAGGCGTTCATTTTCATGACCTTGACCATTGTGTATATGGAGATGGCGCATCAGGAGCACTAGGTATTTGGTAGGGAATTAAAGTAAGTATTTTTAACAGTTACGTTTTGCAAAGTTACAGGAGATAGAAATGGAACAAGCATTATTATTTATCGCAGGCGCTATAATGATGGGTCTTGGTGCCCTGGGTGCAGCTGTAGGTATTGGTATTCTCGGTGGTCGATTTCTGGAAGGTGCTGCCCGTCAGCCCGAACTGATTCCGATGTTACGCACACAGTTTTTCATCGTCATGGGTCTGGTTGACGCTGTGCCGATGATTGCAGTGGGTATTGCACTGTACATATTGTTCGCAGTAGCTGCTTAATTGCCAGTTAGTAATAAGCAACTGAATACAGAGGCACTAGTATGAATATTACAGTCACATTATTCGCCCAATCATTATCATTCTTTCTGTTCGTGGTTTTCACCATGAAGTATGTTTGGCCGCCTATTATGAATGCGCTGAATGAACGCAAGAAGAAAATTGCAGATGGTCTTGCCGAAGCAGAAAAAGGCCATCATGAGCTTGAGCTTGCAGAGAAAAGATCGGCTGAAATCTTGCGTGAAGGCAAAGAAAAATCCAAGGAGTCCATCGATCTCGGACAAAAACGTCATGATGAGATTGTTGAAGAAGCCAAGGACAATGCCCGTATTGAAGGCGAACGCATTCTTACAGCAGCAAGAGCCGAGATCGATCAGGAGCGCCAGCAGGCAAAAGATGCATTACGAGCAGAAGTCTCTGCCCTGGCAATTGCCGGTGCTGAGCAAATTTTGATGAGGGAAGTCGATAAAAATGCTCATAACGAAGTGCTCGATAAAATCAGTGCTAGTCTGTAAATCGATACCGTGAATGATCTTCAAAGCATGGCACGTGGTATTTGGTTAAATACATTTTAAGGTAAGCGAAGCGAATGCAGGAAAATACAACAGTTGCCAGACCATACGCTCAAGCCGTGTTTGAATCGGCGAGTGAAGAAAGCAAGTTAACTGAATGGTCTGAAATGCTAGGGCTGCTTGAAGTGGTTGTGGCTGATGCTCAAATGAGAGCGGTGCTGAAGAATCCAAAAATGGATGCTGCAGCACAATCTGATTTTGTTCTGGGAGTGTGTGGTAAGGCCTTGAGTGAAACAGGCAATAATCTGGTTAGGGTACTTGCTGGGGCTGGACGGCTGACAATCATCCCTGAAATAAACAAATTGTATGAGCAACTTCGAGCTGAAGCCGAAGGTGTCATGGAAGTATCTGTGACATCTGCTTATGAACTGGCAGCAGAACAACAAGCCACAATCTCAGAGCTGATGGCAAAGCGTCTGGGTAGAAAAGTAGAAATCACTAGCGATATCGATAATTCGTTAATCGGTGGTGTGGTAATCCGGGCAGGTGATTCAGTCATTGATGCTTCGGTAAAAGGTCGCCTGAAGGCATTGGCGACGCAGATGACGAATTAGTGTTTATAAAATTGAATAGCGGTATAACCGAATAAAAATGGTAGATGAGGAATAAGCATGTCCATCAGTGCAACAGAAATCAGTGATCTGATTAAGAAGAAAATACAGGGTCTGGATCTTGAAACCGAAGCCCGTACCGAAGGTACCGTGGTTAGTTTGAAAGACGGGATTGCAACAATTTATGGTTTAAGCGATGCCATGCAGGGTGAAATGATTGAGTTCCCCGGCAATACCTTCGGCCTGGCGTTGAACCTGGAACGTGATTCAGTCGGTGTTGTGATCATGGGAGCCTACGAGCATATCTCCGAAGGTGATACGGCCAAGTGTACGCAGCGTATTCTTGAGGTACCTGTGGGCAGGGAATTACTGGGTCGTGTTGTAGACGCACTGGGTAATCCGATTGATGGTAAAGGTGAGATTAATGCCACAGAAAGCTCCCCGGTTGAGAAGATTGCCCCGGGTGTTATCGCCAGAAAATCTGTTGACCAGCCGGTTCAAACCGGACTTAAATCCATTGATTCCATGGTGCCTTTGGGCCGCGGACAACGTGAATTGATTATTGGTGATCGTCAGACAGGTAAAACGGCTGTTGCCGTGGATACCATTATCAATCAGAAGGGCACGGGTGTTAAATGTGTCTATGTCGCGATTGGGCAGAAAGCTTCTTCAGTTGCAGCGGTAATTCGCAAGCTGGAAGAGCATGGTGCGATGGAACATACCATTGTGGTTTCAGCAAGTGCCTCGGATTCTGCAGCACTACAATTCATTGCGCCTTATGCTGGCTGTGCCATGGGTGAATATTTTCGCGACCTTGGTGAAGACGCACTGATTATTTATGATGATTTAACCAAACAAGCCTGGGCCTATCGTCAGATTTCACTATTGTTGAGACGTCCGCCAGGTCGAGAAGCATATCCTGGTGATGTGTTCTACTTTGCACTCACGCCTGTTTGGAACGCGCATCACGTGTGAGCGTTGAATACGTTGAAAAAATTACCAACGGTAAGGTCAAAGGCCAAACTGGTTCTCTTACAGCTTTACCTATTATTGAAACACAAGCGGGTGACGTATCTGCATTCGTGCCTACCAACGTTATATCTATTACCGATGGCCAGATATTCCTGGAAACTGACTTGTTTAACTCCGGTTTCCGTCCCGCAATTAATGCGGGTCTGTCCGTGTCTCGTGTGGGTGGTGCCGCGCAAACCAAGATTATCAAAAAACTCGGTGGTGGTATTCGTCTGGCACTTGCCCAGTATCGTGAACTGGCAGCTTTCGCCCAGTTCGCATCAGATCTTGATGATGCAACGCGCGCACAGTTGGAACGTGGTCAGCGCGTGATGGAGCTGATGAAGCAGAGACAATATTCTCCACTGAGGATTTCTGAAATGGCTGTCAGTCTGTTTTCGGCTGAATATGGTTTTCTGGATGATGTTGAACTTGAAAAGGTGATTGCTTTCGAGGATGCGTTACACAGTTTTATGCATAGTGCACGTGCAGATCTGATGAAACAGATCGATGAAAGTGGTGATTACAACGATGAAATTGAAGCTTCACTCAAGGAAAGTATAGAAGACTTCAAGAAGAATCATTCGTGGTAACCCCCAGAAATAATTAAACTGAATTAATTAAAGATGAGACACAGATAAATGGCTTCTGCAAAAGAAGTAAGAACCAAAATAGCCAGTATAAAAAATACGCAAAAAATTACCAAGGCAATGGAAATGGTTGCTGCCAGTAAGATGCGTAAGGCTAAGGAACGAATGAGCGCAGCCAGGCCATATGCTGAGAAGATTCGTAATGTTATTGCACATCTGGGCAATGCTAATCCTGAATATAAGCACTCCTACCTGGGTGAACGTGACCAGATCTAACGGGTTGGAATCATTGTTGTTTCCAGTGATCGCGGTCTCTGTGGTGGTCTGAATTCAAACCTGTTTCGTGCAACGATCAGTCGCATGAAAGAGTGGAATGACAAAGACATAGGCATTGATATGTGTTTGATTGGCACCAAAGCAGTTAGCTTTTTTACTCGTGTTGGTGGATCTATTGTCGGCCAGTCGACACACATTGGTGACAAACCAGCGGTTGATGATTTGGTTGGTACGGTAAAGATCATGCTGGATAATTTTAATGATGGAAAGATCGATCAACTGTATCTGATTTCCAATAAATTCATTAATTCAATGACACAAGAGCCAATGGCCGAACAACTGTTACCGGTTCAGGCAAGTGATGAAGATGAGTTGAAGCATCACTGGGATTACATCTATGAGCCAGATGCCAAGGAAGTTCTTGATCACTTATTAACTCGATTTATCGAGTCATTAGTGTATCAGGGAGTCATTGAAAATATTGCCTGTGAACAGGCAGCCCGCATGGTTGCGATGAAAAGTGCCTCTGATAATGCAGGTACATTGATTGATGATTTACAGCTGGTCTATAACAAGGCACGACAGGCAGCGATTACACAGGAACTCTCTGAAATCGTCAGTGGTGCAGCTGCAGTTTAAGTTAAACGTATTTATTGAGATATTAATAGAGGAACAGAAGAAATGAGTTCTGGAAACATCATACAAATCATCGGCGCCGTGGTCGATGTGAAATTTCCGAGTGAATCAATCCCCAGGATATATGACGCTTTGCTGGTAAAAGGAGAGGATGTCAGTACGACGCTGGAAGTACAGCAGCAAATAGGCGATGGTGTTGTGAGAACAATCGCGCTTGGGTCTACAGATGGATTAAGACGAGGCCTGGAAGTAGACAATACAGACGCGCCAATTTCTGTGCCTGTCGGTGAAGCAACATTAGGGCGCATCATGAATGTGCTGGGTGAGCCCATTGATGAGATGGGCGACATCAAAACGGACGAAAGGTGGAGCATCCACCGTGAGGCCCCGAAATTCACAGAGTTGAGCCCCGCAGCAGAATTGCTGGAAACAGGAATTAAGGTGATTGACCTGTGTTGTCCATTTGCCAAAGGTGGCAAGGTTGGATTGTTTGGTGGTGCTGGCGTTGGCAAGACCGTTAACATGATGGAATTGATTAACAATATCGCGACAGAACATTCTGGATTATCTGTTTTTGCTGGTGTCGGTGAACGTACCCGTGAAGGTAATGACTTCTATTTTGAAATGCAGGAATCTGGCGTTGTTAATGTAGAGAATCCAACCGAATCAAAAGTATCCATGGTTTACGGGCAGATGAATGAGCCACCTGGCAACCGTCTACGCGTAGCCTTGACCGGCCTGACCATAGCAGAAAAATTCCGTGATGAAGGACGAGACGTTCTTTTCTTTGTGGATAACATTTACCGTTTTACCCTGGCGGGGACAGAGTGTTCAGCATTACTGGGACGTATGCCCTCAGCAGTGGGCTATCAGCCAACATTGGCAGAGGAAATGGGACGTTTACAGGAACGTATTACTTCAACCAAGAAGGGCTCGATTACTTCAATCCAGGCGGTGTATGTCCCTGCTGACGATTTGACTGATCCATCACCCGCCACGACATTTGCTCATCTGGATGCAACCGTTGTGTTGTCTCGTCAAATTGCAGAGTTGGGTATTTATCCTGCGGTTGATCCACTGGATTCTACCAGTCGCCAACTAGACCCTTTAACGGTTGGACAGGAACATTACGATACAACGCGTGCGGTACAGAATACCTTGCAGCGTTATAAGGAATTGCGTGACATTATCGCCATTCTGGGCATGGATGAGCTTTCTGAAGAAGATAAGCTGGCCGTGACACGGGCACGTAAGATTCAACGTTTTCTCTCACAGCCATTTACAGTGGCTCAGGTGTTCACTGGCACTCCAGGCAAATACGTATCACTGAAAGATACCATCAAGGGCTTCCAGGGAATTGTTGATGGCGAATACGATCATCTGCCAGAACAGGCTTTCTATATGGTAGGAACCATCGAAGAAGCCGTTGAGAAAGCGGAATCAATGAAGGCCGAGGCCTGATAAGTCCCACGGGAATTCTGAGGACTAACAAATAATGACCATGACAATTCATGTCGACATAGTAAGTGCTGAAATCGAACTCTATTCCGGTTTGGCCGAGATGGTGTTTGTTCCGGGAAAGATGGGTGAGCTGGGTATTGCCCCCAGACATACTCCATTGGTAACGACCTTAAAGCCGGGCCTGGTTCGCTTACAATTACCTGAGAACAAAGAAGAATCATTTTTCGTGTCTGGTGGCTTACTTGAAATCCAGCCACACATCGTAACCATTTTATCTGACAGTGCATCTAGGACAGAGGATATGGACGAAGCTGCAGTCTTGAAGGCAAAAGAAGAAGCCGAGCACGCATTTGAACACCGTGATGAGGATGTTGATTACGATCACGTACAACAGCAAATGATTGAAGCTCGCGCGAAGTATGAAGCTCTACAGAAGTTACGTGGTCGCTCAGGTCGTTCTTAAGCCTTACCTTAAGACATACAATCCATAGTTAATAAGATTCTTAAACCATCATGCTAATAATGAAACTAGCATGATGGTTTAATTCTAGTCGACCATCCGGTAGACTCAGTTTTATCATGTCACTTAGCATTATTATTCTAGCAGCGGGCCAGGGCACCCGGATGTATTCCGAGTTGCCAAAGGTATTACATCAACTTGCTGGCAAATCACTTCTGGAACATGTCCACCATACCGCATCGAAGTTAGAGACACGCGGCATCCATGTCATCTACGGCTATGGAGGTGCTCAGCTTATTGAAGAACACTCTCACCTTGATGTCGACTGGGTTGAACAAAAAGAACAGCTAGGTACCGGACATGCGGTGAAGCAGGCCTTGCCAAATATTCCGGACAAGGATCTGGTGTTGGTTCTATATGGTGACGTCCCATTGATTACCAATGAAACTCTTAGCGATCTGGTAAGTGCTGCGGAAGAAACCACGTTTTCACTTTTAACTGCCTTTGTAGAAGATCCTCGCGGTTATGGTCGTATCGTAAGAAATAAAAATGATGAAGTTTCTCGAATTGTTGAAGAAAAAGATGCGTCAAAGGACGAAAAGAAAATTCGCGAAATTAATACCGGGATGATGGTTGTCAATGGTAAGGCACTAAAACAATGGGTAGAAAAACTTGAAGACAATAATGCACAGAGTGAATTTTATTTAACCGATGTCATCGAGATGGCGGTTAATGACGGGATAAAAGTCAATGCCGTTCAGCCATATTCTGAAGTTGAGATTCGAGGTGTAAATGACCGTGCACAATTGGCAGAGCTGGAACGCTATTATCAATTAATACAGGCACATCAGTTAATGCGCAGGGGCATCACCATTATGGATCCGGGTCGTTTTGATCTCAGAGGTGATCTGGAGATTGATTCTGATTGTTATATTGATATCAACGTCATATTAGAAGGTCGCTTAAAAATTGGCAGCGGAGTACGTATCGGTGCAAATTGCATTATCAAAGATACTGTCATTGATGATGGTGTTGAGATACTGCCTAATTCGGTGATAGAAAATGCCGTGATAGGAAAGGCCTGCCGCATAGGACCCTTTGCCCGAATCAGGCCTGAGACAGTACTGAATGAAAACGTACATATCGGAAACTTTGTTGAGATTAAAAAATCCGTTGTCGGCAATGGCTCCAAGGTTAACCACTTAAGTTATATTGGTGATAGTGAGATCGGAACCGATACCAACGTTGGTGCGGGTGTGATTACCTGTAATTATGATGGTGCCAATAAACATAAAACCATTATTGGTGATAATGTTTTTATTGGCTCAGATGTTCAGCTCGTAGCGCCTGTCTCAGTCAGTTCTGGAGCAACGATAGCGGCAGGAACCACGATTACAAAGGATGTCGCCGAGAATGAACTGGCATTAAGCCGGACACCGCAGGAATCCATGTCGGACTGGAAGCGACCTGAGAAAAAGTGAAGTGCTAAAAATGAAACCTGAAGCGTATCATTTCGGACATTGTATATGATTTGCCGCTATGCTTTTTACCCTTAACTTTTTACTTTTCACGTATTTTTGAAGGAATAAAGAAAGATGACATTTGCAACTGCCGATCTCTGCGATGAATTTGAAGAAAAGCTTCAGATCGCAACCCCCATGTTTAACGATTATGGTGGCAATCTGAAATTTTGTGGCCCGGCATCAACGGTCAGGGTATTTGAAGATAACTCACTGGTCAGAGCAGCACTTGAAGAGCCTGGTGAAGGTCGGGTATTGGTTGTCGATGGTGATGCATCATTAAAATGTGCCCTGCTGGGTGATATGTTGGCAGAACTCGGCAAAGACAACGACTGGGCAGGAATTATAGTCTATGGTTGTATCCGCGATTCTGCTGTGATTGCCAATATAGCCATTGGGGTAAAGGCCTTGAATACGAATCCTCGTAAAAGTGTCAAAAAAGGTGTTGGTGAACGTGATGTTGCTGTTAGTTTTGCTGATGTTATTATCAGTCCGGGAGACTATATCTATGCTGATGAGGATGGTTTTGTTGTATCGGAAGATGACCTGGCAGAAGAGAATTTGTCTGATATGGATCAGGCAGGCCAGGTGTCTGATCTGCTTTAAGGATTGATGATGGGAGGCGACGTGATGCAGGAAAATAAATGCTTTGGTCATGTACTGTTGGCCTGTCTGATGATATTTCACATTGTTCCCACATTTGCCGATGATGAGACACTGTTTAATACGGTGAACCTGCAGGCCCAGGCTGAGCGAGAAATTCCTAACGATCAAATGATTGTCTTGCTGGCTACTGAACACGAAGGCTCTGATACTTCAGGTCTTGTTGCAAAGATAAATACAGATATGCAGTGGGCACTTGGTGTCATTAAAAAATATTCAGCCGTTCAGAGTCAGACAAAAAACTATCAGACCTATCCCACTTATAGGAAACAGATAATTATTGGTTGGCGTGCTAGTCAGCAAATAGAGATCAAGAGTATAAATATTGCTGATTTAACAGAGTTGGTAGGAAAGCTTCAGGAAAAACTACAGGTTAAACATATGCGCTTTGTTCCGACCACAGAAACACGGGCCATAATCGAGAATGAATTGATCGAGGAAGCCATGCAGGCGTTTCTGGCACGTGTTGAAATTGTTAAGAAAAATATGCCTGATAAAAACCATAGGATTATCAATCTGAATATCAATGCCGGGGGCTATCGCCCACCGGTTGTGTATGCTCAAAGGTCAATGATGCAATCTATGGAAATGTCGGGTGCACCAGCAGTGGATGCAGGCAAGAGTAAAATTACCGTGACTGTTTCTGGAAGAGTCCAATATTTTTGAAAAATTATTACGCTAGCAATTTAAGATAAGCCAATTATCATATTGGTTTGCGTTAACAAGCCAACGAGTTTATTGTTTTCATTAACAACGGGGAGATGGCGGATTTTTTTACTTATTGAAAACTTTACAGCTTCCTGCAAGGTAACCTCTCTGCGTATTGTGTAGGTAGGGCTGGTCATAAAGAGTTTAATGGGTAAATTATCACGGACTCCATCATTTAACATTTCATCTATTATTGCGATCAAATCTCGTTCGGTAATGATACCAACAGGCTCATCATTTTCAGTAACAACCAGGCTCGATAGACGATTACGACTCAATATATTAATTACATCTTTTATCGCCGTATCGGGTGAACAGGCCGTGATATTATTTGTCATGACTTCAGATACGTAAACTTCATCCATAGCAGTTCCTCATAATTTTTTTTTACTTCGTTAGCTGTACTGATCGTTTTCTCAATATCTTCATTAGTATGCGCCTTTGAGACGAAGCCTGCTTCGAATGACGAGGGCGCGAGATAGACTCCCTTTTCTAACATGTCATGGAAGAAGGTGTTGAAGCGTTCCTGATTGCAGTTCATGACTTGATCAAATGAAGAAACAGAATCTGCTTCGCTGAAGAATAACCCGAACATGCCGCCGATTGCATTGGTGGTAAAAGGAATGCCTGCAGTATCTGCTCTTTTCTGTAAACCATCAACCAGTGAGAGGGTTGTCGCCGTTAATTGATCAAAGAAGTTTGGCGCAGATATCAAGTTTAATGTGGTGAGTCCTGCGCTCATGGCAACGGGGTTGCCAGAAAGTGTGCCTGCCTGATAGACAGGGCCATCGGGCGCGATGTGGTTCATGATATCTTCACGACCGCCAAAGGCACCAACGGGCATGCTACCGCCAATGACTTTGCCTAATACTGTGGTGGTTAAATAATAATGCAACAGGGCTATAGTCGAGATCTATATCCTGTTCATTATCATTATTATTGCTTGCTGTGATTGAGGTGAGCGATAACTTGTCCCACTTATATTCAATTTTAACCGAGCCCCCCTGCGTATTTACTTCCAGGTTATTTATATCATTACGAGCAAGTGAATTAGGCAGAATGCCATTATAATCACGCTCATCAACTGCTTTCCGAAATGGAAAACCAAGCTGGACCTGGTCGCGATAACTAAATGATGGAGTGACTGTTAATTTTTCATTCGGTTTCCACACAAATTTTGCACGAAGACTTTTTTGCTCATTTTTGTCAACGGGTATATTCAAAAAACTATTCTCGAAATAACCATCAAAATCCTCATAACTTAAAGACAGTCTTGCAAATAATTCATCTGTTCCTTCATATGATGTACACTGAGAAACAGAAGTAAAACACCCAAAAACACTATAATTAGAAGATTTTTCAATCAATGGGTGTATGTCGGAGTATCAATTAATGCGTCCGGGGATATAATTATTAATAGGGCAGTGTTGGATGCTGGTCCCGGGGCCCACTAAAAAGAAATATAATCACTATGAATATTTCACATAAAATTGGGGTTAATCAGAAAAATATTTTATTGCATATTTTGGGTGTCACTAAAATTTGTTCCAGAATGTCCTTGTGTGTTTTATTTTTATTGATTTTGTTATTTGTTTTTTCAGCCAATATATTTGCAGAAATTGGCAGTGGTGAGCAGATCGATTATTCAGAAATTGAGGCACAGGAACGTCTTAAAATCATTTCAGAATTAACCTATCGTTTAGACACAAAGTCTACATGTGTTCAAACTTTAAATTGGGATGATGGAGGAACAGGTGCTGATTTAGACGGTTATTTTTATATACCTGTAGTAGGTCAATCAGAATACATTATTGGCGGTTACGCATCACGTGAGGAAAAATCTTCCAGTAGCTGTGTACTGACAGTCAGCGAACCAGCTAATAATCCACAAGGCACACCAAATTTGCTTGTATCACCGATGGATTGGAAACAGATATGGAAAGATAAAGGCAGTGGTGCAAAGAAAGATGGCTCTATGTGGGAAGCGATCCCACCCGATAGCAATTACAAATGTTTAGGCAGTATTCCGCAGCCTGGATACGACCAAAAACCAAGATTGCCTAATTATCGTTGTGTTCATTCAAGTCTGACAGAAAATATAGTGACAAATGCATTAATCTGGTCCGACAAAGGATCTGGTGCAAATAAAGAAGTAACGATGTTTGCGCTTCCAAATACAGGCACTTTCATAACAGTCGGAGCAAGAGTCAGTG
>PVMK01128352.1_pt1 | contig 79764 bp, 67 predicted proteins | sample 1853481 | NCBI WGS metagenome assembly PVMK01 (sample SAMN08533507, study PRJNA380276) | Marine sediment metagenome, whole genome shotgun sequencing project.
CCGGCTATTTCGGCGCCTAGCGGATTAAGCCACTGCAAATTCTACGAATCTCATCGCGATGGAGTCTGAATACACTCCGAGAAAGGAAAAAGCTCTGCAAATCCACCATAGAACAGGGGAAGTTGCGGGGCTAGGATACTGCCAAGCTAACCATGCGCGCCTCGCCGGTTTTCCTCAGGTCTGTTCGTCGATTTCCGCACAGATGGTGGATAGGTCCAGGCTCGTCATTTCCTTGTCGATTTCAGCCGCTACCAGTTGCCGGGTTGCGCGGCTCAGCTTCCCCCGTATATCGCCAAGCAGCTGCGGGCCGGCGACGATAACTAGGTGTCGATATTTATTCGCAACCCGGCCAGCATCCAGTTCACTGGCAACCTGGCGGGCAAAATTTTCCCGCAAATGTTCCTTACCGGTTTGGCCAGGCTCCATGGCGTGTCGCCCCGAACCTTTGATGTCGAATGTTCGCCCTGGCGCGTCTGAACTGAGGTCATGTTCCTTTGTCCGCGCGTCGGGTGCTGTGAGGCTGCGCACTGGCTCCATTGGGCTGAACCGCTGGTGCCTGACATAAAAATCTGCACGGCTGGAATCGGCAACCACCACCCACGTTACACCGGTCGTCAATTCGCTCGATTGTTTTCTCATAACTATATGATCGCTTTTGTTGGGGCCAGTTTCTTTCTCGATGAGTTTACACCGATAGCAACCGTATGCTGAGGGCACTGACAAGTCGCCGGCGTCTGGGTGTAAACGGGCGTGCACGAACGCCCCGATTTCGGCGCCGTTTCATCACGTAGGTTATTGATTCTTGGTGTTCCGGTGGGTCAAGTCGCGCCGCCGCTTCACACGCCCGATACCAAAAAGCCACCTCGCGGTGGCTTCTCGAAAGCCCATGATCGGGCTTGGCTATTTGGTTCCCCGGCGCGGACTCGAACCACGGACGTCGTGACCGCCAACCTGATTAGTTACTGGGGTCTGGCATCCTGGGAGTGTGTTACAGGGTAGTAACTAGCATCTTTTCTGAACATCTAGCGCAAGATACAAGACATTCAAGGGCAATCCGGGCGCCATCCTCCGCATCTTTACTTTATACGTATATCACCCGAACCGGTTCGCACGTGCAGCAGCGAATCTCCACCACGAACATGACCTCTTAGACGATCTTCGGTGATTTTCCCTTGCACCGTGATCGGATGATTGATGTCTATGTCACCCGAGTGTGATACGGCATCGAGCTCAAATGAGGCATCCTCGGGCAGACGAATCTGGATTGACCCGGAGCCTGTATCCAGCTCCCACGGACCGTCTTGTTTACCTTCAACTTTGATGCGGCCACTCCCGGTGTCCGCACGAAGTGCTCCGTCGATACCGCTCAATTCGATGTTACCAGAGCCACTGGATGCAACGACATTTCCAGGAGCATTTTGGATCAGTCTGACCGATCCGCTCCCTGTATTTGCTTTAAAGTCGCCGCCAATGCCGTCCGCACGAATCGAGCCGCTGCCGCTACGCGCTTCAACCGCTCCTCCAATGTCTGTGAGTGTAAGGTCACCTGATCCCGTACTAACTTCTGCGGGCCCCCTGATGCCAATGATCTCCTGCGAACCTGATCCGGTGTGCGACTTAACCTGGGTCTCGAAAGGAACTGTGATTTTGTAACTAACTGAGACGTTATTCCGGAACTGCCGGTCCTTGATGTGGCCAACTCGCAGGCGTCCGTCGGAATACTCAACAGGCGGGTCGGCTTCAAATAGACGAATCATTTCCTCGGCCTCCTCAGTACTGCGGCGAAACAGGTCTCGCCAGACCACAATGGTGCCGACTATCTCAATCCGACCAGCCTGACCGTTTTGTATTGTAATGGACCCGCTACCAGTTCTAACGTCCAATTGGATCGGTGTATCGATTGCCAATGTTTGCTCGAATGAACCTTTGGATTTCCCCGCCAAAGCATTCGTGCAACCCGTCAGTAGCAATGCAGATAGAGCCAATGTCTTGCAACCCAACAGAATTTTCATCTTCGTGCCCCCGAGGAAACCGTTCCCTCATCGAAAGTTAAGTTCGAAGTCCGTACAGACAGCAACACCGCAAGATCTCTCTGGCGCAGATGTTGCCAGCGTCCCTGATAGGAGATGCTCGGCGCCACGGTTTGGATGCAAGAAAGGGGGCCTAAAATCGGCTGGCGGCTGGGTGACATTTGGGCGGTCCACTCAGAGCTCGCCCCGACCCAGACACGAAAAAGCCACCTCTCGATGGCTCATCGTAAGCCCCATTGGGACTTCATTTTGGCTCCCCGGCGCGGACTCGAACCAGCGCAATGGTGATTAACAGCTGATTTGGGCAGAACGATTTTGCATCCCGGGAATAGGCTTTGGGAGCGTCATCAGTATCGTTCTTGGGGGCATGCGAGCTCGGCACTTGGTCGTCGGTACTGCCCGTTATAATGGACGCAAATGGAATCCCCTATGAACGATGATCCAATCAGCATCAGCATACCCAATCTTGACGGTAGTTTTTTCATGAATCTGCATGAGGGGCAGGAGCTTGTATCGGGGATCATCCGGAAGAGTGGAACCTATGAACCGGTGGAAACACAGTTAGTTATCTCTTCCTTGAATGAGGGCGATAGGTTTGTCGATGTCGGCGCAAACATTGGGTGGTACACAATCATAGCTTCAAAGAAAGTCGGGCAGAGCGGCAACGTTCTGGCGTTTGAACCGGACCCGAGAAATTTCGAGTTATTGAAGCAAAACTGCGAGCTAAACGATCTTCCAAACGTGGTGTTGATAAATAAGGCTTTGTCAGACAAATCATCCAGCGAGTTTCTCTATAGATCACCGACTAATTTCGGCGACCACAGATTGTATGCCTCCGAGGAAGATAGAGAAAAAGTTATGGTAGCAACGCTGACGCTCGACAGCTTCATCGAAGGCAGAGGTTTGAAGAATATTCAAACCATCAAAATAGACACGCAAGGTTCGGAGCCAAAGATACTTAGGGGTATGCGACGATATATTCAACGTGAAAAACCAGTCATTTTCCTGGAATTCTGGCCGTACGGGATAAATAAAAATCAGGAGTCAGTATTTGACATACTGGCGTTCATTGAGAAAAACGGCTACGAAGTGTATCAAATACGAAACGGCGCACCTTTCCATTTATCCGTAGGTTTGCTTTTTGAGCTGAGTAGAGAAAGATTGCACAAGAGTCGCAAGGGATATATTGATCTGATTTTGTTTCAGCGGTCGCACATGCGTTTGTTCGAATAGTGCCTACAAACTGAAGCGGTCACGATTGAGCGTGGGGAGCGTCAGGCAGCGAATCCCAATTACCGGCACAGCCAAGTAGACGGCGGCCAGACGCTTCCGGCCCGCCTCCATGAAGTCCTTGGACCATTTGTAATACAGGCCCTGGGCGATGCCTTCCCGTCTGCACAGCTCCGCTATGCTGTCCTCGCCACGCAATCCGTCCAGAACAATGCGGATCTTCTCCTCGGCCCTGTATTGCTTACGTGTCCTGCGCTTGATGTCTTTGATAATGCGTTCTGACGACGACTGCCGTCCTGTTTGTTTCTGTCTCATCTCAACTCCTCAAGGTTAGGATGAACAAAAACACTCTCTTAGACCAGAGCTAAATCTGTCCCATAGGCGCTGACGTCATACACTCTGGATAAGCTGTTGTCAGACGGGCTAGCTAGTGTTGAGCACATAGAGGAGCTGTACTACTACCCTCTTGATTACTCCAAAGACGAAGCTGAGCACGAGAAGTTAGCCAGCCTTATGGCCGGGACTTCTACCGCGGTTACGACAACTCTTGTGGCGTACCACAACATATTCTTGATGGCCCGGGATGGTCAGGAATTTGTCGACGACGTTCCTTTCGAATGGCTGACACCGATTACGACCTTCTTCGGCAACCGAGCAGCGTCTGAATACGTCAATGATGAGGACGTCGAGGGATGGGCACGCAAGTATCGAGCCCTGCAGTCGATTACGACCTCGCTTTATGCGACAGGAGTGCCGCTGGTTGTCGGAACGGACACAGGCCCGGCGCTCACGGTGCCCGGGTATTCCTACCATCGCGAATTACAGCTACTCAATGAGCTCGGCATACCAACTGCCAGCATTCTTGCTATGGCGACGAAAGATGCCTCGAGAGTGCTTGGTTATGCCGACGATCTGGGATCTGTTCGCAAGGGTGCGATTGCGGACCTGATGCTGGTCCGCGACAACCCGCTGGACAACATCGGTGTTCTGGAGCATCCAGACTACGTGATTAAGAACGGCGATGTATACGGTCGGTCAGCAATCTCGGCGCTACGATCGGCCGGCGAGGATCACATTGGAGTCTTGGCGACTATTGGCCAGATTCTTGAACACTTGTTTGCCTACGGAATTTAGGAATTCGCTTGGCGTCGCGCAAGTGCTCGACAGGCGGAAATTCCCATGAAGAGCGTCGAACAACCCCGTCACTCATCCACAGATGGTACTGATAAAATAGCAGCTGTTGGCGACAATCGCAGGATGAATAGATCTGCATCGCTGTACAAACGCCACCGATTTCCTCCGGAGATCATTCAAAACGCCGTTTGGCTCTATCATCGCTTCCACCCGAGCGCCCGTGACGGTACTTACAGACTGACGGCGGCCGAATGACATTCGCAAGGTTCACTCACCCCAGACACGAAAAAGCCACCCGGAGGTGGCTCATCGTAAGCCCCATTGGGACTTGATTTTGCTCCCCGGCGCGGACTCGAACCACGGACGTCGTGATTGACAGCTTGATTGGGCAGCGGGGTTTGGCGTCCTGGCAGAAGGCAACAGGGCCCTAGACAGTAGCGTTCCTGGTGCCGCGTGGGCGGTTCCTGTCTGCTAACATTCGGTTGGCTTGCGGAGGAGCAGTTGATAGCATCCGCGGCAACATTAGAGCGGAGCGAATAATGAATACGCAAAAAGTACGAAATTCAGTCCCATGGGTGTTTTGTCTGGCGTTGACCTGCCTGTCCGGCCAGGCGTTTGCCGACAAATTTGACGATGCCCGGCACACCTTCGAGAGCGCGGACGCGAGTGCGGCATTTTTCGATAAGAGTTATGCCTATGCGCTATTTCCAACCATCGGCAAAGGCGGCATCGGTATTGGTGGTGCGCATGGATCCGGTCGCGTTTACGTCAAAGACGCGCATGTGGGTGACACGTCAATGACTCAGATCACGCTAGGTTTCCAGCTCGGCGGGCAGGCCTACAGCCAGATCATTTTCCTCGAAGATGAGCGCGCGTTTAACGAGTTCACAGGTGGTAATTTTGAATTTAGTGCTCAGGCGACAGCCGTGGCTATTACTGCAGGCGCTTCAGCCAGCACGTCAACGACTGGCAATACCGCAGGCGCCAGCGGCGGCAAAAACAATGCTGCACTCGCGGGGGCTTATCAGAAGGGTTATGCCATTTTTACAGTGGCGAAAGGCGGCCTGATGTACGAGGCTAGCATCGGCGGCCAGAAATTTTCCTACAAGCCCAAGTGACCTGGCCCCGGCTGGCACTTACAAGTTAACGGCGGCCAGAGACGCATTCTCAAGGGGTCCCCAGAGCTCGCTCAACCCCAGACACGAAAAAGCCACCTCTCGGCGGCTCATCGTATGGCTTATTTGGCTCCCCGGCGCGGGCTCGAACCGGGGCCTGGCGTCGTGGGAATGTGCTACGGAACGCTAGTCAGGGTCCCAGGGTGCACGCGGGTTTGACACTTGGCTTGTCAGTACCCTCGTCGGACGTCAAGATGGACGGCGATGCCACGTGCATTCGAAGGGTTGAAAATAGCGATGGCCAGCATGCCGCTGAGTTCCGGACCAGGCTAAATGAATATGCGTCGCGAAGATTTGATGCATTTCAATCGGATTGACGAGACCGAAAATCCCGGCGAGTTCATTGCTTTCCTGGATGCCGTCTCGAGGAATGAAGGCATCATGGCAATGAAACGCCGAACCTACGAATTGCTTGATGCTGGAGCTGGCCAGAGAATCCTGGAGGTCGGTTGCGGGACCGGCGACGATGCCCGACAAATTGCGGAAATGATCTCTCCGGGAGGGAGCCTCGTCGCGATCGATAAGAGCAAGGTACTCATAAGCGAAGCTCGAAGCCGTTCGGGACGAGAAATTGATTCAATCGACTTTGTGGTTGGTGATGCCACCGCGCTTGATTTGGAATCAGATACATTCGACGCTTGCCGGATTGAACGCACGCTGATCCATATTCCAGAACCCACTGCCGCAATGAGCGAAATGGTGCGCGTCCTTCATAGTGGTGGCAGATTAGTCGCCTACGAGCCGGATCTCGAAGCATACGTCATAGATTCGTCTTATCGCGAATTGACCGGTCGGCTTCTCAAGTTTTGGTATGGACAATTGCAATGTGGTTGGGTTGCTCGTCATCTGCCAGCATTGTTCAAGGAGAGTGGCCTAGCGGATATCAGTATTGAGCCACGAACCATGACATATGATTTTGATCTGGTCGGCCGCTCGTTTTACGGCACGCTGGAACACGCTGCCGAGGCCGGTGTTGCGACGGTCGATGAGGTATCTGAATGGTTTGCGGATCTTGAACGGGCTCGCGATAATGGTACCTTCTTCTGTGCGAACATGGGTTACATTGTTTCTGGCCGTAAGCTGTAACCCGTTCGTCGTACAATCCATCTAAGGTACAGACAAGTTAACGGCAGCTGGTCGGCATTCGCATGGTCTAGTCGGTGTTGCCCTCAACCCCACACACGAAAAAGCCACCCTTCGGTGGCTCATCGTAACGGTCATTTGGCTCCCCGGCGCGGACTCGAACCACGACAGCTTGATTGGACAATGCGGGTTTGCGTCTTGGGGATTTGCTACAGGACCGTAATCAGGTCCTTTCCCGGGGTGCGTGCGGGATCAATAGCCAACTAGTCGGGACCGTTTGCCGGCCCTATTCTCCGATAATCTCCACGAGAACATCAGCCGCTCGTTCGCAATTCTGACGGGTCAGGTCAAGATGAGTTACAGCGCGAATAGTCCGCGGGCCAAACGCGAAGACAAGAACGCCACGCTCCTTGGCTTGGGTAACCACAGTTGGCGCGTCAGGGCCGTCCGGAGCCAGGCCAAAGACCACGATATTTGTTTGGACATCGGCCAAGTCAAGAGTGACCTTTGGGCTCCCGGCAACACGCCTTGCAAACAAGCGAGCGTTTGAGTGGTCATCGGCCAGTCGCTCGATGTTGTGGTCGAGTGCAAAAAGCCCTGCTGCTGCGAATATTCCGCCTTGCCTCCTTCCACCCCCCAGCATTCTCCTGTATCGTCCTCAGCGCTTGATAACTGCGTTTGATCCGGCAAGCAAAGAGCCCCTGGCGCCCCCAACCCTTTCGATAGCGCCACCGAGACCAATCCGAAGGGCACGGCGAGCTCAGCCGGGCGTCGATTCGACGCGATAGCAGCGTTCCAGAGCCGCGCCCCATCGAGATACGTCGCGATCTCTCGCTCTGCGGCTGCCGCACATATTCTCTCTACGTCGTCCTGCGGGAAGATTGTCCCGCCTGAGCGGTTGTGAGTATTCTCAATCTCCACCAGTGTCGTAGGCGGATAAATAATATGGTCGCGGGACTTCAGGGCAGCTAAGAAGTCTTCGGGGGTAAAAAACCCCTTCTTCCCAATGGCAGTAAACTGAACCCCGGCATTCGCCGCTGACCCGCCCGTCTCATGCCATACCGCGTGGCTCTCCTGACTCACGATCACATCGTCGCCAGGCTGCGTTAGCACACGCAGGGCAACCTGATTGGCCATCGTACCCGTTGGTAGCCAAAGAGCTGACTCTTTCTCTAAGAGGGCGGCGATACGCTCCTGGAGAAGGTTCACCGTAGGATCTTCGCCAAATTGATCGTCGCCAACGGGCGCTGCCGCAATTGCCTCTCGCATTTCTGGGGAGGGTCGAGTGACGGTATCTGACCGCAGGTCAATCATATCGGGCACTGATCAATCTATGCCTTTCTCTGGCCTTGCATTCACGATCGAAAACGGTAATGGCCGGCTAACACCAGGTAGGGGACCTAAAGGGCCTGATAAATTGCGTCATATCTGATGAATAGCACGGTTCCAGTAAGGGCATCAAGTTGATTCCATTTTGATCGGAATTCTAAATCAAGCCAAATATCGTTCCGACTTGTGCATCACGATTTCTTATCCCGCTGATATCCGCCTTCGGTCGAAATCGGCCCATGCTCACAGCCCCAGACACGAAAAAGCCACCCGGAGGCGGCTCATCGTAAGCCCCATTGGGACTTTATTTTGGCTCCCCGGCGCGGACTCGAACCACGGACCTAGTGATTAACAGTCACCCGCTCATTGGTACTGACAAGCTAGCGACCGCTGAACGACAATCGCGGATGAGAAGATCCGCATCAGCCAACACGAGTGAGAGAGGGGGGCATGCGTCGATTCAAATCAATGCATCAGACCCAGCGCTTCCTGGGCGTACATGTGGCTGTCTACAATGTATTCAACCTGGGCAGGCATTTAGTTTCGGCCAAACACTATCGCCTGTTCAGACAACGCGCTTTTGCGTCTTGGGAAAATGCGACGGCACCCTAAACTGTATAGTTCTATGGGATCGCACGGAATCTGATAGTTAATTTGTCAGTACCCGCTAGACCTTGATGGGCGCGTGGGGATAGCCCGGCTGGCGATTCTGAAACGACAGAATATTAGGTTTCTGAATCACTCCCGCATCAATATCCACTGCCCGTCGAATGGTTTCATTTTGCTGCCAATCATCACGACCTGCCACAACAGTTGGTAAATGGACAATGAGAGCTCCAGAGACCGATCGCGACGCACTTTCCCAGAGATAGCTCGGTGTATGATCCACGGCATAGTAATCTATGGTTCCAATTCTAATCATAGGATCTCTAAATGTGGTTGGTTTGGCGAAAAAGAAGCCCATCCCCTCGTCGCAACTGATATCAATGATCAGACAGCCTGGCTTGAGAGATGTTTCTTCCTCTTCGGTCACGAAATTCATGGGGTTGTCAGGTTCTTGAAATACTCCATTTATGACAATGTCTGATTCGCTGATCAGATCAATCAACGGTCGCTCACTACCATCGCGCTCCACCACCAACATGCGCGCTTCGCTCCCAATGCCTTCACGAATACGGACATAGTGACAATCAAGGATCTCCTCACGAACCTCGTGATCGGGACGCTGAATGCAGATTGTAATGTCTCTAAAGCCGCGTGCCTTGAGGGCGTATATGGCGCCACGGCTGACTGCACCAAAACTGAAAATGATAGTTTTGCGTTGGTTCCCATAGTGCCCGTCGATACCTCTTAGCCGTAAGGCATGTAATATCGCGCAGTAGCCGGCCATTTCGTTGTTCTTATAGAAGGTATGGCGGCCAATTTGCCCGTCGGGTCCCCAAACAAACATTTCCTCAAAGGCAATGAGTGTCTGCTTGCGATCGATCGCGGTTTGGGTTACTGACCATTGCTGTACGCAATGCGGCCAGCCCCAAAGGATTCCGCCCTCGCGAAGTTCTTCGAAATCAGATAGCACTGGCTTAGGAATAATTACGTTCCCAATATTGTCCAATAATTGGTGGCGTGTAGCGATGCCACCCGTCTGAGCAGCAATCTCCGAGTCTGCAATTCCGAATGGTGCTCCGTAACCTTCTTCAAATATCAACTGGCGACGAACGTGTTCAGGAATGCGCGGCAAATGCTCCGGGTGGATTGGAACACGTCGCTCATTTTCTTTTTTTGAAGTCCCAATGACTCCAAATGATAATTTACTCACGTTGTTTCCTTTTCTTTAAGGCAATTGCGATCTATGACCTAATGAAAGCATTGGTAACAGTCTAAATGGACTCGGTGCTTTGTGCTTGTTTAATCCTTTCACCAAACCATGTTCTCAATCTTGTGAGCCGGACATGAATAAGCCACCCCTTCGAATGGCTCCGGGCGAAAACCTGAAATTCTGAAATCCTGGCGCGCGGGTCCTCGTGGTCGTAGGCGGGAAGGGTAGGTTTCCAGGTTTTCAGTTTTTCAGGTTCCCAGCCCCCCGAGAACCTGCCCAGATTTTCCCCGTGACGCCTTCCCGAGACAGTCGCCGGTATGCCCAGGGCGACGGCCAGGGGCCCAGTCATGCTGCCAGCGCGGGAGGGCGATCAGGATGGTGGACTGGGGGGCGTTTGAGGGGTGAGGGCGCCTTTGCGCCTTGGGAATGTGCAACGGCACCTTAAACCTAATGGTTCCTGGGATTCGCACAGATTAATTAGTTAATTTGTCAGTACCCTCCCTCAAGCTCGGCATTTATCATTTGCAGAATCTCGTTCAACAATTCACGAACCGGCTCCCCGTCCTGGAGTATAAATCTGGCCATGACCCAGCGATTTTCGACATGGTTTTCGAATACAACATCCGAAAGGAGCAGCGCATAGTCTTGCTTAAATCGGCTGGGCCCCGGTGTCTTGATGAATCCGACATTGTGATCCATTGTTACAAGGGGAATACGAGTGCTCATGTAGGGATAGAACCCTTGCATAACGTCCCCGCGCATTTCGTCTTCGGTCTCACGTAAGAGCGCAAGCGCACCCGACCAACCGGCGATAGCTGTTCGAAGCCTATCATTCTGAATTAATCCAAGCTGACCTGCGCCGAGCATCGCTTCCACTTCACCCATTGCCGGATGGAATGAAGGTATCTCACTGAGAAGAGGGAAAAGTAGCGAGTCGATGGCAGCTGGGTCGAAATCTGCTGGAGCAGGGCCGGTAAATGTGAGCAGTTGTCGTGCTTGGTCGATCGTCCTACGATGAAGGTCGGCCGTTCGGTCGAATAACTCAAGATTGGCAGAGATTTCGGAACGGAGCCCCAAAAGGAGTTCAGTCTCCTGAGCGCGTTCGAGACGGTCGGTCCACCAGGCGCTTAACGCGAGGGCGACGAGGATGCCCAGGACAACAACAAGAAATTCGGCCGAGAACCACCGCAGGCCCCGTCGCCACTCGAGTCGGGAATTCCCGACGCCACGCGAGGTATGAGTATCTTGCGTCTCTGACATAGCGCGTCTGCCGTCTAACACCAAGTAGGGGGCATAAAAGATGTGATTAGTTGCGTCATTCTTGATGAATAACGTCGTCCCCAGTCGTTGTAAATTGTATATCACGAAAGGGCACTGACAAATTAACGTCGGCCAGAGACGTATTCGCGGGGTCCACTCAGGGTCCCCCACCCCAGACACGACAAAGCCACCCCGCGGTGGCTCATCGTAATGCTATTTGGCTCCCCGGCGCGGACTCGAACCACGGAGTCGTGATTGACAGCTTGATTGGACACCGGGGTCTGGCGTCCTGAGGATATGCTACAGGACCGTAATTAGGATCTTTCCTGAAGTGCGTGCGGGTCTGATAGCTGGATTGTCCGTGGCCAATCGAGGCGCCGGATGAAGCCCCGATGTGTAGTCTACCGTCCCATAAAAAACCCCGCCGCAGCGGGGCTTCCTATCCACTTCAACTGATTCAGTCGCTCGTGATGTCCACACCATGGTCAGAAATCCAATACCATTTGCCGCCGTCTTTCAGGCATACGTCCGTCCAGCGTTCCTGCGTATATTCCACCTCTTTTGTATTCTTGTCTGTCGATTTGGTAGAAGTAACGTAACTGATGACGGCCATATCTCCATTGACGATCACGGACACTGGCTTGAAGAGCAAGGTTTCGGATTCATTGTTTGCAAAACTATCAGCGATACTCTTTGTTCGATCCGCTTTTGACGTCGTAACGGTCGATCCTAATCCCCACCCAACAAAGTTGTCATGAAAACAGCCAATAAGTTCATCAGCATTTTTTGTTGAAACGCAGGCTTCCTCGAACTTGAGTACTTCCATCTGCTCTTTCGACCAATCGCCAGCAGAGCCATATATCGGTAACAGCATTGCAGCCCCAAGTAGAACACTTCTGATTATCATATTTGCAGTCTCCCTTCTGTCGCCTATTTCGCCCGTTGTGGAAAAACTTCCTGCGACATTTGGCCGGGCAGCTTTCGCCTGATTCGCGAAGTTCGACCCAGCGCCGACCTCTTATACGCCGATCGTTGAGCCGTGTCCCGGATACTGAACGCTTGACGGCGGCAGGGTGACATTCGCATCGTCCACTGCAGACACGAAAAAGCCACCTCTCGGCGGCTCATCGCAAGCCCCATAGGGACTCTGGCTATTTGGCTCCCCGGCGCGGACTCGAACCACGGACCTAGTAATACCCAGCAAGAGGGACACCGGGGCTTGGCGCCTTGGAATATGCTACAGGATCGTTCCTCGGGCTCGAAAAGATTCACTAGTTGACTTGTATGGTTATTTTCTGAGAAACATTCTGCTTTTCAGATCCCTCTCAGACCGGGCAAATTGAGGCCCACCTTCGGTGGCCGCCTCGTGAGCAACGCGTAAATAACGCAGATCTACATCTTGAGAGAAAAGCGAGTATGGTCTGCGATCGCTCCAGGCGAACGTTTTGTTGCGCGGTCGATACACAACTATCAGAAAGTTCATTAGGGAGAGAAAGTATGCGTTCACTAGCACGCGGAATTTCCGCCGGTCGATTGGCGGGTGCCTTATCAATCGTACTGCTTGGCACGATGTTGCAACCGTTAACCGTTTTGGCCGATACCGCTGACGAAATCAGGGCAGAGATCCTGAATTCCAATGCCTATACCAATAAGAATCTTAAAGACATGGATGGCAGCATCTCAAGCAAAGGATCGCTCCAGTTCTGGTCGAGTGGTGGGCTGATTCAGAATGTGCCGGCGAATACGCCGATATCCGTCTATGAGAGCTTCTCTCTGACACCAAAGCATATCGAAGTTGTTACGCTCGTCGAGGGCGAGGCTGCGGTTGCCATGTATTACTCAGAGGGTTCGTTTCATGAGAAGGGTCGTGAAGCCGTGAAGCACTACATGACACGCATCACCGAGGCCTACGTGAAGGAAAACGGCAAGTGGCAGGTACGTGCGGCGCACTACTCTCCAATCGCGGCCGGCAGCGGAACGAATCAAACCGCAGTCGACTAATACGCGGTGACGAATTGCCCAATGAAAGGTACTGGGCGATGGAACAGATCGGGCAGTCGTGCGTGGTTACTCATTCCTACTGCCCGTTTTCTATTGGAACTGACATTTTAACGGCCGCTGAGCGACGATCTCGTGGATAACTCAGAGTTCACTCAGGGAAAACTCAGTGCCCCACACACGAAAAAGCCACCTCTCGGCGGCTCATCGTTACGTCTATTTGGCTCCCCGGCGCGGACTCGAACCGGGGCAGCTTGATTGGGCACTGAGGCCTGGCGTACTGGGAATGAGCTACGGGACCTTAGTCAGGATCTTGTCCGGGGTTCGCACGGGGTTGGTGCTGACATTTATCAGTGCTAGCTCTACTCCTGCAGCATCCTGATCGCAGCCTCAAGCTGAGAGTCTGAACCAGATCGGAGGGCCGCCATATCGTAGGGCACTGCAACATCCGGAATAACACCCTTTCCTTCCGGCACGTATCCATTCACAAACCGAGTTTCAGCGATCGGATATATCAATGACGCGCCTATATCGAGCGGCAGCACATCAGCCACCAGCACCATACCTGCCGTCGTATTGCCGATAACCTTCGCACGTCCCAATGCCTGCATAGCCCCTGGTAGTTCTTCCGCTGATGAGGCACTCATTTCATCCACAATGAAAACCACCTTCCCTTCGTAAGCATTTGGGGATGGTTCAAGATTGATATCGTCGGGTCCACGACGACCGACATACTGCCAAACACGAGCAGGCTCTCTGATGAGATGCTCAGCCATGGCACGACGAACTCCAAAAGCACCGCCGACATTACCGCGTAGATCAATGATTAAGCCTGCCATGTCGTGAAATTCGTCGATGGCAGCGATGATGCGCTCGGCCAGGTCGCCATGGAAGGAGCTGAATCGAATGTAGCCGAACTGTCCGTCTATAACCCTTTTCTCAAAATCTAAATAGACTGGCGGGATGCCCTCTACAAGCTCTATCGCGCCTTCGCGGGCAAAGGCGGTAAGCTTCACTTTTTGCTCGGCACCAAATTCGTCCAAATAAACGATTTCGACAGTTTCACCTGCATCACGAAACAATTCCCGTTCAGCACGTTCGGTGGCCAGCAATTGCGGTGGAATGGCTGGTACTGGAGGAGTGGTGACCTCCGTCATAAAATCATCCAGTGTCAAGTTGTTTAAACTCGCTATGACCGTTCCGGGCTGAAGGTCGAGTGCTATATCGCCCAACATAGCCTTCCGGCGTATGACAACAAGGCGATTATCAACGATACGGAGGTTTAACCCAACCTCACCGTCAGCAAATGAGGCCGGAGCGCCGATCCATTCAGGATGGTCATTTGGAATGACGCCAATATGAGAGACGTCAAGTCGAAAAAGCATGGTGTTCAGCGTGATATAGAAGTCTTTCTCAGTTGGGGCTGAGAGGGCCTTATCGCGGTACTCATCACCAAGGGCCTGCCAGTTGAGTCCACCAAAAGTTTCGTCATAGAAAGACGAATTAATTGTTTCCCAGACTTGCGTAAAGGCTTGTTCTCTGTCAGATGTGGTGTCCGCGTCGGCTGGACCGATGGCGGATATACAAATTGAGGCAAGAATCAGCAGCACAATTCCTGCAACATGCATTTTTCCCGCTGATAAGTTCAATATCACAGCGACAGTGATCCCAACGTTTAGGTCATCGTAATCTGCCGACATCTAGCCAAGATATCTATCAGCAATTACCCCTAGACCGGCTGCATGCTGTTGTTGGACGGCTGTTCGCGACGAGCTGCGTGCTGAGGCCACTCGGACGTTGCCGCTCAAACTTGACGTTACAGGTGCTTTGCCCCGCATGATTGCACCGGGATCGCATCCCTACCTCCGCGCTTCCACGATATAGCCCCAGAGGGCAAGGTATCGGAACGCAATGGGGAACTGACAGAAAGTGAAGGAACCGAAACCCGCTTCGCGAAAAGCATTCTCGAGCTCGTGCTTCTCGTAGAGGTTCGGTTGCCACCATTGGCCGATGAGCGGCCGTGTCAGCCAATTCCGTCGCGTGATGAAGAGCACGAAGCTACCACCTTCCTTCAGTCGAGAGCGAAGCGCGCGCAGCCCAGCGCTCAGAAGCCGCCGCGGGAGGTATTCGAGCATGGATGCGGACACGACGAGATCGTAGTCGATCCACGAGGCCGGTAGTCGGCTCAAATCGAGGACATCTGCCTGCACGAGATCTACGCCCTGAATCTCGAGGCTTTGAAGCGTGTTGCGAAAGCGCTCAAGCATGGCCGGCGTGATATCGAAGGCATGAAAAGGCCCGGGGACCAGGCCCCGGCGCAGCAATGCTTCCCGCAGCGCGAGCGTCACAATCCCGGTGCCGCATCCCGCATCAAGCACTCGGAGAGTTGATCTGACACTCGATGAGCGGAGAAAGTAGGCACGGATTCCCTCCGGGTAGCGAAGGAAGCGTACGAATCGGACGTAGCTTTTGTTTCTGTCTGAGTACAGCTGAACAGGATCAGGCGTTGTATTCATCAGTCTGGAAGATGTTCAGGGGCTCACCGCACCGCCCGATGGGTAGAGGGCCTAAAAGGCGTGATTAATTGCATCATTCTTAATGAATAAAGCAGTTCCCTTTCGCCGGCAATTATACGTCACGAAAACATCGCCCCGCGTTACGGTTTCCTATCATGCTGTTGTTTGCCTTGGCTCGAAAGCGGCCAATCGACGACGAGTGGCGGCGGCGTTAGAGAGGGCGGGTGTTTGATCCTACTATGCCCCGGACGCGTAGCCACCAGACATTAGGCTGACTATCAGGCGATCCGACGAATCGGCTGCTACGCTTGGAAGGCAGACTGTGAGTTCGGGGGGTGTCTTGTGGATTTACTATTTTGGTCGATAGTGGGTGGCATCGTCGGAACCGTATTCATGGACATCGCGGATAAGTTCATGGGGCGAACGAACTTCACAAAGGGTGCCGCTTGTGGTGGGCCACGGGCCCTCGGCCGGTGGTTCCTGGGGATGCTCAGCGGGCAATTCGTGCATGAAAATATAATTGAGTCCAGCCCTGTAAAAAATGAAGTCTCTGTGGGCTGGATCTTTCATTACAGCCTTGGCGCTGGTGTGGCATTGACTTATCCCTTGTTTTATATCGTCCTGGATGTGCCCATGCCCGAAAATCATCTGCTTCCTGGTCTTATATGGGGGTTGGCAACAACGGTCCTGCCGTGGTTCACGAATTTTCCTGGGTTTGGTTGGGGCTTCTTTGGGCTTAGAGCGCCGAAGGGTATGAGATCTCTCCTCGCTCCGGCCATTGGCCATGCTTGCTATGGTCTGGGCCTGGGTCTTGTCCTCACGATGACCAATGCCCGCCACGGGATCTGAGCACGGTACCGGGCGGCGCGCAATCGACGCCCAATCTACGAACTTCTGCAAAAGGCCTTCGGCGGCCACCGAAGGTGGGCCTCAATTTACCCGTTCTGAGAAGATTCTGAAAAGCAGAATGCTTCTCAGGAATAACATACAAGTTAACGACCGCTGAACGACAATCGCGGAATGAGTAGATCCGCATTGCGGTGCAAACGCCACCGGCTCACTCCGGACATCATTCGAAATGCAGTTTGACGGTACTGATAAGTAAACCGGTTTGAAGGCATATCAGCCGTAGCTGGACGCCTCAAGGCTAAAGATCGGTAGTGTGGAGGAAGTCTGTTGCATCCATAGAACGATAAGATGCACGTTAACGTGTCAGTACCTCAAAACTCTTTGCGGAATTGGCATGGCGTGATAATGTGAAAACAGGTCGTTCAGCGTGTGATCTGATTACCGCGAATCCGATCCTTGGCTCAACATTAACCACTCGCAACATCCATCTCTTATGGGAAACCGCGCATGACAACATTTTCCCAGTTCATCGCTGTCGGTTCTGCGAGCACTGATGAAGCTCTGACGGTTTTTGACGATCTAGACACCATCGATACCGACTTCATGATCGGTAGTTGGAAAGGCGCCGGCTTTCCTACTGACCACCCACTTGATGGCTTGCTGGAGGCTTATCACTGGTACGGCAAACGTTTCGAGAGCCCTGACCATGTACATCCGTTGATATTTACGAAATCGAACGGTAAAAGGGTAAACGTTAATCCAGAGCTGGTGCCGATTCGGGCCGGCCTCCTGATGCGTGCTCCAAGGACGGCGTTTCTGGGGCGCTTGTTCCAATCGTGTATTCCGTTGCTCACTACCAAACGTTCGCGGGCACGACTTCGACTGACCCATTATCGTGGTAAGGCAAGCGCCACCATGATCTACGATGACTTGCCCATCAATGACGTCTTCCGCAAAGTGGACAACAATACTGTCCTTGGCGTCATGGACCTTAAGGGGATGGAGCAACCGTTCTTCTTCGTGCTGCGGCGCGAGTAGGGTGCTCCGAGGTTAATTGATTTGAAAGCTTGTCTGCGGCAGACGGATGGCTCCTAGTTATCAACTGGTAGCTGTGCAGGAGGCGCGTTTCGCTGAAAGAGCGGGACCGGGACTGACAAGTAAGGGGCGTTATAGCGGCAATTGCCTAATTCACCCAGCACCCGGACACGAAAAAGCCACCTCTCGGCGGCTCATCGTAAGCCCCCATTGGGACTTGATTTTGGCTCCCCGGCGCGGACTCGAACCAGGGGACCTATTGATTAACAGCATATTCCGACGTCGGGGTCGTGCGTCCTGGGAATATGCTACAGGACCGTAATCAGGATCATTCCCGGGGTACGTGCGGGTTTGGCACTTAACTTGTCACTATGGATTATTGGCCCAGGCTCTCCAATATTGCCTTGAATCGCGGATGATCGCGGGCCGCTTCCCAGTCGCTGTCCTGCGCCAGCCAGTCAACATTTATTGCACGAGCCCTGGCATGTATTTCGAGTAAATCCAATGCGTGTTCCGTTTTTCCTGCCAGCATGAATACGCAAGCGACGTTGTATCTGCAGACGGGCGGATTGATTGAATAAGCGCGTTCAGCCCATTCAACACCTTTGTCTTTTTCACCCAGCATAATCAGATCGTTGGCCGCGCGGGATATAGCAAGGGCATCGTCCGGATTTAGCTCCAGGTATCGTTCAGCCACACTGATGCAGTGCTCGCGGGCCTTCCTAATTTCCTCTTCAGTTCCCACTGACCTCAATGATGAGCTGAGCAGTGATGCGGCCGCAAGGTCGTCCGGGCGGATTGTTCCAGCTTGTGCGAACGCCTTTGCAGCTTTGCGGATTTCGCCCTCTGCAAAAAAAGATCTGCCCGCATAGAAGTACGCTTCATACAATTGGGGATCGAGTTCGATGGCAGATTTGAACTCCGTTTCAGCTTCCGCATATTCCCCGTTCAGGGCCAATGCGTTGCTGCGGGATGCATGAGCTTCGGCCAGGTTCGGCGCGAGTTGCAGCGCTTTGCGGCTGCATTCATCTGCTTTTTGCAGGCTTTCCGCCGACTTTCCAACCCACATGCACCTCCATGAATGGCAGTCCGCCGCCCCGGCCCAGGCCAATGCATAGCCATCATCGAGCTCGATGGCTTTTTCAAACATTTTTTGTCCGGAATCGACATCACCGCGTTCTATGAAATAACGGCCCCGAAGATAAAAGTCGTAGGCGTCTATATCAGCTGTCACAGCTTGCTTTTGAATGGAACGCTGCTGCGCCGGCGTCAGGTTGAGTTCGAGTGCACTGACGATATTGCGTGCAATCTCATCCTGCACAGCGAAGACGTCTTTCAATTCACGATCATAGGTCTCAGACCAGAGGTGCCGGTCAGAACGGCTGTCGATCAGCTGGGCCGTGATCCTGACCGTGTCGCCGGCGCGCCGGACGCTGCCCTCCAGAATAACGTCGACACCCAGTTTTTTTGCCACGGTCCCTAGGCCGACGTCCTTGCCCTTGAAAGAGAATGAAGAGGTTCTTGAGGCGACGGTGAGCTGTGGGAGTTTGCATAGACGGTTGAGCAGTTCCTCAGACATCCCATCGCTGAAATACTCATTCTCGGGATCATTGCTGAGGTTCAGAAAAGGCAGCACGGCGACCGAACATCGCTCATCATCGTCCTGCCGGTTCTCTTCCGTCACGGGCAGCGCCTGAGAGGCATCTTGCGACTCTGCGCCTTCGGAAATGCCTGTATCGGCTTTAATACCTTCGGGTGTCAAATCGACCGCCCATGCCAATACCAAAGCGATTGGAAAGCCAATGATCGCCAAGGCAATAACAAACCGGACACTCCACTCAGGCAAGAGCAGTCCTGGGAACATCACAGATGCGATTTCAACGATGATCCATGCAACGACCGCGTAAACAGTCGCCACACGGATTACCTTGCGGCGTTTTAACTCGCCGTAAAACCGTGTAATTGAAGATCCTGTCATTTGTTGAAGTGCTATCGATTGGTAGGCAAATAATCATAACAGTAGAGCCAGACAGGGGTACGACGGGGCTATTTGTCGTCAATGTCTGCTTATGGCGACCGATGCACCGCAAGCGCTTAATCCTTTTGCTGGAATGTCAAACTCCAAGGTCTGTCTTGTGGTCGTTTGTTTAACCGGGGAAGTGCCAGGAGAGTTTGTGCTCGCCAGGATCGGGTCCGGTTTTCTGATGGCTACCGCGATATCGCATAGCCCAGACACGAAAAAGCCACCCCGCGGTGGCTCCTCGTAACGGTCATTTGGCTCCCCGGCGCGGACTCGAACCACGGACCTAGTGATTAACAGTCACCCGCTCTACCAACTGAGCTACCGGGGAAAATCTGGTTTCGCTATTGCGAGGGGACGCGGGATTTTCCTGTAAGCGACCCCTCCAAGTCAAGCGACGTTGGCTGCATCCGGCAGTATGCAGCGGATTCGTTCGATGGCTTTCTCGAGGGTTTCCAATCCGCATGCGAATGAGAGCCTTATGTGACCCGGTGCACCGAATGCCGATCCGGGCACGACGGCGACTCCGGCTTCATCCAGCAGGTACTCGGCAAACTGGACATCGCCCGTCACGCCGTCAAGTGCCTCGATAGCTGTGCTCACGTCCGGGAAAGCGTAAAACGTCGCGGCGCTTGGCAGGCAATTGAAGCCTGGCAATGTGTTTAGTGCCTCGACAAGAAAGTCGTGCCGTTGCCGGAATGCCGCGGCCATCTCCGCAACACAGCTCTGGTCCCCGGTCAGTGCTGCCAGTGCCGCCCGCTGCGCGATTGCACAGGGGTTGGTGGTGCTCTGGCCCTGGATCTTTTTCATTGCAGCCATCAGCGGTCGCGGGCCGCCCGCATAGCCGATTCTCCAGCCTGTCATTGCATAGGCCTTGGAGACGCCATTCACCGTGACCGTGCGGTCATACAGATCGGGGCCTGCGGTCAGGAAACTGCAAAACGGCTCGTCAGCCCAGTAAATCCGTTCGTACATGTCGTCGGTGACGATGATTACCCTGGGGTGTTCGCGGAGCACTTCGCACAAAGCTTCCAACTCGGCCTTTGTGTAGGCAGCGCCGGTCGGATTGCTTGGGCTGTTCAGAACAAAAAGCCTCGTTTTCCTCGTGATGGTTGCTGCGAGTTGTTTGGGGGTGATTTTGAATCCCTGGGCCGGTCCCGCCAGCGCGATCACGGGTTCTGCGTCAGCCAGCAGCGCGATATCGGGGTACGAGACCCAGTAGGGCGCCGGGATGAGTACCTCGTCGCCCGGGTTCAGCAATGCCTGGAATAGGTTGTAAAGCGTGTGTTTCGCTCCGCAGGACACGAGAATCTGATCCGGCGCGTACTCTATCTGATTGTCCTTGTGGAACTTCTCGCAGATGGCCTCTCTCAGTTCTAGGATGCCTTCCACCGATGTGTAGTGGGTAAATCCTTCGCGGATCGCCGTGATTGCCGCCTCCCTGATGTGCGCCGGGGTATCGAAATCGGGTTCACCGGCGCCGAGACCGATGACATCACGGCCCTCGCGACGCAGTTCGGCGGCGCGGGCGGTCACCGCGAGCGTGGCAGATGGCTTGATGCGCCCGACACGGGCGGACAGGGGGAGGTTCACGTTGGCATCCTGATGGCATAATGACCGGTCCGGTCACTCGACGATCGGTATCTTATGACATGGTGAGCTTTTGGCCAATCGGGCTCAGCGCAAGATGCGATTTCATTAAAAGATCAGCGGTTCCTTAGATGAGCAATCAGTTCGAATTGAAGGCAGATTATGAGCCGGCCGGAGACCAGCCCGAGGCGATCGCCAGCCTGGTGGCGGGGCTCGAATCCGGGCTGATGTACCAGACGCTGCTTGGCGTCACCGGTTCGGGCAAGACGTTCAGTATCGCCAATGTGATCCAGCAGCTACAGCGGCCGACACTGGTTCTTGCGCATAACAAGACGCTTGCCGCGCAGCTCTACGGTGAGTTCCGCGAGTATTTTCCCGCAAATTCCGTCGAGTACTTTGTGTCGTACTATGACTACTACCAGCCTGAAGCCTATGTGCCGTCATCGGATACCTATATCGAGAAGGACGCGTCGGTGAATGCTCACATCGAGCAGATGAGGCTGTCGGCAACCAAGGCCCTGCTGGAGCGCCCTGACTCCATCATCGTCGCGACGGTATCGGCGATCTACGGGCTGGGCGATCCCCGCGCCTACCTGAGTATGGTTCTGCATCTGGATCGAGGCGACCGGACCGATCAGCGCAAGATTCTCAGGCGACTCGCCGATATGCAGTACACGCGTAACGAGGTTGATCTGAAGCCAGGTACCTATCGCGTCCGCGGCGGCGTGATCGACATCTTCCCAGCCGAGTCGGATCGTGAAGCGGTCCGGATCGAACTTTTTGACGATGAAATCGACGCCATCAGCTGTTTCGATCCCCTGACGGGCGAGACACTGCGTCGCGTCCCGCGAGCCACGATCTATCCGAAAAGCCACTATGTCACGCCGAGAGAGCGGTTGTTGTCGGCGATGGATATCATCAAGGTCGAACTGAAAAGCAGACTCAAGGTGTTGCGCAAGGAAGACAAGCTGGTCGAGGCTCAGCGACTTGAACAGCGGACGATGTTCGATCTCGAAATGATCCGCGAACTCGGCTATTGCGCAGGTATTGAAAACTATTCGCGCTATCTGTCCGGTCGCGAAGAGGGGGAGCCGCCACCGACGTTGTTTGACTACCTGCCGGACAACGCATTGCTGGTCGTCGATGAGAGCCACGCCACGATCCCCCAACTCGGCGGCATGTACAAGGGTGATCGTTCCCGCAAGGAGACGCTGGTGTCATTTGGGTTCAGGCTGCCGTCTGCGCTGGATAACAGACCGCTACGATTCGATGAGTTTGAAGCCCTTGCGCCGCAGACGATATACATCTCGGCGACGCCGCGGGAGTTCGAAATCGAAAGATCCGGCCAGGTGGTCGAGCAGGTGGTGCGACCGACCGGCTTGCTCGATCCGGCGGTGGAAGTGCGCCCGGTCGCCAGCCAGGTCGATGATGTTCTTTCCGAGATTCACAAACGTGTCGAGTGTCAGGAACGTGTCCTGATCACTACCCTGACCAAGCGGATGGCCGAGGATCTGACCGACTATCTTGCGGAACACGATGTTCGCGTTCGTTACCTGCACTCGGATATCGAAACGGTCGAGCGGACAGAGATTATCCGGGACCTGCGCATAGGGGAGTTCGATGTGCTTGTCGGCATCAACCTATTGCGTGAAGGACTCGACATGCCGGAGGTGTCCCTGGTCGCCATCCTGGACGCCGACAAAGAGGGTTTTCTGCGCTCGGGGGGTGCATTGATCCAGACCATCGGGCGGGCCGCGCGCAATGTCCATGGCAAGGCCATTCTGTATGCCGGCAAGATCACCAAATCAATGCAGTTCGCCATCGACGAGACCGACAGACGGCGCAAAAAGCAGGTTGAATTCAATAGGAAACACGGCATCACCCCCAGGACAATCCGCAAGGATGTCGCCGATATCATGGAGGGCGCGCGCGCCGTCGGGCCAGGCAGGAAGGGCAAGGGCAGGGGGCGCCAGAGGGCAGTGGCCGAACCGGCTCTCGCCTATGACAGCCTGTCGCCGAACCAGGCCATGAAAGAAATCGCGCGCCTCGAGCAGAAGATGTACAAGCATGCGCAGGAACTCGAGTTCGAGGAGGCAGCGCAGACGCGCGACGAGATCGCGGAAATCCGGCGGCTCAGCCTGGGTTTGCCCGACCTGCTGGCTGGTTAGTCCCAAGAAAAAGGGGTCGGATCCAATTTCTTCCGAAAATTGGATCCGACCCCTTATCCCGGGGCGTGCCAAACGCCGAAAATGCTTGCCTCGCAGCCCCGGATTCTGTAGATTTCCCGCCTTCCTAGGCGCGTAGCTCAGCGGTAGAGCACTACGTTGACATCGTAGGGGTCGGCGGTTCGATCCCGCCCGCGCCTACCAGGAATTTGAAGCAGGGCGATTTCCGGCCTCCCGTCTCGTCGCGGCAGGCAATCGGAGCCGCCCTTTTTTGGCTGGATGGCAAAACGGGGAGCCGCAATGCCCGTCATAAAATTGCCAGATGGCAGTGAGCGCTCTTTCGAGGGGCCCGTCACTGTCGCTGAGGTTGCCGCGGACATCGGTCCCGGTCTGGCACGCGCCGCATTAGCGGGGCGGGTTGACGGCCGTCTTGTGGATACGTTTTTCACGATCTCGGACGATGCCGAGCTGGCCATCGTGACGGCGCGTGACGAGGAGGGCCTGGAGATCATTCGCCATTCCAGCGCCCATCTTCTCGCCCAGGCGGTCAAACAGCTGTTCCCGACGGCCCAGGTCACGATCGGCCCTGTGATCGATGATGGTTTTTTCTACGATTTTTCCTATGAGAGAGCCTTCACACCCGAAGACCTCGAGGCGATCGAGAAGCGCATGGCCGAGCTGGCCAAAGCTGATCTGACCGTCAGCCGCGAGGTGATGGATCGGGACACAGCGGTCGCTTTTTTCAAAAGCATCGGTGAGAACTACAAGGCCGAGATCATCGCCGATATCCCGGCGGACCAGGAAATCGGTATCTACAGCCAGGGCGATTTCAAGGATCTTTGTCGTGGCCCGCATGTTCCCAGCACCGGCCATCTGAAAGTATTCAAGCTGACAAAGCTGGCGGGTGCATACTGGCGCGGCAACTCCGACAACGAGATGCTGCAAAGAATCTATGGCACCGCCTGGGCCGACAAGAAGTCATTGAAGGCCTATCTGCACCGCCTGGAAGAGGCCGACAAGAGAGATCATCGCCGCATCGGCAAGGAACTGGACCTTTTCAGTATCCAGGAGGAGGCGGGTGGCGGCCTGGTTTTCTGGCACCCTCGTGGCGCACGCATTCGACGCGTTATCGAAGACTACTGGCGCGACCGTCATGCGCAAGGGGGCTACGAGCTTCTGTACACGCCTCATATCGCGCTGGAGACGCTCTGGCATACCTCGGGTCACACCGATTTCTATCGCGAGTCGATGTATGAGCCGATGGTGGAAGAGAATCAGCTCTATCAGCTCAGGCCGATGAACTGTCCTTTTCATGTCCTCATCTACAAGGATCGACTACGCTCCTATCGGGAACTGCCGATGCGTTGGGCGGAACTGGGCACCGTCTATCGCCACGAGATGTCGGGTGCGCTGCATGGCCTGATGCGGGTGCGCGGGTTTACCCAGGATGATGCGCACATATTTTGCCGGGAAGAGCAGATCGAAGACGAGATCGTGCGGGTTCTCGAATTCACTTTGTCGATACTGAATGACTTTGGATTCGATCGGTTTGAAATCAACCTGTCGACGCGACCCGAGAAATCGGTTGGGTCAGCCGAGATCTGGGAAAAATCGACGCAGGCACTCAACAACGCTCTGGAAAGACAGGGTCTGGATTTCGTTCTAGATGAGGGTGGCGGCGCATTTTACGGGCCCAAGATCGATATTAAGATCGAAGACGCCATTGGCCGCAAGTGGCAATGCACCACCATCCAGCTGGATTTCAACCTGCCGGAGCGGTTTGAAATGGAGTATGTGGGTGCGGATGGAGAACGTCATCGCCCCATCATGATTCACCGGGCTTTGCTGGGATCTCTCGAGCGATTCTTTGGAATTCTGATCGAGCATTTCGCCGGCAAATTCCCGCCGTGGCTGGCTCCGGTTCAGGCGGTCGTGCTAAATATCACCGATCACCAGGCCGAATATGCCCGCCAGGTACAAGAGTCCTTGAAAAATCAGGGGCTTCGGGTAGAGGCAGACTTGAGAAACGAGAAGATCGGCTTTAAAATTCGCGAACACACGCTCCAGAGGGTCCCGTACCTGCTTGTTGTAGGCGATCGGGAAATGGAGAACGGCAAGTTGGCCGTGCGTTCGCGAGAGGGCGAGGACATCGGTTCGATGGATCTGAACGGGTTCGTCGATCTGCTCGCTACCGAGGTCGCGAAGCGCGGCCGTTATGCATTGGAGGAATAAAGTATCGCTGCAAATAAACGCGTAAAGCGCAATGACGAAATTCTGGCTACGGAGGTTCGTGTAATAGACGATGAAGGGGGGCAGGTGGGCATACTGCCGATCACGGAAGCCCTGGAACATGCGTACAGCAAGAAGCTGGATCTGGTAGAGGTCTCGCCCATGGCGGAACCGCCCGTCTGCCGGATCATGGATTACGGCAAGTACGTCTTCGAGCAGAAAAAGAAAGCGCACGCAGCGAGAACCAAGCAGAAACAGATTCATGTCAAGGAAGTGAAGTTTCGCCCGGGCACGGATGAGGGGGACTACCAGATCAAGTTGAGAAATCTGATCAGGTTCCTCACGGGTGGTGACAAGACCAAGGTGACCCTGAGGTTCCGCGGTCGGGAGATGAGGCACAGAGACCTGGGTGCCAAACTTCTTGAGAGGGTTCGCGATGATCTGGCCGAATACGGCACGGTCGAGCAGTTCCCCAAGTTGGAAGGGCGGCAGATGACCATGGTAATCGGGCCTAAAAAGAAGTGAGCAATAGCAGTTGACCTGAGATTGCTCCGCCCCGGACGGCTTTGACCGGACCCGGGCTAAAACGGAGAGTAGAAATGCCAAAGATGAAAAGCAATCGCGGGGCCGCAAAGCGGTTCCGTCGTACGGCTAGTGGCGGCTTCAAACGCGCCCAGTCCCACCTTAACCACATCCTGACGAAGAAGAGCACCAAGCGGAAGCGTCATCTGCGGGCACAAGCGCAGATCGCCGATAGCGACGTGAAGTCCGTCCGTCGGATGTTGCCGTACAGTTAAGGGGGAATAGACATGGCCAGAGTAAAACGCGGCGTCGTTGCGAAGGCGCGCCACAAGAAAGTATTGGACAAGGCGAAGGGTTACTACGGTGCCCGGCGCAAAGTTTTTCGTGTTGCTAACCAGGCGGTCACCAAGGCCGGGCAGTATGCCTATCGGGATCGTCGCCAGAGAAAGCGTCAGTTCCGTGCCTTGTGGATTGTCCGTATCAACGCCGCAGCGCGTGTATACGGCATGTCCTACAGCCGCCTGATCAATGGCTTGAGCAAGGCGGGCGTCGAGATCGATCGCAAGGTGCTGGCGGATCTCGCGGTCCACGATATCACCGCATTTGGTGTCATCGTCGAGCAGGCCCAATCCGGTTTGTCCCAGTAGCGACCGCTGACACGTAGTCGCCCCTCGGTCGAGGCCGGCGGGCGGCGGATATCGCGAAAGGGAAAGGCCGTTAATGCCTTTCCCTTTCTTATTTTTTGGGGCGTATTTCAGGGAGAACACAGTGGAGGAAATCTCCAGGCTGGTTGCGGCAGGTCGAGAGGAACTCGCCGCCAGCGACTCGCTCGCGGCGCTGGACGATGTCCGTGTGCGCTATCTGGGCAAGAAGGGTGAGCTTACCCGGCGTCTGAAAGAACTCGGCGGCCTTTCCGCTGAGGAACGCCCGGCGGCAGGCCAGGCGATCAACAAAGCCAAGAAAGAGCTGCAAGGCGCGATCGAGTCGCGCAAGAAAGAACTCAGGGCGATTGAAGTGGCGTCTGAATTGAAGGATCAGGCCATCGATGTCACGTTGCCCGGTCGCGGGAAACTACCAGGTGGATTGCATCCGGTCACACGGACCATGGAGCGTATTGAGGCGATTTTCGGCAGCGCCGGTTTCGAGGTTCATGTCGGCCCTGAAATCGAGGATGAATTCCACAACTTCGAAGCGCTCAATATTCCCGAGCATCATCCCGCCCGTGCCATGCACGATACCTTCTATTTTCATAGCGGCCATCTGCTGAGAACACACACGTCGCCGGTCCAGATTCGATCGATGGCAAAGCAGGGCGTTCCCATTCGCCTGATCGCGCCCGGCCGCGTCTATCGCTGTGATTCCGATCAGACGCATACGCCGATGTTCCACCAGGTTGAGGGTCTTCTGATCGACGAAGGCGTTAGTTTTGCCAATTTGAAGGCGGTATTACACGGCTTTCTGGAGCAGTTCTTCGAGCGCCGCGTTGAGTTGCGTTTCCGACCGTCCTACTTCCCCTTCACCGAGCCGTCGGCCGAAGTCGATGTGAGTTGGGGTGAGGGCTGGCTGGAGGTTCTCGGCTGCGGCATGGTGCATCCCAATGTACTCGAGGGCGTTGGTGTCGATACCGAGAAATATACCGGCTACGCCTTCGGGCTGGGTGTCGAAAGACTTGCCATGCTCCGCTACGGTGTCGATGACCTGCGCTTGTTCTTCGAAAACGATATGCGTTTCCTTGGCCAGTTTGCCTGAGCGGTACAGACGATGAAATTTAGTGAATCCTGGCTCAGGGAGTGGGTCGATCCGGATATGACGACCGAGGCCCTGGCCCATGAGCTGACCATGGCCGGTCTTGAAACAGATGGCATTGAGCCGGTGGCACCGCCTTTCGCGGGTGTGGTTGTCGGTCAGATAGTGAGTTGCGGGAAACACCCGGATGCCGACAAGTTGAGCATCTGTGCTGTTGATGTCGGCGAGGACGAACCGCTGCAGATCGTGTGCGGCGCTCCCAATGTTTTCGAAGGTATGAAAGCACCCACCGCCCTGGTCGGCACAAGTTTGCCCGGTGGCATCACGATAAAGAAAGCAAAGCTCCGGGGTGTTGAATCGCATGGCATGCTTTGCTCGGAAAGCGAATTGTGTCTTGGCGACGGTGCCGACGGCATCATGGCGCTCGACCCGTCGGCGCCCGTTGGCGCCGACTGCAGGGACGTTCTCAATCTTGATGACTCGATCATCGATCTTGATCTGACCCCGAATCGGGGAGACTGCTTTAGCATCCTGGGTGTGGCGCGAGAGCTTGGATGCATCAGCAAGATCGATCTTGCGTGGCCCGATCTCCAGGCCGTGGCGCCAGCGACAGAGGAAATCTTTGACGTCGATGTACAGGCTCCCGAGGCCTGCCCGAGATTCTGTGGCCGGGTTATCAGCGGCATCGACCCGAAGGCAACAACCCCGCGATGGATGCAGGAAAAATTGCGACGCGCCGGTTTGAGACCGATCAGCCCGGTCGTCGATGTCACGAACTTCGTGATGACGGAACTTGGTCAGCCCATGCACGGCTTCGATCTAAAGGAATTGCACAAAGGCATCATCGTCCGGCTTGCAGGAGACGGCGAGAAGCTGACGCTCCTGGATGGCAAGGAGATCAAACTCGACGACGACATGCTGGTCATCGCCGATCACAAGGGTCCGCGGGCGTTGGCGGGTGTGATGGGTGGCGAAAACTCAGGCGTGACCGATAGTACGACCGACGTTTTCCTGGAAGTTGCGTTCTTCGCGCCGCACGCGATTGCAGGGCGAGCAAGGAGGCTAGGGCTGCATACCGACGCATCTTTGCGCTTTGAACGTGGTGTGGACCCTGAGGGGCAGCGCAGGGCGATCGAGAGGGCGACTGCCTTACTTATCGACATTGCCGGCGGTAAGCCCGGACCGGTGATCGAATGTGCTGCCGGCGAGCATCTGCCGCAACGAGAACCCGTCATGCTTCGCCGCGAGCGGCTCGTCCTGCTGCTTGGCGTGGAGATCGCAGACGATGAGGTCGAATCCATACTCGGCCGTCTCGGCATGGTGGTTGAAGGCATTGCTGACGGGTGGAGGGTCATACCTCCCAGCTGGCGTTTCGATATCGTTCTGGAAGTCGATCTGATCGAAGAGATCGCCAGGATATACGGCTACGACCGGATTCCGGAGACCGCCGGGGGAGGCGTATCGGTATTCGCGCCGGTTACGGAAATGCGCGTGGGTCTCGGCAGGGTACAGGACGTGCTGGTCGATCGTGGTTATCAGGAAGTCGTTACCTACAGCTTTGTCGATCGCGAGTTACAGATACTCATCGAGCCGGACAGACAAGCGATCGAACTGGCCAATCCGATTTCGGCCGAGATGAACGATATGCGGGTGTCGCTGTGGCCTGGGCTGATCGATGTTCTCCGGCAAAATCTGAGCCGGCAGCAGTCAAGAATACAGATCTTCGAGTCAGGTCTTAAGTTCTATATGCAAGATAGTGAAATTAAACAGGTTATGGCGATATCTGGTTTGATCGCCGGTGCAAATGCCCCGGAGCAGTGGTGCGCAAACCACGAGAATTTCGATTTTTATGACCTGAAAGCCGATGTTGAATCCCTGCTCACGCTAACAGGCCAGCCGGATCGCTTTAGATTCAAGGCAGACAGTCATCCTGCGCTGCATCCCGGGCAAACGGCCAGGATCTGTGCCGGAGACACGCCGACAGGGTGGTTGGGTGCAATGCACCCGGAGATCGTTTCTAAGCTAAATCTGAACATTACGCCCTATCTATTTGAGATTGAAACGGATTCCGCTTTTGAGGCATGCGTCCCAGAATTCACTCCCGTGTCCCGATATCCTTCTGTTCGTCGCGACTTATCGGTCGTGATGGACGAAGAAGTTACAGCTGAAAGGCTGGCACAGGAGGTACGGACAGCGGCGGGCGATTTACTTGAAGAACTCCGGATATTTGATGTATATAGAGGCGCCGGAGTAGATTCAGGGCGAAAAAGCGTCGCTTTAGGCTTGATTTTACAGGGAACTTCGCGCACTCTTACCGATGACGACGCGGATGTTGTAGTGCAGGCTGTTATCAGCCGCCTGGAACACGAGTTGGAAGCAAAAATAAGAGACTGATCAATGGCATTGACCAAGGCAGACATGGCAGAGGCCCTATTCGACGAACTGGGGCTGAACAAGAGAGAGGCGAGGGAGCTTGTCGATCTTTTTTTCGAAGAACTGCGTGAAGCCCTGGCAAGCGGAGAACAAGTCAAGCTGTCCGGTTTCGGCAATTTCGACCTGAGGGACAAGAGTGAACGTCCCGGCCGGAACCCGAAGACGGGTGAAGAGATACCGATCAGTGCGCGTCGAGTCGTAACCTTTCGTCCGGGACAGAAACTAAAGGCGCGGGTAGAATCGTATGCTGGAAGCGGGAAACAATAGCGAACTGCCCCCGATCCCGGGGAAACGGTACTTCACCATCGGCGAGGTCAGCGATCTCTGCGGAGTGAAGCCACACGTGCTCAGGTACTGGGAGCAGGAGTTCCCACAGCTGAAGCCGGTCAAGCGGCGAGGCAATCGACGCTACTATCAGCGACGAGACGTGCTGATCATCCGGCAGATTCGTAGCCTGTTGTATGACGAAGGTTTCACCATCGGCGGAGCGCGTCAGCGGCTGACAGGTGAAGAAGCACGCGAGGACGTCTCACAGAGCCAGCAGATCGTCAAACAGCTGCGAGTCGAGCTGGAAGAAGTTCTCAAGCTACTCCGCCGGTAGACTCAACACCATCATTCTTTAACCCGGTTTCAGCATCGGGTATCATGCGCGTCCTTCTCGTCGGCCGGTCCAGGTCGATGCGGACAGTGGAAACTCGGTCGGGGCGTGGCGCAGCCTGGTAGCGCACCTGCATGGGGTGCAGGGGGTCGGAGGTTCGAATCCTCTCGCCCCGACCAATTCACGATACTAATACACACGACGAAACCAAGAGGACGCGGCGTTCTCTTTTTCTAGCCCCGGCTGAGCGTCAAGAAACAGAATGGGCATGCCCAAACAGATGTCGCAGGCTCGAAAGGCTACAATCAGGCAGTGCAAGACGTGAGCCACCACCAGGAACTGCAATTCGACGAACTCCTCCAACAGGTTGTCGATCTGTTGAAATCCGAACAGCGCTCGTCCTACAGAGCAATAAAGAAGCGTTTCCGGCTGACCGATGACGACATGGAGGCGATCAAGGACGAACTGATCGATGCAAAACACCTGGCGGTGGACGAGAAAGGCAAGGTTCTCGTCTGGACGGGCGGCCGCTCGGCTGATGGCGGGTACGGCAATGGTGCGCAAGGGAAGGTTACGCCGGGCATCCTGCCGCCCGACGCGGAACGGCGTCAGCTGACGGTTCTGTTCTGCGATATGGTCGGGTCTACGCAATTGGCGGGCCGGCTCGATCCCGAGGACTGGCGGGACCTGCTGCAGCAATACCAGGGCTGCGTTTCAGGCGTCGTCGACTTATTTGATGGCTACGTTGCCCAATACCTCGGGGATGGGATTCTTATCTATTTCGGATTTCCGCTCGCCCATGCGGATGACGCGCGACGGGCCGTACGGTGCAGCCTCGAGATCCTGCATGCGATCGAGTCGCTGAACGAGCGGCTACGGGTTGAACGGAGCCTGCGGCTCAGGGTGCGAATAGGTATTCATACAGGTCCGGTAGTGGTTGGCGATGTGGGTGCCGGTACAAAACATGAGCAACTGGCGCTTGGCGGAACTCCCAATCTGGCCGCCCGTCTTGAGGGTCTTGCCGCACCGGGAACGATCCTGATCAGCGCAGACACTCACAAGTTGCTCGACCAGCAGTTCCATTATGAGGCCCTGGGCGAGAAAGAGCTGAAAGGCATTGCCGCGCCGGTAGAGGTCTACCGGGTCCTCGCGGACAGTGGGATTCGCAGCAGGTTCGACAGGGCGGCCACGGGTGTGGTCTTGCCGATGATAGGGCGCCAGGCAGAGATGGACTGGCTGGTCAGGCACTGGGAAAGGGCAGCCGTTGGCAGTGGCCAAAGCGTTCTCATTACCGGCGAGCACGGTGTTGGCAAGTCGCGGCTCGTACAGGCGCTCAAGGAGTATGTATCGGCCCATTCCGGTCGTTGGGGTGTCATGCGCGGATCGCCCTATTTCCACAATACGCCGCTGCACCCGATTATCGATATCTGGCGCGAGGCAATGGCCTGGCAGTCCGGTGACAGCGACGCCGTCAAGCTTGAAAAACTCGAAAGTAGCCTCGGCCAGTCCTATATGCCGCTGGCTGAATCGGTTCCCTTGTTCGCGCCGTTATTCCGACTGCCATTGCCACCCGGCAAATACCCGCCCCTGGCGCTGTCGCCGGAGCGCCAGAAACACAAGACACTCGATCTTCTCGCCAGGCTGGTGCTGGAGTTCGGATATCGACGGCCGTTCCTGCTGGTCGTTGAAGACCTGCAACTGATCGACCCCACGACAGCCGAGTGGCTATTGATGATGGTACGTCGAATTGAATCGGCGAGGCTGATGTTGCTGTTTACCTGTCAGCCTTCGATCACTGCATCCTGTGTGCCGGCGAAGTTTGTCGACGTTCTGAACATAGACAGGCTGGAAAGTGGTGACGTGGAACGCATGGTGCTTGCCGTGACAGGCGGCAAGAAATTACCCGATGAAGTCGTGGCGCAGATCATCGATCACACCGACGGCATACCGGCTGCGGTGGAAGAAGTAACAAAGATGTTGCTGGAATCCGATCTGCTGGCGGAGGAGGGCGACCACTATCGCCTGATCGGCTCGCTCGAGACCATGGGCATCCCGGCAACACTGCAGGATTCCCTGATGGCGCGTCTTGATCAGCTGACAACAGCAAAGCCGGTGGCACAGTTGTGCGCCACGATTGGACGATACTTCGATTTCAAAATTGTTGCCGCGATGTCTACGCTGGACCGCCCAACGCTGACAGGTGAGCTCGACCGGCTGGTTCGGGCTGGAGTTCTGGCACAGCGTGGAGAGCCCCCCGAGGCAAGCTACAATTTTCGCCACTCGATGCTGCAGCAGGCGGCGTACCAGTCCCTGTTGAAGAAGACCCGTCGTAGCTATCACCTGCAGATCGCCAAGACGCTTCAAAAGCGATTTCCGGATACTCCCGCGGAAGTGATGGCCCATCATTTTGCGGAGGCGGGCAGGCCGGTCGTGGCAGCTGAGTACTGGCGTAAGGCCGGGGAAGCCGCGATCGAACAGTCGGCAAACCAGGAAGCGATTGCCCACCTGAGCAAAGGTCTCGACCTCATCGAGGGCGCTCCGGGCTCATGCGAAAAAACTGCGTTGGAGCTCAACCTTCAGATTAACCTTGGTCCGGCGATGATCGCGCTAAAAGGATGGGCGGCTCCGGAAGTAGCCGAGATTTATACCCGGGCCCGAGAGCTCAGCCAGCAGCTGAAGGATACCTCGCAGGCTTCCAAGGCGCTGCTGGGCCTGGCCGCTTTTCACCTTGTACGCGCGGACTACCGGACTGCCCATGAGATCATCGGGGAGCTCTTCGATCTGGCTCGGCAGGAGGGTTCCATGGAAGCCGAAGTGGCTGCGGAAGCAACGCTTGGCTGCATCCTGATGAACCTCGGCCAGCCGGGGGAAGGGGTGGAACACTTGAGGAAAGGACTGACCGATTCCCTGCCAGCCAAACATGTCTGGTTGTCCTATCACTACGGTCAACATCCACAGGTATTCTGCCTGGCGATGATCGGCCGCGCGCTTTGGTTGCTCGGTTACCCTGATCAGGCGCTCGCGAGGGCAACGGAAGCAGTCGAGGCGGCAAGGGAGGTGTCACATCCGCTCAGTGAGGCTTTTGCCCTGGAGTGGCTGGGAGGGGTTCATCTCAGTCGCCGGGAGTACAAAGAAGCTCACCTTGTGGCTCAGCAGGCTCTTGCGCTATCGACCGACCAGGGATTTCCAATGTATCGCGCGACCGCGGCGCTCACGCGGGGCACGGTCCTGGTAGAAGAAGGTGATGGCGAGGACGGGATCGAGCAAATCAAGAGCAGTTTGAAGGACATCGAGGCGACGGGTGCCAGGGTGAACCTGCCTTACTATCTTTCGCTGCTGGCGGAATCTTATGCCTCCTTGTCGATGACGACGGAAAGCCTTGAGACACTTGATCGTGCGATCGGGGTGATCAAGGTCACGGGTGAAAGCTGGTGGCTGGCTGAGATGCACCGGCTCCGCGGTGAGACGTTCAGACTCCGGGGGGATGCAGATGCAAGCGTCGAAGTCTGCTTTGAGGAGGCGTTGCTGGTTGCCCGGCAGCAGAAAGCGAAATCACTTGAACTACGGGCCGCCCTGAGTCTTGGTCGCGTTTGGTGTGATCAGGGGAAAACGGTCGTAGCGAAGGAACTCGTCGGTGCGGTTTTTGACAGCTTCGGCGAAGGCCTTGATAGCGGCGATCTGGTGCAGGGCTCTGACTTTCTCAGCTCACTGAGTGACTGATTCCGTCAATCCGGGATAGATTCGTACTGAACGTCAATCTCCATCGTCCGCCATGCCACGGAATAACCAGTAGTAGGTTGATTGCTCGTCACCTTTTCCTTTTGACACGCCGGAGGGGGCAGATACGGACGGTGCCGAACTGTGGCGAGGTGTCGTTCGTGGCCGTGGCGGGACCGATTTGCCGCTCGCTGCCGCTGCGCGGGATTGACTCTCATACTCGGCTTGTCGGATCTCAGACTGCTTGTGTGGTGACATCAGCGCCCACTGCCACGGCGGTATCGGCGCCAGTTGTTGCCATAGTCCCGCGCGGTCGTCCTTCGCCCGGGTTTCAGCTTCGCTAAAAGCGGGCTGGGCCGCCGGATGGATATCGACCCACGCCAGGCCATCCCGGACAATGGAATGATTGACCGAATCGTCGGGGTCACAGGGTGGGTACTTCCAGTCCTTGAAAAAAGGCGCGTCGCTCAGGCAGACGTAAACAAGAAGCTGGTTGTTGTCATCACGGCCGACGGCCGAAACGACCAAAGACGATCCGTCGAGCAGTTTTTGAAGTTCGTACTCTGCATCTGCCCTGAATGCCTGCCCTTCGATCGGTGCCGCCAATCCGGCAAGCCTGACAGTCTCAATGTTTTGATTCCTGGTGTTCCTCAGAACGAATGTATCACCGTTAATCGTGCGGATAGAAACAGCGCCATAGGGCGCTACAGGTACATGAGGCGATGGCGCTCGCGATGTCGTACAAGCAGCCGCGAGCAGGAGGAAAGGCAGGATGATGGAGTAACGAGTCATGTCAGCGAATAGCAGCAGGGAGGGTCTTCATCGCATCCGGTCGGGTACGTGTCACAGTGTCTCTCACAGACCCCGGACATGGGAAGAGGTACCCGGGGTATTTCTGGCCGGATGCAGAGCAGTGAGTCACGGCGGAGGCGCAAGGGTCTGATCATCAAACAGCGCCCGGGGAAGAATCCCCGACGCGGACGACCTCGACCGGGACCCCCGACAGAACCGCGTTGCCTGAAAGCGAGTCAACACATTTCTCATCCGTCAGATCATTAAGGCTCACCCCCGCATGTTGACCCGCGATTCCCAACTGGACACCCGGCCTGTCGTGCCCCCAGCCGTGCGGGAGACTGACAACACCGGCCATCACGCCGTCATCAATCCGAACTGGCGCCCGTACCTCGCCGACGCGCGAACGGATAAGAACCGAGTCTCCATCATGCACGCCCAGTCGCGACGCATCGTCGGGATGCATGAGCAGGGTGCAGCGTTCCTTGCCCTTGACCAGCCGGTGATAATTGTGCATCCATGAATTGTTGCTTCGAATATGCCTGCGGCCGATCAGCAGTAAACGCCCGTCTGAACTCCTGTCGGAATCCAGCGATCGCCTGAGACGCTCCAGATCGGCCGTGATGACGGCAGGGATCAAATCAATGCGCTTGTTGGCGGTGAAAAGACGCTCGGGCAGGCACGGGCTGAGCGGTCCCAGGTCTATGCCATGCGGCGCATCTTTCAGTCGTTGCAAGCGCATTGTCTTGCCATAGGGCCCTTTCCTTAGCATGTGATCCAGCAATCCGGCAGGACGCTGTCTGCCCATCCACCAGCGTGTGACGCTTTTCCTGAGTTTGTCGAAGAAGGATCCCTCCTGAAGCCGCCGCGCAAGTTCCAGAAAGATCTCCCAGTCGTGACGGGCATCGGGAGTGGGATCGAACAACGGCGGAGAATATCGTGTCGTATTGCGGACGGCGAGCAGATGAAATGCCAGGTCGTAATGATCGTGTTCCAGGGCCGCAGTTGGCGGAAGTATTAGGTCTGCATGTCTTGTCGTTTCATTGATATAAAAGTCAATCGACACCATGTAGTCTAGCCCCGAGAGGGCACGATCGAGCTGGCTGCCGTTAGGTGTGGATAACACCGGATTGCCGGCAACCGTCACCAACGCACGAATCTTGCCTTCACCCTCGGCCAGCATGTCTTCCGCCATCGTCGCGACAGGCAGTTCGCCACCAAACTCCGGCAGTTTTCTCACCCGGCTGGAAAATCTTCCATAGCCACCACGTCCACTGAACTTCAGCAGATCGATGGCCGGTCGGGTAAACATCGCGCCACCGGGCCGGTCCAGGTTGCCGGTAATGATGTTCAGGACGTTGATCAGCCATTGGCACAGACCGCCAAATGCCTGCACCGACACCCCCAGTCTTCCGTAGGCCACGGCTGACGGAGATTTGCAGAAATCACGGGCCAATTCGCGAATGTCGACAGCCGCTATTCCAGTCTCCTCGCCCACGGATTCGGGCGCAAATGCCTGCACCAGCTTCTGGACCTGGTCGATGCCGTCGGTGAAGGCCGACAAACGGCCCGGGCTGGCGAGCTTCTCGTCAAAGACGGTGTATACCAGGGCTGCGAGCAACAACGCATCTGTACCGGGACGAATAAACAGATGCTCTCCAGCCAGTTCCGCCGTTTCGGTTCGTCTCGGGTCGATAACCACCACACGCCCACCGCGAGCACGGATGGCTTTGAGACGCTTTTTTACATCCGGAACCGTCATCAGGCTGCCATTGGAAACAACCGGGTTGGCGCCAAGAATGAGCATGAAGTCCGTGTGATCGATATCGGGTATGGGTAGCAACAGCTGGTGGCCAAACATCAGGTAGGCCGCCAGGTGATGCGGCAGCTGGTCTACCGACGTCGCCGTGTAACGATTGCGTGGAGCTATGGCCTTTGTAAGAGTAGGAGCAAAGAGAATTGCCCCCGAGTTATGAACATTTGGGTTCCCTGCATAGGTCGCCAGCGCCTGTCGGCCATGCTGATCGCGTATTGCCCTAATGCGGCTAGCGGCCTCGTCGAAAGCTTCATCCCAGCTGATCTGCTCGAATCCGGATGGCGTCCGGCGCATGGGTTTTTTCAAGCGGTCGGGGTCGTTGTGGAGATCCTGCAGCGCAACGGCCTTTGGACAGATATGCCCCCTGCTCAACGGGTCCCTGGCATCTCCATGTATTTTGGTGATGCGGTTCCCTTCAAGCCGGATTTCGAGGCCGCAAATTGCCTCACACAGCGTACACGCGCGAAAATGGGTTGAGCAATCAGAGGATCGGGGTGTTTCACGGGACCCAGCAGTCATTGGGCACACCTGCCATGGATTTGGAGGTCGGAATATATCAGGTCCGCAGTCTCACGGGCTTATTGAGGCGGTACAATGATCCGGGGAGGGGCGTAGGTATGCGCTGGAATCCAAAAGCCATAAGCAGAAACATTGAGGACAGACGAGCCCGCCGCGGGGGAGCCATGCGCCGTGGTACACCGTTGAGCCTTGGCGGGATACTGGTTCTTCTTGTTCTTAGCGTGGTTTTCAAGCAGGATTTCTTCGCCTTGCTCGGCAATGAATCAGGTCTTTCTCCCGGCGTCTCGCAGACCAGCTCAGGCGCGTCGTTTAGTACGACCCCCGAAGAAGAATCCCTTGTCGATTTCGTTTCCTTCGTGCTGGACGATGCCCAGGGAGTCTGGACAGGGATATTTGCTGAGGACGGGTCGCGCTACCGCGACGCGAAGTTAGTGCTGTTCAGGGATTTCCTTTCATCGGCATGCGGGCTGGCCGGTTCGGCAAGCGGCCCGTTTTACTGCCCGGGGGATGAGAAGATTTATATCGATCTTGGCTTTTACAGCGAGCTGAGAGAACGCTTCGGCGCCGCAGGCGATTTCGCACAGGCATATGTTCTCACCCATGAGATCGGTCACCATGTCCAGAATATCCTCGGTGTCGAGGCAAAGGTTCGGCGTATGCAACGTTCCAGACCTGGTGAGGCGAGGGAATTATCCGTAATGATGGAATTGCAGATGATCGTCTGCAGAGGATGTCGGGCCGGCACGTCAACCCGGATAATTTCCCCCATGGCTCGTCGGCACAGCGCGTTGAGTGGTTTCAGCGTGGACTTGCAAGCGGCGATCCTGATGACTGCGATACATTTGAAGGGGGATAGCTAATCATGGCTGACGACTGGCAGAAAAACCTCGAGCAGCACTCTGCTATTCCGATATTCCCGACCCTGGTATGGGCGAGCCAGCTGCGTGCCGACATCGCCGACCGCATCAATGCGGCATTTCTCGACCAGCTTGCGCAAGCAAGAAAGCGACAACCCGAACTCAAGCCCTCAGGTAAATGGCAGACTGATTCGCGCCTACACACGATTGCCGAGTTGTCCGAGTTCACCGAGCTGGTGTTGGGTGGCGCCAGGCACATACTCGATACGGAAACCATTCGCTACGAAGGTTTGGAGATTACGGGGTGCTGGGCAAACATAGGATTCCCCGGGTCCAGGCATCGGGCCCATACACATCCAAATAACTATCTGAGCGGCGTGTATTACGTTCGCTCGTCCGAGGGCGGTAGCACGATCAATTTCTTTGATCCGCGTGCCCAGGCGGGGGTTGTGATTCCGCCGTCGGAGCAGATGTCGAGCCTGACAGCGCAGAAGGTGACAATAGACGTCAAGCCCGGAACCATGGTTTTCTTTCCGGCGTGGCTGAATCACTCCGTCGATCCCAATTATTCGCGCGAGGAACGCATCAGTATCGCTTTCAACCTGATGTTTACATCGTATGTCGATACGATGGGGGCGCCTTTATGGCAGGGCAATCTGCAGGTCACTCCCGATAGCTAGAAGCGCCGAGGTGGATAGGCGAAGCGCTGGACTCAGGGGGTCTCCAGATCCCTGATAACCGCATCGAGTCCCTTACGCCGCACATCGTTGCCGATCGTATCTCTGAATGACGACACGTAGGAGAGGCCTTCGATGATCACGTCGAATACTTTCCAGCTGTTGTCGGTCCAGCGGGTTCGATAGTTCACCGGGACCATCACGCCCTTGGCCGTTTTGACCTTGGTCTTGACCGTTACAAATTCCTCATCGAGGCGAATCAGGCCTGCGTGCGGTTCGACAAACACGGAGTCCTCGTGGTATTTGAGCAAACCGTTGGCGTAGCGCCGGACCATCGCGCCGTACAATGCCTGTGTGAAGCGTTGGCGCTGCTCAGGCGTCGATCTTGGCCAGTAGCGGCCCAAGACCAGGCGTGCGGAGTAGACCACATCGAAATTGGGACGAAGGACCTCGTCTACGATTTGATGGAGTATTGCGGGGTTGGCCTCGAGTTCCGCCCGCCGGCTATTGACCACGACAAGTAATTCATCGGCCGATTCCTTCACCATCTGCTGCGGGCTGATACCCGCAGCGAGACTCGGCAGAGTCATTATCAGGCCTATTGCGAGTAGTGACTGGAACCAACGTCTCAATGAGTACTCCCGGATCAGGCGCCTCGTTCCGAAGCGGCGGCTAGTGTAAACCAGAATGGAGAAATCGGCGACAGACGGGTCCAAAAACGTAGAAATCGTGAAGATGAGACACGATTGACGGACATGTTTTGATATCCTCCGCCGGCGGATTGTTGCCCGGTGACTGAATCCGCGGTCATCACAAAGTTTCCAGAGGAACTGGCCGTATGGTCGAAGGACAGGATAAGGAGCAACCCGGATCCCAGGAGTGGTTCGTCCCCTTCCCACTGCTGGAGGACAGGGCGGGGTTTCAGCGCTCGGTCGCGAGCAAGCTGGCCTACTCGGTCGGCATGGACCCCGATACTGCCGACAGATATGACTGGTATACCGCCCTGTGCCTGGTGCTGCGGGATCGCCTGCTTGCCCGCTGGCATGACACTCAGAAGAGAATCAGGGAAACGGGTGCGCGAAAGATCCACTATTTTTCGCTCGAATTCCTGATCGGTCGGACCATGACTAATGCGGCCGTCAACCTCGACCTCGACGAGACCTTGCGGGATCTGCTGATGGAAGTCGGCGCGTCGCTGGAAGATGTTGCGTCTCTGGAAAGAGATGCAGGTCTGGGCAACGGTGGGCTCGGGCGACTGGCGGCATGCTACCTCGATTCCATGGCAACCCTCGATCTCGCCGGGTTCGGTTACGGGATCAGGTACGACTATGGTTTGTTTCGTCAACAGATCGGGCTGGATGGCGAGCAGATCGAACTACCCAATACCTGGTTGCGCTACAGCAATGTGTGGGAGGTCAAGCGCGAGCAGGTCCGTTACCTTGTCAGGTTTGGCGGGCACTGCGCCGCTTATCTGGATGAAGACAAAAGAATATGCCGGAACTGGGTAAACGCGCAGGTTGTCGAGGCGGTTGCGTACGATACGCCGATCCCCGGTAACAACGGGAAAACGGTCAATCATCTTCGTCTTTGGGGTGCGCGACATAAGGGTGAGATAGATCTCGCGCGGTTCAACCGCGGAGATCATCTGGGGGCATTGGAAGAAAAGGCGGCGGCCGAGAATATTTCCAATGTGTTGTATCCGGATGACTCGACCGAGGAGGGCAAGATACTCAGGATCAAGCAGGAATACTTCCTCGTCAGTGCCAGTCTCCAGGATATCGTCCATAGCCATCTGGCGGCAGGCTTTACGCTCGACCAGCTGCCGGAAAAGACGACTGTGCAGCTCAACGATACCCATCCGGCGCTTGCGATCCCGGAACTGATGCGTCTGTTGTGTGATGAGCACGGGATGGGATGGGATGCCGCCTGGGATATCACGTGTCGCACATTCAACTATACCAATCACACGCTGCTTCCAGAGGCCCTGGAGGTATGGCCGGTGACGATGCTTGAGAAAGTTGTACCCAGGCATCTGGAGATCATCTACCAGATCAACCGTGAATTCCTCGACGAGGTCGAGCAACGTTATCCCGATGATCACGAGCGGCGGCGGCGGATGTCGATCATCGATGAAACTGCACACGATGGACGTTGCGCCAGGATGGCGTGGCTGGCGACGATAGCGAGTCAAAAGGTCAATGGCGTCGCAAAACTACACAGCCGCCTTGTCAGGGAAACGCTCTTCAGGGATTTTGATGAGTTCTATCCCGGCAAGTTTGTCAACGTGACCAATGGCGTAACACCGAGGCGCTGGCTAAAGGCTGCCAACCCCGAGCTGGCACGGCTTATCACGAGTCGCATCGGCAGAGGCTGGGAGAATGAACTGGGGCAGTTGCATGCGCTTGCCGAACTTGCGGATGAAGAGGATTTCCGCCAGCAATTCGCGCAGGTGAAGCAAGCTAACAAGGATCGTCTGGCTCACTTCATTAAGAACAAAACAGGGCTGGAGGTGAGTTCGCAGTCGTTGTTTGATATTCAGATCAAGCGGATTCATGAGTACAAACGTCAGATGCTGAACCTCCTGCATGTTCTCACTCTCTACAATCGTATTCGGGAAAACCCTGATGGTGACTGGTTGCCCCGGGTAGTTATTTTTGCCGGCAAGGCAGCACCGTCCTACACCGTCGCCAAATGGATTATTCAGCTGATCAATAACGTTGCGAGAGTCATCAACAAAGATCCATTGGTCGGTGATCGGCTCAAGGTCGTCTTTGTTCCGAATTACAGTGTTTCACGCGCCGAGATTCTGATTCCCGCCTGCGATCTGTCGGAGCAGATCTCAACGGCGGGCATGGAGGCGTCGGGTACCGGCAACATGAAATTCGCCTTGAATGGCGCCGTGACAATCGGCACGCTCGATGGCGCAAACATCGAAATTCAGGAAGAAGTGGGCGCATCGAATATGTTTATTTTCGGTCTTTCGGCAGAGGGGGTTTTCAGGACACGGTCCCAAGGATATAGACCATTAGCAATAGCACGTAAGAACAATGAGTTAGGTGCTATACTTCATCAAATCTCTAATGGGTTCTTCTGTCCTGACGATCTGCACCGGTTCAAGCCACTGGTAGATCGCTTGCTTGACGATGGGGAGCATTTTCTCGTACTGGCTGACTACGAGGCCTACGTCGAGGCGCAAGGTAAAGTGGAGCAAGCCTATCGCGATCGGGATGGTTGGGTTCGGAAAGCTGTTCTCAACACGGCGAATATGGGTAAGTTTTCCAGCGACCGGGCTATCCAGAACTATGCTGACGAGATCTGGAAGGTGTCGCCTATTGGGTGAATAGGTTACCGCCTGTTCGCCGGAGCAAGAAACAATGGCACTCTCCGCAAACACTTTGATCGTTCAGGAACTGGGCGCGGCACGCTGCGCTTTTCCGTTCGACATTCTCGGTTTGCATGAGAACACGCAGGGCAAGGGTCTGTTGTTACGGGTATGGCGACCGGGTGCCGAGTCAGTCGAGGTCATCGACACAAGCCGCAAGAAAAGCCTTGGTGAAATGCGGCGGGTCGATTCCTCCGATCTTTTCCTGATCGAGTTCCCGCGACGTCGCCGACCATTTCCCTATCTGTTAAGGGTGATCGAGGGCGGAAAGTCACTGGAGATCATCGACCCGTACGACTTTGGTACGGCGATGTCGGAATCGCCGCAAATTGATCCTCACCGCCTGCAGGACACGTTGGGTGCCCACCCGAGGCGGTTGTCGCGGAACAGCCGGGGAATGGTTCGGGGTGTGCTGTTTTCCGTCTACGCTCCTGCAGCCAGGGCCGTCAGCGTGGTTGGTGATTTCAATAACTGGGATGGTCGCTGTCATCCCATGCAAGGTTCTGAGCAGGGCTCGTGGCAGCTATTTTTGCCGGAACTCGCGGCAGGTGCCTTGTACAAGTTCGAGCTCAAGGGGCCGGATGGAGGCCTTCTCCCGGCCAAGACCGATCCATTCGGTTTTTATGCAGAGCAGCCTCCGGGTAATTCTTCAATTGTTCACGATCGACACGGATATGACTGGCGTGACCGTGAATGGTGCGAGAACAGGGACGCGGCGGGCTATCGTGACGATCAGCCGATGTCTGTCTATGAAGTCCATCTCGGCTCCTGGATGCGACATGCCGATGGCCGCCATTTAAGTTATCGGGAACTGGTCGACAGCTTGTTGCCTTATGTGGAGGAAATGGGCTACACCCATGTCGAATTGTTACCGGTTATGGAGCACCCATTCCTTGGCTCGTGGGGTTATCAAACGACCGGCATGTTCGCCCCCACCAGTCGCTTTGGATCGCCTGACGATTTCAAGTATTTCGTCGATTGCTGCCACTTGTCCGGCGTCGGGGTCATCCTGGACTGGGTGCCCGCTCACTTTCCGGCTGACGATCACGCCTTGTCGAAATTTGATGGGACGACTCTATTCGAGCACGCTGATCCGCGCCGTGGCTGGCACCCCGATTGGGATACGCTGATCTATGACTACGGCAACGATTTCGTCAGGAATTTTCTCGTCAGCAGTAGTCTTTTCTGGATAGAGGAATACCACGCCGACGGCCTCCGCGTGGATGCGGTCGCCTCCCTGTTGTATCTGGATTATTCGCGCGAGGAAGGTGAATGGATTCCGAATATTCACGGTGGCAACGAGAACCTCGAAGCCATTCGTTTTATCAGGGAGATGAACGAGGTACTGCACGCCGAGCATCCGGGAGTGCTGACGATCGCTGAAGAATCAACTGCCTGGCCAAAGGTATCAAAACCCACCTACGACGGCGGTTTGGGATTCGGTTTCAAGTGGAACATGGGCTGGATGCACGACACGCTCAGTTATATGAGCAGGGACCCGGTGCATAGAAAATACCATCATGGCGAGTTGACCTTTGGCATGTTGTACGCCTATGACGAACATTTTGTCCTGCCCCTGTCCCATGACGAGGTGGTTCACGGCAAGGGATCATTGTTTGCGAAAATGTCGGGCGACGAGTGGCAAAAGCATGCCAACCTGAGGCTCTACTATGCTTACATGTATGCCTATCCCGGTAAGAAGATGTTGTTCATGGGAGGAGAATTCGGGCAGATAAGGGAGTGGAATCACGACAGCGAACTCGATTGGTTCTTGCTCAGGGATCAGAGGCACGAGGGCTTGAAAAACCTGGTGCGAGATCTCAACTCAATCTACCGGACGCGTCCTTCGTTATACGAGGCGGACTACCAGCAGGGCGGCTTCGCCTGGATCGACCCTTCCAATTCTGAAATGAGTGTGATCTCTTTCATGCGATCGGCGCCTGGCAGCGATGTCCCCGTGCTGGTCGTCTCGAACATGACACCCAGCGTCCACCACGACTTTCGTCTTGGCGCCCCCAGCATCGGCGAATACAAGGAACTCCTCAATACCGATGCGCAAGCATATGGAGGGAGCAATGTCGGAAACGAGGGGGGCGTAACGGCAGAAGAGCTAGCGTTACACGGATTGCCTTGTTCACTGAAACTGACACTGCCGCCGCTCGCAACCCTCTTTCTGAGCATCGTGAACTAGGGGTGCGTAAGATTCGCGCGGTGACTCCCGCCACTTGGGTGCGGGTAAGGAACCAGGTGCTTGCAAGGCTCGTCGAGATGATTACAAGAGACTATTTGCGGTGAGGGGTTCACGTCGTTCGAGGTCAGGATTATTTGCCGGTGTACCGAGTCCGCTCGGCGCGACCTTGATGGATGGCGGGATCAATTTCGCCGTGGCGGCGCCTTACGCGGACGCAATCGAACTTTGCATATTCAGCGACGATTCTGAGTCCGAAGCCGATCGTTTTTTCCTTCCGGAGAAAACCGGCAACGTATGGCACGGTTTTCTGAACGGAGCCGGCCCCGGGCTGCGCTATGGTTTCAGAGCACACGGAAAGTATGCGCCACGACAGGGCCATCGCTTTAACAAACACAAGCTCCTGATCGACCCCTATGCTCGCCAACTACACGGAAATGTACGGTGGGGTCCCGAGATTTTCGGTTTTTGCCGCGATGGTGAAGAAACCTGGCGGCCGGACACCCGGGACAGCGCCCACGCGATTCCCAAATCCGTTGTTCCGAACCCGTCATTCGAGTGGGACAATGACGTGTTCCCGAAAACGCCCTGGGACCAGACGATTATCTACGAGTTGCATGTAAAGGGATTTACGCAGCTCCATCCGAAGCTGCCATCACATCTGCGTGGTACCTACCTGGCTCTCGCCGAGCCGGTCGTTATCGATTATCTGCGTGCTCTGGGCGTCACTGCAGTCGAGTTAATGCCGTGTCAGGCGTTCCTTTCGGAACCGCGACTCACCGAGATGGGGCTGTCGAACTACTGGGGGTATAACCCGATCGCCTTCTTTGCACCCCATGGCGCCTATGCGGTGGAAGACCCTGTTCGCGAATTCAGGATGATGGTGAAAGCGATGCACGCCGCCGGCATCGAAGTCATCCTGGATGTGGTTTTCAACCACACGGGTGAAGCGGGCGGGGACGGGCCCACACTGAGTCTTCGCGGGCTCGATGCGGGCGGATATTATCTGCTGGACCCGGCGGATCGGAGACATCATGTCAACTTCTCGGGTTGCGGAAACACGCTTGATATGAGCAACCCGAACACCTTGAAACTCGTAAGCGATTGTCTGCGCTACTGGGTTGAAGAGATGCACCTCGACGGGTTCCGGTTTGATCTGGCGACCTCTCTGGCCCGTGACGAAAGGGGATTCCGCAACGACGGCGTATTCCTGTCCACCGTTCACCAGGATCCTGTGCTGGCGCAGACAAAGCTTATCGCGGAACCCTGGGACATAGGCCCCGAGGGCTATCGTCTTGGCGGCTTTCCCGCGCCATGGGCCGAGTGGAACGATCGATACAGAGATACGATCAAGAGTTTCTGGCGGGGCGACGCTGGCAAGATCGCTGAGTTTGCTGAGCGGATAGCCGGTTCGAGTGACTTGTTTCGCAGGATCGGACGACAACCCGCCGCGAGCATCAACTACGTGAGCTGCCACGACGGGTTCACGCTTAGCGATACGGTGAGTTATTCGAGCAAACACAACGAAGCCAACGGCGAGTCGAACAATGACGGCAGCTCCGATATTTGCTGGAATTGTGGAGAGGAGGGGCCGACGGAAGATCCTGCGATAGAGCAGCGACGGCGAAAGCAACGCAGGAACATGCTGGCAACCGTCCTTCTGTCGCAAGGTGTTCCGATGATCATGGCGGGCGATGAGTTTGGGCGCACGCAAGGAGGGAACAACAACGCCTACTGTCAGGACAACAGTGTTTCATGGATTGACTGGGAGCTGGAGGAACGCGATCGGGAGATGGTCGCGTTTGTAAAGGATCTTATACGCCTTAGGCTTGGGCACGCCGTCTTTCGCCGTACGGCATTTCTGGAGGGTTTGGTTCACCCTGACTCCAGTCTGAAAGATGTCACGTGGCTACTGGAGGATGGCACCGAGATGCTGGAAGCCGACTGGCATGATGCCAGGCGCCAGGCCCTGGGCGTTCTTCTTGATCGTTCCGGTGTCGTCGGGACCCGATACCACGCCGTGGATGACACTGAAGTGGGTGATAGTTTTCTGCTGCTCTTCAACGCGGGGTCACATGACAAGGAGTTTCGCGTTCCTGCTCCAATCTGCGGCGACGCGTGGGAGCTTGTATTCGATACACAAGAGGAGACCGGGCGCACCTCGCGTCGACGCCTGAGTTGCGGCGATACTTGCGTCGTCCGGCAATGCTCCATGGCTTTATTTGTAGATCGCGCCTGAACACTGTGTTGTCCCGAATTGTGCTGATCGGGTCACTATGGGAGAACCCTGATTGAGTTCGACACATCCGATTGAGCGCTTGCTAAGGCTGCGCGGAATCGAAAAAGAGTACCTGGATTACCACGGCCAGATGAAGAAAGTGCCGGACGAGAGTCTGCATCGGGTGTTGAAAGCGATGGGGCATACGCTGTTCGATCCGCGATCGATCGAGGCGCAAGCGAGGAGCCTGGAAGACAGCGAGTGGCGGCAGGTGTTGCCGCCGGTCATTGTCTGTCATCCGGCCCGCCAGGGGCCGATCGAAATAACCGTTGCGCAACCGTTGCCGGCAAAACTCAGATGGCGATTACAGCATGAGAACGGTGGCGCCGAAAGCGGTGAACTGCGTCTGGAAGATCTGCCCGTTGTTGCGCACCGTCAAATCGGAGGATTGGGCTTCTGCCGGCTTGCCGTCCGCTTGCCGTTCGATCTCATGCCCGGGTACCACGATTTGTTTCTCATGAAGGAGGACGGTAGTCCTGTGGCGGAGACCAGGCTTATTGCAGTCCCGGAAAAATGTTGGGAGCCCGACGCACTTGCTGCCGGTGAAAGGATCTGGGGCCTCGCCATTCAATTGTATAGCTTGCAGTCAGCGAGGAACTGGGGAATCGGGGATTTCCGGGATCTTCAGGATCTGATAGGGGTGGCGGCACAACGCGGCATCGACGTCATTGGCTTGAGTCCGTTGCATGCCTTGTTCCCGGCGCGACCCGAGTTGCACAGCCCGTACAGCCCGGCTAGTAGGCGGTTTCTTAGTACCCTGTATATCGCACCGGAGCTGGTTCCGGAATTCGAACAAAGTACTGCCGCCCGGACATTGTTGGCCGAGGAAGAATTTCGGGATGATCTCGAACGTCTCAGGTCATGCGATCTGGTGGACTACGAGGGTGTCGGACGATGCAAGGACAAGGTTTTGCGATTGTTGTTTGCGGAGTTTGAGAAAGACCCGCAATCTGCGCGTCAGAAATATTTCAGTATATACATTAAAAACATAGGGCAATCGATTGAAAATATAGCTATTTATTATGCAATTGATCGTGAACAGTCTGCGGCAGGGAAAAGTGAAGGGTGGCGATCCTGGCCGCAGGAGTACCGGAATCCGGGCAGCCGGGTCGTTCAGGAGTTCAAACAGGAACGTAAAGATGAAATCCGCTACCACATGTATTCGCAATGGATAGCGTCGCAGCAGCTCGCGGCAGTGGAAGAGACGGCAAGGCTCTCGGGCATGCGGATCGGTCTCTACCGGGATCTTGCGGTTGGCGCCAATGGCGGAGGCGCGGATACCTGGATGGATCAGGCGCTCTACGTCGATGGCATGAATATGGGGGCGCCACCAGACGCGCTTGCCCCGCATGGGCAGGACTGGTGCCTGCCGCCGATGAGTCCCGACAATTTGCGTAGTCGCGCTTACCAGCCGTTTGTCGAACTGCTGCGCGAGAATATGCCCGAAGATGGCGCCTTGCGAATTGACCACGTCATGGCGCTGGATCGTTTGTGGTGGGTACCCGAAGGGTTACCTGCCACGGATGGCAGCTACGTCAATTACTGTCTCGATGACCTGATGGGAATCGTCGCGCTTGAGAGTCAGCGTCGCCGTTGTCTTGTTATTGGCGAAGACCTGGGCACCGTGCCTGAAACGGTCCGCACTGCGATGCATGAAGCGGGCATGTATTCATATAGGGTTCTTGTCTACGAGCAGGATTCCGCCGGTCGCTGCAGGCGGCCCGAAGATTATCCCCGTCGATCGGTGGTGACTATCACTACCCACGACCTTCCTCCCCTGGCAGGCATCTGGAACGAATCGGATATCCGTGCACGTCGAAGTCTTGGCCAGTTTCACGATGAGCAATCACTGAGTGAGGCCATCGCAAATCGTTCCATCGAGAAGGCCCGGATTCTGCAGGCGCTGTGTCAGCAAGGACTGCTCGATACTTCTGCGTCAGAAAAAGAGCAACGCATGGTGACACTGACGTCCGAAGTGTTGGATGCCATTCAGATATATGTCGCGCGAAGCGCCGCGTCATTGATGATTGTGAGACCTGAGGACTGGTTGGGTATGGAAGATCAGTTCAACCTGCCGGGTACGGATCGCGAATATCCCAATTGGCAACGAAAACTGACCGGCGACCTGGCTGATTTGCTCGCCGGCAAGAACTATGAAGATGTTTGTGATCGGTTGCGTGTCGAGCGGCGTAGGGAACCGGTGGCATCATCGTGAAAGATTGCACCAGGGAGCGGCTGGTTTGATCGCTCAGGAAATCATCGCCAGCCTGGACAGAGGCGCGACCGTTGTAACCGCAACACGCCGTCTGTCGCGCTGGTTGCAGGCAGAAAACGACAAGCGCCATCGAGCGGCGGGAGACCTTGCCTGGACGGCCCCGGAGATCGTTCCATGGATGGCCTGGCTGGAAAGGTGCTGGTTGAGGTTGAGGGACTGGGATCGGATCGAGGGCGACAGGCGAATTCTCACGGAGCGCCAGGAAACGCTCTTGTGGAGGCAGATACTTGAGGACCTGCCTGCGATAGGGCAGGTTCTCATGCCCGGCGATCTTGCGGCAGAGGCTGCGCGTGCGTGGGCATTGGTGCAGGCCTATGAGATCGAGCCCGGCAGAATCGCGACTGAAGGCGGGCAGGACGCGCGAAGATTTGCCGAGGCGAGTGTTGCTTTTGCCGAGCGATGCTGGGTCGGGAAATGGGTCGATCGAGCCAGTCTTGCGGTCCTGCTGGCGCGCACACATGGCGATGCGCTGGCTGAACTCGTTGGCGCCGAAATCGTCGTGCTGGGATTCGATGTCTCGACGCCTGCTCAGGGTAGATTGCTAGACGAAATTTCAAAACGTGGCGTGACCGTGACGCTGATCGATTCGCACCGACAGCAAGGAGTCGCAAAAAAGCTTTCGTGCACCGATAGCCGCGATGAGCTGCTGACGATAGCGAACTGGGCGCTTGCACTCCTTGGAAAAAATGAGCAGGCAAGCATAGGTGTTGTGCTGCCCGACCTCGACGCACGTGCAGTTGAACTGGCTGATATTTTCGATGATGTGCTTTCACCGGCATCGGTTTTGCCGGGACATGTTCACGACCGGCGTCTCTGGAATCAGTCGCTGGGGCGATCGTTGAGCGACTGGCCGGTAATAGACACTGCCCTGCGAGCATTGCGCCTGGCGACGACACCGGGACCCTGCACAGATATCGGTTTATTGCTGCGTTCGCCATACCTCGGCGAAAGCCCTGACGACAGCCTTGGGGAAGCAGGTCTGAGAGCACGGCTGGATGTCTGGCTGAGGGAACAGGGTTTCTTTGAAATGTCACTCGAGGCCCTGGTGGCAGAGTTGGACAAGAACCCTGTTCGAGGCCGACCGGCGTGTCCGTCGCTTGCAAAGCATTTGCATGATGCGCTGGCGATCTGGCGCGGAGCCAGCGGCAAAAAAAGACCAGGCGAATGGTCACAGCTTGTGGTCGATTTTCTTGCCGCCCTGGGATGGCCCGGCCAGCGCACCCTCGATAGCAGCGAGATGCAGATCGTTGCCCGCTTTCATCACGAACTGGCAGCCATGGTGACGCTCGATCCTCTGGTCGGCGCCGTCAGCCGTAACGAGATAGCAGGTCTTGTTTCCGGTATCGCCGGTGACTCGATGTTCCAGCCGGAGCAGGCCGCGGTCCCGGTGCAGGTCATGGGTTTGCTGGAGACGACGGGTCTGGTATTTGATCATCTCTGGGTGGCGGGATTCAGTCACCGCAACTGGCCGCGATCGATAAGTCCCAATTCGCTGTTGCCGGCCGGGCTGCAAAGGGAATTGCATTTGCCGCGCGCTTGCACAGAAACGGAGCTGGCGTTTGGTCGCCAGGTAGTGAATCGGCTCTGCTGCGCCGCAGAGGAGGTGGTGTTTAGCTGGTGCGAACAGACAGAGCATGAAGTTTTGCGGCTAAGCCCGCTGGTGCCGGCGGACACAGTACTAGTGGCGCCGGAAGTGAAGACGACAAGAGGGGCGGCCTGGGAAACGCTGGATTCAGCACAGCTGGACGCTGACAGCGACTATCGTCTCCCCGCATTGCCGGGCGGCGGCGTGATGGCGGGTGGCACGGCGATTCTCAAGTCGCAGTCGGCGTGCGCGTTCCAGGCCCAGGCGCGCTATCGCCTTGGTTCGACATCTCTCGACAGCCCGCACCCGGGGGTGGACCGGCGTGTGGGAGGGCAAATCGCTCATCATGCACTCGAGCGGCTATGGGGCAAGTGGGGCAATCGCGATGGACTGATGAGCGCAACAGACTGGCAGGAACAGGTATCTGAAGCCGTCGGACATGCTATCCACAGTTTACGGTGGGGAGACCGCAAGGGGCGAGACGCGGTCTTGAAGATAGAGCACGAACGATTGTGCACGCTCATTGGCTTGTTACTCGAGCAGGAACGCGAACGCGATGACTTCAAGGTAATACAGACAGAGAGACTGGTATCAATCGATCTTCCTGGCCTGACCCTGAGGACGAGATCGGATCGCGTCGACAGAGTGACATCCGGAGCGACGCTGATCATCGACTACAAGAGCGGTGCGGCCAGGGCGGGGGATTGGTTTGGTGACAGACCGGTCGATCCACAGTTGCCGATTTATGCAGTGGGATCGGAGCGACCGCCGGACGGGCTTGCATTTGCCATCCTGAAAGCCGGACAGGTTGGCTACAGAGGCATTGCATCGGACCCTGCGGGACTTCCCGGCGTCAGGTCGGTCGATGAAACGCGAGGTCTGCCGGAGGATGTCTCCACATGGTCGGAATTGATCGAGTTCTGGCATCGCACCGTGTTAGAACTTGCCAACGAGTTCACGCAGGGGCTTGCGGCAGTCGCGCCCAGAGACAATGCAGTTTGCCGATATTGCGAGCTGGCGGCCTTGTGCCGACGCCATGAGCTTGCGCGAGAATTAAGGAACCTCTGACATATTCATGAACCCGTATCCCGCGCTCAGCTTCTGCTTTGCAAGTCTTCGCAATAGCCAGCTACCAGGTGCGATTCGCGCCTTGCACCCAAAGGGCATTACAAATCTGAACATTTTGAATCGCAATCTACTTCGCTCTGAATACATCAGAGGTTCCCTGGGGTTGGCCGATGACTAGGACACCGGACCAGTCAGCCCGCGACCGCGCCTTGTCTGTCGCTGAAAGTTTTATCGTCCAGGCGCCGGCGGGGTCCGGAAAGACCGAATTGCTGATCCAGCGCTACCTCGCACTGTTGGGACAGGTCGATGCTCCGGAGGAAATCCTCGCCATCACTTTTACGCGCAAGGCCGCGGGCGAGATGCGTGAAAGAATTCTGTCGGCTCTTGATGAGGCCGCTGAGGCGCGGTCTCCGCCGGCCGGTCATAAACGGGTGACAAGAGAGCTGGCCTGCCGGGTTCTGACAAGAAACGACGAAAAGGGCTGGCAGCTGCTGGATAGCCCGTCCCGACTGCGTGTGATGACGATGGATGCATTCAATGGTTTGCTGAGTCGCTATCTGCCACTGCTTTCAAAAACCGGCGGTTGCGTACGAATCAGCGATGATCCGGGAAAGCTCTATCGCGAGGCTGCGAGACGGACGTTGCGGACGGCCGGAGAGAAATCCCGGGAAGGACAATCCGCCTATCGTCTTTTACAGCATCTTGACAATGATTTTCTGCAGGCAGAGAAAATGCTGACATCTTTGCTGGCCCGGCGTGATCATTGGTTGACGCATGTCGTCGGGCAGAGCGTGCAGGATGAGAGTACCCGTCGCTCCTTGCTGGAAAAAAGCATCAGGAACCAGGTGGAACTTTCCCTGGGCAGGATTGCCGCCCATGTCGGGGAATCGATCGGTACTCAGCTGCCACCGCTGGCCGCATACGCCGCCACGGCGCTGACTGAGCAAGAAGCAGTTTCGCCGATTCTTGCTTGTCACAACTTGTCCGAATATCCGCCTGCCGACGCAGATGCGTTGCCAGCATGGCGTGGCCTGGCGGAACTCCTGCTGACAAAGGCGAATGGCTGGAGAAAGAGCCTCAACAAGAACTGCGGTTTCCCACCGGGCGGCAAGACAGAGAAGGAGAAAATGACGGCGCTGCTGGATAGCATACGGGAGGATGACGCCCTTCGGGCAGCGATCGCGGAGCTTCGCATTCTGCCGGAACCTGTTTACAGCGACCAGCAATGGAGAATCCTCGGGGCATTGATCTCCATGTTGCCCTATTCGGTGGCTGAACTCGAAGCGACGTTCAGAAGCCTTGGTGAAACAGACTATGTCGCCGTGAGCCAGGCGGCGCACGTGGCGATGGGCGAAGTCGACGATCCTGGCGAGTTGGCGCTCGCCATGGATTATCGCCTTCATCATATCCTTGTCGACGAATTTCAGGACACATCACGAAGCCAGGTTGCCCTCCTCGAAAAGCTGCTGGCGGGCTGGGAACAAGAGGACGGCAGAACCTTGTTCTGTGTCGGAGACCCGATGCAGTCAATCTACGGATTTCGTGAGGCAGACGTTGGTCTGTACCTCAAAGCACGCAGTGACGGAGTTGGTGGCAGGCATCTGGAGTCATTACAGTTGATGGCGAACTTCCGCTCGGAACGCGGACTGGTCGAGTGGGCCAATCACACCTTTGCGGACGTGTTGCCGGACAAGGAGGATGTTCGCTCAGGGGCGGTACCGTTTGTACACGCCCAGGCAATACTCGATGCCGCTGATGAGCCGCCCGTAGTGATCCGGTCCCTGGTCGGGGAAGGCGCGGATCGCGAAGCATGGCTGGTGCTGGATACGATAACGGGGATTCGTGACAAATCTCCACTGGCGACCATCGCAATCCTCGTTCGGGCCCGCATGCACCTGGTGGCTATTGCGCCCCTGCTCAGAAAACAGGGGATTCCATTCCAGGCAGTGGAAATAGAAAAACTCGACGAAAGCCCGGCAGTGCAGGACCTGATGTCGTTGACACGGGCTCTTTGTCATCCCGGCGATCGGACGGCCTGGCTGGCGATGCTGAGAGCGCCATTCTGTGGTTTGAAGCTGGCTGATTTGCTGGTACTTGCGAGAGATCGCGACCGAACACTGTGGGAGGTGATCACTGATGCCGGTGTCTGGCAGAATCTTGGTGGCGATGCGGTCATACGGCTAACAAGAATCCGCGATGTCCTGGCTTTATCCCTTGCCGAGAGGGGGCGGCGACGCCTGCACCGCCTGGTCGAAGGAGCCTGGATCGCACTCGGTGGCGCGGCTGTCAATGGCGAGACCGAACTGGAAGATGCGCGTAGCTATTTCTCGCTGTTATCCCGACTGGACATGGGCTGCGATCTGGATGATGTAGCCGCGCTGGAACAGCAGCTTGAATCCTTATTCGCGGCGCCGGATGCGGGGGCAGGTCCCGAACTGCAACTGATGACGATCCACAAGGCCAAAGGCCTGGAGTTCGACCACGTGATCCTGCCGGGTCTGCAAAGGACAGTACGACGCGGCTCAAAAAGTCTGCTGCACTGGCTGGAGCCGCTGCGTGAGGATCAAGGGGCCGATCTTCTGCTCGCGGCCGCTGCCGAAAAAGGCGCCGAGGCGGATCCCCTGCAAGACTATCTGGCACACCTGGAAACCCGGCGCCAGGATTTGGAGCTTGGCCGCTTGCTATACGTAGCCGTGACACGCGCCCGTCGCAGACTACATATGTTTGCTCAACTGACACCCGAACTGATGGAAGGTACGAGATCGCCACCAGGCGGTTCTTTCCTTGCCTTGCTGTGGCCCGGCAGGGCAGCTGCATTCCGATCAGGCGTTATCAACTTGCAAGCAGATGAAGAGGCAGTCGAAGAAACATCGCGGCTACCCTGCATACGAAGGATAACTGTCGACTGGGAGATGCCGTCGTTGCGTACGACAGTTGTGTCGCGTGAAGATCGCGACGCGGCCTCCGGCGGCAAAGACAATATCCTGTTCGACTGGGCCGGGAGAAGCCTGCGGGCAATCGGCATTGCGGTTCATCGCTTGCTGGAACGCATCGCGTCCGACGGCGTGGATGGCTGGGATGAACAACGTATTGCCGATCACCACGCGACCATCAGGAGTTTATTGAGTGAGGCGGGTGTGCCCTCCGGTGAATTGGAGGCAGCCTGTAGGGTCGCGCACAAGGCATTATCGAATACGCTGGATGATAAAAGAGGGCGGTGGATTCTCTCCGCCGATCATAGCGACAGCGGCAGTGAGGTGCCGCTCGCAGGGGTCGTCGATGGCGAGACGGTTCATGTCACCCTGGATCGAACTTTCATCGATTCCGACGGTACGCGTTGGATCATCGATTTCAAGACAGGCCAGCACAGCGGCGCCGATCTGAAGGGCTTTATGGATCATGAGCAAGAGCGGTACCGCATACAGCTGGATACCTATGCACGATTGATGTCCGCGCTGCGACCGGCAGAACCCGTCCGTGTGGCGCTTTACTACCCCATGCACAAAGAGTGGCGGGAATGGCTGCCATCGAGCGGATCTGAAAGCCACAGCTAGCAGACCGGATTCGATTTGTCAGAGTGCCCCGGCCTGTGAGAATTGCCGGAATCCCTCGCTATCGGGGCTGCCAAAAAATTGCATCGCATCGACGATTTCGCTGGGGGCATCCGATGTTGGCGCGACGCGGCCGTCAATTTCGTAGCTTCCGTCGGCTCCAATGCGAATCTGACCATCCCGTAACTGCAGGGGCCCATCCATGGCCGTCACCTGGCCCGTACGCGGCCCTGCGTCGTCGCCAGGGAAAATCAACTCGATGGAACCAAGATCACCTGATTTCAAGGCATTCGTCTTGATCTTGCTGAGAACCACACGACCTTTTATCAGCACTATCCGGCCATCCTCCACTTCAAGACGGTCGATCCGTGCCGTAACGCCCCCCTCAGTTCCATAAAGGGGTAACAGACTTGCCAGGCTGTTCAGCGAACCCACGGCATCCATATCGTCAAGATACAATGTGCTGCCCGATCTGATTGCAATGCGTCCGCGAACGAAGCCATCGGGTCGATCGAGTTCGATATCCCAGGCCGGCCGGCCGATCAGGCCCGCGACCGAGCCGTCACTCCATTGCAATCGTCCCAGCGCGATACCACCCGCATTGACCTGTGCCACCGATCCGGACCAGATGGTCCCGCTGATACCTGAGAAGCCGATTCCGGGTGATGAAAACCACCCCAAAGCGACCGAGGCCGGCAGGAGTGCGACGAGGAAAACCAGGAATAGCAGCAGCGTTGCGGCGGCCAGGACCAGTTTACGTTTCATCAATGAGGCTGCCGCAAAACAATACTTGCATTGACAGTGCCTGCCACGGTCATTCTTTCAAAACTGGCGGATTCCAGGTCAAGTCCGTTACCGGTCTGTAGCTGAGCCAGCCAGTTGACGATGGTGTCAAAGGGCGCTCGCTCGAGTCTGACACGGATTCCGCCCTCTCCTATCGGCTGATTCTGGCTGAGAGCCTTCTCCAGCCCGGCTTGTTTCGCGCTGCGCGCAATGACGACGACCAGCGATTGTCCGACCGTATCTGCAACGGCAACATTACCCGTCGCCTTGATCTCCGCCGCGGCGGACTGCATCCACCCGATCAGATCGCGTTTCGTTTCGACTCGTTGCGATAGCCGGTCCACTCCGGCATAGAGGGGATTGAGAACCAGTGACCACAACAGGATAAGCCCGACGACGACGGCACCGCCGGTGACGATGAGGCGTTCACGTGAGTTCAGCTTTTCAAACCATTCCTTCATGTGCCGGCAAGACTCACTCGTAAACGTCCTTCGATACCGTCACCTTCCGGTTTTGCCGAAAGGATCGAAGCTTCAAGGTCGCCGTTGGCGACAACCTGTTTTTGTATCCGGTCGAGCGCGTCCACGCCCGGAACCGAGATCTTCAGTTCCATGACGCCATTGCGGAAACTCAACGCTTCCATGCGGGTATCCGTAGACGAATTTACTGCGCCACTGATGACTTCCAGGGCTGAAAGGAAGGGCGCATCGGCAACGCCCGACGCTGCACGGGCCGCGGCCAGCCGACTCTCCATCTGTGCCTTTGGATTGACGATGCGCTGAACGCCTGGAAGCGCTTCTCTGAAGATCGACTCGATTCTCGCGTCAAGTTCCTTGTCCTCGGCATTCAGCTGGTAAAGGGTGGATGCCTGCCTGACCAGGCCAAGAACGAACAGAGCGGCCAGTAATATCGCTGCGGCACGCCAGGGTCTCCAGGTCTTCTCCATCCCGGTGCTGGGGGCAAAGTCACCCTGCATCAGGTTGATGGTCTGCCGGTCGAAAGCGTGCGGACCCAAAAGCGGTAACAGACCATCCGGCATCAGGCGTGTATCAAGGCTTGCCAGATCGTCCCGCAGCGCCTCCAACCCGCCGGCCAGACGATCCTGATCATCGGGCGCCAGGTAAACCGTAAGATGAGCGCCACCCTCCGGGTCTTTGGCTCTCGGATCGCCCAGTAGAAGGAAATCGTCGACGTCGTCTCCCTCCATCGCGAAGGGGTGTTCACCCGGATGTCTGAAATAGCAACGCTGTCCGTCTATCAACCATATAGTGGCGGTCGGGGAGCCAGGAATCGCAGCCTGCTCGCCAATAATGGCCTGTGGCGCGATACCCACCGCGTTTAGTCTTTCCAGGTAGCTTGCCAGAAGGTCACGGCGGATGACCGCAACGGACACTTCACTGTCGTTGCCTCTCGGGCCCATGGCGAAATGAAGATCGCCAAGATCATCGGCCAGTTGTTCCTCTATTGCGAAAGGCAAAGCCTGTCTCAGTCGTGCCGCGTTTCGGATGGGTATGTTGACCGAGGTAAGGAAAACATCTGTGGCCGGCAGCAGCACGATGGTGCGGCCGTGGCAATTGACATCAGCCAGGGAATCGACAGTCCCGCGGTGAACTTCACCGACCGGGGCTCCGGCGCCATCGACCAGCATCCACTGTATGGACTCCGCCTCGGCCTGGAAGCGGATCAAAAGATTTTCAGCCATCCCTATTCGGTTCCAAAGCTGCGCAGCAGGGTTCGCACTGTCCCGGCGTTCTCGCGCTCGAGCAGACTGTACAACGTGAGATCAACAGTGCCAACATTGACACGGACCACGGTCCTGAAGAAATTGCTTGAAACAGACAGATTCGTGGCCAGCTCAGGCGACAGGGAGTCGCTCAGTTCTGACACGCTTTCGTATCCGTCCTCAGGCCGGTCGGCAATGATGTTGTCCGCGCCGGACTCGGACTGGTCCTCGAGCAAGGACTGCAGCACCACCAGCGTTGCCGTGTTGATGTTGATCGGCGCCCCGTGAGGCAAGGCGGTGATATGCGGCCTGAGGACTTCAAATGTTTCTCTGTCCATTTCGGGCAAGGACATCAGTTCTGTAATGCTGGTTACCGGCGTGTTGGGCGTACGGCGCGGAGGGGTTGCCCCCATGTAGACAGAATCCTCGGCTCCGCTGGGGAAATTGGGTTCCACGTCCGTATCGATCCAGTCGGCGAGCAGACCTGCCCAGTTTTTGTCCAGATCGAGAATCTCAAGAATTCTTTCCAGTTGCTGAACCATTGCCTCATCGGTTTGCCCTGCGTCGTCGACAAGATTGTTGATATTGAAGCGACCCTGCAAATCGATAATAGCGCCATCGACCGATCCGCCTTCTATTGGGAGCGGCGGCAGGTCCGTCGCCCAGGCCTCACCAGGATGATCATTTTGCGAATCTTCCGCATCCTCGATAAGAATGCGTCCGGCCCATGCCTCCGCGCCGAGTGCATACATGGCCGCCTGGTCGAAATACAGCATCGCGGCGGTGCGACGCTGGTCCAGGTTGAAGTCCCACATTGCGCTGGTCGCAATAATGGTTGCCAGTGACACGATCAGCAGTGCTGTAAGCAGGGCTACACCGCGCTGCCGTTGGCCATAGTCGCGCGCGATCATCCGGTCAGCTCCACGAGTCTTCTGATTTCACCCCAGTCATCGAGTTGCAGGATAATCTCGACCGCCTGGGGCAAAGCGGCTTGTGTATCCGCTCCCGAGTCCTGACTGTCGGGAGGAGGCCACTGTTCAGCCCACTCGTTGTTCGCACCCAGGAACAGCAATTGGAATTCCTCGACACCTTCCAGTAACTCCAGCTCAATCGGTTCCTGGCCCAGCATCCTGTCAAGCACGGGCCACTGGGCTCGGATGAGGGTATTGTCCTCCACCCAATAGGCAACTCTTTGCAAGCTGGAGCGGGGATGTGCGAGCGGGTTCGGCCAACCGGCCCGCGTCAGTTCCATTGGTTCCGCCGTACGCGTGTCGGCGATCAGGGCAGGTTTATGGCCTTCACCGGTCTCCTCACGTATAGCACGAGGCTGAATCTGGCTGAAATCCTGCACCAGCCGGCGCATTGCATATTGCAGCTGGCGCAGCCGGGCGGCCGATTCGGACACGATTTCATGCTGACGAATAACCGCATCGAGACCGCTATAGGACATGTAGGAGACGATGCTGAAAAGGGCCATGGCGACCAGGATTTCCAGCAGCGTGAAGCCGCGTTGCCCCGATCCGGCTAAGTGACGGCTCCGGATCATGATGATCCATCCCCGGAATTGTCATCCCCACCACCGTCCCGAGGGTCGCCATCGTCGTCGCCGGCGAGTGCATTGCCAGAGGTGGTCGAACTCCAGCTTCTCGCAGCGGTAAGAGGTGGTGGTCGCGGCGATACAAATCCTGTCGCTGTGGCGATGATGTCGTCAGGGGTGTCAACATAGGCGACTTCCATATCGATTCGCCGCAGGTCGTCCACGCCCGTTTCCGATACATTCGCGCGCCAGCGATAAGTGCTGAGGCCAAACTCCACGTCACCATCCGATTCGGACACTTCCGGAAACGTACCGCTGACTCTGATACGCGTCAGCTCGTTCATGGCCACCCAGCTCGCCAGCGTCCGCTCGCGCATGTAACTGGAGCCTGAAGTTATCTGAATGATGCCGTTAAAAGCTGCAATCAGCCCGAGGGCAATGACCGCAAGCGCGACGATTACCTCCAGCAAGGTAAAACCGCGCTGTCCCCTGAAACCCTGCTCAGGGCGCATCGGGATCCAGTTCCTGGAATTCGATCGTGCCATCCGGAAGCCCTTCGATCAGGAACTGCTGATCTGAGAGTTCCCGGTTCAGATAGATTTCAAATGGTGTGATGTCGCCACTCGAATAGATGGCTACCTGCGGTTCGATTGTCTCCAGGTTCTCGGCCGGCTCGAGTATGATTTCGCGATCTTCAACGACAACAGAAAAATAAACTTCTTCGGGCAGCTTCCGTGGGCGAAAGGTTTCATCACCATCCAGAGTCAGCCATTGAAACGTATCTCGCGAATAGAAAAGAAAACGATAGTTGTCATCTTCCAGGTATAAGCCGATATCTCGTCCGCCCAGCAGCGCTTCTTCCCCTGCCAGGCGTAGCAATGTTGCCAGGCGAAGTGATTCTTTTTGCAATCGATCATCGCCGCCCAGTGTCCCGATTGAAAGGATGGCGCTCGCTGCAACAATGGCAAGAATGACGAGCACGACCAAAAGTTCCAGAAGAGTGAAACCCTTTTCACGACCCTGGCAGGATGGCATCGGAGTGCCTCCCGGCTTTCGCAGTGACTCGCTGTAGCGATCCGTCAGTCGATACTCCAGTTGCCGATATCCGCGTTAATGCCTTCTCCACCGGGTTGTCCATCGGCACCCAGAGTATAGACGTCGAATTCAGCGTTTTGTCCCGGATATAAGTACTGGTAAGGCGCGCCCCAGGGATCTTTCGGCGTCTTGTCCAGATATCCCCCCGTCCTCCAGTTGCGAATCGACGGATCCGCCGGCCGGGTGACCAGTGCATCGATCCCCTGATCAGTGGTCGGGTATCTGAAGTTGTCCAGTCGATAGAGATGCATCGCGCTTTCGACCGCGCGCACATCCTGGCGTGCCCTGTTGATCTGAGCGTCATCGATACGACTGATGACATTTGGCGCGACCAGCGCCGCGAGGATACCGAGGATCACGACGACCACCATGATCTCGATCAGGGTGAAGCCACCTTCGCGGCCGTAGATAATTCCTGAATTGCTGCTTGTTTGTCTCATACACGAATTCACAGGGAACCTCTGATTTATTCTGAGGGAAATAGATTGTGATCCAAAATGTTCAGATTCAGCGCGTGGATCGCACGTAATAGCGGGCCATTGCGAAGATTCACAACGCAGAAACCGGACATTTTGGGCGCAAGATTCGAGTTCATGAATAAATCAGAGGTCCCATTGTCCTTATACTGGGTCGGTCGCCCATGTCGCAGGGGCTATTGACCATTAGGTGAAATGATATCAGGAATAGGTACACGGCTGGCGCAGTTGGTCGACAAGGTCACCCCACCGATACGGGGGCTGGCGCTACTCGCAGTGCTGATCCTGATCCTCGCTGTCGGGGGTGAATCTGCGCGGCTCACGTTTCAGTACGATCGCAGTGGACTGGCGTCATACGAAATCTGGCGACTGGCCGGTGGCCATCTTGTACATCTGGGCTGGAACCATACCTTGATGAATCTCTCCGCGCTGGCACTGATCATCTGGCTGTTCGGGGCTCTTTTTGGTTTGACGGCGTGGCTGGTGATCGCGCTTGCAAGCGGCTTGATGGTCGATGCCGGTCTGTGGTGGTTGTCGCCCGGTATCCAGTGGTATGTCGGCCTGTCAGGTGTCCTGCATGGACTGGTTGCCGCCGCCGGAATCGTTCTTTCTGCACAGCGCCAGCTCGCCGGATACCTCGTACTGACAGTACTGGTTACAAAAATTGCGTGGGAGCAGGCAGATGGCTCACTACCGATGACGGAGTTTCTTGCAGGGGGTTCCGTCGTTGTCGACGCCCATTTGTACGGCGCCGTCGGCGGTTTGCTGGCCGGCCTGACGCTTTACCTTCTGAAGCGCAATTTGAGGGACTGATCGCCTGTCGCTGGTGCCGTCCACGATCACGGCATGCCCGGTCCGGATCGATACACATATAATCGAGCGCCTTTTGCACTGGCGGAGGAGGGAGCACAAATGTCAATTGGAATGATTTTTCCGGGTCAGGGCTCACAATCGGTCGGTATGCTCGCAGAGCTGGCCGCGCAGGAGCCGGACCTGCGACTGACCTTTGACGAGGCATCCGAGGTCCTCGGCTACGACATATGGCGGGTAACGCAGGAAGGACCGGAAGAACGCCTGGGTTCAACCGATGTCACGCAACCGGCGCTGCTGACCGCCGGCGTTGCCGTCTATCGCGTGTGGAAAACCCGTCAGGGATCAATACCTGAAATCATGGCGGGACACAGTCTCGGTGAATATACGGCGCTTGTTTGTGCCGGGGCGCTGCAATTCCGTGACGCCGTCGCGCTGGTCCGATCGCGAGGGGAACTGATGCAGGACGCTGTGCCGGCGGGTGTAGGTGCCATGGCGGCAATTCTCGGCTTGTCCGACCAGCAGGTTGCCGATGCCTGCGTCAGCGCCACAGACGGCCAGGTAGTCGAAGCCGTCAACTTCAATTCACCCGGGCAGGTGGTTATTGCGGGAGATGCCGCCGCAGTCGACAGAGCCATACAGGCTGCGAAGGACCGGGGAGCGCGCAGGGCGGTATTGTTGCCGGTAAGCGTGCCGTCACATTGTTCCCTGATGGTCGGCGCCGCCGAACGCCTTGCCGGGTATCTTGCCGATACCGCTGTCGTCGAGCCCGATATTCCGGTGATACACAATGTCGACGCAGCAATTCATCCGGATCCGGATGAGATCAGGGCCTCGCTTGCGAAGCAACTTTACCAACCCGTGCTGTGGGCCAAATGCGTCCTGAAGATAAAGGAAACAGGCGCACATCAGCTGGTGGAGGCCGGTCCGGGGCGGGTTCTCACTGGCCTGACCCGAAGAATAGACCGGGAGATCAAAAGTTTTGCCGTGTTCGATCCGGACAGCCTCGCTGCCGCACTGGCAGGGCTGGGATAAGCCGGATCGAGTCGATCATCGACCGGAGCGCTGATAGGCCCTCCGGGTTGTCTGTCCCGGCGCTTGTTATTCCGGCCCGTGTATGTCAAAAAGAGTTGCACGCAGCCATCCGCTACGATGACGTTGGGCTGCAGTTGGATTTGGAGGGGGAAATTCCAATACAATGTCGTACTCGGCGGACGTCCGATCGGGGGACCGGCCGACCAAGTCACTGGTATCTGAGGAAAAATAAAATTATGAGCAGCATCGAAGATCAGGTTAGGAATATCGTCGCGGAGCAGCTTGGCGTAAAAGAAGAAGAAGTGACAGCTGAAGCATCCTTCGTGGATGACCTCGGTGCGGATTCCCTCGACACCGTCGAACTCGTCATGGCGCTGGAAGAGGCCTTCGAGTGCGAGATTCCGGACGAAGAGGCTGAAAAGATCACGACCGTCCAGCTTGCTATCGATTACATCAAAGCGCGCGGCGACGACTCCTGATCGATAAATTGCGCTGGATCGGGGATGGCAGCTGCTATCTTCGGTCTCCCTTAATACGCCACCGAAAGAGCTAGTGTATTGGCCAAGCGTCGCGTCGTCGTCACAGGACTGGGAATCATTTCACCGGTCGGCAATCGGGTCGAAGAGGCCTGGAAGAATGTTATTGCTGGTAACAGCGGGATCGGTTCGATTGCCCGTATGGACTGCAGTGCCTTTACTACACGCATTGGCGGTGAAATAAAGGATTTCGATGTCTCTGAGTACATGGCCGCGAAGGAAGCGCGGCGCATGGATGCCTTCATGCATTATGGCTTCGCATCCTGCCGGCAGGCGATAGAAAACGCCGGTCTTGAGGTTGACGATGCCAATGCCGATCGGATCGGAATCGTTTATGGATCCGGCATTGGCGGTCTCGAGATGATAGAGACCAACTACAGCAAATACATCAGCATGGACCGGTCGCCGCGCCGGATTTCGCCTTTCTTCATACCGGGCACGATCATCAACATGATCTCGGGTCATGTGTCGATTGCCTATGGCCTGCGCGGCCCCAATCTGTCGATCGTCACCGCCTGCACGACGGGAACGCACAGTATCGGAGTCGCGGCGCGGACTATTGCCTATGGGGACGCGGACGTCATGATCGCAGGTGGCGCAGAAATGGCGACTACGGTGTTGGGCCTGGGCGGTTTTTGTTCGGCCAAGGCACTGTCGACGAGAAACGACGATCCGGAACACGCCAGCCGGCCGTGGGACCTGGATCGCGACGGCTTTGTACTTGGTGATGGCGCCGGTGCGCTGGTGCTGGAGGAGTACGAGCAGGCCAGGGCCAGGGGCGCGACGATACTGGCCGAGGTCGCCGGATTTGGCATGAGCGCAGATGCCCACCACATAACCGCGCCGCTGGAGAGTGGTTCAGGCGCAAGGTTGTGTATGGCAAACGCACTTGCAGATGCAGGCATGAACGCCGACGAAGTCGATTATGTCAATGCACACGGGACTTCCACCCCTCTTGGCGACAAGGCTGAGACACAGGCGATCCACCAGATGTTCGGCGATCATGCAAAGGGACTTGCGGTGAGTTCGACAAAATCCGTAACCGGCCACCTGCTGGGCGCAGCCGGGGCGGTGGAAGCGATATTTTCAATACTGGCGATTCGGGATGGCATTGCACCGCCAACGATGAACTACGAGATCCCGGATCCAGACTGCGATCTTGATTATGTGCCGAACGAAGCCCGCCCGATGAAAATACGGGTCAGCCTGTCGAACTCATTCGGGTTCGGCGGAACTAACGGAACGGTTGTCTTCAAGGCTCCAGACTGACCATCGCCCGTCAGGAACCGTCATGACCGGATGCACCGGAAGTGAGCTTGCACATGAAGTGCCCTATCGGGCTGATCTTGCGCTGAGCTTGCATCGGTATTCGCCGGTAAACTACCCCTTTCTTCTCGAAAGCGCGGCAGAGGGAACTCCGCAGGGTCGTTACGACATCCTGTTCGCTTTTCCTGGCGAGAAGCTTGTTCTGGACGGGGACTACAATCTGGAGGGACCCGGTTCGTCCGCCGGCCTGGATTTTCTTCAGGCGCTCAACGCCTGGTGGCAGCATGATTACGTAGAACTGGATGCCAGCAGTATCCCTTTTCGGGGCGGATGGTTTCTCTACCTGTCCTACGAACTGGCGGCACAGGTTGAGACCACCCTTAGATTGCATCAACCGCAGGGGCTGCCAGTCGCTGCGGCCGTAAGGGTCCGAACGGCCGTGATAATCGATCGGCAGGAAGAGAAAGCATGGTTGCTGGGCGAACCGGGAACCAGGGATATCCTCGACCAGGTCTGTTCCGATCTGGCGAAAATGGACAATGACCAACTCGATGAAACGGGTGACAACGGTTTGCTCGACGGAGAGCTTGAAGAGGAACCTGCTAAACGCTATCTGGAGGCGGTGGCCAGGGCCAAGCGCTATATCGTAGACGGTGATATTTTCCAGGCAAATCTTTCCAGAGAGTGGACAGCAGAGCTGCGAAAAGGCAAGACGCCGCTGGATCTGTATCTGCGCCTGCGGCGCAGCAATCCCGGCCCGTTCGCCGGGCTGATGACCTGGGGTGATCAGGCAGTTATCAGTTCATCGCCGGAGCGCCTGCTACGGGTCAGGGACGGGGAGGCGCAAACGCGCCCGATTGCAGGAACCCGGCCACGGGACGACGACGCATCGGTCGATCGTGACTTATCGGCAGAGCTTATCGATCATCCCAAGGAACGCGCCGAGCATGTCATGCTTATCGATCTGGAGCGTAACGACCTGGGTAGAATCAGTTTGCCGGGTAGCGTGGAAGTCGACGAATTGATGGTCATCGAGAGTTACGCTCACGTTCATCACATCGTTTCGAATGTCAAAGGCCGACTAAGGCCCGACGTGATGCCCGGTGACGCGATCCGGGCGGTTTTCCCCGGCGGCACGATCACCGGGTGCCCGAAAGTCCGTTGCATGGAAATAATCGACGAACTGGAACAATCGGCACGCGGCGCCTATACCGGATCGATAGGCTATCTGAACAGAGATGGCAGCCTGGATCTGAACATCCTGATCCGAACATTGCACCTGGATGGGCGTCGGCTCAGTTTCCGTGCCGGTGGCGGAATTGTGGCCGACTCGCAGGCGGATGCCGAAGTTGAAGAGACGCGCGCCAAGGCGAGGGGCCTGATCCTGGCGCTTGAAGGGGAGTCGCCATGATTCTCGTCAATGGCGTCGAGAGCACTTCGGTATCGACGGATGATCGAGGGCTTAATTATGGCGACGGCTTGTTTGAGACGATGCGACTGGCCGGTGGAGAAATCGGGTTGCTCGACAGGCATCTTGTGCGCCTGGAAGAAGGCTGTGAACGTCTGGGGCTGGAGTGGCCGGGGGAAGCGCGTCTTCGTGCGGAGATATCGACGATTGTTTGTGGCCACGATGATGGAGTTGTGAAACTGCTGGTAACTCGTGGTAACGCAGGCAGGGGATATCGGCCGGCCGATTCGATCACCCATACACGCATCATTAGTCTGCACTCGCTGCCAGCCTTTCCGGCCGGCAATTATTCAAATGGTGTCCGTGTACGCATATGCAGGACGCGGTTGGGTCGAAACATCGCTCTTGGGGGTATCAAGCACCTGGGACGCCTTGAGCAGGTTCTCGCGAGTCTCGAGGAATCGCAGGGCGAGATCGACGAAGGCCTCATGCTTGATGCAGAGGGCTACGTCATTGAAGGTATCCGATCGAATATTTTTCTGGTACGAAACGGCAGGGTGACGACCCCCGCCCTGGATTATTCCGGCGTGGCAGGTGTCATGCGGGCAGCGCTGTTGGACGAATTGCAGGCAAGGAAGTTGTCGCCTGAGATACGTCCGGTCGAGCTCGACGAGCTGATCGGCGCGGACGAGATTTTTCTGAGCAATTCCATTTTCGGAATCTGGGGAGTGCGTGAAATCGAAGGACACGATTGGCGCAGGCGCGTTGGCCCCGTGGGCAGAGATATGATCGAAACATTCGTGGACATGAGGCATTCGAATTGCGAATCCTGATTCGTGTCATTCCCGTTGTGCTTGTACTTGGCGTGGCATTATTGCTGGCGGGCCGCGAGTTGATGGATCGCTACCTGGATACGCCGCTGCCGGTGAAGCAGTCGTTTTTCTACCAGATCGAATCCGGTCGAGGCCTCGGATCGGTCGCGCGCGATCTGGCCGGGAAGGGTGTACTGCAGAGACCACGCTGGCTGATTTTCCACGCCAGACTGACTGAACAGAGCGCGCTCCTCAAGGCGGGTGAATACAGGATAGAGACAGGAGAGACGCCAAGATCATTGCTGGACAAGTTTGTACGCGGGCAGGTCTTTCTGCACAGTCTGACCGTTATAGAAGGCTGGACGTTCCGGCAACTCCTGGAGGAGATGGCCAGGACTCCCACATTGAGCCACGATGACAGCGTCGATCAAACGGATCTCGTCAACATATTGGGAATTCCCGCGCCCTCGACAGAGGGCTGGTTTTTCCCGGATACTTATCTGTTTGCGGCCGCTACCAGCGAGATCGACTTGCTGGCAAGAGGCGTCGAGGTCATGAAAAGCGAGTTGTCGGATAGCTGGGCCCGACGTGCGGATGATCTCAAACTCAAGACGGAATATGAGGCGCTTATTCTGGCCTCTATCATCGAGAAGGAAACAGCGCTGGAAACGGAGCGGCCGATGATTGCAGGTGTTTTCCATCGGCGCCTTCAAAAGGGCATGAGGCTGCAGACGGATCCCACGGTGATCTACGGTCTGGGCGAGAGCTTCGATGGTGATCTGCGGCGCGCGGATATGACCAGCGACACCCCCTATAACACCTACACGAGATATGGCCTGCCGCCGACGCCGATCTCTCTGCCCGGCAAGGCTTCCATCGATGCGGCGGTGAATCCGGCTCCGGGCGACGCTCTCTATTTCGTTGCGACGGGGGATCCTGACGGCAGCCACTATTTCTCGGCCACGCTTGAGGAGCATAATCAGGCCGTGCAACGCTATCTCGGGAAATTACGCAGTCGGAACCGACAATAAGATGCGGGGTTGTTTCATAACGCTGGAAGGCATTGAAGGTGTGGGCAAGTCCACCAACCTCGAATACGTCTCGAACCTGGTGCGGGAGGCGGGACATGATGTCGTCATGACACGTGAGCCGGGTGGTACAGAGCTTGCCGAGCGAATACGCGATCTGGTGTTGATGCATTCCGAAGAACGCGTGCCGCCAGCCGCAGAATTACTGCTAATGTTCGCGGCCCGGGCGGTACACCTCGAAAACAAAATCCTGCCGGCGCTCGCCGACGGGCAGTGGGTCATTTGCGATCGCTTTACCGATGCAAGCTATGCCTACCAGGGGGGAGGGAGAGGTGCGGACAAGAGATTTATCGCGAGACTGGAGCAGGATGTCCAGGGGGACCTGCGGCCAGATCTGACCTTGCTCCTCGATGCGGATCCGGCTATTGGCATGAAAAGAGCCAGGGAACGCGGCGAGGTGGATCGATTCGAGACGGAACGCAACAATTTTTTCAGTAATGTTCGTGAGCTCTACCTGGAACGTGCACGCTCGGATCCGGACCGCATCAAGGTAATCGACGCGGCAGCTTCACTGGACGAAGTCCGGAAAGCGATAAGAGATGAAATGAAAAGTGTTCTATAAGTGATGGATATTAAAGAAATACCATGGCACCAGTCGCCATGGCGGCAAATAGATCGTGCGTGGAACTCTGAGCGCCTGCCCCACGCACTTATGCTGGAAGGCCCCTCTGGCCTGGGAAAGCTGGACTTCGCCTGGCGAGTTGCACGCCTGGTGATGCATCTGTCTGAGCCCGAAAATGGTGTCGATCCGATTGCCCCGACTCATGCCGATCTTCATTATGTGACCCTGGAGGAGGATAAGAAGCAGATCGGTGTCGATCGCGTCCGGGAACTCTGCCGAACTCTGGAGATGACCAGTCATGCAGGGGGCTTCAAGGTGACTGTGATTTCGCCCGCCGAGACGCTGAACGTCAATGCGGCCAACTCCTTGCTTAAGACGCTGGAAGAACCCACGCCAAATACGTTGTTGATCCTGGTGCGTTCAAGGCTCGATACTTTGCCGGCAACGATCGCAAGTCGATGTCAGAGAATACGATTTGTGGTTCCTGAAATCCCGGCGGCATTGAACTGGTTGCAAAGCCGTGATCCCGATCAGGACTGGGAACGACTACTTACCCTTGCGGGGGGCGCTCCGTTCAGGGCGATGGTGCTTGCGGAAAGGGGTGCCGCCGATCTCGACAAGCGTTTCCAGGCTGATCTGTTGAGCCTGGTGGCGGGAAAGGCAGATCCGATTGCAATTGCGGCGCAATGGAAGAAGCATGAACTGGCGGACTGCCTGTCATGGCTGAATATCCTTGTGACCGGGATGATACGTTCCAGGACGCTTGACGGACCGGGTCGATCTCAGGACTTGCAAAATCTTTCTGATTCCCTACGCTTGGAGCGCCTCTTCTGGTATTTGGATGAGGTACAGGCAGCGTCGGCCCGGTTGCGTACCGCGTTGACGCCACAGTTGGTTTTGGAAAGTCTCTTGATTCCCTGGACGGGGCGACTGGAGCAGGTGCAACCCGGAGCGATGATGTGACAACTACCAAGCCCGGACTGTTGACTCTTACCATCAAGGATAAGAGTGCTCTCTATCTGGCCTATATGTCTTTCATCAAGAATGGCGGCTTGTTCATACCGACAAGCAGCCAGTACAAATTAGGCGACGAAGTCTTCATGTTGCTGAACCTGATGGGTGAAGACGAAAAGCTCCCGGTCGCTGGCCGTGTGATCTGGATTACCCCGCGGGGCGCGCAGGGAAAACGGACGGCGGGCATAGGTGTCCAGTTCAGCGATCAGGACAGGGGTGCGACGCAGCGGAAGATCGAAACTTATCTTGCCGGCGCGCTGGGTGGCGACAAGCCCACCCATACGATGTAGGGATCGCCACCCTGTCGAGGCATCGCCGCCGATGCGCTCGTATCCTGCAATGCGATTGAACGGGGCCAGCTATCTGAGCTAGCTATCTGCCTGGCTATCTGTTTGGCTGCCTGTCTGGGCTACCGGTGTCGCACCAACGAGAGTCAGTCCGCCCTTCAGGACGTAGGCATCGAATCCCCGTTCGCTGAGAACGTAGGCGGCAGCAGAACTCCGGCGTCCCGTATCGCAGCACACCACGTAGCGTGTTTCGGGATCCAGTGTTTTTAGCTTGAGGCGAATAAAGTAGAGCGGGATGTTGATCGCGTCTTCCTGGTGGAAGCTGCCAAACTCGCTCGGCAACCGGACATCCAGCCACTTGCCGCCGCCGGCGATAATATCGCCTGCCTGATCGAAATCTACCCACTGCAGCATGGGTTCGTTCATAAGCGTCTGGAAATCCTCATTCGCCAGACGCATGGTGGACCCATCGGTAATCATCGTGACTGTGGCGTTGCGACGCGCTTCCGAGATAAGGGCTTCCTCGCCGAAAGTGTCGCCAACCGCCAGTTCCGCCAGCTTTATGCCTTCCTTGTTGAGCGGCGTTTCTCTGGTCACTACGCATTTCCCGTCCGTAAGGACATAGAAATAGTCGCCGGCGTCACCCTGCTTGATGATGGTGTCGCCCGACTTGTAATTAACCTGTTCCATGCGCATGAAGATGGCCTGGATATTGGCGGGTGGAATCTTGTGGAACGCCTTGGTCTGGAGAAGGGTGGTCATCCAGTCACGATTCTCGGTCAGGTTTTCCCTGCGCAGTTCACTGACCTCATACGAACCCGTTTGATCCCAGGTGAGCATGACGTCCATGAGATCGGAGTCCACCGAAACGAATTCAACATCGGTGCGGGCGCGGGCGCTCACGGTGCGCGGGACAGCCGGTGCAAGAGGTGACCGGGCATCTTTCGTACCACCCTCGATCACGGCCAGGAGGTCGAACTCATCGCGAAGCTCAACTTCGCCATGGAGGACGTAAATAGATTGTTTTTTCTCATCGCCTTTTCTGAATAAATAGCGGCCGCTATCTATCGTTTCGATAAAGGTCTTCTTCGCGAGTGCGCGAAGGTTGGCGATCTTTAACCCGTCAATGGGCGACAGGGTTTTGAGCTGTTCTGGCTCGATTGGCCTTTTTGCCATTCGCGGTTCTGGCTCCTATCCGTGCAACGTGCCTGTTGCACGATTTCAGTGCAAAACCCACATTCAACTGACGGCAAATAGTACCACATCGACGCCGTTGCCAATCTGCTTTCGCTTACGCCGCAGAGTGCTTTCTAGCCGGATTGTTCCTCTCCGATCGACGTCCAGCCCTCGTCCGCGCGAAAGCGTTCGCCATGAGCGGCCTCGAGCATCTTCAATGTGGCCAGAATATCCGGTATGCCGCGTGTGCGCCCGTAATTGATGGGGCCGCCCCGGAAGGGTGCAAAGCCGGTTCCGAATATCACACCCGCATCGAGGAGGTCGGCGTCATCGACCACTTTTTCCCGCAGTACCGCCACCGATTCATTGATCATTGGCAACAGCAAGCGATCCTGAAGATCTACCGGCGCGTGGCCATCCGCCGCACCCTTGATTGGTTTGCCGTTCTTCCACTTGTAGAAACCTTCGCCGGTTTTACGACCCAGTTTCTTTTTCTCGACCATACGGGCGAGTTCCTCCGGGACCGGGACGCCATAGGCTTCACCGAGAATTTTGGCGACGTGCAATGCCACATCCAGCCCGACGCTGTCGGCCAGTTCGACCGGCCCCATCGGCATGCCGAAGTCACAGGCTGCCTTGTCGATCACAGGCAACGCGACGCCTTCCTGACCGATCAGCAGCGCTTCCATCATGTACGGCATCAGAACGCGGTTCACGACGAAGCCCGCCGAACTCAGGCAGGGCAGCGGCAGGCGATCTATCCGCCGGGCAAAGGCGATGCCTTTCTGAATATCTGATCTTGGCGTGTCCCTGGTGTGGATCACTTCGACCAGCGGCATCATCGCCACAGGGTTGAAGAAGTGCAGACCGATCAGCCGGTTGGGATTGGCCAGGCAGTCGCGCAGGTCTTCCAGTCGTATGCTCGAGGTATTGGTCGCCAGGATCGCATCTTTCTTCATGCGGGGCTCGAGTTCTTCATACAATGCTCTTTTTGCGTTTGCATCCTCGAAAATGGCCTCGATGACGACATCTGCCTGTGCTACTCCCTGGCCTTCCACATCCGGCATCAATCGATCCATGGCGGCCTGGATCAGACGAGGCTCGCGCAATTTTTTCGCAAACAACTTATGCGCGCGTTTGATGGCGGGTGCGATATATTTTGGTTCACGATCCTGCAGGGTCACGTCAAGTCCGCGCAATGCGCACCAGGCGGCGATGTCGCCTCCCATGACACCAGCGCCAATGACATGCACGTGAGAAAATTTACTCTTGACGGTTGCCAGCGCTTTCAGGCGATCCTGGAGCAGAAATACGCGGACCAGGTTGCGCGACGTTGGCGAGCACATCAATTCCGCGATCGAGTCGGCTTCATTCTTGTAGGCAAGCATGGGTCGGCTGCCGTACCGCCGCCACAGGTCGATGATCGCGTAGGGCGCGGGATAGTGCGCCTTGCGGGCTTTTTTTGCGACCTGCTTGTCGAGAATGCTCGCAACCAGCCTGCGCACCGGCGCTACCGCGAGCAGCCGCTCCCTGATCCCCGTCCTGGCTGACGGCGGTGGATTCAAAGCCATCATCTGGGCGGCACGATGCAGGTGTCTTGCGGGTACCACCTGATCCACGAGTCCCATCCTCAAGGCCTGTTTGGGCCGGATGTTCCTGCCGGTCAGCATCATGTCCATTGCAGCAAATACGCCAACTGTCGCGACAGATCTGACGGTGCCGCCAAAGCCGGGGTGTATCCCCAGGCGAACCTCTGGCAGACCCAGCACCGCTTTCGGATCGTCGGCAAGAATCCTGTAACGGCAGGCGAGGGCCAGTTCGAGTCCGCCACCCAGCGCAAATCCGTTAATCAGCGCAATAGTAGTGCAGGGCAGCGCTTCCAGTTCATCCATCACCTGTTGACCCGCGCGGATCAAACCGACCGCTTCCTCCGGGGTCTCCAGTAGGGTGAATTCTCTAATGTCGGCGCCTGCGACGAATCCGTTCTTCTTGCCCGAGTAAACGACGAGCGCCTTCGGGAGGTCTTTGCGTACAAGCTGCAGGCTGTCATGAAGCTGACTCATGACCTCGCGGGAGAGGACGTTTGTACCGGCCGCTGCCTTGTCGAGACAAAGCCATCCAATGCCATCGCTATCAGTGCTAAGCGACCAGTGCGCCAATGTCTTGTTGTCTGTCATAGCCTTACTCCGTCACTCGCTCGACCAGCATCGCACCACCCTGACCACCGCCGATGCACAGGGTCGCGATAGCCCTTCGCCCACCGGTACGTTCCAACACCTTCAGCGCGTGCAGGATGATTCGTGATCCGCTGGCGCCGACGGGATGTCCAATGGCGATTGCCCCGCCATCTATGTTGAGTCGTTCCTGATCCAGGCGGCCCATTGCGCCGTCCAGCCCGAGTTTTGATTTGCAGTAATCTTCGTCCTGCCAGGCTTTGATACATGAAAGCACCTGGCCTGCAAAAGCCTCGTTGATTTCCCAGTAGTCGACATCATCCAGACCCAGACCGTGTCTCGTGAGTATCGGGGTGGCTGCGTGAACCGGACCGAGTCCCATTTCGGCAGGATCCAGGGCCGCCCATTCGACGTCGACCACGCGGCCGAGAACCTTGAGGTCATAATGTTCCACGGCCTCGGCGCTGGCCACAAGCAGCAGGGCGGCGCCATCGGTAATCTGTGAACTGTTTCCCGGCGTCACCTTGCCGACTTTTCGGTCGAAAAACGGCTTCAGCTTTGCCAGTCTCTCTTCACTGGAATCGCGTCGCAGACCGTCGTCCGTCTCGTGGACTTTGCCGTAGGAATCATAGATCGGGACCACTTCGTCCATGCGGCCTTCGTCTATCGCTGCTGCATGCCTCGTGTGGCTCCTTACAGAGTAAATGTCCATCTCCTCGCGGGTCACGCCAAATCGCTTCGAAATGACTTCACAGGTCTGGCCCATGTTGAGCCCCACGATAGGGTCGCTGAGACCCTTCAGAAGTGCGATAACGGGCTTCAGGTAGCCGGGTCTGAAACGAGCGAACTGGCGCAATTTATCCATTGGAGCCCGTGCACGGGCGAGCCCGGCCAGCCAGTTCACCATGTCGTCGTTGAATAGTATCGGAGCGCGGCTCATGGCTTCGGCTCCACCAGCGAGGACGAGGTGGGCCTGGTCGAGGGCGATGTTCCTAGCCGCGGAATCGACCGCTTGCATGGCAGACGCACAGTTTCTCATCACAGTCCAGCCAGGTACCTTGTCTCCACAACCGAGACGCAGGGCCAGTATGCGGCCGATATTGACTTCCTCCAGACTCGGCATCGCGCAGCCGAGAATGACCTCATCGAGATCCGATGGATGGATTGGTTGCCTTGCCAGTAATTCGCGCCCGGCCGTAACGGCCATGTCGGATGCGCTGAACAGACCCGGTTTCCCCGGTGCCTTCAGGAAAGGCGTTCGTGCGCCATCTACTATATAAGCCGGTTTTCCACCCAGGGTGTTGTTACTTTTCTTCATCCGAAGCTCCTGCTGTCCGGCTCAATGTGCATTTTGAAATTACTGCTGGCCGACCCCATTTCCGAAACTCCGGACAACGGTATCTGGCCAACCTACTTCGCTCAGAATAATTCAGAGGTTCCCTGGGAATTATATCAGTTGCGCTGCAACAAAATAGCGTCAGCGCGGGCGGGCGCTGGTAGCGACGGCACGAAATCAACCGGTGACGTGAAAGTCACATAGCAAGGGAAGGTGATCGGAAAAACAGACCTGTGGGATCTGAAAACCTTCCATCCTGATCCCGTTTCCATAGAGGATGAAGTCGAGCTCCTTGCGGGGCGCCTGGCTGGGATATGAGGCCAGGCGTTCCGTGTTGGCACTCTTGAGCGCGCTGGCTTGCATAAACAGGTAAAGCTCGTCTTCACCCCAGAACGTGTTGAAGTCGCCAGCCACGATAACGGGCTTGGTGGCCCGGGAAACCAGTTCGTGCAGATACCTGAGCTGGCTCTGTCTGTGACGATACTTTAGCGACAAATGGACCAGGAAAATGGCGACATCTTCAAGCTCCAGTTCGATGATGAGCCGTTTTATGCCTGTTTCGAAATAGTGAAACCGTTCTCCATGCACGCGTGGAGCGGCCAGAAACGCATTCGCCTGTTTTCTGATGATCGGCAAGCGGTTATTTAGCGAATCCTCACCATACTTGCTCTGATGGATACTGTAATGCCCCATGGGACCCGCGATAATTTCAGCCTGGTTGACCATGCCGGTCCGGATCGAACCGGTATCGACCTCGATTAGCCCCACCACATCCGGGTCCAGGGAGAATATGAACTCCCGAATGTTCTGGAGATTGTCCCTATTGGATCTGAGATAGCCCGCGCCGGGTACCGGCAGGTGAAAACCGGCGCCGGTGCCGGCCGCATAACGGATGTTGTAGAGGAGAAATTTCAAGTCGTGGTCCGTGTGTCGTGGGCGAAATGGCTGCCCTGTGAACATGGTAGTGTAGCGCAAGGGGGAAGTTAACCGACCTGCATCGAATCGCCGCAACTTAGTGTGCGAGGCCGCGCTCGGGTAAACTCCCGGGATCACTGCGGGGGAGGAAGCTACTGGTGTCCGAGAGCAATCCATTCAGGGTCTTCGTAAGCCACGCGTGGGACAGATGCGAGGAATACGGCCGGCTGTTCGAGTATCTGGAGAGTACGACAAATTTCTACTACAAGTCGGTGTGCGATCCGGACAAGGCACCGCCTGGAGAGAGTACCGCGGATGGCCGATCGCGGGTGCTTGATGCTATGAAGGAAGCGGAAGTATTCATCTTATTGGCGGATTTGTATTCCAAGCATCGCGACTGGCTCGATTTCGAGATCAGTGCCGCAAAGGCGCATGACCTGCCGATTATCGTTGTCGAGTACTTTGGACCAAGAGACCTGTCTGAAGAACTCAGGGAAACGGCCGACAAGATCGTCGGCTGGAATGCGCGCACGATCGAAGACGCGATCCGCATGGAATCCCGCCACGACGATACCAAGCGTTTCGATATGATCGAGTTTGATCTCTCCTGAACCGGAAACGGTAGTGACGGATCTAAAGACAAAACTTCTCTTCGGGATACCGACCTGGCGTTATCCGGTGCCGGAAATGCGCCCGTACCATGATGAGATCAAAACACAGCTCGAAGATCTCTGGCGGCAAGGGTATTTTCAGCAGCACGACAGTGGCTACGGATATCAAACGCGCGAGGAGCTGTTCACGCCAGAGAATCTCGAAAAAATCCCCTACCTGAGGCTTCTCAAGGAAAGTTTTTCGAGGCCTGTGCCAAAATTCTCGAAAGCCGTCATGGTCATGCCAAACGCCTGCCCTACGATCTTTACGCGATCCAGGGCTGGATGATGATACAGACCAATGAGAACTGGGTTGACGGGCCGTGGCACAATCATCATCCGGCGACCTTGAGCGGCTGTTATTACCTGCAGGTGCCAGAGACCAGGGATCCGGCTGAGGGGCTCCTCATGTTTCAGAGGCCGGAGGTGCCGAACCACTTCTCGGAAAATATGGCTGCGGTGAGGCCGGTAGAAGGTCAGATGCTGATCTTTCCTTCCTACGTCATGCATCGACCGATGCCGACACCCAGCGCAAGAGAATGGCGGATCAATATCTGTATGGATGCCTTCGTGCACTGGAAGAAGCGTTACGAGGATCCGTTGACGCAGCTGGAGACCGCGCAGGACTACGAGGCAGCGGTTCGAGCCAGCCGGGGTCAGCGGTAACACCTATCCGCGTCGATCCTCTTACCATTCGCCGGCTGGTATTCCTGGCCTATGCAGCCGTTGTATTACTTTCTCTGTGGGCCGTCCTTGCCACCCGTTTCAGCGATGACGCAACGATTCTCGAACGCTGGACCGCGGAAGGCGGGTTATTTGAGAACGCGACGGTAGCCGCGCTTTTCGCGCTTGCGACGGGCTGTTGGCTCGCCGGCTGGCGCTGCGCAATAGGTTCGAAACAACGGTTGGCCCTGTTTGTAATCGGCGCCATTATTTTGGCCGGTGCGATGGAGGAGATAAGCTGGGGGCAGCGGCTGCTGGGTTTCGAGACACCCGAGGCGCTGAATCGCCTCAACGACCAGGGTGAATTCAATCTGCACAACGTGCTCGATTCAGAAATCTTCGCGGCGCTCGTGCACACGCCGGTCTACATCTTCTTTATCTATCTGCCCCTGTTGGCTACGTTGTTCCCCCGCGTCCTGGACCGGCCCGGTGTCCGGATCCTGCGGCCACTGTGTTTTCCGGATGTACACAACATTCTTATTTTCTGTTTTGGAACCGGTCTACACGCCTGGCTGGTTCCGGTCACGATCGGTGATTCGATCGCGTGCTGCGTTGCTTTGGTCCTATGCGCCATAGCACTTTGGCGATGTTCCGGATTCAGGCAAAAAGGCGCTGTCGCGCACTGGCTGGCAGTGGCCGGCGCCACTGTAGTTTTCGCAGCGTCTTACGAAATTTTCCGTTACGACAATATGCAATACGAGATTCGTGAGCTTGTCGTGGTACTGGGGGTCGCCTACTGGCTGACGCTGTGGTGTGCCAGGATGGCCGAGACATACTCACAGACCACCATGTCGCGGTAGAATGTCCGCGACCAGGTGGCAGGCTTCGGGGGAACTATGGCAGGCAATCGACTTGTGTTGATGCAAAGGCTTTCGTTGGGGATCGGCGTTTTGCTGATCGCCGTCTGGGCGGGGGCATGGTTGCACAAGACGCTGGGGAGGCAGAATGATCTCGAGGCATTCGAGGCGGCGCGCCGTGCGGCATCCGCACCGGCTATTGTCGTCTTGTCGCCGCGCGAACAGGCGGAGCTGGAAGTCGAGGTGGCAGCGGTAGAGATACCTGAGCCCGAGCCTGTACTGGTGCCCTTGCCCGAGACCGGACCGCCGGACACCACCTTGTGGGCTGCCGGCCGTGTGACCGATTACGAAACAAGCGTTGTTGTCGACAAGCGGGTTCCGCAAGCATTGCTGCGGATCCCGGCCATCGATCTGGCGGTGCCATTGCTGGAAGGCATTGACGAAATCACCTTGAACCGAGGTGTTGGCAGGATCCCGGGAATGGCGCGAAAGATAGCGGATGGCGGCAATTTTGGGATCGCCGGTCATCGTGACGGCTACTTTCGTGGATTGAAGGACATCGGTGTCGGTGACACGATCGAGGTGCTGACCCTGACGGACACCTTCAGCTATCGCGTGGATGATATCTCCATTATCGGCAAGAACGATCTTTCGGTGCTACAACCGACGGATAATCAAGTGCTTACGCTAGTAACCTGTTATCCATTCTACTTTGTTGGTCATGCGCCGAAGCGATATATCGTCAAGGCGGTGCTGGAGCAGCAAGACACAAGAACCTGATCGCAGGGCCTGGCCGCATCAACGGCAGCAGGAAATTCCGCAAATCTTCTCAATAAATGGAGCAGTCGCCGTGTTTAAGACAATCCTGATTTCGGCCGCAGTCAGTCTAAGTCTCATGGGTGCATTCCCCGTCCAGGCCCAGGAAGGGCAGGTTGTAGTTATCGAACGAACCGATATCAAGCGTATCGCGGGCGAGGTGGTCAGCGTGCGTGGCAACCTGATGACGCTGCGACATAAGGACGGATCGGGCCGGGAATCCTACCGCATTCCGCGTGGCGCTTCGATAAGCGTGGCGGGTACCCAGACAAAGCTACAGGATTTACAACCGGGTCAGAACATCCGCGTCTATTATCGCGAGACTTCAACCGGGCGCGTAATCGTTTTCAGTCCACCGCGGGAAACCGAGACCGTCGTGGTAATTGATGAGGTCGATGAGCCCGTGGAGGTGGAAGTAGTGGAAGAGCATGAAGTCGTTGCGATGCCGTCAACGGCGAGCCTGATACCGTTTGCCGGCTTACTCGGGTGGCTCTTTTTTGGGTTTGGGCTTGTCGTCCGCGCAGTCAGACGACATCTTCTCTAACCTCTATTTCTGTAGGGTTAAATGTCCCACGCACGTCGGCGGCCGAAACTTCTATTAAGAGAATACTGAATGTCTGATGAAACACAAACCCGGTACGCCCTGGTAACAGGCGCCACGCGTGGTATCGGCAATGCAATCGCCAAGCGGCTTGAAGGATCCGGGTTTTTCGTCATCGGTACAGCGACCTCGGAGGAGGGCGCGCGGAAAATCAGTGACTCCCTTGATCACGGCAAAGGGCTATGCCTGCGCGTCGACGACAGCGACTCGGTCACAGCATTGATGGCGGAATTGAAGGAGAAGTACGAGTTGCCGCTGGTGCTGGTAAACAACGCAGGAATAACCCGTGACAATCTGCTGATGAGAATGAAGGAAGAAGAGTGGCAAAGCGTGATCGAAACGAACGTGACATCGCTCTACCGGATGTGCAAGCCGCTCATGCGGCCGATGCTAAGGGCGAGATGGGGTCGGATCGTCAACATCAGCTCAGTGGTCGGACGGATGGGCAACCCTGGCCAGACCAACTACGTTACGTCGAAATCCGCTATCGAGGGATTTACCCGATCCCTGGCGCTCGAGATCGGTAACCGCGGTATTACCGTCAACGCGGTTGCGCCGGGTTTTATCGAGACGGACATGACCGAAGGGCTATGCCTGCGCGTCGACGACAGCGACTCGGTCACAGCATTGATGGCGAAATTGAAGGAGAAGTACGAGTTGCCGTTGGTGCTGGTAAACAAC
>PVMK01126440.1_pt1 | contig 79761 bp, 86 predicted proteins | sample 1853481 | NCBI WGS metagenome assembly PVMK01 (sample SAMN08533507, study PRJNA380276) | Marine sediment metagenome, whole genome shotgun sequencing project.
TTCTTATCTCTTTACCAGAAAGAGATAAGAAGAAGTCTCCTTTTAAGGAAATTTTATAGGTGAGGAAAAAATAATGGGTGCATATCAAAAAGGAAATCGTTGGTATATAGATTATTATTTGCCGGATGGAAGAAGAAAGAGAGAAGTAGTAACCGTACCAGGGGTAGATCCGGAATCACTTACAAGAAATGATGCATATAATGCACTCCATGTCAGAAAAGCCCAACTAGCCGAAGGCAAGTTCGATATAATTAAAACTAAAAAACAAACCATCTTTGATAAAATTGCTGAAGATTTTATAGAACACTATTCTAAAGTATCAAAAAAATCCTGGAAAAGGGATGTAACAAGCACTAAGAGCTTATTAAAGTATTTCGGTGGTAAATCTCTCTCTACAATCACTAGCTGGCAATGTGAAAAATATAAATCCGAAAGAATAAAAGATATTTCTAAAAGAGGTACTTTAGTCTCACAAGCTACTGTTAATAGAGAACTTGCGTGTCTAAAGACTATGCTTAATTTTGCAGTAGATCAGGGCCTTATAGGAACTAATCCGATGCGTAAAGTAAAACTCTTTAGAGAGAATCCTAAAAATTTTAGAACTGTAACAGATGAAGAGTTTAAAAAGGTTTACATTAATGCCTTTGAATCTTTAAAACCGATACTTATTATGGCCATAAATACCGGTATGAGAAGAGGGGAGATACTAAGTCTTAAATGGGAGAATGTTAAACTCGATAAAGGTTATATCTTAGTAGACGAAACTAAGAATAACGAGCAAAGATATATACCTATCAATGAAGTATTGAAGAAACATTTAAAATCGGTAAAATTGAATGCTTGCTGTGAGTATGTATTTACTCATAATGGCAAGACTTTTAAGAGTATAAGAACAACTTTTGATACGGCTTTATTAAAATCCGGTGTTGAGAAGTTCAGGTTTCATGATCTTAGACACACCTTTGCGAGCAGGTTAGTTATGAACGGAGTAGATTTAGTAACAGTGCAGGAGCTTATGGGACATAAGAGTCTATCGATGACCAAAAGGTATTCTCATCCGACTCCTGATCATAAAAAACATGCCGTAGAGAGTCTAAATGCAGGAACTATGGACACCTATTTGGACACCAAGCCAAATAACCCTAAGTCAGAAAGTAACGTAAGTACCCTAAATCATTGAATTGCGCCCGTAGCTCAGCTGGATAGAGCAACGGACTTCTAATCCGTAGGTCACAGGTTCGAATCCTGTCGGGCGCACTCTTTATCCCCCTATCAATATTGCGTTATTTGAAATTAGTGAATATGTTAAATATCCATAAATGGCCAAAGGTACCAGAATTGGTACACTAAAATTCTCAATTGAGTATTGAATATTCGATTTATCCGGGGTGTAGCTCAGCATGGTAGAGTGCTGCGTTCGGGACGCAGAGGTCGCTGGTTCAAATCCAGTCACCCCGACCAATTCCTTGGTTTTAAGACTTAGGACGCTGCCCTATCAAGGCATATATTGGTGTTTCAAACCCAACAGTTGCCCTTTACGCTGCTTTAAAACTAATTTAAATTATATGGATTATTAAGGAGGAGTAGAAATGAAACTTAAGACTTTATTTACTAATCTATTATTAGGCGCTTTTTTGTTTTCAACTGTTTCATGTTTTGATCTAGGTTTTGAATCCGATTAAACATCATTTGAACTGGTCTCGTTTTTTGACTTAAGGGACAGGGAGTCTTTTGTGCAGATCACCAATACGGATGCATTTGGCAACAGGCTTCATGTACAGATCTTCGATGTTGCAAATAACTGTAATGAGAACAACTTTTTTGATGATTTTACAGGCAATGATACCCATGTATATAATATGAGAGATATACAGACCAATGATGGAAACCCTTCCGGAGTTGTCCTGCCCGAAAATGCTTACGGTATAGTAGTGATATCTATTGTATCTGGATCTATTGGTAGTTTAATTGGGAATTCCAGGGTTCTCGACAGCAGCGGCTATGAATACAGGACTAATTTACTTGGTCTTGAATTTTTATCTTTTGAAACACTTGGAAGGGAGTTAACACTTAATTTTAACAAGCAAGGTGGAGTGAGTTTGTCCGATGTAATTGGGTTTACAACCGAGAGAGGTGATGGCGAGGTGTTCTCAGCTGACATTGTTAATATAAACGTTTTATTAGACGTTGACATATTAGATCTAGATGAAAACGTTCTTTTATGCAGGAATGTTATATTTGCCTGTACCGACCAGGACAACCCGAGGCTTGAGGAACTTCTTGCTGAGGTCGGAGATGCAAGCGTTGCAAGTTTTGAGTACGGTATTAATGAAGCAATTCCTCATTCAAAAGGGGGGGAGCTTCTGTGTCCCGGCAACAACATAGACGAGGGATTAATCAGGTTTACAACACTTTTTAACGATAATGACTCCCAGGGTTTCGGAATATTTGTCGGACTAAATAACGGCAACGGCAGGGGAAGTATGGATTCAAAATGGGTTGAGAGTCTTGCTGCTGAAGAATTTGAACTTCCACCTATACCCAACATCTAATTTAACATAAAGATTATTTAAGTTTCAAAAGGAGCAGTGATTCAGGTCATTGCTCCTTTTTTTTGTGGCAAGTTCAATAACCCCTTTCTTTCAGGCAAATGTAAAATGCCTGGCTTCGCTGAATATTTATTATTCTATCATTCCAGCAACACTGCCCGTGGAGCCACCTGAAGCAAACCCATCGACTGCAGTTGTATTCAAAAACATCGAGTTTGTTATGATTTCGATAGTACCATTAACATTAGCAAACTCACCCGTACCACCAGTAAAATTACCTTCTTCAATAATTTCTGACAAACTAGCAAGAGGTTCAAAACAGCTAAATCCTGATTCTAAAACACCAAGTAAAAGGTCACCATTCTCAACCCTAATTACAAAACTTCCCAATACAAGATCAAACTCAAGATTATCTTCAGGACAATTTACCGGGGGAATAGGTTGAGCAAATTCGTCTACAATTGTAAGAGTTATTTTACCAAAGTTGCTTTCTCCTTCATAAGTTCTTAGGGATGCCGGGCGACCATCATCATTAGTATCTGTATTAACCGATGCAGTTATAAAGCTTCCCGAGAAAGTGGCTGTAAATTCAGTACCATTTTGTTGAGCCTTGCTATCATTATCACATGCAGAAATGCTTAATGCTAAAAATAATACAATTGAAATATTTAATATTGATTTGACCATTGTAATCTCCTTAAATTAATTAATATGATCTGATTATATATAATGTATTGTATAATCAAAATATATTGCACTTAAATGGAGACTGGTTTATGCAATGTCAACATTGTGGCCATAATAACAAGAGTAAAAGTCAATTCTGTACCAGCTGCGGCAAAGAACTCTCCATAATTTGTGCGAATTGCAGCTTTTCAAATCAACCTGAAGATAACTTTTGCGGTGGTTGTGGGGAACAATTATCACTTCCGGAAAATGAAGCAATAAATCAGAATTCAGACCCTAATGTTGATGAGTTAACCGGGACCGTGCCCGAGGAGCTACGCCAGGTCACAATTATATTCGTAGATTTAGTTGATTATACCCGCCTTAGCAGTGAGAAGGACGCAGAAGATATTCATCAAATATTAAGCAGTTTTTTTGAAATTGTTGATGGTATCGTGCATTCATACGGGGGTAGGATAGATAAGCATATAGGTGATGCAGTTATGGGTGTTTTCGGGGCACCACATGCTCATGGGAATGATCCCGAGAGAGCGGTTCGTGCTGCAATTGACATTAGTAAATCCATGGAAAATCTAAGTTCCGAGATTGGTATTGATATGCAAGTTCATATTGGTATCGCAAGTGGACAGGTTATTGCCAGTGGGCTCGGGAGTAAAGCCCATAAGGAATATACAGTTACTGGAAATTCTGTTAACCTCGCAGCTCGTCTGGTTGGTATGGCAAAATCTAATGAAACTCTTATTTCAGACTCAGTACATTCTTCATGTCATAAAATTGTAGATTCGGAATGTGTTGGGGATGTTACCGTAAAAGGGCTGGATAGTCCTGTGAAAGTATGGCGCCTCATCAAAATATCCGATACTCAGCTAAAACAAGAAAGACGGCCTATAGTGGGAAGAGAATCGGAATTGCGCCAGTTCCAGTTAATACTTGAAACATGCAATGAAACTGATTCCGGCCATATCCTCTATATACGCGGTGAAGCAGGAATTGGTAAAACACGACTGATAGAAGAGTTCACGATCATGGCTCAATCTCAAGGATTTGAGTGTCAAACAGGCCTGGTTCTGGACTTTGGCGTTGGCAAACAAAATGTAATAAGAACAATAGTCCTCAGCCTTTTAGAGCTTAATCCGGCAAGTGAACAGAATGAAAGAGCACAGGCAATTAAATCAGTCCTTTCCAATGAGCTGCTCGAGGTAGATCAGACCGTTTTTCTAAACGATCTTCTTGATGTATCACAAGATCCGGATCTTCATGCCATATACGATGCGATGGACAACGAGACAAGAAAGAAGGGTAAACAGAAAGCTGTTGCTATGTTAATGCAGAACATAAGTTCGACACGTCCCCTTATGGTAGTAATTGAGGACCTCCATTGGGCAGACCCGGATACTCTTGCTTATATGTCACCGCTTTACCTTGTTGCATCGAATTCCCCACTAATTTTAGTTATGACTTCACGTATTGAGGATGACCCTCTTGAACAGATAAGACGTGAGACAACTGGCAGCATGAAACTAACCACAATCGACCTCGGGCCGTTACGCAAAGAGGAATCATTAGTATTTGCTGACGAATTCTTTGATACAACAAACCGCTTTGCACAGGACTGCGTTAACCGTGCGGAAGGAAACCCCTTGTTTCTTGAGCAATTGCTTCTTAGTACTAAGGAAAAAGAATCCAAAGAGGTCCCTGGTTCCGTACAAAGTATAGTATTGGCACGAATCGACCATTTATTAACTAATGACAAACAGGCCCTCCAGGCTTCTTCAATTTTAGGCCAGCGTTTCTCACTTGAAGTGTTAAGGTTCTTAATTGATAATGCAGACTACGACCCGGAGGAATTGATAAAGCATTACCTTATACGGCCGTTGGAAGATAATTACATATTTGCCCATGCCCTGGTTTGGGAGAGTGTATATTCTTCATTATTACGTGGCAGAAGAACTGAACTGCATGAAAGAGCAGCCACTTGGTTTTCTAACAAAGACCTATTATTGCATGCTGAGCATCTTGACCGGGCCGATAACCCCACTGCTCCAAAAGCATATCTGAATGCTGCCCGCTCACAGATTAAGTCGTTTCACTTTGACCCTGCAATTCAAACTATAGACCGGGGAATTTCTATAGCTTCTAAAAGTGAAGACACATATAATCTTTTCATGCTTAAGGGAGAATGCTTACGTGAAATAGGCCAGCCTGCTAATTCTATACTGGTTTATAGAAAGGCATTGGAAGCTTCCCCGAGTAAATCAGATAAATGCCGGGCATGGATTGGCCTTGCTGCGGGAATGCGTCTCACCGATAATTTTGATGAGGCTCTTTCCGCATTGAAAGATGCGGAGGAGGTAGCCCTCTCTTCCAGCCTTACTCTTGAGCTTTCGCAAATTCATTATTATCGCGGAAATCTATATTTCCCGCTTGGCAACATTGAAGGCTGCCTGGAACAGCATGGGCTTGCCCTTGAATCCGCTCAACAGGCAAAGTCTCCTGAATGCGAAGCCCGTGCAATGAGTGGGCTTGGAGATGCCTACTATTCTCAAGGCAAAATGATTACCTCTCTAAAACACTTTCAACGCTGTATAGATCTTTGCCGAAGCCACGGCTTTGGCAGAATTGAAGTTGAGAACCTAGTTATGATCGCATGGAATAGCCTGTATTTGAATGAGGTACAGAAATCAAAAGAATTTGGACTTAAAGCAATTAAAGCATCGGTCCAGGCCGGGCAACAACGACCCGAGATTACATCAAGACTGACAACTGCTCGTACACTATACGCGATGGGAGATCTCGATGAAGCGGAAACACATATCATAAAGGGATTAGACTTGGTTGATAGTCTTGGAGCAACCCGTTTTAAGCCATTTTACAATATTTTTCTTGCACGAATCAGATTTGATCGTCATGGATTCCAACCGGATACAGCTGAATTAATGAGAAGTTCACTCGAAATATGCCGAACAACTGGAATTGAATTTATAGGCCCCTGGGTACTCAGCACAATTGCACTCGTAACAGATGATAAATCGTCTGTAGCCTCATTAGACGAAGGTGAAGAAATTCTAAAAAGTGGTTGTGTGGGACATAATTACTTTGATTTTTATCGGGATGCGATGGAGGTAGCCTGGCGAAATTGCAACTGGGATTCAATTGAGAGATACGCTAATACGCTTGAAGAATTTATCAGGCCTGAACCATTGCCGTGGGCGGAACATTATATAATGTGGGGGAAAGCCCTTGCCGCTCATGGAAGAACACCATCTTCTAAAACAGCAGAACAGCTCCGTCTTGTTAAAGAAAAGGCCCAAAGTATAAACCTTATTACCGGCTTAACTACATTGGAAGAAGCTTTGGCAGAGTAATAGATTTAACCAGTAGCTGTGATTCGTTGTTGCTCCTTTTTTTTATCTACAAAAGAATTTCACTGCTACAGTTTTTAGCAAGCTGGAATACAAAAGTTAACTGTCGGGCGCACTCCTTTTTCTTCTTAAATTATTACATTATTTATACTTGCTTAAATATTTTATTAATAAAAATATGAAAAGGTACCCCAATTGGCAAACTACAAGTATGACGATCCCAATACCCTGCATCAAAGGGTAATAGAATCTAAGGTGGTGGTACTCCACTCTCCGTTGGAAAAAATAACAGTCAATTCATTGATCTCTGTCAGATCGGCAACAAAGGGGTTAGAGCGCGGACCTGAAAACATGGTGCCGGTCTCAGTGTCCTCAAACCACACCATCACTTCATCCATAGGTGTGAGCTCATCAATTCCCACCACAATGGGGTTAGTAGAAATATAGGCAGGTAAAATCTCTTGTACACCCGCGGGGTCTGTGAGCTGTTGCGACAGACCTGGGTGAATGAGCCCGAAATCGTTAATGAAATTTATCGAATCGGCTGGCCCTCCATCCATGGCCGGGCCAAGGACACCAGCGGCATCTAAAATTACCTCCTGGCCGAGCCCGACATTTACTAGATTGGTCTGAATTTCAACTGTAACGTTTTCTTGAAACTGATTACTGGCGAACACCTGGAATTTCTGTGACCATTGGTAGGTGTTAATGTTCTCATAGTTAGAAATCGACTGCCAGACAATGTCGAAAGTGTCGTTGACTTTGATAGCGATGTTTAGCTTGAGGGCCTCTCCCTGCAACATAATGAGGTCATCTGAAGCAATCTCGACATTGAGTGTTTTGACTGTGGAGACAACTAAATCCAACTCGATTCCTGTAGAATCTGATTCACCGCTATGGTCGCAAGATGATAATGAAAACAAAAAAGCGGCTAATATTAAAATAAATGTATAAGCCCTAATATTCAGGATTTTTTCCTCCTTCAAATAGCCGTGAAAGTATTATACAATTTAATTTATTGGAATTGAAGAATTAATAAGCTATTTTTTCGACTTCCAGGGATCTGGTGTGACTAATGGTTATTGGTGGTTCTTGAATAATAGTCTTCTGAAAACCTACGATACTTTCAAAAACGGCCAGGAACACCCTCAGGTTTGATTTCTCCTGATTTTCCTCCAGGAAAGCTAATCTGATCGACACCATCAATCATAATGTTATAATTGATGAAAATGTCTTTTAATAAAGGAGATTTTTTGCAATGACGCTAAAAAAAATTATTGGAATAATATTAATTGTAATTGTTGTAATATTTGGGATACAGAATATGGACAAAGGTAATATAAACTTACTGTTTTGGAATGTGGAAATGCCCAGGGTATTCCTTATATTTATAGTATTTGTTGTTGGTTTTATTTCAGGAATATTTTTTAAGGCTTTAAAATAACTGGCCTGCCACCTATAATAGGACAATAGTATATAACTTTATTGAGATTGGAATTATAGCTAGTATTTAAAGTTTATTGATATTGCAGATACTGATTTTTGTGTTACTTTACAAAAAACTATAAATTATATGTTATGAGCCTTGTAATGGCACAAACTTTTCCACTGCCGATGACGACATATAGTGCTTATAGGTTTATGGTTTCCACAAATTTTAGATATCTAAAATTTGCATTATGAAAGTAAAGACATGGCTAATCATTGGCTATTCAAGAGCGAAACTTACGACAACTGCAATTGTGCTGTGAATTGTGGTTGCCAGTTCAACTTGCCGAGCACCCATGGCTATTGTCAATCAGCCTTCGTCGGCAACATAGTTGAAGGTTATTTCAACGATACACAGCTTGCGGGGCTGAATTGGGCAGGACTGTACAAGTGGCCTGGAGAAATCGCGGAAGGAAATGGCAAACGCCAGATTGTTATCGACGAGCGCGCGGATGAAGCTCAACGGGTAGCACTTGAAACAATTATCTCAGGCGACGCATGCGAACCAATGAGCAACTTTTTCTCCGTATTCGCGTCCACATGTTCGGAATTTTGCGAGACATTGTTCCTGCCGATTGGTCTCGAAGCAAACCTGGAACTCAGAACCGCAGAGGTTGATATACCGGGCATCATGAGGAGTAGCGGCAAACCGATTATCAACGAGTTTAGTGGACAACCGTTCCACATTGCGCTGGCACGTCGGAGTGGCAGTTTCGAGTTTACTTACGCAGAAATCGGACTAGGTACGACCTCGGTGACGGGTGATATGGAGATGGCGTTCGAAGAATCATGGGCCCATTTTTGTGTTCACCACTTCAATCAGGATGGGCTGATCCGCAAAAGATCAAGGTTCACAGCATGGCTTGGCTTATGAATGCCTATGCCCGTGAGTGACGGTAGTGGGTCAAGAGTGTCAAGCCCCCGAAAACAGGTCCATAATTTAGGTTAGATTTTGAAAATGTAATATTAAGGAATAGTATAATCATAGCGATTTTACTGCTACGGATTTTTGTAATTATAGTAGCAGTACTTCTTCTCTTTAATGCTCCTGCCCCGTATATTTTGATCTTAATTTTACTAACTAATTATTACAAGGTTCTTAATAGTGAGCAGAATATTATGCATATCAGGCCTCTATGTTATCTGTTAATTTTCTAATAATGCAATAGAATTAGCATAAATGAAAATTAAAAAAAAGGGATTTTATCATTTGAAATATTATTAAAATTATGAAAAATATCGCACTTCTGACTTTTCTGCTTCTAATGATCCCGCAGATATCTATATCGCAGATCTTACCTTTCCGTAGGGACAGGAACGATGATGATACTGCAGAAATTGATACTGACAGCAGTATTGAAGATGCAGTGGAGGAGAAGGGATTAAAAATCAGTGCGGATTTCCGTCCCATCTTTGACTATTTTGACCTGGGAGAACGTGACGGATCCACAGATGACGAAGTCAGGTTAGGCGGCCGGTTGCGGATTAGGGGAGATTGGGGGATTACGGAGAACTTTCACTTTGTTTCAAGGATCGCTGGTACTTGTTTTACTAATGACTGCGACCTTGAGTTTGTTTTTGAAAGTTCTACGCCAGCCAATAATGGCCTTGCCGGTGGGCAGTTTACTTTCGATGAACTATTCCTTCACTGGTTCCATAAGAATAAATTTGATATTGCTGTAGGCCGACTTCAGACCAGGTTCGTTCTACGAGGCGGTGTCTTCAGCAAATCACTTGACCGCAATAACAGTAACAATGTAAATGTTAACTGGACAGACGGGATACAAACCACTTATACGACCTCTAAGGGCTGGGTATCTAGTTTCATACTTCAGCGAAACGATGACGACGGTACAGGGAGTATAACTCATAGGCCATTGGACTTTGACGATAGTATGGCCCACAATACTTTTTTCCTCGGATTCGAGAATATACGTAGTTGGGGACCCATTGTTCAAAGGTCATTTGACATCTCTTATCTGCCGAGCTCCCTACTCAAAGATGGCACCCCAAATGCCAGAAGAGTGGATTACTGGGGATTGGTTGGCCGGCTTGCTTTACGCTGGCCACAACGGTCAGCAGGGCCAAGATTAAGAGCAGGCGTCGAGATAGGCTATGCACCAGAAACTCAGACTAAAGTTTCCGGCGGACTTGGAAGTTCCGGAAACGCCGACGGTTTTGCATTGGACATGGTAGTGAGCATCATGGATTTTTTGCCGGATCACAGTATAGGAATAGACTACGCCCGCACCGGTGCGGGGTGGCTCCTTTCACCACAGTTTCGTCCAAACGAGGAATTGTTCGAGATACGGTATCAATGGCGCCCGAGACGTATGCGCCTTTGGCGCACGAAACGTTCGCCGCTTTTAGAGGTACGGGTCCGCTGGCGGGAAGACCTCGAACAACCTATTGGAACCATCCAGAAACGTAATGAGTTTGATTTTTACCTTCGCCTTACATGGGAATTCATAATAAAAGATTTTTGAGAAAAAGATCAACTCCTCAGCGTTAACACTTCTTCATTAAAAACCCTTTCTATATGCCGGGATTTATAAAATGTTTCAAATTATGAATAAATATTATATAATCAAAAATAATAAGACTTAATAAGGGAGCGCTAAATGAATTTACTTTACTTATCTATTATTATTCTGACATTTACAAGTTTATCTTTTGCACAGGAATTTTTTGTGTTTCCTAGCCAGGGCCAGAGTCAGCAGCAGATGGATAGGGATAAGGCGGACTGTATGATATGGGCTAGAAATCAGACTGGTTTTGATCCTATGCAAACTCCCACGGCTACAACTCCTCCACCAACCCAGGGTGCCAGACAGGGTGGTATCATCAGAGGCGGTGCCCGTGGGGCAATCGTTGGAACAACAGCTGGAGCCATAGCAGGTAATACAGGGAGAGGTGCTGCAATCGGAGCAAGTGCGGGGGCTTTGATGGGTGGTTTCAGAGCAAATGATCAAAGAAGAAACCAACAGGCGTCACAACAGCAATGGGCTAACCAACAGGCTTCTATTCATGCCCAGGAACGGGATCGATTTAACCGTGCCTACATAGCCTGTCTTCAGGGTAAGGGATATGGGGTTAATTAACTTATGTTTACAAACAGGGAGGATTTGATATGAAATCTATTACATTATTTACCTTTTCTTTATTTCTGTTTTTTATTATCAATTCGTATGCTGCTTCAGAAGATTATAGTGCTTCCAAGCCAATATTATGTTCAGTTACACAGGTTAATGAATGTATATCATGGCAGGGATGTGAACCACGTGACCCTTTTGAGGCAAACATACCTTATTTTCTAGAGATAAACCTTGCTACTAAAATTATTAGCGGTAGTTCCACCGTTAATCAGGCCAGAACTACTCCAATTGAAAGAATAGAAACAATTAACGAGTTAATAACACTTTCTGGTGCCGAGCCCAAGAGTAAAGGTGATAGGGTTAAATACGGCTGGATGATGACAATTTCAACTGATTCCGGGAAAATGACGTTGTCTGCTAATACAAATGATTCTGTTTTTGTTATATTCGGCAGTTGTTTAAATAAAGAATAATTAAAAAAAGGAGAGGGAAAAAATGAATAAATTCAGGACAAAATCTAATTTTTCTTTAACTTGGAACTTTTACAAAACAATTTCCTTTATATTGTTGTTTTTTATTTTCAATTTATCGATTGCAGTTACTGCAGTCTTTGCTTCTTTCCAGGAGTATGGTGAACTTAGTGGTGAAGAAATAAAGAGACCTGAAAAACCTTCTAAAGATAAGAAAGTATACTCACCTTTTGTTGGTAGAGACTATCCCGATAATGTTTTTTTTGGTGATACACACTTTCATACAAACCTGTCTTTTGATGCAGGGCTGGTAGGTACTTTTTTAGGTGTTGATGAAGGGTTCCGCTTCGCCAGAGGTGAGAAAGTGATCTCGAATACAGGCCAGCCTGTTCAACTGATCCGTCCGCTCGATTTTCTCGTCATCACTGACCATGCAGAGCTTATAGGTTTGGCACCGATGATCCAAGAGTCGAATCCGGCCCTTTTGGCAGATCCGTGGGGGAAATGGGTACACGATCGCTTCAACGCTGGTCCCGAAGGGAGGATGGAAGCATTTCAAAACATCATAAAAGCAGGTGTTAAAGGCGATAATCCATTCAGTTCTGACGAAGCTTCACGGAGCATTTGGGTGGATTTTGTGAAAAAGGCGGACACCTACAACGAACCCGGCCGCTTTACGGCCATGACCGGTTTTGAGTGGTCTTCCACCCCGGCTGGCGATAACCTCCACCGTGTTGTTATTTTTCGTGACTCTGCTGATAAAACAAGCAGAACACTGCCTTTCTCGTCGTTCGACAGCTTTGATCCGGAAGATCTCTGGAAGTACCTTGCCAACTATGAAACAAAGACAGGCGGCCAGGCATTTGCCATTCCTCATAACGGCAACCTAAGCAACGGCCTTATGTTTTCCACGAAGACTTTTGACGGAAAAGATATAACCCGGAGTTATGCCGAGTCCCGGAATCGCTGGGAGCCATTACACGAGACGTCGCAAATAAAGGGCGACGAAGAAACACACCCCTTACTTTCTCCTGAAGATGAGTTTGCAGATTTCGAGAGCTGGGATGTAGCCAATTTAGATGGTAGCGGAGCCAAGGAAGAATCAATGCTTCAATATGAATATACACGTTCAGCCCTAAGACTTGGACTCGAACTTCAGGAAAGACTTGGAGCAAATCCTTACAAATTCGGCCTTAGTGCTGCATCAGATACTCACACCGCGCTTTCTACAACAAGAGAGGAAAATTATTTTGGCAAGTACCAGAAAACAGAACCTTCGCCTAATCGTCATAACAATGAAGTAATACCATCGGACGATCCTGCACTACGTGTATATACTTCCCAGGAATCCGCATCCGGATTAATGGGAGTGTGGGCACGCGAGAATACCAGGGAAGATATTTTTGATGCCATGAGGCGCAAGGAAGTATATGCAACAACAGGTACCAGGATAAGGGTACGAGTTTTTGGAGGCTGGGATTTTGAAGCCGAGGATCTCAAAAATACAGATTTAACGGCACTTGGCTACCAGGGCGGTGTACCAATGGGCGCGACCTTTCAAAGGCTCCTCGTGGAAAAACTCCAACATTTCTTATTCAAGCTCTTCGCGATCCCGATGGGGCCAATCTGGACAGGGTCCAGATTATCAAAGGATGGCTGGACAAAAAGGGAGAAACGCATGAACGTATATATGATATTGCCGTTTCGGATCATCGCGAGATAGGCAGCAATGGACGGTCTATGAAACCTGTGGGAAACACCGTAGATGTGGCAAAGGCTACTTATACCAATTCTATTGGCGATGCTACTTTAACAGGTTATTGGACGGATCCGGATTTTGATTCTAAGGAACATGCATTTTACTACGTTCGTGTACTCGAGATACCAACTCCACGCTGGACTACTTATGATGCAGCTTTTTATGGAATTGATCTTCCGGATAATGTTCCTGCTACATTGCAGGACAGGGCTTATACCTCACCTATCTGGTATACCCCTTAGAGTTCTGAGTAGAAGTATATGATTCGCATTATAACTCGTTTTCTAAAAGAGCCAAGACTACGAGTGTCCGGATTCTGATTAACAATTTATATAAATATTCGGGGAAAATGTTTATAATAGTATTGTTGAGGACAAAAATATGAAAATATTAGTGAATACATTCTTAATAGTTTTTATCCTATGTTTTTTTACCTTGGCATTTTCGCAGGAGCAAACACAGGCAGAACGTCCACCATGGTTTTTTTACTGGCCGACTGAAGACCCTGACAATTTCAATTATTCTGGCCTTGGCAATTCAACTTTTAGTGGTGGTGGTAATCAGGAACGAAGAAGTAATATAGAAGTAAATAAACAAGTTGAGCCTAAACAACCTGGTGCCTTAAAATCCCCTCCGGACTCTTCCGGATCAACAATTGAAGATAATACTAACGATGTTACAAGACCTGTAAGTAGTGCCACAATGCATAAATGGGTTGATGACCAGGGTGTAACCCATGTCACTAACAATATTAACTCTATACCCGAAAAATATAGGGAGCAATGATTTCGGTGATTCCTATCAATCTTTTGCGAGCAATTTTTAATAATCCCAAACAAAATTAATTAATTGATAACTGCAACGTTTACTTAAATTAAATTTAGTAATATGGTAATATAAAAAATAAGTATAAATTATGAATCGTTAAGGGATCAGAACCACTTGTTCCTACTACCAAGGAGGAAACGATGAAAACCAAGTTCTTAGTAAAAACCACTTTGTATTTGACTGGAATTGTTTTTTCACTGATTTTAGCCGTCTATATCACAGGAATTTATGAGCAGGACAGCATATCTATTCTGGAAACAGCAATGGCTGAACAGCAAGGTGCACAGGCAGGGGTGAAGGACAATGTTCCCCTGGGACGGAAACCCGTGGCTATAGTCGATGGGCAATACCCGGCCAGCTATTTCCCGAATACCGAATTACTCGGACCAGATGAGATGAGAATTACCGCCCTCGGCACCGGCATGCCAAACCAGACACGGGCGGCAGTGTCTATCTCGTATCTCGTTGAGTTGGGTAATGGAGACAAATTTCTGTTTGATATGGGAATGGGCTCGATGGCAAATTTATTCTCATTACGGCCTGACTTTTCGAAACTTGACAAGGTGTTTGCCAGCCACCTGCACATAGACCACGTTGGCGACTTCATGGGACTTCACATCGGCGGCTGGTTGTCAGGACGCTATGCACCGATCCACATTTATGGGCCCACCGGCTCCACCCCGGAACTTGGTACCAAGGCTTTCATCGATGCCATGTCAAAAGGTTACGCCTGGGACCTCGCTACCCGAAGCGGTGCACTGCCCGATCTGGGTGCGAAGATTGAGGTACATGAGTTCGACTACAAACAGCAAAATAAGATTGTTTACCAGGAGAACGGTGTAACGATCCGGTCCTGGCCGGCCATTCACGCCCTGGACGGCTCGGTGAGTTTCAGTCTCGAATGGAACGGGCTGAAGTACGTGTTTGGCGGTGATACCTATCCCAACAAATGGTATATAGAATATGCCAAAAATGCAGACGTGGCATCACACGAAGCTTTCCTTCCCCCCGAAGGCCCTGGCTGCGTATTTTGGCTGGGACCTGGCCCAGGCAACATGGGTCTCGACGAGAATCCACACCGAACCCCAAGCCTTTGGCAAGGTCATGTCCGTAGTCAAACCGCGCCTGGCTGTTGGTTACCACTCGGTGCAATCCCCTGAGAACAACGCGGCGATCATGGATGGCGTCCGCTCGACCTATGACGGCCCTTTGGCCTTGGCGCGAGACCTGATGGTTATCAATGTCACAAAGGATGACATCGTGGTCCGCATGGCAATTGTAGATGATTACGTTCTTCCACCGGATGTTACCGAGGCGTACAAGAAGGCCCCTCGCACGGACGCAAAGAGTCCGGGCAAGTTCATTGAAAGCGGCAAGTGGAAAGACTACACCCCACCGCCGATGCCGAAGAAGTAACAGAGGAAAGAAAATTTAGATCAGAGTTAATGGAATAAATTTATGAAATAACATAGGGCAGTCTATGGCTAAATAGACTGCCCTTTAGTCGTTCTGGTTATCAAATTATAATATTTTTATTGTGTGCCCGAATCCTGTAATGTCTCAAGTACCCGATCCAAAGAGAAGCTTCCGGGTTTTTGCCTTGGAGGAAACTCCTGGAAAGTTGAAATAAAATTCCCAACAAATACCTGTGCCGGAACCAGGGCATATAACCTTTCAATCCGCCATTGGGCGTAACCAATAGATTCATGATCTGCACGTTCGAATGGGTCCTGGCGTAAATTAAAGAGTTTTGGTAATCTTAGTTCGACATAAGGCTCCTGCCATACTTCAAATCCATGGGCCCTTTGTTCGGAAAACATTACTTTCCAGTCGTTGTATCTTAAAGCGGAAAGTGAACCGTCATCAGTGAAATAAAACATCTCATTACGAGGCCATTCTGAGGGGTCCCCGGTCAGATTTGGAAGAATGTTGTAGCCATCCAGATGAACTTTGTAAGTGGTATCGCCAAATTTATGCCCTTTTAGCAGTTGTTCTTTAACTTTGGGATCTCCGGCAGCAGCAACAAATGTTGGGAACCAGTCTTCCAGTGAAACAATCTCATTCGATACCTGGTGAGGTTCTATTTTGGCAGGCCAGCGTACCATCATTGGTATACGAAAGCCGCCTTCATATGTTGTATTCTTCTCCCCGCGGAATGGTAGCATACCGCCATCAGGCCAGCTCATTAACTCTGCCCCGTTATCAGTTGTATAAAGAACTATTGTGTTTTCTGCTATTCCAAGCTGGTCCAGTTTATCAAGCAATTGACCAACCATGCCATCATGTTCAGCCATTCCATCAGCAAAGATTCCCCTGTCCTGTAACACCCCTGGACTGGGGTTTTAAATGAGTAAAAATATGCATACGTGTTGTGTTGTACCATACAAAAAATGGCTTGTTTTCCTTTACCGCACTATCGATAAATTTAAGTGTTTTAGCCGTAACTTCTTCATCAACAGTTTCCATACGTTTTTTAGTCAGAGGGCCGGTATCGGTAATTGTTCCACCGGCATAGCTGTGGATTACACCTCTTGGGCCATAGTTTTTCTTGAAATTAGGGTCTTTTGGGTAATCAATATTCTCTGGTTCTTCTTCAGCATTCAAGTGGTAAAGGTTCCCGTAAAATTCATTAAAACCATGATTTGTGGGAAGATGTTCATCCAAATCACCAAGGTGGTTTTTACCGAACTGTCCTGTTGTATATCCCATGGATTTTAAAACAACTGCAATAGTTGGGTCTTCTTTGAATATGCCTTCTTTTGCACCCGGCAAGCCAACCTTTAGTAAACCTGTACGAAATGGGCTCTGCCCGGTAATAAAAGCCGCACGTCCTGCTGTACAACTATTCTGGCCATAACCGTCTGTAAATTTTATTCCCTCATTTGCAATACGGTCAATATTAGGAGTCCTGTAACCCATCATCCCATCGTTATAGGCGCTAATGTTAAACCAGCCAATATCGTCACCCATGATAACCAGGATATTAGGTTTGGAGTTTTCACTATAAGCATTTGGACTAATTGAAAATGCTAAGATGGCAAAAAATATTAGTGAAATTGAAAAAATTCTGTTCATTTGCTACCTCCCTTAATAAATAAAATCATATGTATGTTAGCATTTAATATTTATTTATTAAACCCCTCAAAGATTCCTGTCAATTTATATACAAGTAAAAAACTAACTCAATTTGCATTATTATGCTGATGAACCAGGAAGGTGAAAGATATGCTTTCGGAATAACATTTGAGATTGACTGATATTCTCTTTTAAAAAAAGTTGTCGTTTTTCATTAACTCTTCCGTACACTACTTACTATAATCCTGATAGTAACTAAACATTACTACCAGGGAAATTCTTAATATTCTTAGGAGGGATGTTATGAAATATTTTATTACTTTTTTATTATTTATGTTTTTAGCCGTTGGTATAGCAGTTGCAGAATCAGAGCCGGGAGGCACTGAAGCGCCATCAGCTGAGGGAGCAGAAGTTTCAGCACCGGATGCCGGGGAAGCAGTACCAAACCCTGAAGAAACGGTTGATATGGGCAAGACTGAAGGCGCAGAAGCAAAGATGTAATACCCATTTTTAATTTACAATTTACAAGGGAGCATGGATATCATTCTATGCTCCCTTTTTTTATTGTTTTTTTGATCAATATATAAATTCTCATTAAATATTGATATTATTATTACAACTAAATATTAAAAGAGGGAATTTATGAAAACCAGACAAATAACTTTTATTTTATTTTTTGCAGTACTATTAATTTCATTTGCAGGATGCAGGGATAAATACAGCCCTACTGATAATATTAAATGTGGTGGAGTTGAAAACCTTACATGCCCTGAAGCATATACATGTGATTATCCCGAAAACACCTGCAATGATAAAAGAGTAGAGGGGCTATGTTTTAAAACACCTGATACCTGTACCGAACAGTACGAACCCGTTTGCGGATGCGATACAAAGACTTACGGCAATGATTGCAAACGCCTGATGAATGGAACACCGCTTGCCTACACAGGCGAATGCCGTAAATAATTACTAATGCGTAATTTAAGAAAGACCGATACCGAGGCACCTGGAAGGGCCGATAGAGAGCAGCTTGAGAATAAGACCGCGAAGCTCCACGAGGAAATGCTCAAACTCCAGTACGGATTATATAAGAACAAGGAACATTCTGTCTTGATAATTCTCCAGGGGCTCGATGCAGCCGGAAAGGACAGTACCATAAGAAGCGTCTTCAGTGGTGTAAATCCAATGGGTACCAATGTAAAATCCTGGAATATCCCAACTGAAGAAGAGTTCAGTCATGATTTTTTATGGAGAATCCATAAGCATGTACCACTAAAGGGGATGATACATATATTTAATCGCTCACATTATGAAGATGTTATAGTGCCACAGATTAACAAATCACTTTCTTCAAAACGCATTAATGAGCGATACCAATTTATTAACTACTTTGAAAAACTACTTAAAGAAGAAAACAACACCATTATGTTTAAGTTCTTTCTTCATATTTCTCAGGAGAAACAGAAGGAAAAACTTGAAGAAAGAATTTATAATCCTGAAAAGCGCTGGAAGCATAATCCCAAGGATATGGAAGTAAACCTAAGATGGAATGAATATATTAAGGTTTATGAAAAGATCCTGGATAAAACAGAAGAAGCTTTTTCCTGGCATATAGTCCCTGCAGACAACAAATGGTACAGGAACTATCTGATCGCTAATACACTAGTAAAAGAGTTAAAAAAACACATTAAGATGTAATTATAACATCCCCCAAATACACAATTATTTCTTCAATACCTCAAGTGCTGGATTAATATCAAGCCTTTGCATCATTCCTATATCTTCATGTGTCAGGATGTGGCAGTGCATTACAAAACTTCCCGGAAATCTTGGATCAAACCAGGTTTTAAATGTTACGGATCCAAAAGTAATTCCCGGATCATTGATTGGAAGAGTATTGCCCATCTGTGGTAATGGAGTAGCTGAAGGCACAAGTATAGTGTCTCTCCATTCGGGTACTGGTAGTGCAATACCGTTAACATGAGTCAGGAGAAAAGGATTTACATGAATATGAAACGGGTGGTCGGAAAAGGACCTGTTGTAGACAGTCCACTCCTCCATAGTACCGGCGATCATGTTATCAAATAGAGGTTCGTCACCATCAAACAGGCCTTCTTTCTTAAAATCGATTAAAGGCATTTCAATATCATCATTAGGTATCCCCGTATCATCTAAATCCCTCATCATAAGCAGGCTGTTAAACTCGGTGCCTCCCCAATACTCAGGATCGTAAAGGTCAAAGTACCAGCCGCATGAAGGCAGCCGATCCTCTGGACTGGACTGAATTCCGCCTTTACCGCAACCTTCAAATACAACATTTCTCTTTATATCTGGTTCGGTTGTCATAAGTGATGTAACACTAGGTAACCTGTCTGCTGCCGGAAGTGGTTCATCGGGGATGCCCATATCAACTACGGGGCCTTCAACAATGATTGTAGCAAGTGTCACAGGATATGTAACAGCCGGGAAATCAAGCCCGACTCTTGACTCCCTGCTACCGGGGTCTAACCCGGATATAGATTCTGATCTCGGGGTCGAAGGATCGAGGGCTTGCAGGAGGTAAGTACCGGGTTCACCGGCCTTTATCAGGACATCCACCCTGTTCCCGGCCCCCATAACAACAGCTTCGCCTTCACCCAGTGTAGTAACTTCACTAAGAGTAAGGCCATCCAGAGCAATAATGTTAAGTTCATGTCCCTCAAGAGCAACAGGAAGCGTTAGACCTGATGCCGCGTTTAACATACGCCATCTCTGGACTTCACCTGGTTTCATTCTTAATGTTGGATTTGTAAAACCATTGTTAGTAATAAAAAATTTGCTGTTTTGGTAGGTAGACCACAAGCCATCTGTTCCTGCACCCGCAGAACCGGACTGTATAGCAGTAAGGTTAACAAAAGGTACATTGCCGTCCTGGTCGGTGCGAATCGCCTGGAAACCCATTAATACTTCTTTTGCAGCCTTTACCTCGGGTACGAAATCAATTTCGTTTTCGCAGCCTTCGATAATAAGAAAGCCTGACATGCCCCCGAAAAACTGGAAGCTGACTGATCCGTGCTTGTGGGGATGGTACCAGAATGTACCGCATTCATGGTTTTCGGGAACATTTATCAAAACCTGGTTTTCAGTGCCTGGCTCCATTTTCCTGAAAACATTGTCCGACAAACCATCGGGACTTACTGTAAGACCATGGCTATGGAAATTTGTAGTAAACCTGTCATGCGGGAATGCTCCCATTCTGGCCTGAGGCGGATTTTGAGGAAAATTGTTTATCAAGTTAAGGTCAATTGTATCACCCGGGTTTATTCTTAAAGTAGGGCCGATGAGAGTTCCTTCGTATGTTGGGGTTTTAAGGCTGTGTTTTATTCCGGCAGAGTCTATGATTTCACTATCAGCCAGAAATATTTCAATTGTGGATTTTAAGGTTCCGTTTACTGATTTGCGGGATTCCGGTTGGGGAAAATCTACCTTATCATTATCATTTTCACATCCGGTTATAAATATAAATGCAAATATAGAAAGAATTACGGTAAAATAGCTGTGTTTTATAATATTTTCTAACATTTATGTCCCGCCCTCTTTAAGATATTAAAATTTTATCATAACATATTTGAAATTACAGGTTTTTACAGTAAATTAAACAACCCTTATAACTATGAGTTCAATGGTGGGTGTAGCTCAGCCTGGATAGAGCACCTGGTTGTGGCCCAGGAGGTCGCCGGTTCAAGTCCGGTCATCCACCCCATAAAATTTCTAATTAACACAGGACACAATCATGGGATTTAACAGTGGAATAGTAGGACTGCCCAATGTTGGCAAATCAACACTTTTTAATGCACTTACCAATGCAGGTGCAGAAGCTGCGAATTTTCCATTTTGTACAATAGATCCAAACGTGGGGAATGGTTGCGGTCCCTGATGAGAGACTGGATAAACTCAGTTCTTTAGTTTCCCCGCAAAAGACAACGCCGGCTGTTATCGAAGTTGTAGACATTGCCGGGCTGGTCAAAGGAGCATCAGAAGGAAAGGGCAGGGGTAATGCATTCCTGTCACATATAAGAGAAGTAGACATGATACTTCATGTGGTAAGGTGTTTTGAGAATGATGATATTATGCATGTCGAGGGTTCCATTGATGCCGTAAGAGACATCAACATAATTCAGGACGAACTTGTTCTAAGGGACCTTGAAGCAATAGAAAAAAAAGAGTCTAAACTCACTACACAGGCACGTAGTGGAGACAAGGAAATTGCCGCGGAATTAGAAGTCATAAAAAACCTGAGAGAATTTATTGAAACCGGAAACAGTGTTAGAAACTTTTTGGCAGAAGACAACAACGTTAATATTCTAAAAGAACTTTCCCTTTTAACTTCAAAACCTGTTCTATATGTATGTAATGTAAACGAAGATCAAGTGCCGGAGGCTAAAGATAATCCCGAAGTTAAGAAAGTAAGGGAATATGCAGCCAAATTTAACGACAATGTAATAGTGGTATGTGCAAAAATAGAATCTGAGATAGCAGAGCTTGATAAAGATGAAAGAGAACTGTTTCTTGAAGAACTTGGACTTGAAAAATCGGGACTGGATCAGTTAATACAGTCTGCTTATGCCAAACTTGGATTAATAACTTATTTCACTGCAGGGCCAAAGGAAGTAAGGGCATGGACAATAACAAGCGGTACAAAAGCCCCGCAGGCAGCTGGTAAGATACATACAGATTTTGAAAAAGGTTTTATACGCTCGGAGACCATTGGTTATAATGATTATATTGAATCAGGTACTGAACTTGCCGCGAAAGAAGCCGGTAAAATGAGGTCCGAAGGCAAGGACTATATAATGAACGATGGTGATGTGGTCCTTTTTAGATTTAATGTCTAACTTTTTGTATTGATTGGTTCAATGAGAATATTTCCTGTTTGTTCACTGCTATGAATATTTACATTCACAGAGAATGCGTCCTGAATAATTTCTTTTGTAAATACCTCTTCAGCTTTCCCAAACCCTTTAATTTCACCTTTATTAATTATTAATATTTTGTCACAGTACCTGGAAGCGGTATTAAGGTCATGAATGGCTGAGATTATGGTCTTCCCTTTTAATGTTAGTCCCTTTAGTATCTCCATTATCTGAATAGTATGAGATACATCGAGACTGGAAGTTGGTTCATCGAGAAAAATAAATTTAGTCTCCTGGGCAAGAGCCTTTGCAATGGTGACAAGCTGTTTTTCTCCCATTGAGAGCTGGTTGGCAAATCTTTCTGAAAAATCTTCTATCCCCGCCGCGGTCAGGGCTTCTTCAGCAATTTTATAGTCTTCTTCATTTTCAAGATGAAATCTGCTCAAGTGGGGTATTCTTCCAAGCAGTACAGTTTCCAGCACTGTTGTTGGGAAGTCCAGGTTGTTTTCCTGGGGGACAAATGCAATTTTTTTGTATAACTCCTTTGGTGAATATTTATGAAGATTAAGGTCTTCTATATAGATCTCCCCGGAGTCAGGTTTTAGCAGTCCAAGGATTAATTTGATCAGAGTGGTTTTACCCGCGCCGTTCGGGCCGATTATGCCCACCAATTCACCCGGGGAAACAGAAAAAGTAATATTGCTAATAATATTTCTGGAGTCCCTGGTAAACAAGAGACCCTTTACTGTGATTGCAGAATTACTCATATAATCCACTTATTTTAAACCTGTTTTTTCTTAAGAGGTAAATAAAAAATGGAACACCAATAAAAGAAGTAATAATACCCAGCCGGATTTCTTCGGGGCTTATGATTGTTCTGGCCAGCAGGTCAGCAAGTGCGAGAAATGCACCCCCGGTGATAAAGCTCAACGGGAGAATTATTCTGTTGTCTGACCCAATTACAAGTCTCAAAATGTGAGGGATTATCAGTCCTACGAAGCCAATTACACCGCTTACAGAAACGGAAGCACCAACAATGAGTGAGCTGAATAGGAATAACCAGATTTTTGTTTTCCCAACATCTATTCCCAGAGTGGAGGCTGTGTCCTCACTTATTAATAAAGCATTAAGGTCCCTTCCATAGAACATTAAAACTATGGAGCCCAATATAATCGGTGCCGCTGCAATTTTAACCTGGTGCCATCCGGTTGTATCCAGCCCGCCCATCAACCAGAATAATATTTCCCTAATTGACCAGACATCCGACATTATCAGAATAAGGGAGATTAGAGACACAAAGAGTGATCCTATAGCGATACCTGTAAGCAGGAGTAAAGTGTTTGGGGTCTCGGATTTAATTGTGGCAACTTTGTAAATTATAAATGCAGTTAAAAGTGTTCCAAGAAAAGCGAGAAGAGGTAAGAAAAGTACAGATTTATGTGCTAAACCCGTGTAAATGACTATGACAGCAAAGAATGCTCCACCACTGGACCAACCAAGTATACCAGGTTCTGCCATGGGGTTTTTAAATATTGACTGCATTACAGCACCGACTATTGAAAGGCCCCCACCAACAAGTATTGCCAACATAACCCTGGGTAGCCTTATGTTTAAAATAATTGTATTAATGTTTTGCCTGGCATCTGAAATACTATCACCAGTTAAGAATGATTTAAATATTGAAAAAAGTTCTTTGACTGAAACATCCACTGTCCCAAATGATATTGAAATCAGGAATGCCGCAATAAGGAATATGACGGAAAGTGTAATACTAATTAGAAGTTTTTGTTTTATTCTCATCTAGCTTTTTATTGTAATTGTCGATGATTTCTGATAATTCCTGAATGCCTTTGATAATATGATGCGATACCGTTGTTAAATGGCTTGTTTCGATTGTATAAACATTGCTGTTTGTTATTGCTTTAAGTTGTCCTAAAACTTTATCTGACCTTAGTGTTTCTATAAAATTTTCTTCATCTGGAGAATAACTTCCAATTATTATTATTTCAGGGTCTGCGTTTAGAATATATTCCCGTGAAATTTTTTTATTTCCATCTATTCCCGCCTTTGCCCCAACATTTATTCCACCAGCCAAAGTTATAAGGTCATCAATCGTGGTATTAATACCAGCTGTGAAAAATGATGGGAATAAATAGAGCACTGTAGGGTTATATGATAATTCTCTTTTCTTAAGTTCTTCAATACTTTTATTCAGACTGTTAATGAGTGAAGTAGCTTTATCTTCTTCACAGACTGCTTTGCCGAGTAATATAATATTTTGATTTATGCTGTCTATGGAATTTAATTTGGTAAGAAAATGTGTATTTATCCCAGTTTTTGTAATTTGGTCTATAAAAGCATAATCTATGTAGTCCGCGACTATTAGCAAGTCGGGATTTATATTAATTATCTGCTCCAGATTAGGGAGGAGTTTATGTGGTATACCTGATGTTCTTCCATAAATATTAGATAACTTTTTATTGTCTGCGAGGTAGGTAATGCCGATAATTTTGTCGTTTTCTACAATATCAAGAAGTATTTCATCTGAAGCAAGGCTTAATGATGCAATCTTTTTCGGGCATACTGTTTTGACATTAGTTTTGTCAGCTGTATTCTCCTTGCAAGCGTTTGCAAACATGAGAGAAATTAATATCAGTAGTAATATTTTTACTTTCATTTTGAATAAATATTTAACTTATGAAATCTTAATTCTGGTAAACTAATATACTTAAATGTATAAATCAATAATACGACCGGTTCTTGATAAGCTTGATTCTGAAACGTGGCACAATATAGTCCGTGAGGGAATGCATATAACCGAAACTTCGGTTGTTTCACTAAAACTGCTGGAATTTTTAGCCTGCAGCGGCAATAGGTTAGTTGATGAAAAATTAAATGTAAACCTTTCCGGTATCAAACTTGAAAATCCCTTGCTGATAGGTGCCGGATGGGATAAGTCCGGAAGGGCAGTAAAGGCGCTGTACTCCATAGGATTTGCAGGTGTCGAAATCGGATCTGTCTTGGAATACCCCCAGCCGGGTAATTCACAGCCAAGGCAGTTTATGCTGAATCCCGGTGTCTGCCTTAATTGTCTTGGATTTAATAGCCCCGGGATGAAGACTGTTGGCTACTATCTAAGCCGATATAAAAATTCAGAAATTCCACTTGGTATCAGCCTCGGAATTAATAAGTATATTGAACCAAAAGATGCCCCCTTTGCGAACGCTGTTGTTGCAGAATACCTGGATGATGATGCCTCTTATTTTGCCATAAATGTAAGTTCTCCTAATACTCCCGGGCTAAGAAAATTACAGGATAAGGATAACTTAATTGATATAGTTCAGGCTGTTTCTGAAGTTACTGAAAAACCAGTATTTGTAAAAATTGCACCAGACCTTACAAATCAGGCAGTTGATGATGTAATAAAAGTTGTCATTGATCATGGCCTGGCAGGAATAATTGCCACTAATTCGACAAACAACCCGAGTATCAAAGCAAAGTACGGGAATGAATGGGAAAAACAGGATGGTGGTGTAAGCGGAGATGACGGCGATTTCAGAATGATATCCACCATAAAAATAGAACATATATATAAGCAGGTTGGAGATAAGATTGATATAATCGGGGTCGGGGGGAATAAAAGATACAGAAACTGCGCTTGAAAAGATAAGGGCAGGTGCCACAGCCCTTCAGATTGTTACCGGGACTAAGGGGCGAAGGCCCTTCGATTGCCTACAAGATAAATTATGGACTTATAAAGTATATGCTTGACGAGGGTGTGAATAATATTTCAGAACTAATAGGTTCCTAGGTCCTGTATTCAGAATTGATTGTAACATATTCATGAGACAGGTCGCTGGTAATTACATAGGAACTGGCGGTTCCTTCTTTTAGTTTAATTGTCACAGTAAATTTTGATTTTTTAAATACCGGTGCAAACTTGGACTCTGCCTGAAACCGGGCACCGTTTTTTATAACCCTTTTATCATCAAAAAACATCTCTACCTTGTCAGGATTAAACATAACCCCGGCCCTTCCGGCAGCGGCAAGTATACGGCCCCAGTTAGGGTCTTCGCCAAAAAATGCGGTTTTCACAAGCAGGGAATTTCCGACTGTCCTTGCAATTTTTTCAGCTTCTTTTACTGTCCTTGCACCCTGGACATCAATTTTGACAACTTTTGTGGCTCCTTCACCGTCCTTTACAATTAACTCTGCAATTTCGGTATTTAGCTCAGTCAATATTTTCTCAAACCGTGAGTAGTGGCTGCTTTTTAAAGTTATTTCATTGTTGTCGAGTACACCATTTGAAAGCATAATGACGGAATCATTTGTAGAGGTGTCTCCGTCGACAATAATTTTATTAAATGAATTGTCAACAGAATTAACCAGTGCTTTCTTAAGTGTAGTCTTATTAATATTAATATCAGTAATTATAAAGCAGAGCATCGTTGCCATGTTTGGGCATATCATACCGGCGCCTTTTCCAATCGCAGCGATGGTCCCTTCTTTTTTCCCAATCTTTATTTTCCTGAAAGCAAATTTTGGAAACTTGTCAGTTGTCATAATTGCTTTAGCTACTTCTTCAACACCACCCGGGCCAAGTTTGGATATAAGGTTTGGAATAGCTCTTTTTATCCTGGATACAGGTAATGGGCCGCCTATTAATCCGGTGGATGATGGAATTATTAAATTTTCTTCTATACCAAGTGAAGCTGAAATATCTTTGGTTGTCTGAACTGCATTCTGATAACCACTTGTTCCTGTAAATGCATTAGCAATGCCGCTGTTAATAACAATAGCCTGGCATAAACCCAGTTTGATTCGTTCCTGCCCAAGAATTACGGGTGCGGCTTTAACTACGTTGGTTGTATATACAGCAGCAGCTTTTGCAGGGACATCGGAAAATATCAGAGCGAGGTCTTTTTCCCCGTTTTTTTTCACTCCCGATGAAACACTGCTTAGCTGAAAACCTGGTATTGAGATCATAGTTTCAATTCCTCTAGAAATTTCGATGATTTAAATTCTGTTTCCGTCTGAATTTCAAGATATTTTGTTAGTGCTTTAATATTATCTGATACTTTGCCCAGAAAAATATCCATATATTCTTCATTTTTAATAATATCTAAATGAAATTTGTGGAATTTCTCTCCTTTCTTATTTTCTGATAGGCCATATACATTACCATTTGTAATATCGAATTTCACTTCTTTTGAATTAATTTCTTCGAAATTTGGCTGTATCCCATTTATCCTGAGTAAAGTTAGCTGATAATTTAGAAGGGTGGGTAAAATGTTTTCTTTTTTATCAATCTGATCAAATATATTTATTGTTGCATCAAATAATTCTTCACTCTTTTCATTTTCATATGTAAAAAGGTCAACATGCTCAAGTACAAAACTGCCAAATGCAAAAGTTTCGAGGCTCTCGGTTATTGAGGGAAAAGGTTTTATAAGGCTTACATCATTTACAACATTAAATTTGTTTTCATTTAAAGTGATGTCGAGCTTTAGGTGGATAAAAGGTTCGAGCCTTCCGCCAAATCTTTTTTTGCTTTTTTTAGCCTGCCTTGCTATTCCTTTAACTTTGCCAATCTCTCTTGTAAACAAAGTTACAAGATAGTCGGCTTCTCCGTAAACGGATTTTTTTATTACAATTGAATTAAGATTTTCCATATTATGAAGTCTGATTATAAAATGAGCATTGCTATAAGAAGATAGAAAAGGGATCCAAAAATATCATTAAACATCGTCAGAAAAGGACCGGAAGACGCAGCAGGGTCAAACTTAAGCTTTTGTAATATTATAGGAGCAGCAACCCCTATAAATGATGTTGCCAGAGTAGCAGAGAGCATAGCAAGAAATACAGCGAGGCCGAGTTTCAATACCTGAGGTTCGTTATAACTTATAAGAATACCGATAATGGCTGATAAAATACCGCAGAGTAAACCCAGGGCGAGTCCAACCTTCATTTCTGATGCAATTAGTATTAAGATTTGTTTTGTTTTTATTGTCCCCATCCCAAGACTTCTTACAATGATGGTTGTTGTCTGTAGCCCGACATTCCCGCCGGTTGCCATAATAGCCGGCATAAATGCCGCGAGAATTACAACTTTCTCGAGAGTTGCTGAAAATACTTTTATAATAATTAACGCGATCAGAAGTTCCCCTACAAGTGTCAATAGGAGCCAGGGGCTCCTCACTTTTATTCTCTCATAGGTCGGTGTGTATAATGGGTGAAGGTGTTCTTTTAGACCAGCATACTGGTAAACATCTTCCTCTGCTTCTTCGCTTATAACGTCAATTACATCATCAGCGGTGATTCTACCAAGTAATATTCCTTCATCACTTATTACCGGCAGAGTTACAAGGTCGTATTTTTTAAAAATATCTGCTACCTCTTCCTGGTCTACGTAAGGCGTAACGGATATTTCCAACTCTTCCATAATCGAATCGGCAGATGAGCTGGGATTTGCAATAATAAGTTTTTGAAGTGGTATGAATCCAAGAAGTTTGTTTTTGCTGTCAGTTACGTAAATCCCATGAAATTCTTCAACATCATCTGCAATAAGCCTGATCCAGTTTATAGCGTCCCTTACGTTTGTATCATTTATAACTTTTACAAGCTCTGCCTGCATAATACCGCCAGCCGAGTCTTCAGGATAAAGCAATAGTGGTTCTACATCTTTTGCTTCTTCCGGGTCCATCTTGGATAGTACGGTTTCTGCTGTATCTTCGGGAAGTTCACCTATAAGGTCGGCGGCATCATCGGATTCCATTTCATCAGCGATATCGGCAATCTTGTCATCATCAAGTTCGGTAATAATTTCTTCACGCTGATCTACATCAAGTTCAAAATATACTTCTGATGCTGTTTCCGGATCTAGTGAATCGAGTAAGTAAGACTGTTTGTCGGGATTAATATTCTGTATAATTGAAGCGATATCTGAAGGATGTACTTCGGCTAAGGCGGTTCTAATTGCATCGCTGTTTTTAGCTTCAATGTAGCCGTTAATTACCTGTGTAATATCCTGAATTTCCATAATATTTGTTCGCGTAAAATTTAAACCCATATTCTATGCGAATAGGTATAAATGTAAAGCTGTATTAAAAGAATTTTTAAACATGGTAAAATCCATATCTTATTGTTATGGGCAAATTAATCAGTTACGGAAATTTTATAAAAATTGAACATACCCTGTTCTCTTTTCCAATAGTACTTGCTGGTTCATTCCTTGCTGCTGGTGGTATGCCCCCTATTAATTTGCTGATACTTATTCTCGTAGCGGCAGCAGGGGCAAGAACATGTGCAATGGGGTTAAACAGATTGATAGACAGGGGTATTGATTCCGCTAATCCAAGGACCAGGGACAGGGAGTTGCCCTCCGGAAAAATTGAGCTTCGGGAAGCCTATTTAATAACTGGATTAGGTCTTGGCCTTTATTTTGCCAGCTGTTACCTGATTTGCAGCCTGGTCTTTTATTTATCCCCAATTCCATTACTGGTTTTTATAATCTATCCTTACCTCAAAAGGATTACCCCGTTTTGCCATTTCGGTGTGGGGCTTGCCCTAGCATTTGCTCCTCTTGGCGGATGGCTTGCCGTAACATGTTCTTTTGAGAATATAGTACCGGCAATTTTACTTGCACTTTTTACACTTTTTTGGGTTTCGGGTTTTGATATTATTTATGCCACCCTTGATGAGGGATCTGATCTAAAAAACAGGATATTTTCCATGGTTTCTGTTTATGGAAGAGCAAGGGCACTTATGGTCTCGGCAATCTGCCATATTATTTCCTTTCTGGCGGTTGTAATATTTTACTTTCTTGAATTCAGATCTGTTATCTCGGGATTAGTACTTCTTATTATCGGAGGACTACTTTATTTGGAGCATAAAAAATCATCGGATATAGACCTGGCCTTCTTCAAAATAAACATCCTGGTAGGGGGCTCAATCTTCCTTTTCATTATTTGTGGGATATACTTTAAGTAACTATGAGAACTATCGTGGGAATAACCGGTGCCTCAGGTGTTGCATATGGAGTCGATTTTTTACGTCGCTGCCCCGATGATAAATATCTTGTTGCTAGCAAGTGGGGCAAGCATGTACTAAATGAAGAACTTGGCCTGCAAGTGGATGAAATGAGGCCATGGGTGAATGAAATTTACAGTGATTCTAATCTCGCGTCCCCTTTTTCTTCCGGAAGTAACCACTTTGATTCTCTTGTAATTGTACCTTGTTCAATTTCAACCCTGGCAAAAATAGCAAACGGTATTGCAGACACACTTATCACAAGGATTGCACAGGTCGCACTCAAAGAAAAAAGACGTATTGTTATTGCCCTCAGGGAAACACCACTTAGTTCTATTGCACTTGAGAATGCATTAAAACTTTCAAGGGAAGGGGCTATTATTATGCCTATCAGCCCACCACATTACCTGAAGGCAAATACCGTGAATGACCTTGTCCGTGGATACGGGGATAAACTGCTGAATATTATTGGTGTGGAAACTGCCAATGGCTGGAAGAGTGAAGAACTTGATTAACAAACTTCTCTGTTTTCAGATATAATGTGCCAAATAAGATTATGTTTTAAATAACATCTTAACAGGAGCAAAAAATGCCGAAAGATAATGATTATCAGCACATAGGTAAAACCCAGGGAATGAAAAATCATGATCATGATATGATTCATGAATTAAGTCAGAGAGTTGATTCTTTATGGAGATATGATCAGTATATCGCCAATGCTGCGGGCAATAAATCGCTTGAAAATTTATGGACAAAACTAAAAAAGCAGGAAAGAGGAAATATTACGGCTTTAAAAAGAATGATAAGTGAACATGTAAAAAAGAAGTGTTTCTGATTATTTAAATCTTGTTTTAAAATTTAATTCCTATAGTTTTTAATACTTTGCATATCTATTCTAAGAAACTATTTTCATATTCAATAATATGAGTTTGCCAAAATTTTATAATTTAAACGATTACATAGATTATCTGGAAAAGCGTGGTGAAGTTAAAAGAATTACAACCGAGGTTGATCCTGATTTAGAAATAACTGAAGTTGCCAACAGGGTAGTAGAAGATAACGGGCCTGTTCTGATTTTTGAGAATGTAAAAGGGGCTGATTTTCCTATGGCAATAAACCTTTTTGGTACTGAGGAAAGGGTTGAGCTTGCCCTAGGCAGAAAACCCAGAGAGGTTGGTGAAGAGCTTGTAGAAATATTTCAAAAATTAAATCCCCCTTCATTAAAGTCATTATATTCTGTTTTCTCAAAAGCCTATGGACTTGTAAACCTTAGAACAAAAAAAGTTTCTTCCGGTATTGTTCAGCAAAACGAATTTGAGCCTGATCTTTCAAGATTGCCAATAATAAAATGCTGGCCAAAAGACGGTGGAAAATTTATAACCCTTGGACTTGTCCTTACACAAGACCCCCTGACAAACAGAAGAAACCTCGGCATTTACCGTATGCAGGTATATGACAAGAATACAACCGGTATGCACTGGCATCCTCATAAAGGCGGAGCTGCACATTATCATGAAGCCGGAAAACTAAACAGGGACCTCGAAGTAGCTGTAATACTCGGGGGAGACCCCAAAATGATATTCAGCGCAATTGCCCCACTTCCTGATGGAATGGATGAACTTGCCTTTGCCAGTTACCTGCGTGGAAAACCAATCCCCATGGTAAAAGGTAAGACAATATCACTGTCAGTACCAGCAAATGCTGATTTTGTATTAGAGGGGTTTGTACCGCAGAATGTGCTTAAAGAAGAAGGCCCGTTTGGCGATCATTTTGGACACTATTCAATGGAAGCAGACTTTCCCATTTTTAAACTGAATACTATTACACATAAAAACAATCCTATTTTCCCGGCAACAATAGTAGGTAAACCTCCCAAAGAAGATGTATTCCTGGGTATGGCTGCGGGAGAGATGTTTTCCCCATTAATAAAAATTATTCAGCCTGAAGTCAAAGATATGTGGGCTTACTACGAAGCGGGTTTTCATAATCTGTTAGCGGTATCTGTAGACGAGAGGTACCCTAAAAACGGTATAAAGATAATGCTTGCCTTATGGGGTACCGGACAGCTTCTTCTGACAAAATGCATGATTACAGTATCAAGTGATATAGATCCAAGGGACTTTAATTCGGTATTAAACGAGGTCGGAGAAAATTTTGATCCCCGCGAAGACTTTCTCCTTATTCCCTGGGCACCACTGGATACGCTAGATTTTACTAGTGGTAAATTAAATGTGGGCAGTAAAATGGGAATAAATGCTTTAAGAAAACCAGATAATCAAAGAAAAACCTATGCAAAGAAAGTTCCCGATCCGAGAGCAAAGCATAAAGAGATAATTGATTTCAGACTTCTGAATGGCGGTTTTCTCGTGCTACAGTCAAAAAGTGACCCAAAGAAACTAATAAAAAAAATGTTTAAGACCCCGGGATACAAGAATGTAAGGATCCTTGTGGTTGTAAGTGCAGATATTGATCTGCATAATGACACGGACCTTATCTGGGGTATATTTACGAGGTTTGACCCCTATCTTGATGTTGTCTTTGAGAAAACAGAGTTAAGAGGATCGGCAGTTCTTTACGATGGCCGCATGGGGATAGATGCCACGGCAAAAAAATGGTATCCTGACGTTATAGAAATGTCAGATGATATAAAAAACAAGGTGAGTAAGAAATGGACCAAATATTAAAAAATATAGAAACAATCTGCACTGATAAGGACTTACTTCCTATCCTGGATAAAGTAGTCAATGAACAACGCCTTTCCTTTGAAGACGGCCTTACTATAATGGCAACTCCTGACCTTCATTCCGTGGGCATGATGGCTGACTATGTTAAGAGAAAAAAGAGCGGGGACAAAGTTTATTTTGTTGTAAACAGGCATATTAACCCGTCAAATATTTGTGCTATTTCCTGTAAATTCTGTGCATTCGGTACGACTAAGAAATCGGCCAATGCATATGAACTCTCACATGAGCAGATGCTTTCAATGATAAGTGATGAAATAAAGGAAGTACATATTGTAGGTGGTCTTCATCCTGACTGGGATTTCAAGGAATACCTGGATATCGTAAGGATGATTAAAAAGAACTACCCGGATACTCATATAAAGGCGTTTACAGCTGTTGAAATAGACTGGTTTACAGAGATAGCCAAACTTTCAATCGAGGAAGTGCTACTTACACTTAAAGATGCAGGAGTAGATGCGCTTACCGGCGGGGGTGCAGAGATTCTTCACCCTGATGTCAGAAAAAAAATATGTGCGCCTAAAACAGTTGCAACACGCTGGGAAGAGATTCACAGGATAGCCCACAGGCTTGGAATCCCGACAAATGCAACAATTCTTTATGGCCATGTGGAAGAACCGTTTCACATAGTTGACCATATGGAAAGACTAAGAAATATAGAAGATGATTCACCGGGATTTTTTGCTTTTATCCCTGTATTATTCCAACCTGAAAATACAGGCCTTAAAAATATAAAACCATTTCCCGCTTCCTATGATATGAAGCTACATGCACTTGCCAGGCTTTACCTCGATAATTTCCCGCACATCAAGGCCTACTGGATTACTCTTGGTGAAAAAGCTGCCCAGGTTGCGCTTCATTACGGTGCAAGTGATGCAGATGGCACTATTATTAAAGAAAAAATTATTCATGATGCAGGCGCCTCTTCGGATATTGGCCACAGCAGGGACTTTATGGTCAACATGATTAAGAATTCGGGTTATACACCTGTCGAAAGAGACGCCCTGTATAATGAAGTGCAGGTTTTTAATTAATATATTTTCAATCTGTGCCCACTTAAATTATTCACCACAAAAACTTAAATTATGAAAGCCAGAAAAATTGTATTAATTCCCGGGGATGGAATAGGCCCTGAAATCTGCGAAGCGACAAAGAACGTATTGTCTGCAGCAGGTGCCAAGATTGAATGGATTGTTAAGCATGCAGGAGTTGCGGCCCTTGAAAAATATGGCGATGTGCTTCCAAAAAGCACTATTGATGCAATCCGGAAACATAAAGTTACTATTAAGGGCCCCTGTACTACCCCAATCGGAGAGGGTTTTTCTTCTGTAAACGTGCAGATTCGTAAAACCCTGGACCTTTATGCCGCGGTAAGGACGGTAAGATATGAGAAAAGCTACCGAGAAAATCAAAACAGCTTATGATATTGCATTATCGCTGGGTGAAACTACACAAGACCTTGATGGAAACCTCAATACCCCCGATTTCGCGAGGGTACTGGTCCAGCATATACTTAAAATAAAATCCTGACCCTTCGTTTTTAATCTATAGGAAATTGTAAATTAAATTAAAATAATATTTCAAATTGGGAGAAGATTCCAGTATTCTCATTTTGGATGACATTAAATTGATATCAGGGAATAGAAAATCATTGTAGCCCTCGGCTACCTGTTTAAAATCCTCCAGCTCAAGCAAAGGTGGTTCATGTATTTTCAGGGGCCTTACATTCTTTTCAGCACCTGTAATTCTTATGCCGTCTCCTTCTACTTTGGCAAGGAACCATCTATCGGAAGTGGGTTCGGGAAGTTCTATGCCATCGCCAACTTTATCTAAAATTATTTTCCATTCGTCTTCTTTAGATTCGCTGAAATCTAGTTTTCTATCTTTTAATATCGGCATCTTTATGCTCCTTTTCATATCTAATTGAAAGGGTTATTATACATAATAAAATAAAAATTATTTATTTTAATTTAAATGCTTTTTCAAATATTGGGCTGTATGGGAATTTTTTGATTTAAGTATCTCCAAAGGAGTTCCCTCGGCAACTATATTGCCTCCGTTTTCACCCCCATCGGGGCCAAGGTCGATAATATAATCTGCTGATTTAATCACATCAAGGTTGTGTTCAATAACTATCAGGGTGTTTCCATTGTCTACAAGCTTGTTTAGCACATATAGGAGTTTATTTATATCCTCACTGTGCAGGCCTACGGTAGGTTCGTCCAGTATGTAAAGTACACCGCTTGCTGTTTTGCGTGATAATTCCCTTGCGATCTTTATTCTCTGGGCTTCACCCCCGGAAAGTGTAAGTGCAGATTGACCAAGCCTTAGATAGCCAAGGCCTACGTCCTGCAGGATTTTTAACATCCTTACTATCTTATGATGTTCGAAAAAAAATATTACCGCATTATCTACAGTAAGGTTTAATATTTCGTCAATGTTTTTACCATTATACTTATAGCCAAGTATATCTTTCTTAAATCTTTTACCCTTGCATTCCTCACAAGTAACAATCACATCTGCAAGAAAAAGCATTTCTATCTTTTGTCTACCCTCACCCTGGCAGCTCTCACAGCGCCCGTTTTTAACATTAAAAGAAAAGTGTGAAGGAGTAAATCCTTTTAGTTTTGCCCGTATGGGAGAGGAAATAACTTTTCTTATTTCATCATATACTTTTATATAGGTTACGGGATTTGATCTTCCCGACCTTCCAATAGGAGACTGATCAATGAGAATAATGTCCGATATGAAGTTGTCGCCTTTTATCTTATCTACCTTACCGGGTTTTTCCTTTTCACTTCTAAATTTTCTAACCAGGTTTTTGTAAATTACATCGTTTACGAGTGAACTCTTTCCTGATCCGGATACACCTGTGACGCACGTAAATTTACCAATTGGTATTGAAGCATCGATGTTCTTTAGATTGTTTTCTTTTGCACCCTGATATGGTTAGATACTTACTTTTTCCCATTTCTTAATCCTTTGTTTTGTTCTATATATTTTTCACCTGAAAGATATTGCCTGGTATAAGAATCTGTTTTAGATCTGATAAAATTTTTGACCCGGCCAATATATACTATTTCCCCTCCGTGTTCTCCTGCTTCAGGCCCGAGTTCTATAATATTGTCGGCAGCCATTACCATATCGTGATCATGTTCTACAACAAGGATTGTATTGTTACGGGACTTGAGTTCAAAAATAATTGATATCAACTGGTTTATGTCTTTTGGGTGAAGGCCTATAGAAGGTTCATCAAGTACGTAAAGTGTTTCAGTAAGTTTGGAACCCAGTTGGCAAGCGAGGTTGACTCTTTGGCTTTCACCACCAGACAGTGTCCTGGAGAGCCTGGATAAAGTAAGGTAGCCAAGCCCCACTTTTATAAGGAATTCGGACCTGGAAAGTATTTCATTTATAATATCTTCAGATATAGATTTGTCATATTCCGAGAGGTCCAGATTCATGAAAAAATCATAAAACCTGTATATGGTTATTTCAGAAAGTTCATGAATATTTTTATTATTTACCCTTATGAATAAGGACTGTTCTTTTAATCTGCTTCCATTACAAGATTCACATTTAACTGAGGACCTGTATCTGCTCAGGAAAACCCTTACATGCATTTTGTAACTTTTTTTTTCAAGACGCTTGAAAAAACCGTTAACGCCCTTGTAGTTATTTTTACCATTAAATACAAGTTCTTTTTGTTTATTGGTTAATTGACAGAATTTTTTGGAAGTATCAATACTGTTTTCTTCCGCAAACTCTATAAGCCGCCTCATGTGTATTTTATAAGAAGGTTTGGTAAATGGTTCAATTGCTCCATTTTTTATGCTGAGTTCAGGATTTGGAATAACAAGTTCAGGGTCAATCTCCAGATTGTTTCCGAAACCATTACATTCGGGGCAGGCACCCTGGGGACTGTTAAATGATAAAGATGCAGGTGTTGGTTTTACAAACTTAAAATTACAGTCTGTGCATTCAAAACCGTCTGTATAGTTGTAAATCTTGCCCTCTACAATGGTTACAAATAAACTATTTGATTCCTTAAAGGCAATTTCCAAAGCTTCAATCAACCTTGACCTGGAATCTGTATCGAGTGAGACCCTGTCAATAATTAGCTGGGCATTCCCCGGAAAAGAATCAAGATCCTCAAGTTCAATGTAATCTGAATCCGCATAAGCCCTGCTAAAACCCTTTGCAAGATAGTTTGCCGGACTGAAACCTTCTTTTACCGGTACAGAGATTATACATTTTTTTCCAGTTTCGTTTTTATATGTTTTTTCTGCAATAATATCCGGTGTGTATTTTACTATTTCTTCGCCGCATCCGGGGCAAAAGATCTTTCCTATTTTTGAAAATAGTACCCTCAGGTAGTCGTTTATTTCTGTTGTTGTCCCGACTGTGGAACGGGAGTTTCTTATAGTGTTTTTACTTTCTATAGCTATTGCAGTTGGAAGGCCTTTAATATCGTCTACGTCCGGGCGGTCTACACGTTCAAGGAACTGTCTTGCATATGTTGAAAGACATTCAATGTACCGCCTTAGCCCCTCGGAGTAGACTGTGTCGAGTGCGAGTGATGATTTGCCCGAACCGCTAAGCCCGGTAACCACGGTATATTCACCTCTTGGTATTTTTACATCAATATTCTTTAGGTTGTTTTCCCTTGCTCCGCTGACCTCTATGTATTCCTTTTTAATTGTTTTGGATGTCATGTCAGTTTGAAGAGTCCTGATAATTCTAAAAGATTACTAACCTGTGTCACTTTAATTCCTTCATAATTAATTCCGTCTTTATGGTTTATCCAGATTGTATCTATTCCTGCATTCCTAGCACCCAAAATGTCGGCCCCATACAAATCGCCGATATGCAGTATATCCTTTGTATCAATGCCGAGCTTCTCTGATGCAAGTAAAAAAATATCTTTATCAGGTTTAATTATGTTTACATTTGTCGAATCGATTATTAGTTCAAAATATTTTGCGATCCCGAGTTGTTCACACTTCTCTGCTGTTTTTCCATCATTATTGGAAATCACTGCCAGTTTGAACCCGGATTTACTCAGATCTTTCAGAAGTTCTTCTGCACCGGGCAGGAGTTTTCTTTTAAATCCTGATTTAGCCATTTTACGGTTTATATGACTCCAGGCTTCCCCAGTTTCCATATTTATCCCAAGTTCAAGTAAAATAATTGAAATTATTTTTTTTTGATAAATGGCAGATGAAATTATCTGATCATCAAAATACTCTTTGTAAATAATATAATCTGCATACTGAAATGCCCTGAAATACTGCTTTTCGGTAAACTCAAAACTTATCTCACAAAGGGCTATTCTTATCCTGTCCGGGTATGTTGGAACTGTGGAAGCAATGGTATCTCCAAAATCGAAAAAGATTGCTTTTTTATTTTTAATATCGATCATTGCAGTATGAAAATATTAATGATTGTAATGAATAGTCAAAATCTTTGTTCCTAAAGCCCGATTTCTTGCTAACAAGGATAAATTAAGATACCATTTCCTTCACATTTCGGAGGTAAAAATATGTCTGAATTAGAAAAAATTGATCCTGAAATCGCCAGTGTAATTAAATCTGAAATAGAAAGACAGGAATGGAAACTGGAACTTATTGCATCTGAGAACTATGTGAGTGATGCCGTGATGGAGGCTTTGGGTTCTGTTCTTACAAATAAGTATGCAGAAGGTTTACCTGGAAAAAGATATTACGGTGGTTGTGAATATGTTGATATTGCTGAAGACCTTGCAAGGGAAAGGGCAATAAAACTTTTTGGAGCGGATGCAGTTAATGTACAGCCTCATTCCGGGGCACAGGCAAACATGGCAGTATTTTTTGCCGCGGTAAAACCCGGCGATACCGTACTTGGAATGAACCTTGCCCATGGCGGCCACCTTACACATGGAAGCAGTGTGAATTTCTCAGGACGATTATACAATATTGTCCCCTACGGTGTTACTGAAGACACAAATTTAATTGATTATGATGAAGTTAGAAAAATCGCCGTTGAAAATAATCCGAAACTTATTATTGTTGGTTGGAGTGCTTACCCAAGGGATATTGATTTTAAGAAATTCAGAGATATTGCCGATGAATGCGGAGCACTTCTGATGGCTGATATAGCACATCCTGCGGGCCTTGTTGTTGCAGGCCTTTATTCCGACCCTATACCACACTGTGATTTTGTAACTACAACAACACATAAAACACTCCGCGGCCCAAGAGGTGGCATGGTAATGATGAAGGAAGAACATGCAAAAGTAATTAACAGTAGTGTATTCCCGGGCACACAGGGCGGCCCATTAATGCATGTAATTGCTGCAAAGGCCGTAGCTTTCCAGGAAGCTTTACAGCCTGGATTCATCGATTACCAGAAGCAGATAGTAAAAAACGCAAAAAGAATGGGCGATAAATTAATGCAAAGCGGATTTAAACTGGTATCAGGCGGTACTGATACCCATCTTGTACTAGTTGATTTAAGAGATACAGATATTACGGGCCATATTGCAGAAGAATCACTGGATAAAGCAGGTATAACAGTAAATAAGAATGCCGTACCATTTGACCCCCGGCCCCCGGCAGTAACAAGCGGCATCAGGATCGGCACACCGGCAATTACCACTAGGGGAATGAAAGAAGATGAGATGGATACTGTTGCAGGCTGGATAACTGAAGCTTTTGAGAACCATGATAATGATGCAGTACTTAGCAGGATTAAAAATGAAGTGAAAGATCTTTGCACCAATTTCCCAGTCTATGGGCACAAGTTGGTATAAAACCTGTTATCATTGAATTGATGTAAATATTTTATTTTCAAAAATTCTTCAAATTGGCGGGGTAAAAAACAGCTATGAAATGTCCCTTTTGCATTTTTTTAGACAGTAAGGTTGTCGATTCAAGGAACGGTAAAGACGGTACTTCTATCAGAAGGCGCCGTGAATGCCTTAAATGCAATCGCCGTTTTACTACATATGAAAGAATCGAAGAAATAAACCTTGTTATTGTAAAAAAGGACGGCCGTAGAGAGGGCTTTGACAGGTCCAAAATAATAGATGGCCTTGAAAAGGCTTGTGAAAAGAGGCCTATAAGTGTTGAGCTTATTGAGAACCTCGTATCGGACCTGGAACGCGAACTCCAGGAAACAGGCGAAAGAGAAGTTAACAGCAATGTAATAGGCGAGATACTGATAAGTAAACTCTATGAGATTGATGAAGTTGCTTATGTAAGATTTGCTTCGGTTTACAGGTCATTTAAAGATGTAAACCAGTTTATGGATGAATTGAAAGAACTTTTAAAGGAGAAGGACGAGTAACTGCTTTTGTATTGAATAATGCTTATAGATACCCACGCACACCTTGTTTCACTTGAAGACCCTGATGAAGCTGTTCAAAGGGCAACTGATAATGGTATTATAAAAATTATCTCAATGGCTACCGGGCTGGATTCCTGCTACACAACATTAGAGATTGCAAAGAAATATGAACAGGTATATGCTGCAGTTGGCATTCACCCTCACTCAGCATCAAGTTATACAGCTGAAGTTATAAATGAAATTGAGAGTCTTACAAGTGAAGACAAGGTAGTTGCAGTTGGTGAGACAGGGCTTGATTACCATTATATGAATTCACCTAAAGAGATTCAGATTGAATCCTTCAGCGCACACGTGGATATGGCTACCAGATTAAAACTGCCTTTTGTTGTTCATGTAAGGGATGCTGATGATGACATGATTGAAATTCTTTCAACTGCAAATTTAAATGAAAATCCTGGTGTTATTCATTGCTTCTCCGGCAACTGGGAAACGGCACAAAAATATCTTGATCTTGGATTCTTTATTTCCTTTTCCGGTATAGTGACCTTCAACAGGGCTGAGGAACTAAGAGAAGCTGCTAAGAATGTACCTTTTGACAGGATATTGATTGAAACGGATTCTCCGTATCTTACACCCGTGCCTCACAGGGGAAAACCAAACGAGCCAGCTAATGTAAAGTATATAGCAGAGGTAGTTGCAAAGGTCAGGGATGTCGATATACTAACGCTTGAAAACCAGCTTCTTGAAAATACCAAAACACTTTTTTCTAATATTAATTAGCATATAATCATACTATGGCCACAAAACCTTTAATAGGAATTACAATGGGTGATCCCAACGGGATCGGTCCGGAAATAATTGCTAAAGCTGTGCAAAGCAGCGAAGTTCTCAACATCTGCGAACCGGTAATCTATGCTTCACGTTCGGTATTAAGGAAAGCTGAACTTGCTTTCGGATTAACTATAGATTGTAAAATTGAAGATAAAGCTAATTATAAGGATCTTGAAGTAAATGCAGGTTCTATTGATAAAGAAGCCGGTGAAGCAAGTCTGTTTTATATTGAACAAGCTGTAAAAGATGCACTGGATAAAAAAATTGGTGCAGTTGTTACAGCCCCTATAAGTAAGGAATCTACGCATCTCTCAGGTTCCGTTTACCCGGGTCATACGGAAATGCTTAGAGACCTTACCGGTGCTGAAAATGTTGTAATGCTCTTTGAAGGTGGTCCATTCAAAGTAGCTCTCGCAACTATACACTGTGCATTGTCAGAGGTGCCAAATTTAATTACAAAAGAAAAAATCCTGACCACTTTATCAGTATGTGATAAAGACCTTAGAGAAAAATACGGAATTGATAACCCCAGAATATCCGTCTGCGGTTTAAACCCTCATGCCGGGGAAGCCGGAGCATTCGGCGACGAGGAAATTAATGAAATTATTCCTGCCGTAAAAGATGCTGTTAGCAATGGTATAAATGCTGCCGGGCCATTGCCGGCAGATACTCTTTTTTACAGGGCCAACAGGGGGGAATGGGATTTGGTCTTAGCTATGTATCACGACCAGGGGTTAATACCGTTTAAGATGCTTGCATTTGATACGGGAGTAAATGTAACCCTCGGCCTGCCAATAGTCCGTACTTCACCTGATCACGGCACTGCTTTTGATATTGCCTGGAAGGGTATAGCAAAGCCTACTAGTATAATTGAAGCAATAAAGGCAGCAGTAAGGTTGATAAGGCAATAATAAAATCCCTTTAACTCAGGTATTAATTGTATGTTTCTGCAATATCGTAAAATAAAGGCAGGATTTCGCCTGATTTACCCTGGAGAGATATATTGTAAATTGCAGAATTTGGCGTCTCTTCAAGGTTTATTTCTATTACCTGTTTGCCTGACTGTTTTGCAAGAAGTCCCATAGACGCAGCAGGTTCTACAATCCCCGATGTCCCTATAATTAGCATCAAATCAGATTCTTCTATTGAGAGTAGAGCCTGGTCGATCATATGCATTGGTATTATTTCTTCAAACCATACTACGTTGGGTCTGGTAATTTCTCCGCATTTATTACATTTTGGCGGGATTTCCGGTAATGGAACCTCGTAATTTTTATTTACAGTATCACATTTCTCACACCTTATTTCCCAGATATTGCCGTGCAGTTCCACAAGATTAATACTTCCTGCAATCTCATGAAGGCCGTCAATATTCTGTGTAATTAGTGTGAATTTTTCTTTTTGTCTTTCTATTTCTGCAAGTGCGTAGTGCCCCTGGTTTGGATTGGCCTTATTGATAATTCTTCTTCTCCAGTCGTACCATTCCCATACAAGTCCCGGGTCTTTTTTAAATGCATGTGGTGAGGCTATATCCTGGGGCCTGATGTTGTTCCACATACCATCATTGTCCCTGAATGTGGGAATACCGCTTTCAGCAGAAATACCTGCACCCGTCAGTACAGTTATCTTTGACGAGGTGTCAATTATCTGCTTTGCAGCCAGTATTTTTTCGTCTTGCCCCATGTAATAAAAGTAAAGCAATTTTTGGTTTATCAAAATGAAATTTTTACTAAATAAAAAATAAATTTTGTTATTTGCTTTTCTTGACAATTAATTCTTCATACTTAATCTTATAAGCTGTGTTGTCAGATTATTTGCCGATTTTATTATTATTATTGTTCGCAATTTTCCTTGCATCGTTACTGTTAACAATTTCTTTCCTGCTCGGTCCAAAAAGGCCCAAAGCAAGTAAATTGTCACCGTATGAGTCCGGGATTGTACCGGTCGGAGATGCAAGGGAAAAGTTTTCTATGAAGTATTATTTAATAGGAGCACTGTTTATCCTGTTTGATGTTGAAACTGCGTTTTTGTTTGTCTGGGCAGTTGTTTTTAAAGAGCTTGGGCTTTTTGCCTTTATAGAAATAGCTGTGTTCCTGATAATAATACTTTGCGGATATTTTTATGTACTTAGAAAAGGAGTCCTCGAATGGGAATAAATGCAGCTCCCACAGCAGGTGGTGAAGGTTTCCTGACTACCACTGTAAAATCTGTTGCAAACTGGGGCAGAAAAAACAGCCTCTGGCCAATGCCATTTGGTACAGCTTGTTGTGCTATTGAAATGATGGGAGCGCTAGCTTCAAGGTTCGACCTATCAAGGTTTGGAGCAGAAGTTGCCAGGTTTTCACCAAGGCAGGCCGACCTTATGATTGTCTCCGGGACTATTACTTACAAGATGGCTTCTGTATGCAGAAAAATATATGAACAGATGCCGGAGCCTAAATGGGTTATAGCAATGGGATCCTGCACATGCGGTGGTGGCCCGTTTGACAGTTATGCAGTTGTGCAGGGTATTGATGAATTTTTGCCAGTCGATGTTTATATAGGAGGCTGTCCTCCAAGGCCTGAAGCACTTATTGATGCCGTAATTAAAATACAGAAAAAGATTGATATTGAAGGTGCACCGATTGTATGAGCAATTTTTCTCTTGAGCAGTTAAACGGCAGACTGGAAAGTTACATCAAATCATCTTCAGAGTTCAGGGGAGAAACCACTTATTTTGTAGCTCCTGCTAAAATTGTTGAAATATTAAAAATACTTAAAGAAGAATTTGGGTTTACTTACCTTGTTGATTTAACTGCAGTAGATTTTCTGGGAATTAAAACTCCCCGGTTTGAAATTGTATATTATCTTCACAGGTTTGGAGAAGAGTATGATGAGAATATCAGGGTAAGAATAAAAGCACAGATAACTGAAGAAAATGCTGCGATAGATTCTGTAACCTCTATATGGATAGGTGCTGACTGGCTTGAAAGAGAGGTCTTCGATATGTTTGGAATTGTTTTTAAAGGGCATCCGGATTTAAGACGAATTCTAATGCCGGAAGATTATGACGAATACCCGCTGAGAAAAGACTTTGATGTACGAAACCGTGAACCTTCAAAAAAATCATTTCAAAAGGCGCTGCGTGAAGGTGATTATTAATGGAAAGAGTTGAATTTATAGAAGAACAAAGCAGCGACTCCAATCTAAGAAAAGAGTCAATGATCCTGAATATGGGCCCACAGCATCCCTCTACACACGGTGTTCTAAGGATAGTCCTTTACCTTGATGGTGAAATAGTACAGGAAGCTGTTCCTTACATTGGGTACCTTCACAGAGGTATTGAAAAACTGTGTGAAGATATTACTTATCAGCAATGCCTGCCTTATACCGACAGGATGGACTATCTCGCTTCTATTTGTAACAACATAGGTTTTATTCTCTCTGTTGAAAAACTCCTCGATATCGAAGACGAAATACCTGATAGGGCAAAAGTAGCCGAAGTAATATTATTTGAACTTGGAAGAATAGAATCACATCTCGTGGGCATTGGGACCAACGCGATGGACCTGGGTGCGATGAGTGCATTTCTTTACTGCTTCAAGGAAAGGGAAAGGGTATATGACATACTTGAGATAGTCTGTGGTGCAAGGCTTACAACCTCTTATCCAAGGGTTGGCGGACTTCCTGACGAACTCCCTGATAATTTTGAAGAAGCTATAAGAAATTTTTTAAAAATATTCCCAAAAACACTTGATGAAGTAGATAAACTTCTCACAAGAAACAGAATTTTTATTGAAAGGACAAAGGGTGTAGCAAAAATAAGCGCGGAAGAGGCAATCAACTTTGGCCTGACAGGGCCTAATCTAAGGGGTAGTGGCGTTCCCTTTGACCTTAGAAAATCAAACCCTTACCTGAATTATGACCATTATGATTTTGAAATTCCTGTTGCAACAGACGGTGATGCCTATTCAAGATTCCTATGCAGGTTCGAGGAGATGAGGCAAAGCCTGAAAATAATAGAACAGGCAATTGACAACCTTCCGGACGGCCCTTACATAGCAGATTTACCAGACATAGTGCTACCGGAAAAGCAGAAGGTTTATACACAGATGGAATCACTAATCAGGCATTTTGTGATAGTTTACAACGGGTTTAATACCCCTCCTGGAGAGATATATCACGGTGTTGAAAATCCCAAAGGAGAGCTTGGATATTACATTGTTAGCGATGGAACCGGTAAACCCTACAGGATACACGTCCGCGGCCCATCTTTTGTAAACATGCAGGCACTACCAATGATGTCAAAAGGCAAACTTGTAGCCGACGTTATTGCCGCAATAGGTAGCATAGACATCGTACTCGGGGAAGTTGATAGGTAGAGCTATGGCAGAAAAAAACTAATGCTAAGGAACTTTATTCAAATCTTTATTTAGGAATTAAATCCCACATTCCGCAATTCAAAAAAACTACTAAATAAGATATGTTAGTATTAGTTTTATTTTCTATTTAGGTAATCTATCCCAACCCTCTCGGTCCAAAACACTAACTTAAAAAGCAACAAAAGCTTCTTCTCAACCCTTTCCCGATTTGTAATCCGGTATAAATATATAAAGGATAGTAATTAAACTTTCTTTAAAAATAAGTTTAAATTTTCTTTCAGGATCTTTTATCTCAACTGCAGAAGAATAGACATTACCCATATCATAATCAGCTGCAATTTTTTTAATTCTGTATATATGGTATCCATGGCTGACAAAAAGGATGCTCTTGAAATCATACCTTTTTTTTATTTCCGATACTTTTTTAAGACTCTCTTTAGTGGTTTTGCCATCTTCCTCGATAATTATTTTAGAGTTTGCTATCCCTCTTTTATTTAAATAGTTCTTTCCAACCCTGGATTCAGATATTGTGTCTCCCTTTGCAATTCCACCGGTAAGTACTATGTAATTAGCCACATTAGCCTTGTATAGCTCTAATGCATGGTCAAGTCTTGCCTTGAGTGCAGGGGAGGGCCTTCCATTCCACTGACTCGCTCCCAGTACTACAATAGCATCGACAGATTTTCTATCCTGAGATTTAGAGTTTATATAGATATTCGAAATCAAAAATACCCATAAAAATATTATTGATAGGATTACTACCGATAAGAGCTTGAGAAAAGTTCTCATATATTGAGTTTATATTATTGTTACATGTAAATAAAAGCAATGAATTAAATATTTGTCATTTAGGAGAAGGAAGCCTTACTATTTCGGCCCCTTTTGGGGGTTTAAAATTAAATATTTTGTCTGAGATCTTCTTGTTTGCTTGAGTTTTTATCAAAGAGATTTTCGTTTGGTTTCCAAACGGGTCAAAAAGATAGATTGTACTTACTAACGAATCCGATTTATTTACGTTAATAATAATTTTATTTTTTATTTCATCTTCATCAATATCTATAGGGATTAATTCCAGAAGGTATCCTGTTTTGTTTTGAAGTGCGGGGTCATTTATCAATTTAACTTTGAATAGTTCTTTTATTTTACCCAGGCCGGAAAGCAGTGTTGTGGAAGAAGTATCACCGTCGTTTAAATCTTTTAAATTAGATTCAAGTACCTGGTTTTCCTCTTCGATATAGTACCAGAGAATTTTACCGTCTGATACAATAGTATCCTTTGTAGGGCTGTAATAGTTCCATCTCATTTTGCCCGGTTTTTTAAACCAGACCTCTCCAAAAGCCTTCTGCGTTTTATTCAGGGCTCTTACTTCTGCTTCCTGCACAAAATCAGCATGAAAATCATTTATTCCTTCATATTTTTTCTGGAGTTTGTCTACGATAAAATCAACCTGAGTTGATTGTTCCGAGTGAGCAAATTGACCTAATATTAATAATAATGATAACGTAAGTAAAATATGGTTCTTCAACTGTTGTTCTCCTTTACCTGGTTAATATCGATATATACTTCCCTTGGCCTTCCGGCTGATTCCTGGGGGCCGATAGCGCCTTCACGTTCCATTGTTTCAACAATGTTTGCAGCTCTGTTATAACCTATTTTTAATCTTCTCTGCAGCATTGAAATAGATGCGTGTTTGGTTTCTGCTATAATCTTTAATGCAGTATAATACAATTCGTCTTTATCTTCACCCATTTTCTCTGACTCATCACTTTCTTCGACGTGTGTGATATGTTCGTTGTAGTCAGGCCTTCCCTGTGATTTTAAATACTCTGTAATCTGTTCTCTTTCCCCATCAGAAATTAAAGCTCCCTGAAGTCTGATTAATGACGAAGCGCCTGGTTTCAGGAACAGCATATCTCCCTTGCCGAGGAGACTTTCAGCACCACCAGTATCCAGAATAATTCTTGAATCTATTTTTGATGAAACATGAAAAGAGATTCTTGTAGGAAAATTAGCTTTAAGTAAACCGGCAACTATATCTACTGATGGTCTCTGCGTAGCCACAATCAGGTGAATTCCTGCTGCACGTGCCTTCTGTGAGAGCCTTGTTACAGACTCCTTAATCTCGTTGGGTGCAACCATCATTAAATCTGCAAGTTCATCTATCACGATAACTATATAAGGCAGCCATCTTTCCCACTTAGTATCCGAATCTTCCATCTCGATGTTTTTGTTGTGAGTTTCAATGTCTCTAACCCCTTCATCTGAGAGAAGCTTGTACCTTGTTTCCATTTCTGCAACTGCCCATTTCAATGCTGCAGCTGCTTTAACAGGTTCGGTAACAACAGGATGAAGTAGATGAGGAATGTCTTCATAAATTGAAAGTTCAAGCATCTTTGGATCAATCATGATAAATTTGAGTTCATTAGGTGTTGATTTGTAAATAAGGCTTGTAAGTATTGCATTTAATAAAACACTTTTGCCTGAGCCGGTTGTTCCTGCTATCATTAGATGTGGTGCACGTCTAAGGTCTGTAAATAAGGGCCTGCCGGCAATATCCTTGCCGAGAGCAAGTGAGAGGACAGACTGTTTATCCATAAAATCAGGGTGTTCAATAAGTTCTCTAAGTACAACTGTTTCCCTCTGCTCATTTGGCACTTCAATACCAATAACATCCTTTCCCGGAATTGGTGCTATTATTCTGATGCTCAGTGCACTTAGCCCCATAGCAAGGTCATTTTCAAGTGATGCAATCTTATTTATTTTTATACCGGGAGCAGGTTTGTACTCAAACATTGTAATAACAGGCCCGGGACGTATCTCGGTAATTTTCCCGGATACACCAAAGTCGTTTAGTTTACCTTCTATCAAACGAGCTTTTCTATATACAGTTTCCTTGTCTATTGTTATCCCATAATCTATTTTAGGGTCGAGCAGATCAACAGGAGGAAGCTTGAAATCTTTCTTGAGTGGAAGGTTTATAACCTTTTTTTCAAGAGATGTAGGGGTGTGGATATTTTCAAACACTATTTCAGGTGCCAGTGGATCCTCTTCAGTTTCCATCAGTGGTACTGTTAGTTTTTCTTCAAATAATACAGGCTCTTTTGACATAGCGCTTTCGGTGTTTGTATCTTTGCGATTATTTCTGTATTTGTAGTGGTCGACTAATTGCATTGCTGAGGCTTTAATATATCTATATGAAGACCTGATAATACTGCTTGTAACTTCAACACAGTAAATTAATGAATATTTTAAAAATCTGAATACCTGATTAAGTTTAACTTCAGTTATTAGTATTAAACTTAAAAGAAGTACAATTGTTACTATAATATAAGACCCTACAGACCCGGCAAAAAAATCCCTTGCAGAAGAAGATAATACTACTCCGACCCAGCCCGCAGAAGGGTCGTAACCCATTAGTCCATTTGTGAAGGAAAGTCCAAATAATGTTGTAATTGAAAAAAGGAATATAAAACTCGATATTGCCTTACGGTATAGCTTTAAGCCGAGTTTATTAGTAAAAACTATATAAGAAGTATAAAACATTACAACAGGAATAAAAAAAGATGTTACTCCAAAAGAATTTCCCAGTAATCCTGATATGAAAACACCAATTTCACCCATTGTGTTTTTTACATCGAAACCTGATTTTGAGCTGTATGATATCAGGCTGAGAAAGGAAAACAGGCCAACTGTAAAGAGAATGGCTGCAAGTATCTCATTGGTAAGGGTGTCATTACTTTCCTTGTAAACAATATTTTTTCTTCTAGCCATTTTTAATGAACTAATTATACAATATAAAATAGTTAAACTAAAGGTTTAATTATTTTTATTAATATACTATAAGAATTACAAAGTTTCATGAATATAACGGGTAAAACTATCAAAAAGTATTGGCAGCTTTTATTGCAAGTTCTATTGAATAAAGAGGAAACAGCCCGAAGAGTAGTGTCCCGATTGATAATATCACTATGGACATTACTGATATAGGCTTATACGGTTCAAAGGTATGCTGTTCTTTATGCATAAAAGCATATACTAGGACTCTCAGATAGTAATAAGCGGAAATAACACTATTTATAATTCCTATTACTGCAAGCAGGTAGAGCTGGGCTTCAACTGCAGAAAGAAAAATTCTATATTTAGCAAAAAACCCTATGGTTGGGGGAATCCCTGCAAGAGAAAACATAAATATAGCAAGGCATATCGCTGTATATGGCTTTCTCTGCCATAGGCCGGATATCTGTTCGTAGTCGTTAAAAGACCTGTTTTCCCTGCTCAGATAGCAAAGTATGGCAAATGCTCCCATATTCATGAGCGTGTATGCATAAAGATAATAAAGTACCCCCGATAGTGCATTGGGTTCGCCGTTAAGTTGTGCAATTATGCCGATTAATGCATATCCTGCATGGGCTATACTGGAGTATGCCAGCATTCTTTTTATACTTCTTTGTGTTATTGCAGAAATATTACCAACTGTCATTGTCAATATTGATACAATAAGAATAGCAGTACTAACACCGTGATGGGTGATATTAACACCCTCAAAGAGTACTCTCAGTAATATTGCAAACCCGGCAGCTTTAACGGCAACGGACATGAATGCTGTAACTGGAGTTGGGGCCCCTTCGTAGATGTCCGGTACCCATTGGTGCAGAGGTACTGCCCCTATTTTAAAGAGAAAGCCGGTCAAAACCATAATTGAACCAGTTACGTAAAGGATACTTTTGTAGTCAAATGAAGAAATAATATCTTTAAAATATATAGAGCCGGTGGCCCCGTATAGAAGTGCTATCCCGAATAACAGGATTGCAGAGGAAAATCCACCAAGTACAAGGTACTTTATGCCAGATTCAGTGGACTGAACGGATTTTTTGTTGAAACCGCTCAGGATATATACGGCTATGGACATTATTTCAAATCCTATAAAAAGCGACATAAATTCTTGTGCCGAAGCTATAAACATCATGCCCGAAGTCGAGAGCAGTATTAGTGCAAAATATTCGCTAATATTCTCGTTTTGCTCCATATAATCCCTGGAAAGGAGTATCGTGAAGAATGCACCTATTAAGAAGATAGCGTTGAAATAGGCAGAAAAAGCATCCAGTGACAATGCGCCCGAAAAAGCTGTAGACGGTTCTGTAAAGCGGCTTAAATTTAATACAAATACAAGGCATATGCAGAGAATGGAGATAAAAAAACTGTAGGAGCTGATACTCTCATTTTTTATTGTTCCAATAAGAATAATTACCAAAGAAGTAACTACTAAAACAAGCTCTGGAATTATAGATAAAGTACTTGATAATAAGCTGCTCAGTTCCATTTGTTCACCATAAAATTTTGATGCTGAAGAATAAAATCCTGTAGTATGTTTAAGTGCTATTTAAAGTCAAGCATGTAAATAATAAAAATTAAGCTGTAACGTTAAACTCCCCTTGTTCAAACTGATAATCATCTTCATTTATAAACCAAAGCCTTGCATCATTAAATTTGGCCTGATTTATGGAAAAAATAATATAACCCCAGAATGGGGAGGCAATCTGCCTGTCAGTCTCTGATGGTTTGGAAGGATGATCAGGATGTGAATGGTAAATTCCTAAAATCTCGAGCCCCTCGGACCTTGCCCATTCATCTGCTTCCATATAAGATTTGGGATCAAGTTCAAACCTGTCACGAAGCCTTTCTTTATCAAGTTTGTTAGAATTTTTAAATTCTGTTTCAACAGTATCCTCTGAAATAAGGTTCTTACATTGCCTGTATGTTGTAATGTTCTCTCTGTTGCCTATCATAACCCCGCATACTTCATAGGGGTATCCGGATTCGCAGTGTTTGATCATACCTTCATAAGCATCTTTTTTTATTGTTACCACCATATTCCCTCGCTCAAGTACCTGAAACCGCTGTCGGGAAGTACCGTGACAATTACTCCGGAATCAAGTTTTTTTGCGACCTCGTAAACAGCCTGAATCGCTGCCCCGCCTGAATGCCCAACAAATAAACCCTTTTTATCCATCACGTATTTCATCATGTCGTAAGATTCTTCAGTCCCAATGCCTATTATTTCATCTGGGAAAGACTCATTAAAAATCCCGGGCTGTATCGATGATGGCATATGCTTGAGGCCTTCAAGTCCGTGTAGAGATTCGGCTGGCTGCATTGCTAAAACCTTTATATCTTTGTTGTATTCTTTTAGCCTTGCCCCTGTCCCCATAACCGTCCCGCTTGTGCCCATGCCGGCTATAAAATGAGTAATCCTTTTATTGGTTTGTTCCCAGATCTCGGGAGCGGTTGTAAGATAATGTGCAAGGGGATTTGATGGGTTATTGTACTGGTCAGGCATAAAGTATTTTTCAGGATTCTCTTTTTTGATTTTATGTGCAAGTAATATTGCGCCATCTGATCCTTCAAGAGGGTCGGAATTAATTACTTTTGCACCGTAAGCCTCAAGGACTTTTTTTCTTTCAAAATTTATGTTCTGTGGTGTAACAAGTTCGACTTTATAACCAAGGATCATTCCGATCATTGCGTATGAAATTGCGGTATTCCCGGATGAAGAATCCATAATAACCTTATCTTTTGTGAGTTCGCCGGAGGCAATGCCGTCCATAATCATCCTGTATGCCGGCCTGTCCTTTACAGAACCGCCGGGATTAAACCATTCTGCTTTTGCATACAGTTCCACACCCGGGCTGATATCATCATAAATATCGCTAAATGATATAAGAGGTGTGTTGCCTATTAAATCAAGCAAGCTTTTAAAGTTCTTAGTTTTTGCCACTTTTTTAGCCGAAATAGAAAAACTGAGTTATGAACGCTTAATCAGAACCTTGTAAAAAGGGTCTTCTCTATGGATATCAAGTACCTTATGGCCCTCCTGCTCAACGCTCTTTGGGAGGTTGGCTAGAGGCTCACCCTCTCTTAATGTTACTTCAAGGACCTGTCCCGTTTCCATTGTCTCAAGCTTTAGCTTTGTTTTAACAAATGTCATAGGACAAATTTCTTTAGTAATATCTATAGATTTATCGGGTTTTAACTCTGTCATTGTTATTTATTCCTAATCCAATACTTAAGGATAAAGTTACCATAGTAAATAGTTGATAACAAACGGCACTACTTGGATTCAATCCAGGAAAAAACTGATTCAAAAATAAGCCTACCGTCAGTACCGCCGATTATATCTTCACATGACCTTTCAGGATGTGGCATCATTCCAATTACGTTGCCCGAAGGATTGCAAATGCCGGCAATATTGTGGACCGAGCCGTTTGGATTGGATGAAGGGGCAGATTCTCCATTTTCATCGCAGTACCTGAACACTATCTGTGAGCCGGAGATTAATGATTCAAGAGAATGGTCTTCAATAAAAAAATTACCCTCTCCGTGTGCTATCGGTATTTTTAATACTTCACCCGGTTTGATAGAACAGGTGAAAGGTGTGCTTGTATTTTCAATAGTTAGGTGTGTCCATTTACAAACAAATTTAAGGGAATTATTCTTAAGGAAAGCACCGGGCAGAATACCGGATTCTACAAGAATCTGAAAACCGTTGCATATACCAATTACCGGTTTTCCCTTTTCGGCGAATGATCTTACCGATTCCATCACGGGTGAGAACCTGGCGATAGACCCTGTTCTAAGGTAGTCACCGTAGGAAAACCCTCCGGGTATTACCACGCAGTCAAAATCAGCAAGGTCCTGCTCCTCGTGCCAAACATATTCACAGTCATAAGAAAGTATGTTTTTCAGTGCATTGTAGCAGTCATAGTCACAGTTGGAACCGGGAAAAACAATAACCCCAAATTTAGGCATTAATTTCCTCTGTTATATGAATAGAGAAATCCTCAATTACGGTATTTGCCAATAGTTTGTTGCACATTTCAGTCACAGCTTCCTTTACTTTTTCTTCGGAATCACCTTCAATGTTAAGTTCTATCAGTTTGCCAATACGTGTGTTTGTTACCTCATCGTACCCGAGGTTGTTCAGCGCAGAAGATACGGCTTTACCCTGCGGGTCAAGCACAAGAGGTTTTAGTTTTACTTCAACTTTTACAAAATATTTATTCATGAATTGTGATAAAATTCTGGATGTGAAGTGATATTACCTGTTTGATTTCAGGATTCCAATTAACCTCTCCAGTTCGTCACCGGAGTAATATTCAATCTCTATTTTTCCTTTTCCCGATTGTCCTTTTATTTTGACCTTTGTGCCCAGGCTTTTCTTCAGATCTTCGGCGATTGCTTCAAGATACTTTTTGCCGGTGTTATCCTTCAGGTTTTCGTTGGCCTTGGCTGTTAACACCGGCCTGGGCTTAACGAGTTTTTCTGCCTGTCTTACCGAAAGACTTTTAGCAATTATTATATCAAGGTATTCATCAATCAGTCTATCATCTTCGATGGTAATAAGTGCCCTTGCATGCCCTGCTGAAATTAATCCGTTTATCAATGCTTCCTTTGACCTTTTTGTTAATTTTAATAACCTTAACTGGTTGGAAATTGTAGACCTGTCTTTTCCTATCTTCCGGGATATTTCTTCATGAGTAAGTTTAAATTCATCTGCCAATCTCTGATAGGCTTCTGCTTCTTCAATAGGGTTTAGGTCTTCTCTTTGCAGATTTTCGATTAATGCCAGTTCCAGAATTTCATTGTCATCTGCTTCTATAATTACAACCGGCAGGTTCTTCATGCCTGCGAGTTTTGAAGCACGCCATCTCCGCTCCCCTGCAATAATTTCATAGTCGCTGCCGGATTTCCTTACAGTAAGGGGTTGAATAACTCCTTTTTCCCTGATTGATGACGCAAGATCCCGGATTGCAGAATCTTCAAAGTTCTTTCTTGGCTGGTATTTGTTGGGTTTTAACCTGTCAATTGGAAGCAGGTTTGGTGAGTGCCCCTCTTTCTTCTCTGATGGTATTAATGCATCAAGGCCTTTACCCAGTCCGGACTTTTTCAATTTGAAGGACCTCCATTACGGGACAATAATTCTTTTGCCAATGTGAGATAGTTGTCAGCACCACTGGATTTTACATCGTATATTATTAATGGTTTTCCGAAACTTGGGGCTTCTGCCAACTTTACATTCCTGTTGATAACTGTTTCAAATACCTTTTCCTGAAAATATCTTTTTATTTCATTAGCCACCGAATGGCAGATGTTGTTTCTTGTGTCAAACATTGTCAGCAGATATCCCTCAACCTCAAGTCCGGGATTTAACCTTTGCCTTATTAGCGAAAGGGTTCTTTGCAATTGCCCGAGTCCTTCAAGTGCATAATATTCACACTGGACAGGTACCAGTACCGAATCTGCAGCGGTCAATGCATTTACTGTAAGTATGCTAAGTGAGGGCGGACAGTCAATTAATATATAGTCATATTTATTCTCAATTTGTGACAAAGTTTCTTTCAATCGGGTTTCCCTGTTTTCAAGCTGAAGAAGTTCTATCTCCGCACCTATAAGGTCACTGTCAGAAGGGGAAATATCTAAAAATCCTTTTAAATTCTCTTCATGAACAGCCTTTATTGTTTTATCAATTTCAGCTTCGCCAATGAGGGCATGGTAAATATTAAGTTCATCACTATCCTTTTCTATTCCCAGGCCGCTTGAGGCATTCCCCTGAGGATCGAAATCAACTACCAGGGTTTTCCTGTTTGCAACAGCCAGTGAAGCTGCAAGATTCACAGTAGTTGTGGTTTTGCCTACACCGCCTTTTTGATTTACTACACAAATTATTTTTGCCATTTAGGTTCTTAGAGAATAAACTTGCATTTAAAATGAGTCAATATAATGTTTATGAAAGTTCTATCTTTGTTAATTTATCCATAAATGACCCTGATAGAAAGTATCCTTTATAAACTCTATATTTTAATTTAATCAAATTGAACAACAGATTAAACACTATAATATCCAGTTTCTTTTTTCTAGGTAATTCACCAATAGCTCCCGGCACAGCAGGTACGCTCGGTTCTATACCCCTTTATTACCTTATGGTTACATATCTGGGCGGAATTCAGTACATGGTTTTTTTACTTTTATTAACGGCATTGGCAATTAAAGTTAGCTCAAATGCGGAAAGAATATATAAACGGGAAGATCCGCGTGAAGTAGTAATAGATGAAGTTGTTGGTTTCCTTGTTACAATGGCATTTATAGCACCGACAATAATTAACATTGTTCTTGGATTTTTACTTTTCAGGGCGCTCGATATTTTAAAACCTTTTCCCTGCAGGAGGCTGGAGAAACTGCGTGGAGGCTATGGTATTGTAATGGACGATGTTGCTGCCGGGGTGTGGGCAAACGTTCTCCTTGTTGCAATTAATAATATATTAATTAAATAATGATGGTATAATGAGAAAGCTTGAATTCATCAGTACAGGTAATGAGATATTGTCCGGACTAACCTTAGATACAAACTTTAGCTGGGCCGCGGATAAATTTTCTTCTAACGGCATAATTCCATCCTACCATGTCTCAGTTGGTGACGACGAGAAAGATATATCAACAGCATTTTCCATTGCATTAGGAAGATCCGCTTTTATTGTAGTTACAGGAGGACTTGGCCCGACAGATGATGACCTTACAGCAAAGACAGCCGCTGACTTTTTCGATGTTGAATTAACCTTTGATGAAACAAGTTATTCCGAGTTGGAAGAAAAACTGCACAGCAGGGGAAGGAAAGTCCTAGGGGTTCATAAAAAGCAGGCAATGTTTCCCGTTGGCTCTGAGATCATAAAAAACATAACGGGCGCTTCAAACGGATTTAAATTTATCAAAAATGACAGTTCATTTTATTTTCTGCCCGGAGTCCCAAGAGAGTTTAAATCTATGATAGAGGGTTTTGTGTTGCCCGATATCTTAAGGAACTCCGGCTCTGATAACTATATATTACAAAAAGTTATCAAAACAATAGGGCTCGGCGAATCAGAAGTGGCCGTGATGCTTAAGAGCCTTAAAATAGATAATGCGGATCTTAGTTTTAGGATAAAATACCCCGAAATTCATCTGAAACTTGTAGCTAAAAGCAGTTCTATGGATGAAGCAAAAAAAATAATAGACCTTCATACTGATGCAATTTATAAGTCTCTGGAAAACTATATTTACACTGACAAGGACGAGTCCATTGAAAAGGTTGTAGCGGATTTACTATTGGAGAAGAACCTGACTATTTCAACAGCTGAGTCCTGTACTGGCGGACTTCTTGGGAATTTACTTACCGATATTCCCGGCAGTTCTGACTATTTTTTACACGGTGTTATTTCATACAGCAATGAATCCAAATCAGAGCTTCTAGGAGTTGATGAGGATTTATTTGAGACAGTAGGAGCGGTGAGCAAAGAAGTAGTCCATCAGATGGCAAGCGGAATAAGGCGAATAAGCTCTTCTGATATAGGCGTAGGTATATCCGGGATTGCCGGACCCGGAGGCGGGAGTGAAGAAAAACCGGTCGGCACTGTATATATTGGTGTCGACTACATGAATCATGTATATTCTTACAGATACAATTTTCATGGAACAAGAAAGGATGTAAAACTGGCATCTGCCAAGTATGCTCTGGACATAATTAGAAATCTGATAATAAATAATCACAAAAATTGAGAGGTAGACATGGTTAAAGAAAGCACTGCAAAGAATACCGACACAAAGAAAAAGGACGAAAAAGCCAAGTCGATAGAACTTGCCATAGCTTCCATTGAAAAGCAGTTTGGTAAAGGGTCCATAATGAGGCTTGGGGATGACAGAGCCATACCAAAACTGTCGGTAGTCTCTACAGGGTCGCTTGCTATGGATATTTCGCTCGGAGTTGGCGGATTGCCAAGGGGAAGGGTTGTTGAAGCATACGGACCTGAGTCCTCTGGTAAAACAACCATTGCTCTGCATGCGATTGCGGAATGCCAGAAGGCCGGTGGAATTGCGGCTTTTGTGGATGCCGAGCATGCACTCGATCCCGTTTATGCAAAAGCTCTCGGTGTAAATACCGATGACCTTCTTATATCACAGCCTGATTTTGGCGAACAGGCACTTGAAATTATAGATACACTTGTGAGAAGTGGTGCAGTAGACATTGTAGTGCTCGATTCGGTTGCCGCTTTAACACCCCGTGCGGAAATTGAAGGGGAGATGGGTGATTCACATGTAGGTCTTCAGGCAAGACTTATGTCGCAGGCACTTAGAAAATTAACGGCTTCTGTGAGCAAGTCTAATACAATCGTTTTCTTTATAAACCAGACACGCATGAGAATAGGTGTTCCTTCTTATATGAATCCCGAAACTACGACAGGTGGGACCGCGCTTAAGTTCTATTGCACGGTGAGAATGGATATCAGAAGAATAGGTTCAGTGAAGAACGGGGAAGAAATTATTGGCAATAGGGTAAGGGTAAGGATGGTAAAAAACAAAGTTGCACCCCCATTCCGGGAAGCTGAGGTTGACATTATTTTTGGGAAAGGAATATCAAGACTAGGTGAAATAGTAGATTTGGGGTTAAAATATAATATATTGTCAAGAAGCGGGACTTGGTTTTCTTATGGAGAAGAGAGACTTGGACAGGGCAGAGACAACTCAAAAAACTTCTTGATAGAGAACCCTGATATAAGGGAAGAGATTGTTTCCAAGATTTTGGAAGAAAGCGGTATTTTAAACTATGGGAAACAGGAAGAGGAAAATGAGCATGAACAAGGACAAGATAAATCTTGATGAGTTGTTAAAAGCTGCAATAAGGCTGGGTGCTTCGGATATACATCTGAAAGTAAACAGGACTCCGGTATTCAGGATTAATGGTAAACTGGTACAGCTTAAAGAAGCTCCCGCAATCACTGAAGAAAACAACAGGGAAATTGCCTATTCAATTATGAATGAATGGCAGACTAAAAAGTTTGAAGAAAACCTTGAGATGGATTTGGCATACAGCATATCCGGTCTTTCACGTTTCAGGGTAAATGTTTTCCAACAGCGTGGAACACTGTCTATTGCAATCAGGGCTATACCATATGAAATTTTAGGATTTGATGAACTAAACCTTCCACCAGTTGTAAAATCAATAGCGGAAGAGGAAAGAGGCTTGGTAATTGTTACAGGTACAACGGGTAGTGGTAAATCAACGACCCTTGCATCTATTGTGAATTATATTAACAGCACAAAGGCACGGCATATCATTACAATTGAGGACCCAATCGAATACATGCAGAATGATAAATTAAGCTATATCAACCAAAGAGAAATAGGTATTGATACAAGGAACTTTAAAAATGCCCTAAGAGCTTCTCTCAGGGAAGACCCGGATGTAATACTTGTGGGTGAGATGAGAGACCTTGAAACAATGGAAATTTGCATGTCTGCAGCTGAAACCGGGCATCTAGTATTTACAACACTCCATACTCTTGATGCACAGGAAACTATTAACCGTATTCTAACTGTATTCCCAGTGCACCAGCATAACCAGGTGCGCTACCAGCTTGCGCAGGTTTTAAAAGCAATAATTTCACAGAGACTGATGCCAAGGGCCGATAAAGAGGGTAGGGTCCCTGCAATCGAAGTCCTGCTTGGAACTGCAAGGGTAAGGGACCTGATTGCAACACCTGAAAGAACAAAGGAAATTACACAAGCCATAGCTGAAGGTAACCTCCATTATGGTATGCAGACATTTGACCAGTGCCTGTTTGACCTTTACGGTAAAGGGATGATTGCCTATGATGAAGCTATGAGGCAGGCTACGAATAAAGACGACCTTGCTCTCAGGATACAGGGTGTTACTACCGGATCTGTTCCTCTAGACATGAATGAATACGAGCAAAGAACCAATTAGATTATCTGTCTGAATCCCAATAAATATGCTGATTATAGGACTGGACACTACTTCCCAATCGGGGAGCGTGTCTTTAATTAATGAAAATAAGATACTAGGCGAGTGCCTTTTTAATGTCGGGCCAAGGCATTCTGAAAATGTTGTATCATCACTTGAATGGTTGCTGGATACCTTGAATATAGAAAAGCGGGAAATTGAAGCTTTGGCAGTTTCAATAGGACCAGGCTCATTTACTTCTATAAGGGTTGGTGTAACAATAGCAAAAAGCCTTGCCTATTCTATGAAAATAAAGATTGTAGGAGTGTCCTCTCTTGAGGTACTTGCAATGAACATTCCGCAGACCGGGATGAATATTTGCTCAATGCTTGATGCAAAGAGAAATGAAGTGTATTCCGCAATATATAAATACAACAATAATTTATTAACCAGGACAAGGGATGAGAAGGTAGAGTCAGTCGAAGCTCTTTTAAATGATATAAAAGTGCCGACTGTTTTTGTTGGTGATGGTTCAGTTATATATAAAAAAGAGTTAGCAAACAACAGATATTCTATCCTGGTTTCCGATAACTTTAATATAGTCCGTTCTTCTAACTGTGCCCTTCTGGGCATAGTTAAATTAAACGATGGGAATTCAGATGATGTTATGGGGCTGGTGCCTAATTATCTCAGAAAAACTGATGTTGAATAATAGCTTCAGAAAATATTTACAGAAATATTAAATGTTGATTGAAAAAATTAATAATATATATATGATATATCGTTTTGAATTAAAATAATTTGTGCGGCAAAAGCAACAAAATCATAGATTTTAGGGAGACTCATATTGGCTAAGATGTTAGGCGCTGAAATGTTTTTTGAAACACTCATTCACGAGGGTGTTGATGTGGTCTTTGGACTACCAGGCGGCTACGTCCTAAAAGTCTATGATGTCATGAGGCAGTACGAAGACAGGATTACTCATGTACTTGCAAGGCATGAGCAGGCTGCTACACACATGGCTGACGGGTATGCAAGAGTATCCGGGAAACCCGGTGTTGTACTTTGTACCTCCGGCCCGGCTGCGACAAACACCGTTACGGGTATTGCAACCGCCCAGATGGATTCCTCTCCTATAGTAATATTTACAGGGCAGGTGCCGACACAGTACCTAGGAAGTGATGCTTTCCAGGAAGCTGACCATATTGGTATTACAATGCCGTGTACAAAACATAACTACCTGGTAAGAAAGACAGCAGATCTTCCACGTATCATGCTCGAAGCATTTCATATTGCTACAACGGGAAGGCCAAGTCCTGTACTGGTAGATATGCCGAAGGACGTATTAATAGGAGAAGACCAGCTAAATATTCCTAAAGATATAAATATAAGGGGCTATAAACCGAAAATTAAAGGCGATGCTGCCAAAATAAAAAAAGCTGTAGGCATGATACAAAAAGCCAAAAGGCCAATGGTATTTTGCGGCGGAGGTGTTGTTTGTTCCAATGCACATAAAGAACTAAGGAAATTTATAAAAAGATACCAGATACCGGTATGTTCCACATTAATGGGACTTGGTGTTGTAGATCCTGCCGATCCTCTCTATGTAAATTTTCTGGGTATGCATGGTTCATATGCTGCAAATATGACCGTCCATGAGTCGGACCTTGTTATTTCAATCGGCGCAAGGTTTGATGACCGTGCCACGGGTGGTAAATTCGATGAGTTTGCACCAAATGCAAAGATCATACACATTGATATAGACCCTGCTACAATAGATAAAAATATTACTGTACATTGCGATATAATTGGCGATGCAAAAGAGGTGTTAAACCAGTTAATGAAAACTATGCCTTCTAAGCTCAAACTTGATAGAAAACCATGGTTCTCACAGATCAAAGAGTGGCAGGCTAAACACCCGCTTCTTCCTAATAAACATAAGAAAAACAAGATTTCAACGACATGTACAATTGATACACTTTCTAAGATGACAAATGGTGATGCCATAATTTGTTCGGATGTAGGACAGCACCAGATGTGGCTTGCACAGTTTTATAAATTTAAACAGCCAAGAAAATGGATTAATTCAGGAGGTCTCGGAACAATGGGATTTGGATTCCCGGCGGCCATGGGAGCAAAGTTTGCAGCCCCTAACGAACAGGTAATTGCTGTTTGCGGCGACGGGAGTTTTCAGATGAATTTCCAGGAACTGGCAACTGCAGTTGAGAACAAAATGGATCTGAAGATTGTACTTTTTAATAACAATCACCACGGGATGGTAAGACAGTGGCAGACTATGTTTTTTGACAGCAACTATGCTTCATCCAAATTCGGAGTATTGCCTGATTTTAAAATGCTTGCAGAGTCTTTCGGTGCGACAGGACTGAGAGCAACTAAACCAGAGCATGTTGAAGCAACACTTAAAGAGGGGCTTAACACCGAGGGCGTTGTGCTTATGGAGATTGTTACAGACCCCGAGGAGATGGTTTATCCGATGATTACACCGGGTGGAGCCATGAATGATATGATACTTCAGCCTGTTGATGTGGCCTGATAAATCTTAATAAATCTGTTCTAAATAGTTACGGAGGAAATAGTTAATTGAGACATACTATATCTATTTTTGTTGATAACGAATCGGGAGTACTTTCAAGAATAGCCGGGCTTTTCAGTGCCCGTGGATTTAATATTGAGAGTTTGAATGTTGCTCCTACCGAGGACCCTGAAACCTCAAGAATTACACTAGTTACAAGCGGTGATGACTTTATAATACAGCAGATAATCAAGCGTTTTAACAATATGGTCAATGTAATAAGAGTCCTGGACATTTCTGATACTAACCACGTAGAAAGAGAAATGGCGCTTATAAAGATTAAAACAACTGAAAAAAACCGTGCTGAGATACTTCGAGTCGTTGATATATTTCGTGCAAAGGTAGTGGATACAACCCTTAAAAGCTATATGATAGAAATAACCGGAGATATTAAAAAAGTAGGTGGTTTTATAGAACTGTTGAAACCATTTGGAATAAAAGAGATAGCCAGGACCGGTACTGTAGCTATGACCAGAGAAGATAAGAAATCCAAGTAAGGAGAAATAAATGAAAGTTTATTATGACAAAGATGTAAAGATTTCCAAGATCAAGAAGAAGAAAATTGCTATAATCGGCTACGGAAGCCAGGGCCACGCTCATGCCCAGAACTTAAGAGACAGTGGAATCTCAGTCACGGTGGCAGATATTAAGGACGGGGCCAACTGGAAAAAAGCCAAGGAGGCGGGATTTAAGGTAAATTCTGTTTCTGCCGCTTCTAAATCTGCGGACATAGTGGTTATGCTGGCTCCAGACACTTACCAGCCGGCTATATATCATGAGCATATTGAGAACAATCTAGTTGCCGGAAACGCTCTTATGTTCAGTCATGGTTTTAATATTCACTACGGAACAATTGTACCTCCTCCAAATATTGATGTATTTATGGTAGCTCCAAAAGCACCGGGCCATACGGTAAGGGGGCAATATGTAGAAGGTTCAGGAGTACCCGGATTAATCGCGGTTCACCAGGATGCAACGGGAAATACGAAAGATATAGCGCTTGCTTATGCAGGTGCAATAGGCTGTGCGAGGGCCGGAGTTATTGAAGCTACTTTTAAAGACGAAACCGAGACTGACCTTTTTGGTGAGCAGACGGTTCTTTGCGGAGGACTTACAGCTCTGATACAGGCCGGATTTGAAACATTAATCGAAGCCGGATATCCACCCGAAATGGCATATTTCGAATGCTGCCATGAAGTGAAACTTATTGTTGACCTTATATATGAAGGTGGTATTTCGAACATGAGATATTCAATTAGTGATACTGCAAAATATGGTGATATCACAAGAGGGCCAAGAATTGTAAATGAGTCTGTTAAGCAGGAAATGAAGAAAATTATTGGAGAGATTCAATCAGGTGAGTTTGCAAGAGAATGGATTCTTGAAAACAGTGCAGGAAGGCCGGTTTACAATGCATTACTCAAAAAAGGTGAAGAACATCCGATTGAAAAAGTCGGTGGAGAGCTTCGCTCCATGATGAGTTCACTATTTAAGAATAAACTGGTAGATAAAACGAAAAACTAATGTTTAGAAACTTAGCTAAGATATCAACCGAGGGTTTGCCCTTAATTTTTTTATCGGCTTCTCTCGGATGGTTGTTAGCGCTTTTTGGATTTTCCACACTATCAATTATTACCCTGGTACTTACCGCTTGCCTGTTGTTCTTCTTCCGAGATCCGGAAAGAAATATTACAATTGATCCCGATGCTGTTCTTTCTCCTGCCGATGGAAAAGTTATAAGTATTAAGAATATAAAAGAAAATAAATTTTTAAATAAAAACTGCATTAAGATCAGTATATTTTTATCTGTGCTCAATTGCCATGTTAACAGGTTTCCCGTTTCGGCTAAAGTATTAGCAACGAAATATCAACCCGGGAAGTTTAATTTAGCATATGATGCTGACGGCAGTGAAGAGAATGAGAAATTAACAACTTTTGTGCAATTGGATTCCGGTGTTAAACTTCTATTCTCGCAGGTTGCCGGTTTTCTGGCTAGAAGAATAGTATCAAAAGCGGGTGTAGGGGATTATTATACTCAGGGAGAAAGATTCGGCATAATTAAATTCGGATCCAGGATGGATCTGTATTTACCAGAAAAATCAGTACTTGAAATAGATATTGGGGATAAAGTTATAGCAGGGGAGACAATTCTTGCATGGTTAATAGAAAAAAATTAAGAAGAGAATCTATTAGAAAAGAGGTTTTGATACCACTTTTACCAAATATTATTACAACAGGGGCACTTACACTTGGTCTTGCATCAATAATGAAATCCTTAAATATATTGTCATTAAAGATGATACCCAATACACCGGTAGAAGATCTCAATATAAAGTTTTGGTGGGCAGCAGCATTAATAGGATTTGCAATAATACTGGATATGCTTGACGGCAGGGTTGCAAGGGCACTAGGCTCAGAAAGCAGGTTTGGTATCTCTTATGATTCACTTTCTGACCTTGTTTCTTTTGGTGTAGCTCCCGGTGTCTTAATTTATGTATGGGTATTAATGGGAGCAGGAAAACTCGGACTTATGGCACTTCTTTTTTATATTGTTTGTGTTGCCCTTAGGCTTGCCAGATTTAATATTCAGGCAGAGGATCTCGAAAAGTATCACTTTACAGGACTTCCAAGTCCGATGGCTGCGGGGATGCTTTTTGCACCGGTCATGCTTCTTTCTGAATTTAATATTGTTCCAACCAGAGAAATAGTATGGTTTTATCTCTTTATTTCACCAGTTATCGGAATTATTATGGTAAGTGATATTCCCTATAATAAATTCTCAAAACTTACCAGGAGGGGCCAGTTTAATATACTGGTTATTGCAGCAATACTTATTTCAGCAATTATTACCAATCCATCGATAATGGTAACCCTTATTGTATATATATATTTTATTGCCGGATTAGTTACATATATCATTAGGCAAATTAAAAACAAGAAATCCGTTAGTAAAAGCACTTCGGATTTTGTTACTCCTCAAAAATAAAAAAATCTTAGGAAGTCTGTTTTTTTATGAATAAAAAATGGTTTTTTATACTCGCTTTATCTTTTTCTTTCTTATTAACTAACTTGGAGATTTCTATGGCAATTCAAACAGTAACTAACGAACAGGGAATAAATAAATTTGTACTGGATAACGGACTTACCGTAATACTTGATCAGAACAACTCGTCGCCTGTTACAGCTATAAACGTATGGGTAAAGACCGGGAGTGCGTGTGAACAGGAAGGAGAATACGGCCTTGCCCATGTTCATGAACATATGCTGTTTAAAGGTACAAAGAAAAGGGCTGTTGGTGAAATAGCAAAGACTATTGAAGCCGGAGGCGGTGACATTAATGCATTTACCTCTTTTGATGAGACAGTTTATTATGTTGTAAGTGCAAGCAGATTTTTAAATACTGCACTCGATATACTTGCAGATGCAATGCAGAACTCCACTTTTGACCCTGCTGAGCTTGAGAAAGAACTAGAGGTAGTTCTTGAAGAGATAAGAAGAGGCGAGGACAGCCCATCAAGAGTGCTCAGCCAGAAAATGTTTGCCACTGCTTATGATGTCCATTCATATCAGAGGCCTGTAATTGGCACGGATGAGAGTGTTAAGTCATTTACAAGAGAAAAGATCCTGAAATTTTATAATAAATGGTATACCCCGCAAAATATGGTGCTTGTTATTGTAGGCGATTTTGAAACAAAGAAACTTATTCCCCAGATTAATAAAACATTTGGAAAACTTGAAAGAAGAGAAATTAAAAAATGTGAAATTCCCAGAGAACCTGAACAAAAAAAGATAAAGACATTCGTAATCGACAAAGAAGTTAATGAGGCATATTTCACAATAGCATTCCACGCTAGCGATGCACAAAGTGAAGATACGCCGGCTTTGGATGTTCTATCCAATATTCTTGGTAGCGGTGAAAGTTCAAGATTTTACAGGAAAATAAAAGAAGAGAGGGGACTCGTAAATTCCATTTACTCTTATGCTTTTACCCCTAAATATGACGGGCTTTTTGCTGTAGGTGGTACTATGCCGCCTGTTAATATAGATGAGGCTTATCAGGAAATAATCAAACAGATTTATGAACTTAAATATAAACCTGTAAGTAAGGACGAAATTAACAAGGCAATTGTAAATATTGAAAGTGATGCAATTTATTCAAAAGAGACGATGCAGGGTCAGGCACAGAAACTCGGATTTTTTGAAGTTGAAGCCGATGACTACAAATATGAAGAGGAATATCTTCAGAGAGTTAAAAGCGTAACTGCAGATGATGTAATGAATATTGCCAAGAAGTATTTTGTTGATAGTAATATTACTGCCGGAGTTCTTGTCCCAAGCAGTCAAAAGAAGATTACAGCGGCTGGACTAAAAAAGACAATAGTAAGTGAATCCAAAGCAGTTGATAAAGAGTTCACTAAAAAAACAAAAAATATAAAAAATAATGTTACAAAAACCGAATTAAATAATGGTATCAGAATAATAGTAAAGGAAAACCACTCTGTTCCCTTATTTGCTGCACGTGCTGTATTTCTAGGAGGAGTAAGATATGAGGATGAGACAACCAACGGACTTTCAAACTTTCTATCACAGATGTTTACCCGCGGCACAAGTAACCGTAGTTCGGAAGAGATTGCAGTAGAAATAGAATCAATTGCCGGTGAGATAGATGGTTTCTCGGGAAGGAACAGTCTCGGAGTCACCGTGGAAGCACTTAGTGAGAACATGGAGTCCGCAATGGATATCTTTGCCGACGTGATTTTAAACCCTGTTTTTCCCGATGAAGAGATTGAAAGAGCCCGTAGAGAGGTTCTTTCAGACATAAACAAGGAAAACGATAATCTTCTAAGGAAGAATATTAACCTTTTTCTAAAAACACTTTATAAAGAACACCCTTACAGATTTAATGTGCTTGGGGCAGAGCAGAACGTTCAAAATTTCAACAAAAATGATCTTGCAGGTTATTACAAAAAAGTTGTCGATCCCAGGAATATGGTTTTAACAGTTGTAGGTGATATAAATACCGCACAGGTGCTGGAAATAATTGAAGAACAGTTTGGAGACCTGAAAAAATCAGAATTTGTAGAGCTAAAAATAAAAAGTGAGGCCAAACCGGATAAAATCAGAGAGGAAGTACTGTACGAAAAAGATAAAAATCAGACCCATATTATACTTGGTTTCCAGGGGCCCACGTTATACGATAAAAATTACTACGCGTTTGAAGTATTAAACACTATTCTTGCGGGACAGGGAGGCAGGCTCTTCCTTGAGCTTCGTGACAAGAAAAGTCTTGCTTATACTGTTACTTCATTTTTATCTCCCGGAATTGAACATGGCTTTTTTGGTATTTATATCGGGACAGCACCCGAAAAAGAAGCTGAAGCTATCGAAGGAATTAAAAATGAAATTACAAAGCTCCTCGAAAATGGAATTACTGAAGATGAACTTAACAGGGCAAAAAACTATCTTGTGGGCAATTTTGAAATAGGGCTTCAGCAGAATACTGCGCAGGCGGCAAAGATAGCCTTCGACGAGGCATATGGACTTGGATGGGATAGTTACAAAACCTACTCAAAAAAAATCTTTGCGGTAACTAAAGAAGATGTTGTCAAAGTATCTAAAAAGTTTATAGATCTTGATACATATACACTTGCTATTGTGAAGAACGAGAAATAATTAATATTACAATTAAGAGATATTTTCTAACTTTCTTAAATTATTGATTTCTCCTTAATATATATACAATTTTATAATAACTCTGACGATTTTCAGCAAAAATATATATCTATGACAAATATTGTTATATCTTATGCAGTAAAAATAATATATATTATATGTGAATATTTAAAATATTTAATAACTTTAGATACTTAGGGTTTATTATCTTGTGTTAAGAGGTTTTTGGCACTATTATTGCGAATATATTATGAAAAGTTTAAAAGCAGAAGATATATCAAAGATACTACTAATTGAAAACGAAGAATTTATACGGAAACTGTATTCAGAATTTCTTTCTATGAGTAAATACCAAGTTGATACTGCAGAGAATGGAAGAGAAGGAATTGCAAAACTTGATTCATTTATACCGGATTTAATTATTCTCGATATAAAAATGCCTGTAATGGACGGCCCAGAATTCCTTAGAGAAATAAAAAAGAATATAAAATTAAGGGATATTCCAATAATTATTCTTACAGGTGTATACGAATATGTATATATAAAAGAGTGTCTTGAGTTGGGTGCAAATGATTACGTGGAAAAAACAACGCACCCGGTAGATCTTTTAAACATGGTTGAACATATGTTGAGTGACAAAATTGAGCCGGAAATAAAGACAGCTACTACAAATAATGAACTCAAATATGATGTAGAAAAGATCTGATATCTGTTTGTTTTTTACCATAAAAGTTCGAAAATTCATAAATTATTTTCTTAAATCTCCGAATTTGGCATAAAAATTGTAAGTTTATATTCATATGTCTCAAGGTGAAACAAAGTGAAAAAGATATTTTTAACAGACAATGCAGATTCAATAGCAGATTCCAACTCGGAATATCCCGGATTAGAAGGCTGCATGAATGCTGTTTCTGTGAATCTGAATAATTTTTCAAAAAAATTAGAAGAATTTAATCCTGATATAATGCAGTACAAAAAGCCGGATTCTAAGAAGGATAGAAGAATTATTGCAGTACGCCCATCCTGAGTCAAATGGATTCTATCATTCAAAGAGTCTGGCAGAAGTAACCAGGCTTAATAATTAGAGATTACTAATATATTTATATCCCGCGGGCCCACAACCCTGTATGCTTTTGTTGCCGTGCCGCAGCAGCAAAAATTGATGTTATTAAAAGTGATATATAAAAATTATTTTTCATGTAATTCTTTCTACTAAGATGCTTTTGCCACCGGAAGTTCATCCCAGTTTGTGGTATACCTGGGGCTGACCATCGTTCTTTTCATTGCCCATGGCTTCTTTATGCCGGAACTTGCGTATTTTATTGTATCTCTTCCCCATACCGTGTTGATTTCATCCAGTGCCTTCATAATCTGCATATGTCCTGCAAGGTTTCTGCTTGTATAAAAGAGGTTTAGCTGGATTTTATTATCGGGGCATATATCTGCAAGCATAACCCCTGCTTTTTTATACCTGTAACCGGGTTTATACAAATTCTCTAAAAGAGTATGGGCAGTCCTTATAAAATCAGGGGTATAACTTGTGGGCTCCGGAAGGCAGGTGCCCATGGAATTGTTGTACTGGGGCCCGTCCTTGTATTTATTGGTCTTTAAAAATACTGATATATACCTCGCGACGCTGCCCTGCTGTCTCAGTTTCTCGGCGGCCCTGCTTGCGTGCATTGAGATGGCTTCCCTGAGTTCGTCCAGCTCAAATACGTCGTGGCCGAAGCTCCTTGACCTGAGTATTTCTTTTTTCTCAGGTTCAATGTCTTCTATCTCTATGCAGGAAGTACCCCTGAGTTCAAGTGCGGTCCTGTAGCCCACGACAGTCATACGTTTCCTGATGAAAGTATCAGCAGTATTCTTAAGTTCAAGCGCCGAGTATATACCGTTGCTCTTAAGGAGCCTTGTGTATGCCCTTCCTATTCCCCATATGTCGCTCACATCTATTCTCGAAAGTATTTCATCCTTTTTGGGATTGTTGTAAATACTGAACACACCATTAAGTTCGGGCATTTTTTTTGCAACTTTGTTTGCTACCTTGGCAAGCGTCTTGGTCTCTCCTATACCTATGCTTACGGGAATTCCTGTCCACTTCAGTATGGTCTTTCTTATTATTTCACCGTATTCCTTGAGGTCCCTTCTTTCAAAACCTTCAAAGGAAAGAAATGCTTCATCAATGGAATAGATTTTTATATAGGGTGTGAACTTATTAAGGACTGACATTACCCTTGCCGACATATCCGAATAAAGAGTATAGTTGGAGGAAAAACATTTAATATCGTGCAGGATAACGTCTTTAGTGTGTTTATGGATTGGTGCGCCCATTGGAATCCATTCCTTAGCTTCCGTGGAACGTGACACCGCGCATCCGTCGTTGTTGGAAAGTACAACTACAGGCTTTCCTTCGAGCGAAGGGTCAAACACTCTTTCACATGAAACATAGAAAGAGTTGCAGTCTACAAGGGCATAAATTCGGGACATCTTCCAACCTCATAAAAACTATTGATACCAGGGTCTATGATACCGAGATAAAACACTCAGGCAAATCATTTTTCCATGAATTTACCACGTCACTTACCCTGTATTTGTCCATCTTGTTTGAATCGTACGGAACAAGCAGCTCTTTAAGCTCTGCTTTATTACTTTCGGGATTCAGCCATATTTTTCTGTTTTCTTTTGGCAGTATTACCGGCATACGGTCATGAATGGGTTTCATAAGTTCATTATCCGAAGTTGTGATAATAGTAAATGTATAAAGGGGGTCTGAATCCTTTTTCCACACATCCCACAGTCCTGCCATTGTAAAGAGTTTCCTGTCTTTCATAATAAAACGGTGGGGTATTTTTGTATTTTTATCCGGTTTTTGCCATTCATAAAAGCCGTCGGCAATAACGAGGCATCTTTGGGATATAAATGGTTTTTTAAAACTTGGTTTTTCAGAAATAGTTTCGGCCCTTGCGTTAATCATCCTGTATCCAATTTTAGTGTCTTTTGACCATGAAGGCACAAGTCCCCATTTAAACATCCTGAGTAAGTTCTTTCCATTGGTGTTTAATATTACGGGTGATAACTGTGAAGGGGCAATGTTGTACCTCGGCTGTATTATGTCATCAAAGGGCTCATCGATGAAGGTAAATTCATTGTATAGTTCTTCAAGGTCTTTTGCTTGCGAGAATCTTCCACACATTAAAGTTAATTTACATTAATACTCAGCCGAGGCATAGGTTTATTCAGCCGTACATGAATTGTTTAATCCGTATAAAAGGTTAATTTTATTTAAATGAGTACAAACGGACATAAATGGAACCCAAAGGGTTATGAAGAAAATGCACACTATGTATATAAACTTGGAGAACCCCTTATAGCACTTCTTTCACCTACCGAGTCGGAAAATATCCTTGACCTTGGTTGCGGTAACGGGGAACTGACACTGAGACTCATGGAATTTGAATGCAATGTTACCGGTATTGATTCCAGCCCGGAAATGGTACATGCTGCGAAGGAAAACGGTGTAAACGCAGTTGTTATGAAAGCGCAGGAACTCAGTTTTAACAATGAATTTGACGGGATCATCTCAAATGCTGCAATTCACTGGATGTCTGATATAGAAAAAGTATTGGAAGGATGCTTCAGGTCATTAAAAGCTGGTGGCCGGTTTGTAGGAGAGTTTGGCGGAGAGGGAAACGTTGGAAGAATAGTTTCAGCTACTGAAAAATATTTTGAATCACATCCTGAACTGGGAGAGTTTACTGTTCCCTGGTACTTCCCTTCTGTTGAGGAATTTGAAGAAGAACTTGAATACGCCGGGTTTTTTACCGAATACCTGGAACTTATTGACAGGCCCACACCTTTACCTACAGGAATTAAAGGCTGGCTTATTACATTTTTTCACGGACTAATGTCCGGATTTGCCGATGAACAAAAAGATAGTTTTATCAATGAAGTTACGGAAACACTAAGGCCTGAACTTTACAATAAAGATACCGGCTGGCACGCGGACTATGTAAGGTTGAGGTTTAAGACTTTAAAATAACGGCCCGGCCGAAGCCAGGCCGATTTTATTATTCACCATCAAGTAAATATTTGTCGTAAACTTCTTTAGCCCAGAAAAGCTCGGTTCCTGCTGAAACCAGTGCCACTTCCATTATTGCTTCGGAAATCTCTTCCTTGCTGTATCCGACTGCCATTGCTTTCTTGATCCTTGAACTGGTGCAGTGTGGGCACCTTCCATGAATAGCCACAGCCAGGGCAACCATTGCTTTTGATTTCTTGTCTAATTTGCTTTCACCTTCACATGCGTTATAAAATTCCCACCATCCCTTTGCCATGTCAGGTGCTTTCTCGTCAAACCATAGTGCCATTTTACAGCCTCCTAAGTTAGAATGTGTTATTTTGTTTGATGTACATTATATCATTTAGGTTCGGAGAATATAGAGATGATTTACGGGAAACACGATCAGAAAACACTGGATCAGTTCAAAAGTATTATGAAAAATGCCGAAAAGGGTGCATTAATGGCAGATGGGCATATTGGGTACGTGATGCCGATTGGGGGAGTTGCGGCTTACAGCAGTGTAATTGCCCCGGCGGGAGTCGGCTATGACATTGCCTGCGGTAATATGGCAGTGAAACTTGATATTAAAAAAGGACAAATATTTGACAAACTCGGCGAAACCTTGGACTGGATACAGGACAATATCTCTTTTGGTATAGGAAGGAATAATAAGGAACTGGTAGAGCACGAGATATTCGATGACCGGTATGCCTGGTTCGCCTATGATAAAAAACAGCGGGAAGAATTACACAAACTTGCCAGAAACCAGCTTGGGACTGTTGGCAGCGGCAATCACTATGTGGACATATTTGAAGACGAAGAAGAAAATATATGGATCGGTGTTCATTTTGGAAGCAGGGGGCTTGGGCACAGGACTGCAACCGGTTTTATGAATCTTGCTGTAACAGGGAAATGGGAGAGAAAAACAGGAGAGAGAGAAGTGCTCCTGGATATAAAATCTGACCTTGGTGAAAGATATTACCTTGCTATGAAACTTGCGGGGAGATATGCATATGCCGGAAGGGAATGGGTTGTTGATAAGATTGTCAAATACCTCGAGGGGGATGTCATTGATACGGTACACAATCACCATAACTATGCGTGGGAAGAAAAACACGGGAAGGAAAAGTTTATAGTTGTAAGAAAAGGGGCCACGCCGGCTTTCCCGGGCCAGAGGGGGTTTGTGGGCGGCAGTATGGGAGATAATGCAGTAATTATTGAGGGCATTGAATCCGATGAGAGTAAAGAGGCCTTGTATTCAACTGTTCACGGGGCGGGGCGTGTGATGAGCAGGACGGAAGCCAAGGGAAAATCCAAAAGAAAAAAAAACAAAGATACAGATAGATGGCATGAAGAAGTTATTAAAGAGGGGAAAGTCACATGGGAGATGATGGAGGAATGGCTTACTGAAAAGAAGGTGATGTTGAGGGGAGGGGGAAGAGATGAATCGCCCCATGTTTACAGAAGGCTGGGTGATGTCCTTAATGTTCATCAAAATACTATTAATATCCTTCATACATTAAAGCCACTTGGAGTTGTGATGGCAGGTGAGAACGAGTTCGATTCATACAGGGATTAACCTGGCATTCTGAATCTTCTGTAAAATTTAACAAACCAGATGCCTAAAAAAACAAAATACAGCACTAATGCCCAGACTATATTTTCAGACAGGATTGGTACTTTATTTACATTAAATTCAAATACCAGCTGCATTACATAGATTAGCAATACAAATGTGGCAATGCCGACCCTGAGTGTGGAAGAGTTTATATATTTATTGGATTCTTCTTTCCTGTCACCTGAAAGCCAGTAGTCCCTGTTGGGCAGGTTTCTCATCAGGTTTGGAAATTTGGGAATTAATAGAAATATAGCAGCAAGGATTGCCATTATGCCCAGGTAAAACATAATAAGGGTTTCCCTTTTCATCCACCCGTTGGGATTTCCTGCACTGTCAAAATGTGATGACGTAATATCGGGTAACTGGGGATAAAAGTATATGGACTGTGTAATGGCTATTAATGCCAGGAACAGTAAGATTGATTTTGCCATAAATAATATTACTACTTTTTGGTAGCAACAAAATAAAGTCTTTCAGACCTTTGTGTAACTTTAAACTGGTCTAAATCAAACACCCTGATATTTTTGAACTGTTTTGAGAGAGCTTCTTTTATTTTTTTAACGGGAAATGATTTCTCATAAAGTGTTTCTTCGTACATGGAATAACTGTTCTCTGAATTATGATCAAAAATCCTGAGGTTCCATTCATAGCGGCCCCTGTGCTTTTGAACATCAATTATGAGGATATTGTCTTCAAACTCATGGACCATTGGAGGGACTACGGATATTTCTTCGAGTTTAAATTCGGTATTAATGTCAAATATGAAAATACCTCCATCATTCAGGTGCCTTGCAGCATTTGCAAAAAGTTTTTTCCAATCTGAAAATTTCAACAGGTGGTTGATAGAATCATTCATACAGATTATTACATCAAACTTGTCTTTTAGTTTGTAATTGACCATATCAAGCTGGTAAAGGGTGGTATGCCTGAACTTATGGTGAGCCATCGCAATCATCACGGATGATTTATCAAGGCCCGTGATTTCGTAGTACTTGGAAAGCTGTTTCATAAGCGCACCGGTGCCGCAGGCAATTTCAAGTACCGAGTGTGCATTTGGATTGCGCTGTAAGATGAATTCTTTTATGTAAGCGGCAACTTCTTCCTGGTCGCCCATGATCTCGTCGTAGAATTGGGCAATAATGTCGTATTGTTCCATGGTTGGGGTAGAACTATAGCAAGATTAGTTCGATATTAAAATAGTTGATTTAAATTTCTTAGAGAAATCTTTGTCATTCCCAACTTGATGTTTCTTAATTATTTTGCCGAAGGGAAAATAAATTAACGGCATTACAAAATTTGCGTTAATAAAATTGATTATTGAATCGTTAAGAAAAATATAGGGGATGGGGTGGGATTATATTTTTTAGATGGAATGATTAATTTTTAGTAAATTTTGTTTAGCCGTGATTTTTGGTTCTTTGTATCCAGACAAAGAACAGAGAAAAGTTTATTGGGATAGTTTATTAAACCAGGGATAATGGGAATGACATTGTGAGTTATGGCTTATGAATAACAAAAGTAACAACGCCCATAATCCTGAAATCTGAAAGCGGCCTTATCTCTATAGGTTCGTACTTGGGATTGTCGGGCATAAGGAGTACGCTTGTGTCTTTAATACTGAGCCTTTTAACGGTCAGTTCACCATCGAGGTTTGCAACCACGACCTTGTTGTTGTCAGCTTCAAGCGCACGGTCCACAACCAGAATGTCCCCATCGTGAATCCCTGCATTAATCATGGAATCGCCTTCCACTTTTACAAGAAATGTATCGGAAGGGTGTTTTACAAGCTCGTTAAGGTCAAGAGTCTGGTCTATGTAGTCATCGCCCGGGCTTGGAAATCCTGCCGGTACTCTTGAAGAAAAGAGCGGAAGCTCAAGCTTTGTAGACTGATCCAGTCCGTATATTTCCGTGACTCTCATTACTTTAAAAGTATTACTAAATATTCAGTGTTTGCAAGAGATTATATGTAATATGTTAAGTTGATTCTATTTTTCTGATGGCATTTTCGTATAAGCGTGTATGTGGATTCGGTATTATCTGTCATCCTGAACTTGTTTCAGGATCTGTAACTATAATCTGGAGATGCTGAAATAATTAATTACAAGCTGGAAGGAACCTTGCAACTAAAAATAATTTTAAATAAACCCTTGATACTCTAGTTCTTCAGTATTGTAGTTATATTCAGCATGATATACTTTGAGTTATTGTTTTCTTCTGGATTACCATCGCGATGACATTATATCTACAAACGGTGGATCACATGGGCCACGACGCCCCATACTTCGGCTTTTTGTATCTTATTTGATAATGGGACTATGGTTAGCTCTTCATTCGCAGTGCTTATTACAATGTTGCCGGTTACGGGTTCGAGGCTCCTGTCAACGATAAGTAGATCGCCGTCATGGATCCCGGCATAGTTCATTGAATGTCCTTCCGCGATAACAAAAAAAGTGGCCTCTGGGTTTTTGATAAGGAGTTTGTTAAGGTCTACTTTCTCTTCTAAATTACTCTCTCCAAAAGTTGGAAAACCTGCCCTCACCATTGCAGAAAAAAACGGGATACTTATCCCCCCCGTATCTTCGCAGGGAGTATATGTCTTTTATATTGTTCATCCCTTGTTGAGTCTCTCCCTTTTAAATCACCTGTAATAAATATTACACTATCTTATTGTCATTGCGAAGATCGCCGCGCCTACGGCTCGCGATGACAACTCTGATGTCATCCTGAACACTTCGACAAACTCAGTACAGGCTCGTTTCAGGATCTGTTTTTATATTAAGGAGATACTGAAATAAGCTTGTGCTCAACTTGATTGGGTATTCAGCATGACAAGATATGGGAAGCTTTTACCTAAAAATAATTTTAAATAAACTCCATAAACTTTAGTTCTTATTATGCCGTAGTTATAGTTTATATCTAATTACCAATGCCCGATTACAACAATAAAAAGATATTAATACTATTTGCGCACCCTGCAATGCGGAAGTCCAGGGTCAATAAGAGGCTTATAGAGCCACTTTCCAAGGTAGAAGGCGTGACCTTTCATGACCTCTATGATAGTTACCCTGACCTGTATATTGATGTCGAAAGGGAGAAGAGCCTCCTTTTAGAAAACGATATAATCATATTTCATCATCCGTTCTACTGGTACAGCAGTCCCGCGATAATAAAGGAGTGGCAGGACCTTGTACTTGAATTCGGTTTTGCCTACGGCCCGGGTGGTACAGCCCTGAAGGGCAAAATAATGATGAACGTTATATCTGCCGGGGCAAGCAGGCATGCCTACACAAGGGAAGGTCACAATAAGTACAGCATAAGGGAGTTCCTGAGGCCATTTGAACAGACGGCAAACCTTTGCCACATGAAATACCTGCCGCCTTTTGTCCTTCATGATGCAATTAATATCAACGTTAATCTTGACCTTCACTTTTATTCTGAACTTTTAAGAAACATGCTCACCCTGCTGATGAACAACAAAATCGATGTTGATGAACTCGAAGAGTTTGAATATATGAACGACTATTTTATGGACCCGGAGAACTAGAGTTTTATGGTAGACCATTTTTTATTCCAGGTATTTATTTATCTTGTAGCCGCGGTTGTTTCAGTGCCTATTGCCAAGAGACTGGGCCTGGGTTCCGTGCTTGGATACCTCATAGCCGGAGTAATTATAGGCCCGTTTGTACTTAAACTTGTGGGACAAGGCACTGAGGACGTTATGCATTTTGCAGAGTTTGGTGTTGTGCTTATGCTGTTTCTTATCGGGCTTGAACTACGGCCGGCACTACTCTGGCGGCTTAAAAAATCGATCCTCGGTGTTGGAAGTTCACAGGTTGCTCTTACTACTGCGATAATATTCCTGATTGCATATTTCGTAGGCCTTCAGTGGAAAGAGTCACTTGCGATAGGCCTTATTTTAGCACTCTCCTCAACTGCCATAGTACTTCAGACCCTGAGTGAAAAGGGGCTTCTCAAAACCCAGGGCGGTAGAAACTCTTTTTCGGTCCTTTTATTTCAGGATATATCCTTAATACCTATTCTTGCTTTTTTGCCACTACTTGCGGTAGCTGCTATTGATCCTCATTCAGCCGGCCAAGGTACAAATTACGTTGAATCACTTGAGTCCTGGCAGCTGGTTCTGCTTATACTGTTTATTGTAAGTTTTATTATACTTGCCGGTAAGTTTCTTAGCAGGCCTGTATTTAATTTTATTGCCGGAACAAAGCTCAGGGAAATATTCATAGCCTTTGCACTTTTTCTGATTGTGGGGATTACTCTCGCTATGCAGTTTGTAGGGCTTTCTCCCGCGCTTGGTACCTTCCTCGCGGGTGTTGTGCTTGCGGACAGTGAATACCGTCACGCTATAGAGACTGATATAGAACCTTTTAAAGGATTGCTTCTCGGACTGTTCTTTATATCTATCGGGGCGAGTATAAATTTTAACCTCCTGTTTAATAATGCAGAGCTCATAGCACTTCTGTTGTTCGGGCTCATTCTTATAAAATTCTTCGTATTACTTTTTATAGGGAAGATGTTTAAATTTAACAATTCCGAAAACTTCCTGTTCTCCTTTGCACTGGCACAGGGAGGGGAGTTTGCCTTTGTACTATTTTCTTTCGCATCACAAAACCGCGTTATCTCCGTAGAAAATACGCAGATACTTATTCTGGTTGTAGCACTTTCCATGCTTTTGACACCGCTGATGTTCATAATCAACGAAAAGTTTGTTCAGAAGGGTTTTGCAAAGAAAGCAGAAAAGGATGACGATATTGATATTGAAGAAAGCAATCCAGTGATTATTGCCGGATTTGGCAGGTTCGGGCAGATAGTGGGCCGTTTTCTCCATGCACACGATATAGGTACCACGGTGCTTGATCATGATGCCAGCCAGATAGAACTGGTCAGGCGGTTTGGTTACAAGGTTTATTACGGGGACAGCTCCCGGGTTGATTTGCTTAGAGCTGCCGGGGCCGATGAGGCAAAGCTTTTTGTACTTGCAATCGATGACAGGGAAAAGGCTTCACAGACCGTCAAGACTATTAAAGAACATTTTCCGCATCTAAAGATTATGGCAAGGGCATTCGACAGGTCACACACTTATGAACTCCTTCATGAAGGTGTTGATAATGTCAGGCGGGAAACTTTTGATTCGGCACTTCAGCTCGGAATAGATGCATTGGTAGGCATGGGTTATACCAAATACCAGGCACACAGGGATGCCCTCACATTTAAGCATCATGATGAGCAGTCACTAAAAGAGCTTGCTGAGCACTGGGGGGATGAAAAGACCTATATTCTCCATTCTCAGGAAAGAAATAAAAACCTGCTTCAGATCCTAAGGGAAGATGAAAAAGGTATGGAAGATTCTTCTGACCATTCCTGGGAGAGGCCGTATGACCCTGAAGAATAGTTTAATGAATTGTGCCGTCTGGAATAAGAACCATTTCCCAGATTGAAAGCATAAGTTCATCTTTCTCGGTCATTTCCATTTCCTTGCCCGAGATCTGGGACTGGCTGTACTTATAGGCAAACTGGTTTATGTCTTCAAAAGTAAATTCTACCTGTTTTTCGGTATCATTGAATTTTAACTTAAACCCGTTTAATGTCTGTGTTGCTATGAAATTGTTGTTTCTTTCCATTTCTCTTTCTCTCATGATTACAAAATAAGCACCATTTTTAGTCAGTAAAGAGTAAATTTACTGATTTCGTGATATTTCTTATGATAATATTTTTAACTTAAAGACTCGTAATTTGTTTCATTTTTAAAATTTACGCGTGGTGGTTTAAATCGGATTTATATAAGGCATAATAATATTCTGAATTATTTCAGGGCTGTTAGCTCAGCCTGGTAGAGCAGCTGACTCTTAATCAGTCGGTCATAGGTTCGAATCCTATACAGCCCATTCTATTTTATATTAATGTATTCAATATGTTGCACTATTATATGACCGTTTTAAGAAGATGCATATATTGTACCGTCACCACCTCACGTCACCTAAATACAGTGTTTTAGGCAAGGACATTTGGCGGTTTAATTAACTTGTAATCTTCAAGAAATTCATTCGGCGTCTTGCCGCCCAATCCGCAATGTTCCAGATTGTTGTAGTAAGTATTCCATACTTTGAGCTTTCTTTTCAAATCATTGAGATTTTTGAATCCGTTTTGTTCATAGAACTTCTCCTGATCTTCTCTGTGACTTCTCTCAACAGTACCATTTTGAGCGGGTTTACCTGGATCAATGAGGTAGTGAACGATATGGTGTTCGGCACAGAACCGATCAAGAGCGTGCATCTGTCTGGGTGAGAAATCTTCTCTCTTGTAACTACCATTGTATCTGTTAGTGAAGGTAGCATGGTTGTCTGTTTTGATTGCTTGAATAGTGTGTTCAAACCGGTCAATTATAATCCCAAGAAAGGCAACGGCATGATGATTTGTTTGTTCACTAAAGATCTCTAGGTGTCTCCACCTACTGGCTACATCTATGGCTGTGTATTGAAAATATCGCCTACCCGCTATCTTTCCGGGTACATACTTCACATCGATCTCAACTGAGCCGGACTTTT
>PVMK01128405.1_pt1 | contig 79731 bp, 76 predicted proteins | sample 1853481 | NCBI WGS metagenome assembly PVMK01 (sample SAMN08533507, study PRJNA380276) | Marine sediment metagenome, whole genome shotgun sequencing project.
GAAGCATTACTGAGTTGAAATTTGATTTTGAATCCTGAAAATTGGCATAAATTGAAAAACTATTGAATAGTCAATCATTTCAATTTAAAACGTCGATGCCCATAATATTAAAAATAGTTCAAAAAAATATTATTTTATGAGAAAACCTATTTTAATAATTCTTTTTTTATTTTTTAGTTACAGAATTCAATCGAAAGTGTTAATTGCTTTATTGCTCGGTGACAAATTAAATACCGGTAAAATCGAATTTGGTCTGGATGGGGGTTTTAACTATTCAAGTCTTACCGGACTGGAAACCAACAACTATGATACTTCATTCTATTTAGGGTTTTATTTTGACATTAAAATGAAAGAAAACTGGTATTTAAATACCGGATTTTTGGTTAAATCGACTTTGGGAATTGATGAGTTGTCAGAGGACGACCTGGAATTCTTACAAGCAACAACATATGATACCGAAGGTAAATACAAACAACAAATGAGTTATTGGATTTTACCCGTATTAGCAAAATATAAATTCAAAAATCATATTTATGCTGAATTAGGACTACAATTTGGCTTGATGCGAAAGGCATGGATAGAGTTCAATTCTGATATTGATGGTAAATCAGCTCGAATCAAAGAAACTAATACAGACATGCTAAATAGATTTGATACGGGAATAGTAGCTGGAACGGGACTGAGATTGTTAAAAGGTATAGGTTGGACAGTTGGAGTGAGATATTATTATGGTTTTGTAGATGTGTATAAGGAAAGATCAGGAACTAAGAATAACTCTTTATTTTTAAAACTAAATATTCCCATGGGACTAAATGATGAGGCAAAAAAAGAAATAAAAGATTATAGAGCTTCAAAAAAAGAAAAAAAAGGAAAAAGAAAGCAGGAAAAGAAAAATAATAAGGAGATTTAACAATCATAATAACTTTCCTTAAACTATAGATATTTAATATGGTCTGGAGCATTTCTTATTTTAAATAAAAGATAATAAAATATTGCCCTCCGGGTAAAGAAAATGTATTTTTGAAAAAAAACCCGCTTAATCTAGCAATGTAATATTTTAAGTTAACAATGAGAAAATATATTTTTTCAATAATTTTAATAAGTATTGGTTTTGTACTATTAATTTATAGCTATACAAATAAGAATAAAACCAAATATTCTGAAACAATATTTTCTAAAGAAGCATTAGCTTTTAATCAAAATTTTACTGATTTTATCAAAGATGTTGAGAATAACATCAATTTAATCCAAACTAATTTTAGCGATCCAACTAAAATTAATGATACTTTAAATACGAGAATTTTTATTCTTGATCATCTTAAAAATAATCCATATATAACCTCTATTGGTTTTGTTCAAAAGCATTATAAAATAGTTGCTCGCAAAGAGGGAAAGAGTTTGATCTACACCAGTGATAGTACAGAAATACAAGACATTGTTCATTGGCAGAGATTTGAAAATAATAAACTTATTAGTGGTTGGCAAGAGAGTTTAGAAGAGTCGATTAAACAAACTCCCTGGTATCGTAAATTAAGTTTAAACAACAACCAGATTCAATGGATTTTAAGGTTAAAAAAAGATGAAAGTAAACTGATTGAAAATAATGATGAACTCTTTTACGCAGGATATTCTTATCAAACTGGAAATGTGAATAGCATTATTTTATTAGAATATTCGCGTATTAACCTGTTAAAGGATTTCAATATTAATTCTAAATATGAAAATATAAACCTGTTAATTCAAACGTCTGAAGGTCAGGAATTAAATTTAGCTTCGGGAATAGCACATGATTCCTATGCTAAAGGACTGATCGAAACTGAAAATGATAGTCTTAAAATAAATACATTAAATCACTTTAAAAGGTTTGACAGCATTGACGCAGGAATCTTTAATTTCAGTTTTAAAAATAGCACGTATTGGAACGCTTATAAAAGGTATTCAGAAAGAACCGGTATTTTATTCTACATATTAACCATACCAAACGAAGCATTGAATAATAGTATAACGACTAAAATTTCTATGAATCTTATATGGTTTGCCTTAATCTTGATTAGTATTGGGGTTGTTCTGCTTCTGGTTAAGAAAAGATATTTTTATAGATCCAACAGAATAGTAATTCCTCCCGTTATGGAAATTTTAAAAGAAGATGAAAACCGGTATCTGGAGTTCAAATCTTCTGCGAGATGGGATTATAGGCAGAATAAAACGAATGCTGATTTAGAAAAGGTTATATTAAAAACATTGGCTGCATTTGGAAATACCGATGGAGGTATTCTTTTAATCGGAGTAGACGATGATAAAAACATACTTGGTTTAGAAAGAGATTTTAGTACTTTAAAAAAAGCTACTGCTGATTTTTACGAAATTCATCTCAGAAATATCTTGCATAATTTGATGGGCGTTAAATATGTTACTAAACATATTCGAATGCAATTTGAAATTTGTGAAGATCAAAAAGTTATTTGTAAGATCAAGATTAATGCAGCTGATGAACCCTTATTTCTAAAGTACAAAAACAAAAATGGACAAGTAGAGGAAAAATTCTATGTACGCAGTGGCAATTCATCACAAGAAATAAGTTCAATTGCTGATATCAATGACTATATCAATTCAAGATTTAAAAAATAAAATGTCTTATTACATGAAGCTTTAATTACTTATAACTTAATGAAATTATTTTATATCATATTTTTTATTGGGCTCACTTCTTGTGTTTATGCTCAAGATATTGTTAAGGATTCTATAATAATTGATGATTTGGATCTGTATATTGATGATCATAAAACTCAATTCAATGTAAAATTTGATATAAGCAACGATTTAATCAACTATAAATTACCAAAAGAAGGAATATCTTTTAACATTAAACCTAACTTAAACATTAAATATGCGCTAGTTTTAAGTTATAAATTTGCTTCTGTGAGACTTGGTATAAGGCCTACTCTTTCAGAAGAAGAAAAAGAAAATAAAGGGAATTCAAATTCATTCCGAATAAGGATCCAATTGTTATTTGATAATTGGTCTCATCTATTTGAATATAATCATGACCGAGGTTACTATTTAGTTGATTCAAATGGATTTGATTTAGTTGATTCAAATGGATTTGATCAGGTTATTCAGGACAGCAATTTTCATATTCAATTTCCAAATTTAACCTCAGATGTATTTTTTGGCTCATCTTTTTATAAATTCAACAATAATTATTCAGTTAGAGCTATTAAATCTCAAACTGAAATACAAGTAAAGAGTGCAGGTACATTTTTTCCCGGAGTTAGTTACACCTTCTATCAATTAGAAGGTTCTGATAAAATCAAAATTTCAAGTGACAAAATAATTTTCCGCGATAATTATAATGATACACAAGGGTTTAATATTTCATTGAATGCAGGTTACTATTATACTTTTGTTTTTCATAAATCATGGTATGCAAATGCCTATTTTGTTCCAGGTGTTGGAATTGATTTTTACAAAACTATAATTTACTCACCGGATGAAACATTAAATAGAAGTTTTAATGATATCTTTTATTCGCTTCAAAGTGGTATAGGTGTAGGATACAACGGGAAAAAAATATTCTTTGGAGCTGAATATACCAATAGAAGATCAAGCGTAAAATTCGATGATAGTAAAGTTCAACTCCAAGTATCCAAGGATATTTACCACGTTTTTTTGGGATATCGGTTTAAAGCTCCTAATACAATTAAAAAATCAATTGACTTACTTGAAGAGAAAGTACCAATATTAAATGATAAAAATAGATAATCTATTTTGCTATATTAATTACTCTCGTTTCCCTGATTACTGTAACCCTTACTTGTCCTGGATAGGTCATATCATTTTGAATTTTTTGTGTAATATTAAATGATAATTCTGCTGCTTTTGTATCATCAACCTTATCGCTTTCTACAATTACTCTGAGTTCTCTACCGGCCTGAATTGCATATGCTTTTTGCACGCCATTAAATGAAAAAGCAACATCTTCCAACTCTTTTAATCTCTGGATATACGAATCTATAACTTGCCGCCTTGCGCCCGGTCTTGCACCAGAAATTGCATCACACACCTGAACGATTGGTGCATATAATGATTTCATCTCAATTTCATCGTGATGTGCTCCTATCGCGTTACACACATCTGCTTTTTCATTATATTTTTCTGCCCATTGCATTCCTAAAATAGCATGAGGTAATTCAGTATCTGTATCAGGCACCTTACCTATATCATGTAGCAGGCCTGCGCGTTTAGCGATTTTAGGATTCAATCCTAATTCTGAGGCCATTACAGCACATAGATTTGCTACTTCTCGTGAATGTTGCAGTAAATTTTGACCATAAGAAGATCGGTACTTCATTCTACCTACAGTTTTAATTAATTCCGGGTGTAACCCGTGAATTCCCAAATCAATAACAGCTCTTTTACCTACTTCAATAATTTCTTGGTTTATCTCTTTTGAAGTTTTAGCCACTACCTCTTCAATTCGAGCAGGATGAATTCTACCATCAGTAACCAGTTTATGAATGGATAATCTGGCAATTTCTCTTCTTATTGGATCAAAACAAGATAAAATAATTGCTTCCGGTGTATCATCAACTATAATCTCAACACCAGTTGTTGATTCAATAGCTCTAATATTTCTACCTTCTCTACCTATAATTCTTCCTTTAACATCATCATTTTCAAGGTTAAAAACCGATACACAATTATCTATTGTTTGTTCAACACCAATACGCTGTATCGTGTTTAAAATAATTTTTTTAGCATCTTGCTGGGCGGTAAGTTTAGCATCTTCTAAGGTGCTTTGGATAAATACCATAGCATCAGCTTTAGCCTCCTCTTTAAGCGTTTCAACCAATTCTTCCTTAGCATCGTTTGCCGATAAACCTGAAATAGTTTCTAATTGTTGAACCTGCCTTATATGAATTTTATCAACTTCTGTTTGTTTCCTTTCAATTTGCTCTAATCGATAATTGCATTGTTTATCTTTATCCTCTAGATTTTTATTTAGCTTTTTATTCTTATCCAATTCTTGAGAAACCCGTGATTCTTTTTCTCTTATTCTTTTTTCAGATTCAATTATTTTTTTATCCCGAGAAAATATTACTTTTTCGTGTTCAGATTTTAGCTCAATAAATTTTTCCTTGGCTTGTAAAATCTTGTCTTTTTTAATTCCATCAGCTTCAATATTAGCTTCCTTTATCATCGTAGAAGCTTGTTTTTTAACATTTCTCATTGTAGATGATGCCCTATTCTTTTCTAAAACTTTGGCTATTACAAATCCAATTACCAAGGCTATTATTGCTATAATTATTGTTGTTGTTGTCATGATTTTTCTAAATAAAAAAGCCTACATCGGTTACGGTTTTGTAAACTCCTGTTAACAAGTTTAGGACTAATATAAAGGTCAAGTATCCAATTTTAAAACGAATAAATCGTTTGATTAGGCACGCTTTCACTTCAAAACTCATCCTTTTTAAATTGATAGTGTTGAGTTTATTAAACAAATAACTAATGTAGGCAGTAATTGTTGTATTTTAAAGAACTTACGTCAAATGAGAATCTAATAATTGATTAATTTCTCTTAATTTATTTTCAATTTTTTTTGAATCCAACTCATCATATACAGTTTGTACCTCACGTTGAGATGCAAATTGTAAAGCACACATTGCTAACACATCTTGTTTATCACGAACTTCATAATTCTGTTCAAATTTTTTAAGAAGTTCATTTATTTTTTTAACCGCCAATCTGATTCCTTCTTCTTCCCCTTCATCCCTGATGGTTAATGGATAAACCCTATCTCCTATGGTTACTTTAATCTTAAGATTACTATCCATCCTTTATGCTAATCGCTTAATTGAACTATACATTTATCAATTTCACGAATCAATGTATTAATTTTAAGTTTGGTTAAATGCTTATCCTCTTTGCTGCCTACCATTGCATTTGCAACTCTTAATGATTCATATTTTTTTTCTAAATCATCAATTAGTTGATGTTGTTTTTTTAATTGTTGTTCACAATTATTTTTTTGTTGCAACAAATTTATATTTTCCTGTTGCAAAATAGTATATCGACTTAATAATTTAGAGAGCTTACTCTCAAGTGAATCTACTATTTGAAATAAATTTTTCATCAACTCAAAGAATCAAACAATTGCAACAAATTTAATATACCTATTACAATAAAACAACTATTTTGATATAATAAAATTAAAATAGATTCAATTTATTGATAAATAACAACTTAAGATTTACATTTTTTATTATCGTTTCTAATTATTATTTTAGCGAGCTCATGTATAAAAAACCTTTTCTAATATTATTTTTAAGTTTTGTTGGATTTGTAAATTCTCAAAATAAATATCCAGATGATTATTTTATAAATCCTCTAGAAATTCCTCTGGTATTATCCGGAACGTTTGGTGAATTGCGAACCAATCATTTTCATGCCGGACTCGATATTAAAACTCAGAAACAAGAAGGCTTAAAAGTTATTGCATCAGCTGAGGGTTATGTTTCAAGAATTAATGTTTCATTATGGGGCTATGGTAATGCCTTATACGTTACGCACCCAAATGGTTACACAACGGTTTATGGGCATTTAAAGAAGTTCTCACCTAAAATTGAAAAATTTGTAAAAAGACACCAATACCAAAAAGAAAGTTTTACTATACGATTATATCCAAATGAAAATGAAATAGAAATAAGCAAAGGTGAAATTATTGCTTTGAGCGGTAATTCAGGTAGTTCGGGTGGACCACACCTACATTATGAAATTAGGGATATTAAATCTAATATCTTAAACCCTATGTTATTTGGAATCAAAATTCCTGATCATAAAAAACCAACTATTCAATCAGCATATACTTATACCAGAAATGACAGTTCACAAGTAAATCAATCAAATAAAAATGTTCAATTAGTTTTAAAACGACAATACAATGGAGATTTTATAGCAAATACAATTTACGCCTATGGCGAAATAGGGATTGGTATTAATGCCTATGACAGACTTGATGGTGCCTTAAATCATAATGGATTATACGATCTTGAAATGCGTGTAAATGGTAAGAAAATATTTCAATTTAAAGTTGACGATTTTTCTTTTTCCGAATCTAGGTATATTAATTCTTATATAGATTATGAAAAATTGATAAAATTAAAACAACGTATTCAAAAATGTTTTGTTGATCATGATACCAACAATTTAAGTTTGTATAAAGCATTGAATAATAATGGGTTTTTCAATGTAAAAGATAGTTTAGATTACAAGGTTACAATTATCGCGAAAGATTATGAAGGGAACCGAACTCAATTAATTATCCCAATTAAAGGAAGAAAAGATTCAATAACTATCACAAAAAAAATCAAAGAAACACCTCATTATTTTAAAGCAAACCAAGTTAACAGAATAAGTGATTCTTTGATCAAAGTGAATTTTCCTAAAAATATATTTTATGAAGATTTTTATTTTGATTACAGCTATGATAATGGGTTGGTAAAACTCCATAATAGATCTGTTCCGGTACATAATTATTTTCGGCTTTCATTTGATGTTTCTAAATATTCGGAAGAGGAATTGAAACAAATGTATATTGCCAAAAAAAATAGATATGGCAAGCTAAATTATGTAAAAACAAGGCGTAAAGGAAATACCCTTTATGCTTCAAGTAAAAGTTTAGGTGAATTCATATTAGATACTGACAAATACAATCCTAAAATAAGTCCTGTTGGATTTAAAGCAAACCAGTGGCTTACCAAATATAATACTTTACGAGTAAAAATATTTGATAAAGGATCTGGAATAAAAACCTATCGGGCAGAAATAGATGGCGAATGGATATTGATGTATTACAATCCAAAAAAAGGTATTTTAACCTATGATTTTAAAGATAAAAAATTTGAAGGAAATACACATATTTTAAAGGTAATAGTAACTGATAATGTAAATAATTCTACTACATTTACCATTGCATTTAATAAAAAATATTAAACTTGTTAAACTTTGAAAACAAAATTATTTTTCCTTTTATTTTTTGGAATTTTCACAAGTTTTGTTTCATCACAAACCGCAACTATTAAAGGAAAAGTTTTTGACGGTAATAACAATCCAATAGAAAATGTTTCTGTTAGTTTTGAAAAATACGGAACAGTAACCAATAAATCAGGTGAATTTAGTTTAACTATCCCTTCAGGGAAAAATATTTCCATCCTATTCAGCCATATATCCTATAATAATTATTCTAAAGAAGTACGGGTGCCTAAAGGGAAGAACACTTCAGTTTTCACCAAAACTTAAAATAAAAACTGAAAAGATTGAAGAAGTTATATTAAAAGATGAAAAAGCTGATGCAGAAGGAATTACTAAAATAAAAACCGAAACAATAAAGATATTACCTAGTGCCAATGCCGGTATTGAAAGTGTTTTAAAAACATTACCCGGGGTTAACTTTAATAATGAATTAAGCACACAATACAATGTAAGAGGTGGGAGTTTTGACGAAAACTTGGTATACGTCAATGGTATTGAAGTATATCGCCCTTTTTTAATCCGTTCAGGTCAACAGGAAGGCTTAAGTTTTGTCAATCCGGATTTAACTAAAAATGTAAATTTTTCAGCTGGCGGATTTCAGTCTAAGTATGGAGATAAATTATCATCTGTTTTGGATATTAGCTACCGAAAGCCATCTCAATTTGGTGTAGAACTTAAAGCGAGCTTTCTTGGCGCATCTTTAACGGTTGAAGGTATTTCCAAAGATCAAAAATTCAAAGCACTTGTTGGAGCCAGATATCGTAACAATAGTTTATTTTTAAACAATAATGATGTTGATGCCAATTTCAATCCGAACTATACAGATATACAAACTTTTTTATCTTATGAATTCAGTAATAAATTCAGTCTTGATTTTTTAGGAAGTTATGCCCTTAATAATTATGACTTCACCCCTATTTCGCGTCAAACCAACTTTGGTACAATTACTAACCCTTTATCATTAGTGGTAAATTACAGAGGAGAAGAAAAAGATCGTTATGAAACAATTTTTGGAGCCCTAAAAGGTACCTACAGATTCAATGATGATTTTACCCTTACTCTTACCGGTTCAACTTATAACACAAAAGAACAAGAGCATTATGATATTTTAGCTTTTTATAGCATAGGTGAGGTTAGTGCCGACTTTGGATCTGATAATTTTGGTGAAGTGAATTTCGTTCAATCCATTGGCTCACAATTAGATCATGCCCGAAATAATTTAGAGGCACAAATATCTAATATAAATTTAAAAGCAACTCTTAGAAAAAACAAGAATCTATTCGAATTTGGACTTAAATATCAACATGAAAATATTAAAGACAAAATAATTGAATGGCAAGTTATTGACTCAGCAGGTTTTCATATTCGACCACCTCATTTATTACCTAATAATGACGAGCCTTATTCACCTTTTACAGGTCCAATTGAGCCATTTGCAAATGTTAGGGCCACCAATGATATAAAAATTGATAGATTATCTGGTTTTGTACAATGGAGTAAGAAATCAAATATTAATAATAATACCGTGTGGTATAACTTTGGAATTAGATCCCAACATTGGACAATTAGCGGTAAAGGAATCTCAACTGATGATCATTTGGTCATCAGTCCGAGAGCCCAATTTGCAATAAAACCAAATTGGGATAAGGATATGTTATTTCGAATTTCCGGCGGAATGTATCATCAACCTCCGTTTTACAGAGAACTCAGAGATTCATTGGGCGTAGTACATCCTGAAGTTAAAGCACAACAATCAATTCATATTGTTATAGGAAATGATTATAGTTTCAAAATGTGGGATCGACCATTTAAATTGGTCAGTGAAATTTATTACAAAAAACTAACAGATGTAAATCCTTTTACAATTGACAATGTAAAAATCAGATATAGAGCTAAAAATAATGCTGTTGCGTATGCAACCGGATTTGATATCCGATTAAACGGCGAATTTGTTCCTGGCACCGAATCGTGGTTTAGCTTTGGATATTTGGTTACCAAAGAAAACATTGATAATAGAGGATATATTTCAAGGCCAACAGATCAACGTTTAAAATTTGCAATTTTATTCCAAGACTATGTTCCAACAATTCCAAGTTTAAAAATGTATCTGAATTTGGTTTATAATACGGGTGTACCCGGAGGATCGCCTTCTTATGCCGACCCTTATTTATTCCAAAACAGGTTAAAAGACTATTTTAGAACTGATATAGGAATTTCCTATGTCTTTGTTGATTTTCAAAATCATCCAAAGAAAAGTTGGCAAGGAAAATTTAAGGAGCTATCAGCTGGAATTGAATTATTCAATATGTTTGATGTACAAAATACCATTACCAATACCTGGGTTAAAGACTTATCTTCTAATCAATACATTGCAATTCCAAATTATTTGAGTGGTAGAGTATTAAATTTAAAGGTTGCCATGAGGTTTTAATTTATAGTTGAATAGTTTAGTATTTATTGATTTAAATATTCTTTAATTATTATCTATGCCTATTTATTAGGGTTATCATTTTAAACCTTTTCATATATTAGTAGTCATAAATGAAAAAATTAGTGCTAAAGGAATTAAGGTTTATTGAGCAATTGCAAAATCCGGAAACCCAAGAAGAATCTTATCGTGAGTTAATATCACTATATAAAGAACGATTGTACTGGCATATCCGTAAAATTGTCATAAGCCATGATGATGCTGATGATGTGTTACAAAATACATTTATCAAAGTTTTTAAAAATATAAAAAACTTTAAAGGAGATAGTAAATTATACTCATGGATGTACAGAATTGCCACAAACGAATCCATCACCCATCTCAATAAATTAGCAAAATTAAAAAGTTTGGATTATAATGCCTTACAAAATCAAATGGTTGAAAATTTGTACGCAGATGTTTATTTTGATGGTGATGAAATACAGATAAAATTACAAAAAGCGATTATGACTCTGCCTCAAAAACAACAATTAGTATTTAATATGAAATATTTTGATGATATGAAATATGATGATATGTCGCAAATTTTAGATACTTCCGTTGGGGCTTTAAAGGCCTCCTATCACCACGCTAGAAAAAAAATTGAAGCATTTATACTTGGATAAATATTTTTAAGCAGGGAATGGTCCTGAAAAATAATGGAAAATAAAAATAAGAACATATTAAACGAATTGAAAAACAAAGGCCATGGCTTTGTAAGTCCCTCAAATTATTTTACTGAGTTTGAACAAGATTTTTACGCTAATAATAAAAACATTAAATCGGGGTACAATAGTCCTGATAATTATTTTGATCATCTTGAAGATAAAATTATAAAAGAAACTAAAGGTTTTAATACAAAAAGAACTACAGGATTTAAAATTCCTGATAATTATTTCAAAACTTTAGATAATGTACTTATTGATAAGCAAAATTCAAAAATTATTAAATTAAATAATTATAACTATTTTAAAATTATTAGTTTGTCTATTGCTGCTTCTTTATTATTGTTTGTGGGTATTAATAATAGTAAATCAAAAACCGATAATATTAATTTAGAGTCAATAAATATTGTGGAAATTGAAAACTGGATGGAAAATGATCTAATATCATTTAATACTTATGAAATTTCAGATATATTCACAGATAACGATCTTGACATACTCAACAATGAAACAGATGAAATATTGGATTATTTTGAATATAATGATCTAGAAAACTTAATACTTGAAAATTAACGTTATGCAAAAATTGACTTTTACATTATTTATTATATTATTCAGCATATTTAGTTTAACTGCACAGCAACATAATAAACGGGAAAGACTCAAAGCCTATAAAACAGCTTATATCACAGAGAAATTAGATTTATCATCAAGTGAAGCTGAAAAATTTTGGCCGGTTTACAATGCTTACTCAAAAAGTCATTTTCAACTTAAAGTTCTAAAGGTAAAAGAGGAGCTAAGAAAAATTAAAGAAAAAGGTGGTATTGACGAATTAACCGACAAGGAAGCAGGTCAGATTTTATCTAAATTAAATGAAAACGAACAACTCATTATTAATCTTCGAAAAGAACTTTATAACAATTTGAAAAATATTATTTCAGCGAAAAAGATACTTAAACTGAATCGTGCTGAACACGAATTCAACCGTAAGCTTTTATCAGAATATCGTAGAAATAAGCCTATGGGAGATAATCGTTAACCTTACAGGGTCTTATTTATTCGCAAACAATTTAACATCATTCTCACTTATTTCTTCTTCGCCCAAAATCATTAATCGTTCAACAATATTTCTTAATTCGCGCACATTGCCGGTCCAATTATAATCTTGAAGTAGTTTAATCGCATTATTACTGAATTTTTTAGGTGTGCTGCCTTGTTGGGCCGCAATAATTTTGGTAAAATGATTTATCAATATGGGAATATCATCTATTCTTTCATTTAAAGCGGGAACATTAATTAAAATAACGGCCAATCTATGGTATAAATCCTCCCTGAATTTTCCTTTGTCAATTTCCTTTTTCAAATTTTTATTAGTAGCCGATATTACTCTGACATCAACTTTAATATCTTTATCACTACCTACTCTACTTATTTTATTTTCTTGTAAAGCCCTGAGTACTTTCGCCTGAGCCGATAAACTCATATCGCCAATTTCATCTAGAAATATTGTTCCTCCGTTAGCCGTCTCAAATTTTCCAGCCCTATCCTTATTTGCACCTGTAAATGATCCTTTTACATGTCCAAATAACTCACTTTCTATTAGTTCTGAAGGTATCGCAGCACAATTGACTTCAATCATAGCTCCTTTTGATCTATTGCTTTTTGCATGAATCTCATGCGCTACAAGTTCTTTTCCAGTACCATTGTCACCTGTGATCAACACCCTAGCTTCTGTTGGAGCTACTTTATCAATCATTTTTTTTATATTGAAAATTGCTTCACTTTCACCAATCATCTGAAAGTTTTTATCCACTTTCTTCTTTAATCGTTTATTTTCGATCACCAATTGTTTCTTGTCCAATGCATTTCTAATAGCGTTTAGTAATCTATTCAAATCTGGAGGTTTTGAGATATAATCAAATGCTCCTAATCGCATGGATTTAACAGCTGTTTCTAATTCGCCATGCCCTGAAATCATAATAAATGGAATTTCAGGTTTAATTAATTGAGCTTTTTCAAGAACTTCAACACCATCCATTTTGGGCATTTTAATATCACATAAAACAAGATCATAATCGGTTTTTTCAATCAGTTCATATCCCGATACTCCATCATCGGCCTCATCAACTTGATAGTTTTTATTTTCGTTAAGAATAATTTTACTCAATACTCTTCGTATTGCATCTTCATCCTCTATAATTAGTATTTTTGACATAATTAAATTCGATTATTTCTATTACTTGGATCGACTAATACCTAATCCACTTAAATATTTCTTTATAACTTATTTTTTTACCATACATTAAAATTCCTACACGATATATTTTTGCAGCAATCCATACTATTCCTATAAAGGTTATCAGTAACAGTATTAACGAAAGGGATATTTGCCACCAAGGCACTCCAAAAGGGATACGCATCAGCATAACTATAGGTGATGTAAAAGGTATCATCGAAAATACTGTTGCTATCATACCATGAGGATCATTAATCACCGTGGCAAAACCAACATAAACACCTAAAATTAATGGCATCATAACTGGTACCATAAATTGTTGCGTATCGGTTTCATTATCAACTGCTGCACCAATTGCCGCGTATAAAGAACTATATAACAAATAGCCCAATAAAAAATATAAAATAAAATAAATGAACATACTTATTAATGGTAGATTTAATATTTCTATAAAAATAAATTGCGTATCATTTTGTGCAATAGCCTCCAGCTGTTCTGCTCCCATTTGTTGATTATTTATGCTGCTGGAAGATAATTCAACACCAAAAAAATATGAACTAACCACAAAAATAATAGTCAATAATATTCCCCAAATAAAAAATTGAGTCAATCCGGCAGCAGCCGTACCAATTATTTTACCCAACATTAATTGAAATGGTTTTACTGACGATATTATTACTTCTATAATTCGACTTGTTTTCTCTTCTATAACACTTCTCATTACCATGGCTCCATAGATCAGGATAAACATCATAATTAAATAACCTGCTGCCATACCTATTCCAATTTTTACCCCATTGATAAGTTTTGAAGATTTTTTACCACTAAAATTCGATAAATTTATATCAACCGACACCCTTGCTTTTTCCAACTTTTTTAGATCAATATTTAATTGCAGCATTTTTTCCTTTTGCAACTTTTTTTCTAGAATAGATTCAAGTTCTGATATGGTTACCATACTTGGTGACTCTTCCGAATAAAACAGAATATTATTGGCTATTTGATCAATGCTATCTTTTTTAGGAATAAACAACAAACCTTCGTGAGAAGATTCATTAACAATTGTTTTTGCTTTATCAATACCAATTTCGGTTAAATTTTCAAAATGAATGGTTTTACTATCCTTAAAGTCGTTTTCTAAAAACATACCTGATTGATCCACAAATGCCACTGTTGATTTTTTCTCGATACTGCTTTTGGTTAAAATCGCAACCAGGGCGATCATTCCTATCATTAAAAGTGGACTTAAAAAGGTCATAATAATGAAAGTTTTATTTCTCACTTTAGATAAATATTCACGTTTTATAATGAGTTTTAATTTATTCATATTTATATTGTAAATAATCTTAGTGTAATTATGAATTTTGATTTACTGCCTGAATAAAAATATCATTTGCACTTGGTACAACTTCCAAATAATGATTTATTAATGCTTTATTATTTAAATATCGTATCAAATCTGTTGAATTTTCATCATTTTTTAACTTTATATTTAATTTTAGATCGTCTTCTAAAGATTTAAAAGTAGCGGTAGTAATTTCAAATTTTTCCTTTAAATTTTGAAGTAATGATACTTTGTCATCTACAATTAAACCAACTTCAAAAGTATTGGTTTTAAATTGTTTTTTAATGTCGACTAATTTTCCTTCCAAAACCAAATTCGATTGGTGAATTAATGCAATATGTTCACATAATTCTTCAACAGACTCCATTCTATGTGTTGAAAATATAATTGAAGCACCTTCTTTTTGCAAATTTAAAATTTCTTCTTTTATCAAGTTCGCATTTATAGGATCAAATCCACTAAATGGTTCATCAAAAATCAAAAGTTTTGGTTGATGTAGAATAGTAACAATAAATTGCAACTTTTGAGCCATCCCTTTTGACAATTCCTCTACTTTTTTATTCCACCAACTTCCTATTTCAAATTTTTCAAACCAATAATTTAATTTTAATCTCGCATCATTTTTTGAAAGACCCTTTAACTGGGCTAAATACATTGCCTGCTCCCCTACTTTCATTCTTTTGTAAAGACCTCTTTCTTCGGGTAAATAACCAATATAATGTACATCATTAGGTTTTAATTTATTACCATCAAAATAAATTACACCTTTATCTGGCATAGTTATTTGATTTATAATTCTTATAAAAGTTGTTTTCCCTGCCCCATTCGGACCTAGAAGGCCAAAAATGCATCCTTTTGGAACTTGAATTGATATCTTGTTTAAAGCCTTGAAATCTCCAAAATTTTTGTCAATATTTTCAGCTATTAATATGTTTTCCATAAATAATTATTACGCCTTCAAATATAACAAAATGGAAACGAATTATTCAATTTTATCCTTCAGACAATTATAAGGCTAATTTTAGTAGAAAAAGTGTTGATAATCATTGAACCAGATCACCTTTTAATGTATTATAACGAAGTAGTTTCTTATTAAAATATCTATTTATTGCATGTAATAATACAACAAACAGTTGATAAATATTTTCAAATAATAATATTGACCATGTATTAATAATTATATAAATTTATAATTATTAATAATTTAAATATGGATTAAAACGTAATTTTCCAACCTTGATATTACCTAAGTCTGGCCAAATATTTTTGTTGAATTTCTTTTACCATATCCAGAGTTATATTAGGCTTTATAACACGTAATACATCAGTTATACCATCATGTTCGTAAAAAATCCCTTTAGCAATATCATAATTGGTGACAGTTACATTATTTTTAATATCGAATGTTAGCACTCTAAAATCACTCCAGGTCATATCCTTTGGAATTTCAATGTAAAACCTGTCCGTATTATTGGGTGATTGATAAATTCCTTCACCTATATTAACTAATTTAAAAAACTTATTTACTCTGATTATACAATCTGTACCTTTATTCAATCGAACATTTTTGTGAAATTCAAAATCTTCATTTTTATAGGCATTTTGAATATTTTCAATACTTGTATATCTGTTTAAACCTTTTATCCTGATGCCACTATATTTCTTGCTGCCAATTTTAAGTTCACATTTAGCACCGTCAATTTTTAAATTTTCATTGGAATTGATATTTTTTGTAGTCCGCAAAATCCTCTCAAATGAAACAGGATTTTTCGTTATAAATACGATCGAATTTGGCTTATTTACTTCTGTAAACCTACTGTAATAAGATGCTAATGGATTTGGAACATGTACTACAAAAGTACCTTTTATTTTATTCCTTTCAATCGGGCTAATATTTTCTTGTAATGTAATTTTGCCAATTAATTCTCGAATTTTCATAGATTTTGGATTAGCGATGGATGTTGACTTATTTTTTTTAAAAATACAAATATTTAATTTTAAAAAATAATTTTTTTTAAATTTTATTATGCATGCATAGTATTTTTTTATACCTTTGATGTATGGACAAGGAAAAAACCATTGATCATGCTTTGAGAGCTACCTGGCAAGCTGTTGCTAAGACATATAATGAACAAGCGGGTAAATATGATTTTACTATGGCAATGGCAATGGCTTTACTTTATATTGATTTTGAAAATGGTACACCATCTACAGCCCTGGGACCTTCAATGGGAATGGAAGCTACAAGTCTTTCTCGAATTTTAAAGAACATGGAAGAAAGAGGACTTATTTATCGTGAGCAAAATCCTGAGGATGGGAGAAGTGTTCTACTCAAGTTGACCAAGCTGGGAAAAGAAAAAAGGGAAATATCAAAATTATCTGTTTTAAAATTTAATCAAACTATTAAAGAGAATATATCACAAGAAAAAATCAATCATTTTTTTGAAGTAACCGATTTGATCAATAATTTAATAAATCAAAATGGAATTTTTAAAAATGACCAATAGACATCAAATAAATAATTTTATTCATGAAAAAAAGACATATCAAAAAAATTGCAGTAATTGGGTCAGGAATAATGGGCTCAGGTATTGCCTGTCACTTTGCTAATATTGGAGTTGAGGTATTGTTATTAGATATTGTTCCACGAGAGTTGAACAAAATTGAAGAGGCAAAAGGACTAAAATTAGAGAGCACAATAGTTAGAAACCGTATTGTCAATGAAAGTTTAAAAACTTCTTTAAAATCAAAACCATCACCTATATATGATCAAAAGTTTGCATCTCGAATTTCTACGGGCAATTTAGAAGATGATTTGCACAAGATAAAAGATGTAGACTGGATTATCGAGGTGGTTGTTGAACGATTAGATATTAAAAAGCAAGTTTTTGATAATATTGAAAAATATCGTAACCCAGGCACCTTGATCACTTCAAATACTTCCGGTATTCCTATTAAATTTATGAATGAAGGAAGGAGTGATGATTTTAAAAAACATTTTGCCGTTACTCATTTTTTTAATCCACCCAGATACTTAAAATTATTTGAAGTTGTTCCCGGACCAGACTGTGAACAAAACGTCACTGATTTTTTAATGATGTACGGTGAAAAATACTTAGGAAAAACTTCAGTGCTCGCAAAAGATACTCCTGCTTTTATTGGCAATAGAATTGGGATTTTTGGTATCATGAGTTTATTTCATACGGTAAAAGAAATGAAATTAACCGTCGAAGAAGTTGATAAACTTACCGGTCCGGTTATAGGCCGTCCTAAATCTGCAACTTTTAGAACCGTTGACGTAGTTGGTTTAGATACTCTTGTGCATACATCAAATGGAGTAGCCAACAATGCGAAAGAAGATGAGATGCATGATACTTTTGCTATCCCTGATTTTATTGATAAAATGATGGAAAGAAATTGGTTGGGTAGTAAAACTAAGCAAGGCTTTTATAAGAAAATTATAGATGAAAATGGCAAAAAACAAATTTTAGTATTAGATCTGAATACTTTTGAATATAAAAAATCTGCCAAAGTAAACTTTGCTACTTTAGGGATGACTAAAACCATTGATAAGGTTATAGATAGATTTAAAGTGCTGGTTAATGGTAAAGACAAAGCTGGTGAATTTTACAGAAAGACCTTTTCTGCCATGTTCCAATATGCTTCCAACAGAATTCCTGAGATCTCTGATGAACTTTATAGAATTGATGATGCTATGAAAGCAGGATTTGGCTGGGAACACGGACCCTTCCAAATTTGGGATGCAATTGGAGTTGAAACGGGAATTGAAATAATGAAAAAAGAAGGGTATTCACCAAATAAATGGGTAAAAGAAATGCTGGATAAAGGCAAATCTTCTTTCTATTCTATTAAAGAAGGAGCAAATTATTATTTTGATATTCCATCAAAAGCTTACAATAAAATTCCGGGACAAGATGCTTTTATTATTTTGGATAATATTCGTGAAGCCAAAACGATATGGACCAATAACGATGCTTCAATTCAACATTTAGGTGACGGTGTGTTAAACGTTGAATTTCAGTCAAAAATGAATACAATTGGTGGTGGGGTATTACAGGCAATCAATAAAGGAATCGATTTAGCTGAACAAGAATACGAAGCTGTAATATTAGGTAATCAGGCCGCAAATTTTTCAGTTGGAGCAAATCTGGCAATGGCATTGATGCTAGCCATTGAGCAAGAATATGAAGAATTGGAGCTTTCTACAAGGATGTTTCAAAACACTGTTATGCGATTGAGATATTCTTCAGTACCTACCTTAATAACACCAAGAGGAATGACCTTTGGAGGAGCTTGTGAAATGAGTATGCACGTAGATAAAGTAGTTGCCTCGGCTGAAACATACACAGGATTGGTTGAATTTGGTGTGGGCATAATTCCCGGAGGGGCAGGAACGAAGGAAATGACGAAAAGAGTATCTGATCTTTGGGTTAAAGATGATGTACAATTGAACAGATTGAGAGATGCCTTCATTAACATTGCAATGGCTAAAGTTGCAACTTCAGCACACGAAGCATTTGATTTAGGTTTTTATCAAAAAGGAAAAGATGTTGTTGTAGTTAATGCAGACAGACAGATCGCTACCGCAAAACGCTATGCAATTCAAATGTTAGAAGATGGTTATACGCAACCATCTCCTCAAAAAGTAAAAGTTCTTGGACAACAGGCATTGGGAATGTTCATGGTAGGAACGGATAGTTTGGAAAAAGGCAGATATGCATCTGAACATGATAAAAAAATTGCCAATAAACTTGGTTATATTATGGCTGGTGGTGATTTATCAGAACCTACAGAAGTTAGCGAACAATATTTATTGGATCTTGAAAGAGAGGCTATCTTATCTCTATTATCTGAACGTAAAACACTGGAAAGAATCGAACACACATTGAAAACAGGGAAACCTCTTAGAAACTAATATAATAAAAGAAAAAAGACTTTTAATTTATTGGTCTTTAACTTTAAACATTTAATAAATGAAAACAGCATATATAGTACAAGGATTTAGAACTGCAGTTGGTAAAGCTCCTCGCGGGGTATTCAGGTTTAAACGGCCCGATGAATTAGCTGCGGAAACCATTGAGTATTTGTTAAAACAAGTTCCACAATTAGATAAGAAAAGAATTGATGATGTTATTGTTGGAAATGCTATGCCTGAAGCAGAACAAGGACTAAATATAGGAAGGTTAATATCATTAATGGGATTGAAAACCGATGATGTAGCGGGAGTTACAGTAAACAGGTATTGTGCTTCAGGATTAGAAACAATCAGTATAGCAACTGCTAAAATTCAGTCTGGTATGGCTGATTGTATAATTGCCGGAGGTGTTGAAAGTATGAGTTATATTCCGATGGGTGGATACAGACCTGTACCAAATTACAAATCAGCTCACGAAGGTCATGAAGATTATTATTGGGGAATGGGTTTAACAGCTGAAGCTGTTGCACAACAGTTCAAGATTTCTAGAGAGGATCAAGATGAATTTTCTTATAATTCACATATGAAATCACTTGAGGCAAATAAAAATGGAACCTTTAACGATGATATTGTTCCAATTACTGTGGAGCAAATATATTTAGATAAAAACGGGGAAAAAACAAACCAAGGAATATGTTGTTAATACCGATGAAGGACCTCGTAAGGGAACCTCAAAAGATGCCCTTTCAAAGTTAAGACCTGTATTTGCTAATAAAGGAAGTGTTACTGCTGGTAACTCCTCCCAAATGAGTGATGGTGCAGCTTTTGTTTTGGTAATGAGTGAAGATATGGTAAAAGAATTAAATCTGGAACCCTATAGCCAGATTGGTATCTTATGCAGCCGTGGGCGTTGAACCACGAATAATGGGTATCGGACCGGTAAAGGCAGTACCAAAAGCAATTGAACGAGCCGGATTAAAACAAAATGATATTGATCTATTCGAATTAAATGAAGCATTTGCTTCCCAATCTTTAGCTGTTCTAAGAGAATTAGAAATGAATCAAGAAATTGTAAACGTAAATGGGGGCGCAATTTCATTAGGTCATCCATTAGGCTGTACAGGCGCCAAATTATCTGTTCAACTATTTAATGAAATGCGACGTAGAAAGAACAAATACGGTGTTGTAACAATGTGTGTTGGAACAGGACAAGGCGCAGCCGGAGTTTATGAGCTTTTAAAGTAAATAATTTACGCACAGAAAAAAATATTAAAATAAACAGAAAATCCAATTAACATGAGTACTAGTAACGAATTATTAAGAGGGGGCCAATTCCTTGTAAAAGAAATAAACTGTGAAGATATATTCACACCAGAAGATTTTAATGAGGAACAGCAAATGATGAAAGATTCTGTTAAAGAATTTATTGATAGAGAGGTCTGGCCAAATAAAGCTAGATTCGAAAAAAAAGATTATGCTTTTACAGAAGAACTAATGCGTAAAGCTGGTGAACTCGGTTTTTTAGGTGTATCTGTACCTGAAGAATATGATGGATTGGGCTTGGGTTTTGTTTCAACAATGTTGGTTTGTGATTATATCTCAGGAGCCACCGGTTCATTCAGTACAGCCTTTGGAGCTCATACCGGTATTGGTACTATGCCTATTACTTTATATGGCACAGAAGAGCAAAAGAAAAAATATGTTCCAAAATTAGCGACTGGAGAATGGTTCGGTGCCTATTGCTTAACTGAACCGAGTGCCGGTAGTGATGCTAATTCGGGTAAAACTAAAGCTGTGTTGTCTGATGATGGAAAATACTATAGTATTACAGGGCAAAAAATGTGGATTTCTAATGCTGGATTTTGTAGTTTAATGATTGTATTTGCTCGTATAGAAGATGATAAGTACATTACCGGGTTTATTGTAGAATATGATCGGGAAAATCCAAATGGGATAACAATGGGCGAAGAAGAACGTAAATTAGGTATTCGAGCTTCTTCAACCCGTCAGGTATTTTTTAATGATACGAAAGTGCCTGTTGAAAATATGTTGTCAGAAAGAGGAAATGGTTTTAAAATTGCAATGAATGCCTTAAATATTGGTAGAATTAAATTAGCAGCGGCTTGTTTAGACGCCCAAAGAAGAGTGATTACCGAATCAATTAAATATGCCAACGAGCGCGTACAGTTTAAAACACCAATAGCGAAATTTGGTGCAATTCGTTTGAAAATAGCGGAAATGAGTACAAAATGTTGGGTGGGTGAAACTGCTAGTTACAGGGCAGCGAAAAATATTGAGGACAGAATTGAATTAAGAAAGGCCAATGGCAAAGATACACACCAAGAAGCTGAATTAAAAGGTGTTGAAGAATATGCAATTGAATGCTCTATACTCAAAGTTGCTGTTTCTGAACATACCCAAGATTGTACTGATGAAGGTATTCAAATATTTGGTGGAATGGGATTTTCTGAAGAAACACCAATAGAATCTGCATGGAGAGATGCCAGAATTGCAAGAATTTATGAGGGTACTAATGAGATCAATCGTATGCTAAGCATTGGAATGCTGATAAAAAAAGCTATGAAAGGGCATGTTGATCTGTTAACTCCCGCAACAGCAGTTGCCAAAGAATTAACAAGTATTCCATCATTTGAAACACCTGATTATTCAGTTTTATTTGCTGAAGAAAAACAGATAATTGTTAATCTTAAAAAATTGTTCTTAATGGTTTCGGGCGCTGCATTGCAAAAATATGGAGAAGAGATTGAGAAACATCAACAACTAATGCTCGCTGCATCAGATATTTTAATTCAAATATATTTGGCTGAATCTGCAATTTTACGAGCTGAAAAATTAGCCAACAAGGAAGGTGAAGATAAAGTTAAAGAACAGATAGCCATGGCAAAACTAAATTTATTCAATGCCATTGATGTTATAGAAACTGCTGGGAAACACTCTATAATTTCTTTTACCGAAGGTGATGAACAGCGCATGATGTTAATGGGTTTAAAACGTTATACAAAATATGTTAATATGCCTAATATCATTGAACTTAGAAATATTATCGCTGATAAAATAACTGAAGAGAACAAATATTGTTTTTAATATTTATTCTCATATTCATAAAAAAATCTCGCAAACAGCGGGATTTTTTATTTGAAAATAAATGTCAAGTTTTTCATTATACTTTGTACCTTTTATTCAATTGCGATAATATAGAACGTCAATTTCTAAATATTGGCTTTCAATAAAACTAATCTATCAAAATTTTGCTAATAAATTAGACTTCATATTCTTTTTCATTTATACAATAATTATTATAAATCTTAGTTTTAATATTTTCTTATCAGTTATTCTATTATTAAGATTTTAATAAATTATTTATTTTATCTTTGTTAGTCAATAGCTTAAATATTTGTAGATGCAATTCAAAATTAACCCCTCTATTTTGATGCTTCTTTTATGTGTATTTGGATACGCGCAAGAAGCAACTGAAATTTACTTATTTGATTTGACAAAATCAAATACCTCAATTACTATAAGCAATCCTATAAATATTTCGAATAACGAAGGTTATGATAATCAACCTAGTTTTACTGAGGATGGAACTGCTGTTTTGTTTTCTTCATTTAGAAACGGTCAAACTGATATAGCAAGATATGAGATATTTGGAAATTACAGAACCTGGTTAACCGAAACCGATGAAAATGAGTATTCCCCTTTTGCTTATCCAAATAAAAAGAAATTTTTTACTTGTGTCAGACATAATGAAGATGGTACACAGTTTCTTTATAAGTATGCCTATAAAAATAAAGCACCTGAAATATTAATTCCTGAATTGACCGTAGGTTATTATATTTGGTTGAATAACAAATCAGTAGTAACATTTGTTATAGATGATGACTTTGAATCCTTACAGGTTTCTAATTTTAAATATAAAATCAGATACCCTATTCAAAATAATATTGGAAGGGCGTTATGTAAAATACCAATTCCAATGTCAATTGGAAACAATTTGATTAGTTATATTAGCAAAAGTCATGAGGTTTCTGAAATCCATGCAATTAATCCCATCAACAGTGAAACAAAATACCTTGTAGATGCTTTAGAGGGTTCTAATGATCTAACATGGACACTTGATGGTACAATTTTAATGGGAAAGGGAGATAAAATTTATAAATTTAAACCTGGAGTTGATAAAGATTGGTTAACAATAAATATTGATAGTAATCTTCCTATTAAAAATATTACCCGTATTGTTGTAAGTCCTGATGGCAAGAAACTCACTGTTGTAGTTGAAGAGTAATTTATTTAAATCACTTTCACCATTTTCTTTTTTAATTTACCCTTGTTTTTGTATTTTTGAAAAAAATATTCTTCATGATAAAAGTAGGTGTTTTGGGTGCTGGTCATCTTGGTAAAATCCATTTGAAATTATTACAACAATCAAATAAATATGAATTGACCGGATTTTATGATCCTGTCAAAGAAAATGCTATAAAAGTTGCTGAAGAATTTGGGTATACTGTTTTTGAGACTATTGAAGAGTTAGTTGATTCTGTTGATGTTGTAGATATTGTTACTCCAACACTAAATCACTTTGATTGTGCAAAATTGGCAATAAAAAAAGGGAAACATGTTTTTATAGAAAAGCCCATAACCAAAACAGTTGCTGAGGCAGAAGAAATTCGCGATCTGGTTAAAAGTTATAATGTTCGGGGTCAAGTTGGTCATGTAGAAAGATTTAATCCTGCTTTCACTGCTGTTAAAAACAAAATTGAAAACCCAATGTTTATTGAATGTCACAGGTTAGCTGAATTTAATCCCAGAGGTACTGATGTTCCTGTAGTACTTGATCTAATGATACATGATATTGACATTATTCTTAGTGTGGTAAATTCTAAAGTAGCAAAAATAAATGCTAGTGGCGTATCAGTTATTAGTGAAACGCCTGATATTGCCAATGCTCGAATTGAATTTGAAAATGGTTGTGTAGCAAACTTAACAGCTAGTAGAATATCAATGAAAAACATGAGAAAATCAAGATTTTTTCAAAAAGATGCATATATATCTGTTGATTTCTTGGATAAAAAAAGCGAGGTTGTTAAAATGAAAGATGTACCTGAGAATCCGGATGAATTTGCTATGATTTTGCAAAATGCTGAAGGAATTAAAAAACAAATATATTTTGAAAACCCCAAAATTGAGCAAAATAATGCTATTTTAGATGAATTGGAATCATTTGCCAATGCGATTAATAATAATATCACACCAATGGTTTCATTGCATCAAGCAACCGAAGCATTAAGCGTTGCACAGCGAATAATTGACAATTTTTAAATATAATTAATTATGGGACCTAAAGTAACAACCGAACATCATAAGGGCCAGGCAACAATTTTCAAAAACCCTTTTTTAGAAAGTTTAACAAAAACTAATTTAACTCAAAATGTTATAGTTTATGGATTGATTGTTATTATCTTAATTTATGTTGCTTTATCTATAAAAAATATCCCTTTCGTAACATTTGTGAGCATATTTATTTTTGCTCTTTTCTTTTGGAGCTTTGCAGAGTATATATTGCACAGATATATATTTCATTGGATTTCAGAAAACAAATTTATTCAAAGGTTTCATTTTATAATGCATGGGTCTCATCATTTATTCCCAAAAGACGAACAAAGATTATTGATGCCACCCGTTCCAGGTGTAATAATGGCATCATTATTATTTCTGATTTTTTATATTATTTTTAGTTTGCTAGGATTCCCTGCATATACATGGGCATTTTTCCCTGGTTTCTTCCTGGGCTATTTATTATACTCCTTTTTACACAGAGCTACTCATGTTAATCGCCCTCCTAAGAGATTTAAATTTCTTTGGAAACATCACAGTCTGCATCATTATAAATATCCGGAAAAAGCATTTGGTGTATCCAGTACTTTATGGGATCATGTTTTTGGAACTATGCCACCCAAAAATTAATTAAAAAATCAACTGTTTAATTTAAATTCATTCATGTGAAAAATATTGCTGTAATAGGTGCAGGAACTATGGGAAATGGAATTGCCCATGTTTTTGCTCAAAACAATTATAAAGTAAATTTAATAGATGTTTCTACAGAGGCCTTGAATAAAGGATTAGCCACCATTGATAAAAATTTAGACAGAATGGTGCAAAAGGAGAAAATTTCAATTGAAGATAAAAATCTTACTTTAAATAATATTTCATCTTATGTTTCTATGGAAGAAGGAGTTAAAAATACTGATCTGGTTGTAGAAGCAGCAACTGAAAATATTGATTTAAAATTAAAAATATTTAAACAGATCGACTCTTTTTCTCCCGAAAATGCAATTTTAGCAAGTAATACATCTTCAATATCCATCACAAAAATTGCAGCTGTTACGAACCGGCCAGATAAGGTAATTGGTATGCATTTTATGAATCCTGTACCTATCATGAAACTGGTAGAGATTATTCGAGGATATTCTACCTCGGATGAAGTTGTAAAATCCATTATGGATTTATCGAAAGACATAAACAAAATTCCTGTCAAGGTAAACGATTATCCGGGATTTATAGCGAACCGAATTTTAATGCCTATGCTCAATGAGGCTATTTATTCGTTATATGAACAAGTTGCCGGTGTTTACGAAATTGATACTGTTATGAAATTAGGTATGGCCCACCCAATGGGGCCTTTGCAATTAGCCGATTTTATCGGCCTTGATGTATGTTTAGCTATTTTAAATGTTTTATATGAAGGTTTTGGAAATCCAAAATATGCACCTTGCCCTCTTTTGGTAAATATGGTTGCAGCAGGAAAATTAGGGGTGAAATCTGGCGAAGGGTTTTACGATTATTCCAATAGCAAAAAAGCCGAAGAAATATCAAGTCAATTTATTTAATTCTACCCAAAAGAAAAATATTTATTCAATTAAAAAGCCCCAAACGGGGCTTTATTACTTTTTACTTTTTTAATTTAAAATTACAACCATCTCAAAAAATAATCCATAAGATCTTCTTTTAATTCATAATGTAATTTTATATATATTTTCATATCGTCTCTAATTGTAGTTTGTTGATTTCTGAGCCTTCCATCAAGTTCTTCATTTATATCAGATGTTTCAATTATTCTTTTTTTCATTCTAATACGCTGAAGCATTCTACCAATTACTTCTCTTTCACGAATTATTTTATTTTGAAACCCTTCTAAAGGAGCCATAGCATCGATTCCCAAATTCCTACTGGCAATGCCTTCTAATTTTTTTTCAAACTTATTCATTTCCTCTCTATGAAACCTTAACTCTTTCTTCCAAATTTTTAAATTGAACTTTAGATCGCTCAAATAAACTAATTTTATCTCCATGGTTATAAAAACATTTTAATTAATAATACTATAAATTTCATAAAAAAAAATGAAATAACCATTGATAAACATCATTTTTTTATATTTTTCCATATAAAATATTGCAATTAATTTTATTCGACAAAAAAAACCCTGCATTTGCAGGGCTTAAAAAATAATAATGAATGATTAAACTTCGTCTTCATCTTTTTCTTTATCCTTTTTGATCTTATTCCAAATTTTGATTTCATCATCCATTGTTAAACCTGAAATTATTTCAACATTTATACCATCAGAAATACCCAGTTCAATATCCTTTCTTTCAAATTTCTGATCTCCTGTTTTTACTTCAACATATGGTTTTTCAGTTTCTTTATCAAACTTCAGCAAAGCTTCTCTGATAGATAATACACTATCTTTTTGTTCAAGAACTATTTCTGCATTTGCACTATATCCTGCACGTAAATAATAGTCTTTATCTAAAGTGACATCAGCCTTGATAGTAAATTGTACCGCACCACTTTCTTCTGTTCCTTTAGGTGCAATAAAATTCAATTTAGCCGGAAACTTCTTATCTTCTATAGCACCTAAAGATATTTCAAGTTCTGTATTGTTTTTAATTTTCCCAACTTCAGCTTCATCAACCTTTCCTTCAAATATCATTTTAGTCATATCAGCAATTGATGCAATAGTTGTGCCTGCATTAAAATTATTACTTTGAATAACCTGGCTTCCTACCTTTACAGGAATTTCTAAAATAGTACCTGCAACTTCTGCCCTTACATTAGTATTTGCAGTTCCCGATAAGCCTGTAGAACCTTCTTTAATTATTTGATAGTCATTTTTAGCATTTGTCAAATCTTGTTTGGCCTGATTGTATGTCAATTCAAAGACTTCAATATCCTTTTGTGAAATAACGCCGCTATTAAATAACTTTTTGTTACGCTTATACACAATTTCTGCATTATCCATGTCTAATTGCGCCTTACTTACTCTGCCTCTCGCGTTTGTTAGCGCCTGCTCATTAGGAACCACTCTAATCTGAGCAATTAAATCCCCTTTTTCAACATGAACACCTTCTTCCAAAAATATCTTATCAATAATGCCCGAAATTTGAGGTTTAATTTCAATTTCTTCCAGAGGTGTTACTTTACCAGTAGCAACTGTTTTTTTAATAATATTTGTTTTAAAAGGTTTTTCAGTTTCAAATTGAATAGGCGATTTGCTATTCATTTTTCCAAACCAAATCAAAACGGCAATAAATGCTAAGCCGATTACTGAAAATATAATTATTTTCTTCATTATTAATAATTTATCTATTTTAATTAATTTTATTCTTCTCTTAATGCTTCTATCGGTCTGATTTTAACCGCTCTTTGCGCCGGTATCATTCCTATTAATGTACCGAACGTAACCAGCGCAAATATTGCACCTAATGCGATTGGTATACTTACCGTTGGATTAGTAAATGGAAAATCTATATCTTTAGTCATAGAGTTAATAATCATTAAAACTCCTCCTGAAAATATTAGTCCAAGAATCCCGGCTATTAAAGTCAAAAATACTGATTCAAGCATGATTTGTCCTTTAACTTTATTTGGAGTTGCTCCTAAGGCCCTTCTTATACCAATTTCCTTAGTGCGTTCTTTTACCGTAATTAATAATATACTGCCAATTGCAATTACACCTGCAATTAATGTGGCGATACCTACAAACCAAGTCAAAAATTTAATACCGCCTACAAATCCAGTGATTCTTTTGAACATTTCACCAAAATTAAAAGATCCAAAAGCCCTTTTGTCATCATAATGAACATTATGTCTTCTTTTTAAAACTGTCTTAACATCTGCCTCAACTTTTGTTATATCTGCGTCCTTATAAGCTGCAATGACCATCCATCCAATATTATCGCCGGTATTATTAATTTTTCTATATGTTGAAAATGGAATATATATAGAATCATCGGCTTCAAAACTACCACCTGTTCTTTCCTTATAAATTCCAATTACCTGAAAAAAACTACCATTTATTTCTACATAATTTCCAACTACTTGTTCATCTTTTTCGAATAATTCAGAAACTACTTTTTCACCAATTACACAAACCTTTTTTTCATAATCAATATCATTCAAATTTAAAAATCTACCATCGATGAGTTTCACTTTATTAACTTGATCAAGTATTGGATAGTCTCCAAAAAGTTTATAGGTTTTAGAGTTTGTTCTTCGCTTAACCTTTGCCGGTGGCCCCCCAAAAACACCCTGAACATTTCTCGGCGCTACAAAAGCTATTTCAGGTACTTGTCTTTTTATGGCCTCCGCATCTTGAATTTTCAAACGCAGTCTTCTCCCTCTTTGAAATCCTTTATTTGGCATACTTGTACTTTGTGCCCATAGAAATATACTGTTGGTTGCCAAATTCTTAAATTCCCGGTCGAAACCATTTTCCATACCTCTGGCTGAACCTAATAATGTAATGAACAGAAAAACACCCCAAAGAACCCCAATAATGGTAATTGCTGTTCTCAATTTACTTTTTCTGATCGATCCAAATATTTCTTGCCAAGTATCCCTATCGAAAATTGATGCCATAATATTTTAATTCATGTTAAAATTAATCATCACCTAATGCAACCACAGGTTTAATTTTTGCGGCTCTTCGGGCCGGAATATACCCTGCTAATGCACCTACAAATATTAATATAATTGTTGCCCAAACTACCGTACTTGTATTCACTTGAGGATTTGTAATAAAATAATCTTCCAAACCGTTTCCTATTCTCTTTAAAGTAAATACGGCAATTAACAAACCCAAATATCCGGCAATAGCGGTTATAAAAATAGATTCCTGCAATATCAGCGCTACAATTGAACCAGGTGTTGCACCCAGAGCTTTTCTAATTCCTAATTCTTTTGTACGTTCTTTAACAACAAAAACCATAATATTTCCAATACCAATTGCTCCGGCAAATAAAGTACCAACACCAATACATAAAACGATCAATTGTAATACATTGGCAAATTGCATATTCTGTTCAAAATTCTCGAATACAGATCTTACAAAAATACCACTGCGATCCTCTTTTGCTATAAAATGTTTTTCTTTCATAAATACAATAATGTCGGCGGCTAACTTTCTGGCGCCATCGACACCTATATTTTTATTATAGGATAAATTTATTTGATCTATTTCATCTGTATTTTTATGAATTAATTGAATGGTGGATACGGGAGCATAAATCATTCTTTCTTCATTATCACCTCCTGCATCTTTAAATATACCTACCACTCTATATGTGATTCCATTTAATTCCAAAAATTTGCCTAATGCATTTTCAGTTTTAAAAAGGTCTTGTTCTACCAGCCGGCCTATTACAACTATTTTTGTTTTATTTTTGATATCATTTTCATTAATAAATTTCCCGGCGGTGATGATGGTATTCTCTAAAAATTGATGTTCAGGATGTACTGCACGAATATTGTAACTACCAGATTCGTTTTTATTTACAGCTTGAACGTCCTTATAAATCCTTGCAGAATAATATTCTATTTTGTTACCAAACTTCTTTCTTAAATCTTCAATATCGTCATTCTTCAATTGAATTTCTCTTCCTTCTTTAAAGCCTTTATATGCTTTTGAAGTATGACCCCCTCTAATTGTAATAATATTGGTTGCATCGTCAATAAAAAAAGCCTTAAAAGTATTTTTTAAACCATTACCCATTCCAAACAATACGGTAAAAATAAATATGCCAATTGCTACTGTGAAGCCTCCTAAAAAGGTTCTCATTTTATTTTTCCTAATGGATTGAAATATTTCCCGCCAACGATCAATATCAAACATATCAATTCTTTTAACTAATTTAATTAAGCAATTTTTATTTTTTCGTCACTCATGATCAATCCATCTTTTAACCGAACTATTCTATCGGTTCGTTCGGCAATATCTTCTTCATGGGTAATAACAACTATGGTCATTCCTTCCTTATGAATTTCAGTGAGCAAATCCATAACTTGCTTTGAAGTAACTGAATCTAAAGCACCTGTTGGCTCATCTGCTAATATAACTTTTGGTTGCGTAACCAGTGCCCTGGCTATAGCAACTCTTTGATTTTGTCCACCAGAAAGTTCACTAGGTAAGTGATCAGCCCATTCTGTCAATCCAACTTTGTCCAAATATTCCATAGCAATTCTTTGACGATCCTTTCTATGTACTCCTTTATAATAAAGAGGCAATTCGATATTTTCAAGTGCCGTTTTATAACTGATCAAATTAAAGGATTGAAAAACAAAACCTAAAAATTTATTTCTTAATTTAGCTGCCCTTTTTTCACCCAACTTCTCTATTAATTGTCCATTTAAAAAATATTCACCTTTATCATGACCATCCAGTAAACCTATAATGTTCAACATGGTAGATTTTCCAGATCCGGATGATCCCATAATTGAAATAAATTCACCTTCTTTAACATGAAAATCCAACCCTTTTAATACATGGAGAGATTCTTTACCCATGGGGTAAGATTTATGAAGATTTTTAAATTTTATCATTTATTTTTCGTTTATGTAAAATATGTATTTGTCTCTAAGCAAGACCTATTAAAATCATTTTAATTAATTTTGAACCATGGAAGAAAAAAATGAAAAATCAATTATCTTATTTGATGGTATTTGTAACTTATGCAATGCTTCGGTACAATTCATTTTAAAACACGATAAAAATGAAAATTTCTTATTCGCTTCCTTACAATCAGACGCCGCAGCAAAACTTTTGTTACAAGAAAAATATAAAAAAAATCATTTGCAATCCGTAGTCTTAATTGAGGAAAAAAAAATAAGCGATAAATCTACTGCGATTTTAAGAATTGCAAGAAGTTTAGGAGGGTTTTGGAAATTATTATATGTATTTATTATTATTCCCAAAGCCTTAAGAGATATGGTTTATGATTTTATTGCAAAACACAGATACCAATGGTTTGGTAAGAGGGATACATGTTTATTAAACATTGAAGATTACAAAAATAGGTTTATCTGAAATTCAGACAAACCTATTTTTTAATATTCCCCCTTTTTTTTGGTTTCAATTAATTTGGAGCTATTATGGCGATAACTCCAAATAATTGAAAATTAATTAACCCAACAATTATATTTTTGTAATTAAGTTTTCTTCAGTATACAATGGAATCTTTACACGTGTTTTTGCCCATGCTAAAACCATTTGTGTACCGTAATTTTTTGCTGCAAAGGCAATTGAAAAATTTTCTACCATTTCACCTTTACTTGCAGGTATTTCAATTTTTGCGATATTAAATTTTGGATTGTAAAAATATGCACCAAAAGTATCTGTTTTACCACTTAAAATGATAGTCCAATAATTTTTATTTGGAATAGTATACAAAACATACGTTCCAGCTTTCACATATTTATTTCCGAACATTATATCATTATAAAATTTTATCTCTGTGGCCTCATTACTTCCTGTTCTCCAAACTTCACCAAATGGAATTTGAGTTCCAAAAACAACTTGGTCACTTGCACAAGGTCTACCGTATAAAACCTTTACTTGTGGTAAAGTTTTTTTATTTGGCCTAAAATAAACTATATCGTGTGGGCTTTTATCCAATTTATTGAAACTTTGTGCATTAATATCATTTGAAATAAATAAAATTGATGCAATAGCTAGAATAACTGTATATATATTTCTTTTTCCCATTTTACTAAATTTTGAATTAATATTAATAATGTTCAATAAATTATGATCTATCCCAATTATTGAAAATTAACTTTTAATTAAATCTTAGTTTAACAATTTTTTTGGTTCATCCTTTTGTGTTGAAATAGTGATATCAGACGATATAATAAAATCAGAGGTATAAACTTTTAAGGTATAATTTCCTTCTTCTAACTTTGTTTTATCAATGTCACAAACTTTTCCTTTATTAGTTGAACGGTGTACTAATTCATGATTAGTAAGATTCAAAATTTCATATTTATAAAAATTATCTGCTGATGTCAATTTTAATATATTAGAATTCGAGCTTTCTATAATTGTTATTGCTTCTTCTCCGTTAGGAAAAGTTGTAATGAATTTTGTTACCTTTTCTGGTTGTTCAGATGAATTGGTTTGAGCAAATCCAGATAAACTTAATAATATCATAAGGTTAAATAAGATTATATTTTTCATAGTATTTTTAATGTTTTTTGTTTAATACTGAATTAGTTTATACTCTTTTTTGATTTAACTTCATTCATATTTGATATGGTAATGTCAGATGTGATAACAAAGTCTGAAGTATATACTTTTAAGGTATATGTACCCTCTTCGAGTTTTGATTTATCAATTTGACAAACTTTACCCTTGTTATTTGAACCGTGTATCAATTCATGACTGGTTGGTTCTAAAATTTCATACTTATAAAAATTATCTGCAGAGGATAATTTTAAATTGTTTGAAGCAGAACTTTCAATAATTGTTATTGCTTCTTCACCATTTGGAAATGTTGTTACATATTTGGTGATTTTTTCAGATGGTTTGTATGTATTTGTTTGTGCAAAACTTGTTAAACTTAACAAAGCAATTGCGATAAATATGATTGAATTTTTCATGATATTAGTTTTAAAGATTATATATTAATTTGAATATTACTTAGTTAATGGCTATGTTTGATTTTGCTTCATTCATATTTGATATGGTAATATCAGATGTGATAACAAAATCTGCAGTGTACACCTTTAAAGTATAAGTACCATCTTCTAATTTAGATTTATCAATTTGACAAACTTTACCTTTATTCGTTGAACCGTGCACTAACTCGTGATTTGTTGGTTCTAAAATTTCATACTTGTAAAAATTATCTGCAGAGGATAATTTCAAATTGTTTGAAGCAGAACTTTCAATAATTGTTATTGCTTCTTCACCATTTGGAAATGTTGTTACATATTTGGTGATTTTTTCTTGCAGTTCAGAATTACTAGTTTGAGCAAATCCTGTTAAACTCAATAAAGTGATTGCGATAATTATGAATGTATTTTTCATGATGTGTGTTTTTAAGATTATATTTTTATATTTATTTATGATAGGGAAGATAACTTTTCGTCTAAATATAATTAAACTATTTATTTAATAGATCTAATGTATTAGATTTAAAATCAAAGTTTAATGCATATTCATTATACGAGTAAGCACCTTCAATGAATTTTTTTTCTATATCAACCGAACCTGAAGACTTATGTGCTAACTCATGTGTGTTGGTTTCAAAATTTAATGCATTCCTAGAATCGGTTTCCAATAATAACTGATTGATATTATCAATCGTTTCAGAAGTGTTAATTTCAATCAAATATTCTTTTATCTGATTATTTGTGCTTGAAATATTTTGTGTGTCATTTGATTGCTGCGCATATCCTACCAACCCAACAATGCTTAATCCTAAGAATAAAGTTATCTTTTTCATAATTGAAAATTTTAAGTTGTTAATATGAATTCAATTATTGAATTCTATCAATTGTAGAAAAATTGTTTTGTTGTTAATTACTCAACATTTTTTGAAAGATATAAGAAGAGTTTATTTTTCAATTATATTAAGATCAAAATTTATATCCGGAAAGAATCTTAATTAGAAATATTCATCAAAAAATAAAAGTAAAATTATATCATGTAAAAATTTTAAATGTTAAATAATCTATTGTTAAAGATGTTAAAGAAATAATCTGGGATGTGTTTCAGATTACACTTCAAATATAAGTAGGAAATAAGGTAATAAACAATAGATAAAAATGGGAATTTTAAATATCCCCAAAAACAGGGAGAATTTAAAACCCAATTTTTTAGGTGGCGATTCAATGTGTTTACTAACTGTTTAACAGTATTTTACGAAGTTTTATTTATATAAAAAAAACTGATGAATCAGGGTTCAAAATTAATAAAAAAATATTTTTTTGTTTATTTTTTTAGATTTTGATAAGGAAAATGGGTAAGTAAATAACACTAATTTTAATGATTTTTAACTACCTTTTTCAATAATTATTCAGTTGATCAATTAAAAATCTAATTTATTTGCAAGAAATTAAATTGATATACACAAAAAAAGCTTGAAATATATTCAAGCTTTAACAATTATAAACAATTAAAAAAGGTAGCAAAGTGAATTTAATTTAATACCTCATGAACTTTATCTGCAGCTTCTTTAAATTCTACAACTGATATTACATCTAGGCCACTAGCATCAATTAAATCTTTTGCTTCAACAGCATTTGTTCCCTGTAATCTCACAATAATTGGAACCTTAATTGTATCACCCATATTATTATAAGCATCAACAATCCCTTGTGCAACACGATCACAACGAACAATACCTCCAAATATATTCACTAATATAGCTTTTACATTGGGATCTCTTAATATAATTCTAAAACCTGCTTCAACTCTTTCAGCATCAGCTGTACCTCCAACATCTAAAAAATTAGCTGGTTCACCACCTGATTGCTTGATTAGGTCCATAGTACTCATTGCTAAACCCGCACCATTTACCATGCACCCAACATTACCATCAAGGTCAACATAATTTAAACCAACAGCATTTGCTTCAACTTCTATTGGGTTTTCTTCACGTAAATCACGAAGGTTTATATAATCTTTATGACGATATAAAGCATTGTTATCTAATGTTACTTTTGCATCTACAGCCAATATTTTATCGTCAGAAGTTTTTAAAACAGGATTAATTTCAAATAAGGAAGAGTCAGATTTCACATATGCAGTATATAAACAAGTGACGAAGCCAACCATTTCTTTAAGGGCCTTACCTGACAAACCCAGGTTAAACGCAATTTTACGTGCCTGAAATGGTAATAAACCTGTAGCCGGATCAATTTCTTCCGTAAATATTAAATGAGGTGTTTTATCAGCAACAGCTTCAATATCCATTCCTCCTTCTGTTGAGTACATAATCATATTCTTCCCTGAGCCACGATTCAACAATACAGACATATAATACTCTTCAGGCTCATTTTTACCAGGATAGTATACATCTTCAGCTATTAAAACTTGATTTACTTTTTTACCTTCCGGAGGAGTTTGAGGTGTTTTTAACATCATACCAATGATATCCTTTGAGATATTTTCAACATCATTTAAACTTTTAGCCAGCTTAACTCCACCTCCTTTACCCCTGCCACCTGCATGGATTTGAGCTTTAACGATCCACCAATCTGTTCCTGTCTCGACAGCTAATTGCTTAGCAGCTTCCACAGCTTTTTTATGATTATCAGCAATAACTCCTCTTTGTATTTTTACGCCGAAACTATTTAATATTTCTTTTCCTTGATATTCGTGTAAATTCATTACTTAATTATTTTTAATTAAATGCATACAAAAGTAAGTATTTAATTCAGAAATCTAGAAAATGATCACCAATTTTATTAAAAAATTAAAGTCATATTCAGCTGAATGTATTCTCGTATTTTACAGCAATTTCTTCACAGAGTTTAACAGTTTATTAAGACATGCTTTAAAAACTATTAAATATTTTCGCTAGTTGATAATTTCTTTTTAATTCCTAATTAACCATATGAAAAATACGCTTTTTTTATTGTTATTTTTCTTTATCAAATTCTTATATAGTCAGGATATTCCTAAAGAAATTAGCGCTATAAGAGTTGTTGAAGGCCCGATTATCGATGGGAAACTAGATGACTCTGTTTGGAAAAAGGCTGAAATTGCCAGAGATTTTGTAATGTTTGAACCGGGTAGTGGTGACACCGAACCAAATAGTCAAAAAACCGAAGTTAAAATTATTTATGACGACATTGCTATTTATATTGGCGCAGCAATGTATGATTCTATTCCGGAAAATATATTACGTCAATTTACAGAAAGAGATAATTTTGGTACATCCGATATAATTGGATTAAGTTTGAATCCTAATAATGATGGTCAAAACGAATTTTGGTTCATAGTTTCGGCAGCCGGAGTTCAAATTGATGCCCAAATATCACCTTCAAATGGTGAAGATTTTAGTTGGAATGAAGTTTGGTATAGTGAAATTAGTTTTGATGATAAGGGATGGTATGTTGAAATGAAAATACCTTATTCAGCATTACGTTTTTCGAATGATAAAATTCAAACCTGGGGAATTAATTTGTTCAGAAACATAGAAGCTAAAAAAGAGTTATATTCCTGGAATTTTATCGATAAAACCAAAGGAAATACCGCCCAATACTCAGGGATTCTAAATGGTATTACTGATATAAAACCACCTACCCGACTAAGTTTCTCGCCTTTTACCTCAATTATAATAGACAATGATGATGGGCATACAACTTCAGATTTTAATTTTGGAATGGATGTGAAGTATGGTATTACAGAAAATTTTACCTTATTTGCTACTTTGGTGCCTGATTTTTCGCAGGCGGGATTTGATAATGTGGTTTTAAATTTGGGTCCCTTTGAACAGGTATTTACAGAACAACGGCAATTTTTCATTGAAGGTGCTGATCTCTTGGAAAAAGGAAATTTATTTTTTTCCAGAAGAATTGGTGGCAAACCTGTAGGTTTTGATGACATCGATGATGATTTTGAAGAGAGTGAAATCCTTGATAATCCTGATGAAGTAGATGTGTTGAATGCTATTAAAATTACCGGGAGAACAAAAAAAGGACTGGGTCTTGCGGTATTAAATGCAATTACCAAAGAAACAAAAGCAACCATTATTGATACTATTACCGGTGAAATGACAAAAATTGTTACTGAACCTTTAGCGAATTACAATGTGTTTGTAATTGATCAGGAGTTTAATAAAAATTCATCTATTGGAATAGTTAATACCAATGTAATACGTGAGGGTAATTTTAGAGATGCAAATGTTACTTCACTATTATTTAATTTGGCAAACAAATCTAATTCTTACAAAATAAATGGTGATGGTAGCACAAGTACTATAAGAGAAAATGGAGATAACACTACTGGTTTTGCTTCTAATATTGATTTTAGCAAAACGAAAGGAAATATTCGATTCAGTGTCAGACATAGATTTTCAGATGATAAATATGATAAAAATGATTTGGGTTTTCAGCGCCAGAATAATTATAACCACATTATGGGAAATATTTCTTACAGAATATTTAAACCAACAAAAAAATTTAATAGCTTAAACATAAATTTTTTTGCTGGCCATTTTAGAAGATTTGATCCAAGTGTTAAAACAGGTAATTATGTTGAATTGGAGTTTTTTGCCACAAATTTGAAACAATTAACTTACGGATTTGAAATAGGAAGTAATATAGGTGAACGGATTGATTTTTTTGAACCTAGAACAGAAGGTAGATTTTGGGTAAGAAATCCCAGGTTACAATTAAATGGGTTCCTTGCAACGGATAATAGAAATAAACTTGCCTTGGAAACAAGGTTCGGCACAAGTCTGAGATATGAAACAGATGAAGTAAATTATTTCATTTCACTTGGACCCAGATATCGAATCAATGATAAATTGCAATTTTCTTATTCCTTATTAATTGACAAAAGTATTAATGAACCCGGATATGTGGAAACATTAGATGATGATACCATAATATTTGGAGTCAGAGAAAATAAACAAATTGAAAATACGATAACGGGAAAATATAATTTTAATGATAAATCATCTGTTACTCTATCATTCAGACACTATTGGTCTCCGGTAACTTATGAAGATCAGTATTATAAGTTAGAAGATGATGGTAGCTTATCGGAAAATGATTACAATGAACTCAACGATTTGAATTTTAACAGCTGGAATTTAGATTTGCGATATATTTGGCAATTTACACGGGGTAGTGAATTAGTAGCTTTATACAGAAATTCAATTTTAAATGAAGATAATATGTCACAATTATCATTTGGAGACAATATATCAAATTTATTCGATCAGCCTTTTGGTCAAAGTTTTTCAATAAAAATTGTTTATTATCTCGATTATAACCATATTAAAAATTGGTTTTAGTATTTTTTTAAACTCCATAATGTAATAAGAAAGTATTGGCGAATCGTTTAAATTATGTATTTTTCAGCTCCATATTAATACAAGATGATCAAAGCAAAAAACATTCATAAATATTTTGGTGAATTAGAAGTCCTAAAAGGTGTTGATTTACATATTGAAAAAAGTGAGATCGTTGCAATTGTTGGACCAAGCGGGGCTGGCAAAACAACCTTGCTTCAAATTCTTGGAACTTTAGACAAACCAACGTCCACTGATTCGCTAATAATTAATGATACAAATATTGCTGATCTCAAAGACAAGGCCTTATCAAAATTCAGAAATAAACACATTGGTTTTATTTTTCAATTTCATCAATTACTTCCTGAATTTACGGCTTTAGAAAATGTATGTATACCTGCATTTATTGCCAATAAACCTAAACAAACAGTAATTGAAGAGGCAAAGAAAATTTTAACCTTTTTGGGCCTTTCAAATCGATTCGAACATAAACCTAACGAACTATCCGGAGGTGAGCAACAACGGGTTGCTGTTGCCAGAGCTTTAATCAACAAACCTGATGTAATTTTTGCCGATGAACCAAGTGGCAACTTGGATTCAGCTGCTTCTAAAAGTCTACATGAACTATTTTTCAAATTAAGAGATCAGTTTCAACAAACTTTTGTAATAGTTACGCATAACCAAAAGTTGGCTAATATGGCTGATAGAAAATTAGAAATGAAAGATGGGGTTATTATTTAATTTCTCTTTGTCAATTACAAATTTATTATGATAGTTGGAATTATCAGTGCAATGCATGAAGAAATACAGGCATTGTTAAAACTCTTAAAAAATAAAAAATCCGTTACTAAGGGTATGCGCACTTATTATTCTGGAATATTATACCATCAAAAAATAGTTTTGGTATTTTCACGTTGGGGAAAGGTAGCCTCTGCAACAACCATAACGCAAATGATCAATGATTTTAGTGTTGACGAAATCATTTTTACAGGTGTCGCAGGCTCTATTCAACAAAAGATCAACATTGGTGATATTGTAATAGGCAAAAATTTATATCAACATGACATGAATGCCAGTCCTCTAATTCCTCCATATGAAGTCCCATTATTGCATAAATCATATTTTGAAACAAATCATGCTAAAAGGGAATTATTAAATAAAGCTGTGCAAAATTTTATTTTGGAAATGGAAAGATTCATACCAAAAGATCAAATTGATCAATTTAATATAAATAGTCCCAAATGTTTTATCGAAGATATTGCAAGTGGTGATCAATTTATCTCTAATGTTAAGCAAGTAAAAAAAATTAAAGCCAATTTATCAAGTGTGGCCTGTGTGGAAATGGAGGGTGCAGCGGTCGCTCAAGTTTGCTATGAGTATCAAATTCCATTTAGTATATTCAGAACCATTTCAGATAATGCTAATAATAATTCACATATTGATTTCCCAAAATTCGCCCAACAAGTAGCAAGTAATTATGCATTAGGCATTTTAAAAAACTATTTTAAAATGATTACTTCTAAACCACTGAATTGAATTATTTATTCAAAATATGTTTTATTTCTGTCTCGTTTGATCATATGCAATTTATTATCTTTAAATATTTGCTGTCTATAACCAAACAGGTGAAATATATCTTTGGCTAAATATTTTGCAATTTTTGGATCAACAATTAATGTAAAGTTATTGTCAGGATCCTTTTTAACACCTGGAATTAAGCGTAAGAAATGATTGATTTTTAATTTTCTCGCTGCAACTGATATTTTCAGCCAAAAAACTGATATTTTTTGAAGAATAAAAAAACCATCTTCTCCTAAATCTTGATATAAGGGCATAAAAATTAACCCTTTTTCATTAGCAGTTATTATTTCCCCATTACTTTGCGCCAATTTCTGGAATTTCTGAATAGTCTCGAAATTTTTGAATCCGGGTATCATTTTAAATTTTTCATCTCCTTTTAAGGCATATCGATACTTTATTTCAAAAAATTCGTGCTTAAAGCACAAATTTGAAAGATCCTTTTTATATTTTAAATAGTTGGTAATGTTTTTCTTGTCCAAACATTTTGATTTTACCAAAGCTTTCCAAATAAATGCCTCACAATATGTAATTGATCGATTATCATTATGCTCACCACCTTCAAAACCCAAAGCAATGTGGCCAAATTCGTTGATATAAGTCAAAAGAGGCCCATCGAGATATTCTTCAATTCCAAGAACAACCGGTACAGGGAAATTTGATGAAAACTTTCTATTATTTAATGAATCACTTATCGTTATAAATGGAATTGAGCTGGAAGATGTTGTATGCAGATCTAAAAAATAAAAAGGACCCTTATTTTTATTTAATATATCTTTTATAATTTTAAAAATTTCAATTTGTTCTTTTATATCCGAATTAAGATCAATTATATTATTTTTTATTCTATCTATTATTTTTTTATTCCATATTCTGTTTAAATCTACAGTTTCAAATCTAATACCGTTATTTAATGCATTTATGTTTCCTAAAATCACATATAAATTTCCATTGAATTGGATATTGTCTTTTTTAATTTTATGCAAAACCCTTTCTGAAGCTTTAACTCCTGCTTTTTCATTTCCATGTATCCCTGCAAAAATTATTACCGTTGGAGATTTATTAGCTCCTCTGATATCGCCTAAAATACGATTGGAATTTATATAACGGGTTTTATCAATCATTTTCTTTAGATATAACTAATAATTTTTCTAAATCTTTTTTTGTTAAAATACCAATTAATTCTCCCAATTCAAGTATGGGTAAACACCCAATTTTATTCTTAATCATAATATTATTAGCATCTTCAATTGATGTATCCGAGTTCACTGTTGTAATATTTTTAACCATTATATCTTTGGCAATAAGCAATTTATCCTTATTTGTACAAGTTTTTTCTATATTAGTATTTGTTATAATTCCTATAACTTTATTATTATTATTTACTACGGGTATATGATGTATATTTTTCCACTCCATAATTTTGGCTACCAGGTCTACCAAATCATTTTCATTTACAACAAAAACTTCTTTAGTCATAAATTTTTCTAATTTGCTAATATTTACATTGATATCCATATATTTATTTTCTCTAGCCAATTTCCACTGATGCACAGGTTTACCTTTTTTCTGTCTCTCATACATACATGCGGTTAAAGAAGCATTCGCAATCTCATTAGTCATTTTCTTTCTCAGTAATCTGATGCTATTTGTAGTCCAAACACTTCCTGTTTGATACACATCAGCTCTTTTTTCAATAATGTCCAGGTAATAAATTATATCATTTTTATCAACTTTAGATTTCATTAAGCCCTTAAACGCAATTGGTAATAATTCTTCTTTTATCAAACGTTTTGCCGAGATTCCCTTACCAAACCAATTAAAATATGTATTAATTCCGGTACGGGCAGCATTAATGAAGTTTCCTTTAACTTCATTAAATGGAAGCTTTTTATAAATTTCTTTGTATTTTTTTGGCATTCCTTGCATTACACCGGTCCAAAATACGGCATTTGCAATTTCATCTTTTATAGTAGGACCAGATGGAATATATCTATTTTCTATTCGTAAATGTGGTATACCATTATTTTGTCCATAACAAAGTCGATTCCACCTATATATTGTTCCGTTATGAATATTCAAGGCTTGTAATATAGGAATTTTACCATTTTCCAATTCCACTACAGCGTCTTCTTTAAAGTTAGTTGTCATTATCGGTGTATATCTTACAATATCATCTTTATATAATTCAACTATAGACTTTCTAACCCAATCACTTCCAAAAGAAACCCGTGGTTTTTGCTCTCGTAATAAATAGGATTTATTTCTTATATCTACACTTTGCTGAAATAGAGCTATACGGGTTTCACTCCATAATTCTTTACCCAATAATAAAGGAGAATTTGTCATTATTGATAACATTGGTCCTGCTATTACTTGTGCCCAATTGTACTTATCTACTATTTCTTTTTGAGGAATTTGTAAATGGATCTGGAAACTTGTATTACAAGCTTCAAATAAAATGGTCTCATGATTCAAGATCAACTCTTCAACTCCTTTTATGCGCAGCCCAAAATCCTTTCCTCGTATTTTTTTTAAAACTTTATTTAAGACTTTATATCTTTTATGGGGAGTAATATTTTTAATTACCAGGTCTTTTTTTCTAAGAGTAGGTAATATTCCGGCAAGTAATATTTTATTATTATCAAAATAATCAGCAGATTTATGCGCTTTTTCAATTAATAAAAATAGCTGTTTTTCTAAAGTTGAAAAGCAATTTGATTTTAGTTCTAAGGGGTCAAGATTGATCTCAAGGTTAAATAAAGCCAATTCGGTTGTAAAATGATCATCATTTATTCTCTTAAGAACTTTTAGTGCATTTCTTGATGGTTGAAAATTTTTATCTATTAAACAAAGTTCCTGTTCTGCACCAATACGTTGAATACCTTTTTCGAAAAGATTCTTTTCGATCATAATATCCAAAGCCTTTACATCATTCAATAAATGATACAAAAAATCTTTGCGCTCACTTAAACTTTCTATTGCTTTTACAGAAGGAGAGCCCATATGGAAGAATTTTACAGTATAAATTTACTATAAATCCCTTCAGAATTAAATGACTATTATCATATAAAAACGGAATAAACTACCAGACAAATAAAGGCTTATCATTCATCATAGTATTTACTTTATTAGCAACACTTTCTAATAACAGTTCATTTTCAAAATTTGAAATCACTTCATCAATAAATTCAACAATGACCTTCATGTCTTTTTCTTTTAAACCTCTGGTAGTCACTGCAGCTGATCCTACTCTTATCCCTGAAGTTATAAAAGGTGATTTATCATCAAATGGAACCATATTTTTATTAACCGTGATCTCTGCTTTTACTAATGCATTTTCAGCCTCTTTTCCTGTAATATTTTTATTTCTTAGATCTATCAACATCATATGGTTATCGGTTCCTCCAGAAATAATATGATAATCTTTATCAACAAAGGCCTTGGCCATAGCTGCTGCATTATTCTTTACCTGTATTTGATAGGTTAAAAATTCATCGGTCAAAGCTTCAGCAAAGGCTACTGCTTTTGCCGCAATGATATGTTCTAACGGTCCACCTTGCATGCCTGGAAACACTGATGAATTTAGTAAGGTACTCATCATTTTAATTTTCCCTTTTGGTGTTTTTTCGCCAAAAGGGTTCTCAAAATCATTACCCATCAATATTATTCCGCCTCTTGGACCACGTAAGGTTTTATGTGTGGTTGTGGTAACAATATGACAATGTGGTATTGGATCATTTAAAATACCTTTAGCGATCATACCTGCCGGATGAGAGATATCTGCCATTAAAATCGCACCGACAGAATCAGCGATTTCTCTAAATTTTTTAAAATCAAGATCTCTGGAATAAGCAGAAGCACCTGCAATTATTAATTGAGGCTTAACTTCATTAGCTGTTTCTAGAATTTTATCATAATTTAAAACGCCAGTTTCTTTGTCAACACCATAAAAGGATGTTTTATATAATTTACCTGAAAAATTTACTGGTGAGCCATGGGTTAAATGCCCTCCATGAGACAGATCAAATCCCAATATTGTATCACCTGGTTTTAAAACTGCCTGATATACTGCAGCATTAGCTTGCGACCCGGAATGTGGTTGTACATTTACATAAACTGCTCCGAACAAAGCTTTTGCCCTATCAATGGCTAATTGTTCAACATGGTCAACAACTTCACATCCTCCATAATATCGCTTACCTGGGTAGCCCTCTGCATATTTATTAGTCAAAACAGAGCCGGCCGCTTCCAGCACCTGTTCGCTCACAAAATTCTCTGAAGCAATTAACTCTAGACCACTAGTCTGTCTTTCTTTTTCGTCTTGAATTAAGTCAAAAATAATTTGATCTCGTTGCATGAATATATTTTTTTAAAGTTTTTGTTAAATTTCACTCAAAAATAAGAAATTCATTTCGCATATAAACATAAACTTCTATATTTGAAAACAAATAATAATTTAATTAATTTAACCAATACATTTTAGTAAATTCTCAATAGAAATGAAAATAACTGCTAACAATCCAAACCGAATATCTTGGTTACCTGTTGAAAAAGAATCTGATTTTCCAATTCAGAATATACCTTTTGGCGTTTTTTTAACCAAAGATGACATTACCACCATTGGCACAAGAATTGGTGATTATGCTATTGACCTGGCTGCCTTGCATCAATTAGGGTATTTTAAAGGCATCCCGTTAACGGATGATATTTTTATGCAAGATTCTTTAAATGATTTTATATCAGATGGTAAAACTACATGGCGATTAGTGAGAAACAAAATAGCGGATATTTTTAATGCAGAAAACGATGATTTAAAAGAAAACATAAAACATAAAAATAAAATTATTTTTAATATTAACGAAATAGAGATGCTGTTACCTGTTGATATTGGAGATTATACTGATTTCTATTCAAGTAAAGAACATGCAACTAATGTGGGAACCATGTTTAGGGACCCTGATAATGCCTTATTTCCAAACTGGCTACATATTCCTGTTGGATATCATGGTAGAGCTTCTTCTGTTGTTGTATCTGGTACAAAAATTAGAAGACCCAAGGGTCAAACAATTCCGAATAATTCAAAACAGCCGGTATTTGGTCCTTCCAAATTAGTTGATTTTGAATTGGAAATGGGCTTTATTACAACGGATGCAAATAAGCTAGGTAAGTCTGTTGCAATTGATGAGGCAGAAGACTCTATTTTTGGAATGGTATTGTTAAATGACTGGAGTGCAAGGGATATTCAAAAATGGGAATATGTTCCTTTAGGGCCATTTTTAGCCAAAAATTTTGCTTCAACAATATCACCTTGGATAGTTACCATGGATGCACTGGAACCTTTTAAGGTTGAAGGTCCAGATCAAAATCCTACTCCTTTAACTTATTTACAGCAAGATGGTAAAAACAGTTATGATATAAAATTGCAAGCCGCAATAAAACCCAAAAAACAAATGGAGACTGTTGTAAGTAATACCAATTTTAAATATATGTATTGGACTATGAATCAACAATTGGCACATCACACCGTAAATGGATGTAATGTTAGATCGGGTGATTTATATGGTAGTGGAACTATTTCTGGTCCAACTAAAGACAGCTATGGATCTATGTTGGAGTTAACCTGGCAGGGAAAGAATCCGATTAAAATGACTGACGGAACCGAGCGTAAATTTATTAATGATGGCGATACCGTGATACTAAGAGGCTATTGTAAAAATGACGGTATACGCATTGGTTTTGGTGAGTGTAAAGGAAAGATCAGAAAAGCAAAATAATTTGTAAATTTTGTATATTTTTATTGAGATCATTCATGAGTGACGTAAATTAAAATTGTGGAATCAGTATAATTATAATTAGTACTTTATCTTTGATTTACTTCATTAGATATAACAATTAAAGATTATCAGAGAGTTACATCTAAGATTCCGAAGTGTGAATCATGGGTAACTACCTGTCCGTTTTTAATTACAATAATTTGTGGTGATTCATGTACAACATGAAGTTTTTCCGCAACAAAGTTTGACAAATACCTATTTTTAATCAAATCTAAAAAGTAGTATTCAATATCATTTTCTGCTTTAGTTAAATTTTTCTCAAATCTTCTTAATATCATTGTACTTATACCACACCTTGTGCTATGCTTAAATATTAAAACCTGTTTATTGGAAGACAAGCTCATAATCTCATCCAATTGATTTTCATTAATAAACTCAATTCTTTGCGGGCTATAATTATCATTCTTATTTTTAAAAAAAAATCAAACATTATAATAAAATTAAGAAATATGATTTAATTCAATAACAGTTATTTCAGGCCATATGCCTGCTCTACCGGGGAAACCTAAAAAACCAAATCCTCTATTTACATATAAATATTGTTTAGCTTCCTTATATAAGCCTGCCCATTGCGGGTAGATATATTTTATTGGGCTCCATTTAAATCCAGGGATTTCAATGCCAAATTGCATACCGTGTGTATGACCAGATAAGGTTAAATCAAAGTGTATTTGATGCGGAATTACTTTTTTTGCCCAATGTGTTGGATCGTGTGACAACAATATTTTAAAAGGAATATTATCAGCACCCTCTAAAGCCAAATCCAGGTCGCCCAACTGAGGAAATGGAGGGTTGCCCCAATTTTCTACACCAAAAATTCCAATTTCTTGTCCATCTTTTGATATAACAGCATTTTGATTATTCAATAACTGGAAATTCATTTTTTTATGATATTCAAATAATTTATTTAAATTATCTTCCTTCTCTTCATCTGAATTCCAATTTTTATAGTCACCATAATCATGATTACCTAAAATAGAGTAGATACCATGATTTGCTTCTAATCTTTTAAAATTATCAAGAAACGGTTCAATTTCTCTCGAATCATTATTAACTAAATCACCTGTAAATAAGATAACATCTGCATTTTGTTCATTTATCATGTCTATACCTTGAATCACAGCATCCTTACTGTCAAAACTACCTGAATGAATATCAGAAATCTGTACGATTTTAAATCCGTGAAAAGCCTTTGGCAAATTTTTAAATGATAATTTAATTTTGTTCACTTTAAAATTATATTTACCTTTTGTTATACCATAAAGCATTGAAGCAAATGGTACGGCAGCAATCAATAAAGCGGATTTTCTAACAAAATTTCTACGCCCAGTTGCAGTTACTTTTTGGCGAGGCATAATAATAAAATTACGAATTATTAAAAAAATAATTCGAACAATTCTAACAATATCCTCTACTAAAAAAAATATAACCAACAGTAATTTAAACACGAAAAAAGAAAAGAAAAAACCAATAAATAAATTAGAAGTTAAAGTTGACTGTAAAGGTTTTTGTGCGAAGTTTGCAAATAATAAATATAATCCAATATATCCGGCAGTAACAGAAATAAAATAAGCCATTTTAAAAATGTTCTTTAATTTATGTTTATGGATACTTTTTCGCAAGGCAAAATAAACATAAACATCCATTGCTATAAAAAACAGGATGGTCAATAATTTATTCAAGGAAATATTTCTTGTTGACATTTATATCTTTCTGCGTTTTTTTTCAATTTTAATCAATTCTAACTCTCTATTTGTTTGGCCTGCAACTGAAGTATTTTCTTCTGCTCTTCTAATTAAATATGGCATTACATCCTTTACCGGGCCAAAAGGTAAATATTTTGCAACATTAAATCCTTCATAGGAAAGATTAAAAGTAATATTATCACTCATACCGTATAATTGGCCGAACCATAAACGAGGGTCTGACTTTAGATAATTAGATTTTTTGATCAATTCCATAAACAAATAAGAACTATCTTCATTATGTGTACCATTAAAAATGGCCATATCGTCTAAATTATCGAACATATATTTCATTACTAAGTTATAATTATCATCAGTAGCCGCTTTATCCTTACATATAGGATCTTCATAATTATATTTCTCTGCTCTTTCGCGTTCTTTTTCCATATATGCACCTCGAACAAGTTTCATACCAATTTTAAATCCTCTTTGTTTGGCCTTTTTATGTAATTTCTTCAAATAAGCCAATCTATCATGACGATATAATTGTAAAGTGCCAAAAACTATAACTTTATCTTTATTATATTTTTCCATCAATTGTTCAACCAATTCATCGGCTGCTGTTTGCATCCAACTCTCTTCTGCATCAATTAGCAGTGGGATATTATTTTCGAAAGATGCCTTGGCTACGGCATCATATCGTTTAATAACTTTATCCCATTCCTCTTTTTCTTGTATAGTTAATTCTCTTTTTTCAGAATTTTTTTGATATAATGCAAACCTACCAAATCCTGTAGGTTTAAATACTGCAAAAGGAATTGCATCCTTTTTTTTTACGTAATTAATTATTTTTAATGTCTTATCCTTTACATGATCAAATTGTGCATCTTCTTCCTTACCTTCAACTGAATAATCCAAAACTGAATGTACGTTTTTGGTATACATCTTATCAATATTAGAAATACAATCTTCTTCAGTTACACCTCCACAAAAATGATCAAATACGGTAGATCTTATTAACCCTTCAACAGGAAGTGATGACTTTAAAGCAAACTTGGTAACAGCGGTACCAATCTTAACCAAAGGTTCACTTTTTATCAATTTAAATAAAAAATAAGCCCTTTCCAATTGTGAATCTGATTTAATTGCAAATCCGATTTCAGTATTATCAAATAGTTTATTCATTTAATTTAATTATTATTGGCAAAGATACCTATACTGATTTATTTTTTTCAGAAATTTGACCGTTATTTGCATCTTCAATTTCGAAATTATGGATTCAATTTTATCTACAAATTATTTTGTGCATTTTCAAAACCAAGGTTATACAAAATTTGAAAATTATTTAAATGAAAATTTTCATTCAAAAATTTTTATTTTGGTAGATACTAATACAAAATCTAAATGTTTACCTCATTTTTTGCATATAGTGAACCCAAACATAAAAATTGAAATTATTGAAGTTGAAGCAGGTGAAATATTCAAAAATTTAAAAAGTTGTATTGAAATATGGAACAAACTAACCGAATTAGGAGCTGATAGAAAATCCTTGTTGATCAATTTAGGTGGGGGGGTTATAACTGATATGGGAGGATTTGTAGCTTCAACATTTAAAAGAGGAATTAAATTTATCAATATTCCAACTACACTTTTAAGTATGGTTGACGCTTCCGTAGGAGGTAAAACAGGTGTTGATCTTGGTGTATTGAAAAATCAAGTGGGTTTATTCAGTAATCCTGAGATGGTGCTGATTGATACACAATTTTTAGATACAGTTTCTGATAGAGAAATGCGATCAGGATTAGCAGAAATTATTAAATACGGTTTTACCTTTGATAAAAGTATTTGGAATAAAATAAAGTTACTTAAAGATGTTGATCATCACGTAATTAATGAGTTGATTTATCATTCTATTGAAATAAAAAACAACGTAGTGCTTATTGATTTGAAAGAAGAAAATTTAAGAAAAACTTTAAATTTTGGACATACAATAGGACACGCTATTGAATCATTTTTTTTAGATAGTGGGGATAAAGATGCTTTGACACATGGAGAAGCTATTGCTATAGGAATGATTATTGAATTATATTATTCTTCTAAATTATTTAATTTCCCAATGCATTACACCGAAGAATTAAAATCTTTTGTCAATAATTTTTATGGAAAAATCAAAATAGAAAAATCAGACTATTCACCCATAATTAATTTAATGCAATTTGATAAGAAAAATGTAAGTGGAAAAGTAAATTTTGTATTGCTAAGTGAAATGGAAGAATGTAAAATAGATGTTCAGATCTCTAATGAATTATTGATTGAAGGATTAAATTTTTATTCTGAAAAAAATTAAATCAAAGGTATTTTAGAAACAATACCAGATTATTTTTTTAGATTTAAAACATCTATTTACTAAGTTTTTATAATCTTACCATTTATAACTTTTTTATACATATTTTCATATTGGGGTAAAATATTTTCAATTGAAAATTTTTGAGCAAATTCGTGGGCTTGGTTTTTGAAATTCTCAAGAATATTTTCATCATTAAGTATGTAAATGGCATTTTTCGACATATCTTCAACATCACCGACATCACTTAAAAACCCTGTAACACCATGTAAATTCACTTCAGGCAATCCTCCTGTGTTAGAAGAAATTATCGGTGTTCTTGCCGCCATTGCCTCCAAAGCGGCCAACCCAAAACTTTCAGTTTCAGATGGTAGCAAAAATAAATCAGTAAAGCATAATATCTTTCGAACTTCATCACTCTTACCTAAAAATAGTATTTTATCCTTAATGCCCAATTTTCTAGCCAAATTTTCAGCTTTCTCTCTATCTGGTCCGTCACCTACCATAAGCAATTTGGAAGAAATTTTATTTTGTATTTTATCAAAGATTTTGATCACATCTAATACGTTTTTAACTGGTCGGAAATTACTAACATGAGCAATTATTTTTTCATTTGGTTTAGCCAATGTTTCTCTCATACAATCATCATCATGCCAATCCTTTTGTTTATCAAAATCAATAAAATTATAAATGACCTCAATTTTATTAGTAATATTAAATAAACGGAGTGTATCACTTTTTAAACTTTTTGAAACTGCTGAAACTAAATCTGAATTATTAATACTAAATTCAACAGCAGCTTTGTAAACAGGATGACTGCCAACCAAGGTAATATCTGTGCCGTGCAAAGTAGTGACTATTGGTATGTCAATATTCTTTTGTTTTAGCATTTGCTTTGCCATATATGCCGCATAGGCATGAGGAATTGCATAGTGCACATGTAATATTTCCAATTCATATTTTTCCACTACTTCAACCAATTTACTTGAAAGTGCCAGCTCATAGGGTTGATAGTGAAAAAGAGGGTAATCTTCAATAAATACTTCATGAAAATGTAAATTTGGATTTAAAAAATTTAATTTTACAGGCTGATGTGAAGTAATAAAATGAACTTTATGTCCTTTATGTGATAGAGCCATTCCTAATTCAGTTGCTAAAACCCCGCTTCCACCATAAGTTGGATAACAAACTATACCTATTTTCATATTTATTTTTTTCAATTTATCGTCTTCAAACGATATATTATTAATTACTTACCAAAAGAAAGAAAACCTTTAATAATTAATGTTTTTACAATTATTTTAAAAATAAATTCAATTATCTATTTGCTAGATAAATTGTAATTTTGTTCCATGTAAAAATAAAATATTTAATGGAATTTGACTCATTTTTATCGTTAATTTCAAAATTAGAAAATATAGAATTAGGTGGATTTTCATCTCATTTGAAAATGATTCCAAAACAAAGAAAGATATTCGATCAATTAATTATTGATAAATTGGAGCCTAAAAAGGCGGCAGTTTTAGCACTTTTTTACCCAAATTATAAGAAACAAACTTATTTTTTATTAATTTTAAGAGCAAAATACAATGGAACTCATGCTTCTCAAATTGGTTTTCCCGGGGGGAAATATGAAAACTATGACAAAAATTTAGAAGAAACAGCATTACGCGAAACCTTTGAAGAAGTTGGCATAAATACCAATCAAATTATTATAAAAAAACAATTGACTGATACTTTTATTCCTCCAAGTAATTTTTTGGTAAGACCTTTTTTAGGTGTTACCTTAAACACGCCACAATTTAATTACAATCATGAAGTTGACGAAATAATTGAGGTTAAATTATCAGATTTATTGAATGAATCATCAAAAACAACAAAAAATTTAACAACAAGCTATATGAAAAATATTGATGTACCCTGCTTTAGATTAAACAATTATGTTGTTTGGGGGGCAACAGCGATGATGTTAAGTGAAATAAAAGACTTACTTGAATCGATATAATCAATTATTTTTTTATGTTTGTTGCGCAAATACTCTAAAATGGCTTTATTTAAACAAGATGTTTTTGGAAATAATTTATTTCTTAAAAAAACATTGATTCGATTATTAGGATTATTTTCTCATAGAAGATATCGTGGTTTTAATGAATTACATATCGAAGGTTCGGAAATAATTCGCGACTTACCGGATAATAATGTCCTATTCGTAGCAAATCATCAAACATATTTTGCAGATGTTGCAGCGATGTTACATGTTTTTAACGCATCACTTAGTGGAAGAGTTGATAATATAAAAGATGTTGGTTATTTATGGCAGCCTAAAATGAATATTTATTTTGTTGCTGCTAAAGAAACTATGCGTGCGGGTTTACTTCCTAAAATTATGGCTTATGGTGGTTCTATTTCAATAGAAAGAACCTGGAGAGAAAAAGGAAAAGATGTTAAGAAGCAGGTTAAACTATCGGATGTTTCTAATATTAGCAAGGCTTTAAATGATGGCTGGGTTATTACTTTTCCTCAGGGAACCACAACCCCTTTTAAACCAATAAGAAGAGGTACTGCTCACATCATACGTGCAAATAAACCAATTGTTATACCAATAGTAATCGATGGTTTCAGGCGTTCTTTTGATAAAAAAGGATTGATGATTAAAAAAAGAGGAATTTTACAATCAATGGTTATTAAAAAACCATTAGAAATTGATTATGAAAAAGATACCGTTAAAGATATTGTTGAAAAAATTGAATTTGCAATAGAACAACATCCCTCCTTTTTAAAAGTTACAAAAGTTGAAGAATATCATAAAAGTGAAAAAGAACTCAATAAAAAAAGAGAGTTCTGGGATATGTATTAATAAAGCCGTTTCCAAAACGGAAACTGCTCAATAAATTAAGATAACCAAGCTTTCATCATCCAAATTGTTTTTTCCTGCTCAGAAATAAAATCACTGATCATTGAATTTGTTCCTTCATCATTGGCATTATCTGATTGTTCCAAAATATTTCTTTCTATTTTTATCAATTCTGATAAGGAATTCACAACCAATTCAACCGATGTTGTATCAACAGATATATTCTTACCCACAGGCACTTTGGCCAAATTAATGTATTCATCAAAAGTATGAAGAGGGCTTCCTTCTAAAGTTAATATACGCTCAGCGATCATGTCAATTTTCTCTTGCGAATCTGTATATAATTCTTCAAATTTAACATGCAATTCAAAAAACGATTTACCTTTTATATTCCAGTGTAAACCTCTTAAGTTTTGGTAATACACCTGAAAATTCGCTAATAATTCATTTAAATTATTATTCAATTCATTCACTTTTTCTTTATCTAATCCTAAAATTGTAGTATTCATATTTTTTATTTTTTAAATTCTATACAAAATTCCTGAAAAAATATCATTGCTAACTATAAATTACATTGATAGATTTAATATCTTTATCGAAAATATTTATACTTATGACTATAACACAATTAAAATATGTTTTAGCTGTCGCTGAATTTAGAAATTTTACTCTAGCAGCTGAAAATAGCTTTGTTACACAACCTACATTATCCATGCAAATTCAAAAATTAGAAGATGAGTTAGATGTAATAATTTTCAACAGAAAAAAGAAACCTATAGAATTAACACCTATAGGTGAAAAAATTATAGATCAATCAAAAATAATTGTAAATGAAAGTAATAGAATTAATGACATAGTTGACCAACAAAAAGGATTTATTGGTGGAGAATTTAAACTGGGAATAATTCCAACTGTTATGCCCACTTTATTACCATTTTTCTTACAAAATTTTATTAAAAAGTACCCGAAAGTTAAGCTACTTATTGAAGAACTAAATACAGAAGAAATTATAAAAAAACTAAATGAAGGCCATTTAGATGCTGGAATTGCAGCCACTCCTCTTGAAAATGAAGCTATTAAAGAACGTCCATTATATTATGAGCCCTTTGTTGGTTTCGTATCTTCCAATCATAGGTTATACGGCAATGATTATATTACTGAAGAAGATTTAGATATTGATGATATTCTTTTGTTAGAAGATGGCCACTGTTTTAAGAATAGTGTTCTTAATCTTTGCCAAAATAAAAACAATACAGAAAATAATCATTTTCAATTAGAAAGTGGAAGTATCAATACATTAATTAAGTTATCAAAAGAAGGGCTTGGGATGACATTATTACCATATTTGCATACATTAGATCTATCTGAGCAAGATAAAAAATACTTAAAACAATTTTCAAATACTGTTCCGGCAAGGGAGGTTAGCTTAATATATCATAAATCTCAATTGAAAATGCAACTCATAGAAGCCTTAAAAAATACTATAGATGGTGTAATAAGAGGAGCTATTTCATTTCATGATGTAAAAATAATCAGTCCAATAAATAAATCTTAATCGAATAATTATTTTTATTCAAAATTCAAACAAAACAATCAAAACCCTAATATCTTTTTAATAAATACAAGTATGTTTCTTTACAATAGAGTTAGATTAACTCCATTATTTTTTTATTAGTGATAGACAAACGTACAATTCTGGTTTATTCACTGTAAATCTCAGTAACCAAATTCGTAATTCTTCAATTTCAAAGGGTAATAATATTTTCATTGCTTTCTCAAGCTCCTTGTAAAATAATTCAGCATCAAAACTAACTTTTTTAAGAATTGTCTTGGTGTAATCAAATATTGCTCTTGCCATATATTATATTTTATTTAATATGAACGTAATCCTTTTCTACTTATTACAAAATTTTTATAAAAACAATCAAATTGTTGAAAAGTTTTTCTTAAAAAATTATTAAGCTGTAAGTTTTTCTATTTTTCCAAGCATTTTTTCTGCTTTTAATTTTAAATCCGTATGAAGCGTTTTAAAATGTTTCTTCTTATTCTCTACATTATTTTCATTCAACTTCATAATAAGATCATCAAAAACCGCAATAGCTTCATCAATAATTTTGTCCGCCTTCGCTGAAATTTTGTCATCATTTGTTAATTGGCAGATATAACATTCTTCTATGATATCTGACAAAACATTATTAATTTCCTTTTTAAAATTCTTTACACTTGCCATAATTAATTTTTTTTGCAAATTTAATCTAATTATTTTAAATCTATATTATCTCTACATCAATTCGTAAAGTGAACGTAACTTTTCTCTAGTTATGGTTTTTTGCCAATCTTTGCCTAGAGCATTCTCCCAAAGAGGAACTAATCCTAACGAAATATCAATCATAATATCAAATTCATTATCACTTAACTCTTTACATATATTTTCAGGAATCTCAATTTCGTGCTTATTTACCATCTTTTTAAACTCAGCAACACCGTCGGGATAAAATTCCTGTAATTGATTAAATGCAATACAATTTCCAATACCGTGTTTTGTTCCAAGTAAATAAGATAATCCGTAACTCATGGCATGTGCTACACCTACCTGTGAATAGGCAATACTCATACCTCCATGCCAAGATGCCATCATAAGTTTATCTTGAGAATCCTCATCAATACTATCTTTCTCTATAAATACTTCTCTACAAAGTTCCAGCGCTTTTTCACCATAGCTTTGTGAAAAAGCATTTAAATAGGTACCGGTTAATGACTCAATACAATGTATATAACAATCCATTCCTGTATAAAACCATTGATTTTTTGGTGCATCCTTGATTAACTCAGGATCTAAAATAACCTGATCAAATGGTGTATAATCCGAATTCATTCCTAATTTTCTAACCGGACCTGTGAGAACAGTTGTTCTTGAAACTTCTGCTCCTGTACCGGAAATTGTTGGAATTCCAACATGATATACTCCTTCATTATGAACCAGATCCCAACCCTGATAATCAGCTGATGATCCGGGGTTTGTCAACATTAAAGCAACGGCTTTGGCATAATCTAACATTGATCCTCCTCCAATACCAATAATTCCTGATGGTATTTCATCAAATTCGGCAACTATATCATCTCTAAATTGATCTACCAATATTGTTTTAGGTTCTTCTTTTGTACTTATGTAAATAATTTTGTCATTATGGTAAAGCGGTATTCTTCCAACCATCCAATCATTTCCCTCAAAAACATCGTCAACTAAAAAAATAAACGGTGCCTTTTCACTTTTTCTTTTTTGGTTTTAAAATTTCTTCAAGTTGATTAAAACTTCCTCTACCAAATACAACTCGAGGAACCATTGGAAAATTTCTAAATTTCATTTAATTCTATTTTAGTTAGCTTTTAAAAAATTTATTTGCTTTTATTAGATCTTCTGGGGTGTCAATTTCAATACCCATAAAATCTGTTTCGACCATTTTAATTTTTTTTCCGTATTCTAAAAAACGGATACATTCAATTTTTTCAGTAGCTTCAAGAGATAGCATTGGCAAATTATAAAAATCCAAAATAGCTTGTTTTCTAAATGCATAAACCCCTATATGTTCAAAATAACGAGCTCCTGCAGTTTTATCTCTGGGATATGGTATTGGTGATCTCGAAAAGTATAAGGCATAATTATGTTCGTCAACAATTACTTTTACATAATTAGGATCTGTTATATCTTTCCAGTCTTTAATTTCTTGCATTAAAGAAGCTAAATCAATTTTATCTGCATCATCATTATTAAAGACTTCCAAAACTTTTTTCAAGGATTCTTTTTTTACAAATGGTTCATCTCCTTGAACATTTACAACTATATCAACATCTAAATTCTCTACAGCTTCTGCAATTCTATCTGTACCACATTCGTGTTCTTTTATACTCATTATGGATTTACCTCCATATTTTTCTATGCTCTCCTTTATTATTTCACTGTCAGTCACGACATATACATCATCAAATAAATTTGTAGCAACTGTTGATTCATAAGTTCTGACAATTACAGGTTTCCCACATAAATCAGCCATAAGTTTACCCGGAAATCTTGTTGCTCCATAACGAGCTGGTATCATAGCTACAATTTTCATTGAATTACAGATTTTATTGCTTTAACCATATTCTCAGCCCTTTCTTTAACTTCCTCTTCTGTCCATGATAATTTAATCAGACACGATATATTTCTTGAAATTAAATCATCAGATTTTGGAAATTCTAATGTGTTTAAATTTTGCATACCCTTTTTTATTTGATCAGATAATGGAAATAGTGTATTTAAATCTTTTAAATGATTCCACTTTCTTATATAATGCCAATTATTGTCATAATAATTCCAATAAGCATCAATGCCGTATTCTTTAAAGGCATCAACAACTTTTAAAGATAATTCAGCGGTTGGCATAAAAAAAGATAAAAAAGTTGCGGTATCACCATCTTCATCGGGTATTCTTCTAAAACTCACTTTAGGAATCGCACGTAATGCATCTTTTAATATTTTCTTATTCTTTTTCTGAATATTGATAAATTCGTCTGTTCTTCTTATTTGGGCCAATCCAACTGCCGCATTCAATTCAGAAATTCTATAATTATAACCTAAAACAGGATGGGTTTCTAATCCTCTATCGCTTCCTAGATGATCATGTCCATGATCTGTATATTGGTCTGCATGTTTTGCTAATTTATCATCATTCATTATCAAAGCACCACCTTCACCACAAGTAATCGTTTTAACATAATCAAACGAAAAGCAACCTACGTTACCAATTGTGCCCAATGCTTTTCCCTTATATGTTCCGGCATAAGCCTGACATGCATCTTCCAATAAAAAAATATTGTGTCTTTCACAAATATCCTTAAGTGCATCTAAATCAGCCATAGACCCACACATATGTACTGGCATAATAACTTTAGTTCTTGAAGTGATTGCAGCTTCAACTGCCTTAGGGTCTAACGTTAATGTATCATCAATTTCAACAAGAATTGGTATTGCTCCGGCATTTAATATTGACTCAAAACTTGCAACGAAAGTAAAAGTTGGCATTATAACTTCATCACCAGCTCCAACCCCTAATATTGCTAAAGCTACATTCAACGCAGAAGTACCACTACTTGTTAATTGCGCGTGTTTTACATTTAACTTATTCTCTAATTCCTGTTCTAATTCCTTAGCTTTCCAATGCCCGTTTCGCATACCGTCAAAACCATATCGCATTAAAACTCCACTATCTAATACATCGTTTACTTCTTTTCTTTCGGCATCACCAAATAACTCAAATCCAGGCATATTATTTTTATATAGATTATTTAAAAAGTGCAAAGATAATTAATTATCATTTAAATATAAACCTGTTATTAATTAATAATTACCAGACAAAATACACTTACAATTTTCTATTTTATTATTCAAAATATATCGCATTCACCAATAAAAATATAACATATGTTTATGCGATAAATCTTATTTTTGCAAATATCGATTTTTTAATCGTACAATAAAATTCTCATTAGTTAATCTATTATTAATATTTTTGTTCTATGAATAAATTTATACAGAATCTACCAAAAGCTGAATTGCATTTACATATTGAAGGAACTTTTGAACCAGCCTTAATGTTTGAAATAGCAAAAAGGAATAAAATACACATTCCCTTCAAATCAATTGGGGAAATTGAGAAAGCCTATAATTTTGATTGCCTGCAAGATTTTTTAGATATTTATTATCAAGGTGCCAAGGTTTTGATTCATGAACAAGATTTTTATGATTTAACATATAGCTATTTGCAAAAATGTGCCGAACAAAATGTTCGCCATACAGAAATCATGTTTGATCCGCAAACACACACAGAAAGAGGAATCTCATTTAAAACAGTAATCAATGGCATTAGTAAAGCATGTGAAGATGCTCAGGTAAACCTGAATATTACTTCTTTATTAATTATGAGTTATTTAAGACATTTATCAGAAGAGGATGCATTTAAGACTTTAGAACAATCTCTGCCTTATAAAAATAAAATTACAGCGATTGGTTTAGATTCATCTGAGAAAGGTAATCCACCATCAAAATTTAAAAATGTATTTGACGCCTCTGTAAAAGCAGGTTATATCCCACTGGCACATGCGGGTGAGGAAGGCGATGCTTTTTATATATGGGAGGCTATCGATATTTTAAAAATTAAGCGAATTGATCATGGGAACAATGCTTTACAAGATCCAAAATTAATTCAAGAAATAATTAAGCGTGATATAGCATTAACTGTTTGCCCGCTCTCGAATACTGCCTTGCAAGTGGTTGATGATTTAAAAAATCACCCATTAAAAAAAATGATTGATTTAGGATTAAAAGTTACCATAAATTCAGATGATCCAGCTTACTTTGGCGGACAGGTAAATAAAAATTATTTGGAAATTCAAAAAGCATTAAACCTTAATAAAGAAGATTTATTTCTATTGGCAAAAAATTCTTTTCAATACTCCTTGCTTTCTTATGATACAAAACAAAAATACCTTATCGAACTGGATAGCTATTTCGAAAATAACGCTTAAGCTAAATTGAATTTTTATTTAATTCTTTTATGACTTCTTCAATATGCTTTTCGGCATTAAACATGTTGCTGTATATAAATTTTACATTTCCTTCTTTATCAATAATAAAGGTAACTCTGCCAGGCAATAAACCCAAAATATTACTTTTTACTCCAAATAATTTTCTTACTTTATTTTGGGTATCTGCCAATAAGGTAAAAGGCAGGTTATACTTTTCTGCAAATTTTTTATGACTATCTACATTATCAGCACTTATACCAACAACCATTACATTTCTGTCTGAAAATTCTGTAAAAGAATCACGAAATTTACATGCTTCTTTTGTGCATCCGGGGGTATCATCTTTTGGATAGAAGTAGATAACCATTGTAGTTTTTCCTAAATAATCAGCACTATGAAAATTATTCCCAAATTGATCTTTTAAACTAAAATCAGGCACCCTGTCACCAACACTTATATTATTTTGACTTTGCATCATATTTAATCGATAAATAATTGTTATTAAAACAAGTAGAAATAATGAAATAAAAAATATTTTTTTCATACTTTTAATCACCTGAATAGGTTACAAAATTGCGAGGCGTTTCATATAATGTTATAGATAAATCTAACTTTGAGTCAATTTTATTTCGAAGTTTATTCCAAATAATAACAGAGATATTTTCTGCAGTTGGATTTATTGTTTTAAATTCAAGAACTTCTTCATTTAAATTTTTATGATCAAATTGATCTTCAATTTCTTCTTGGATAATTTTTTTGAGGATCTTCATATCCATTACAAAACCAGTATCCCGATGTATTTCTCCGGTAACTGAAACTATTAATTCATAGTTATGACCATGATAATTCGGATTAGCACATTTGCCAAAAATTTTTGCATTCCGGTCATCTGTCCAATCATTATTATATAAACGATGAGCTGCATTAAAATGTGCCTTTCTATTAACAGTAACTTTCATTTTAAACTAATCTTTTATAGTATTCTTTAAAAATTATTTTAAACCATTCAGTATATATTTCAGGTTGGTGTTGTATGTCTTCATTTATATCACTCAAGGTCATCCATTTATAATCTTCAACTTCATCTTTGTTAATGATCGGATCATCGTTGAATTTACCAACCATGACATGATCAAGTTCATGTTCTGTTAGCCCATTATCAAATGGAGCTTTATAGACAAACCAAAATGCTTCTTTTAAATCACAAACAAAACCCATTTCTTCGAGTAATCTGCGTTTCCCAGCTTCAATATTCGTTTCACCATTTCGCTGATGACTACAACATGTATTTGTCCATAATTTAGGTGAATGATATTTATCATTAGCACGTTGTTGCATCAACAGTTCCTCTTTTTCGTTAAATACGAAAACAGAAAATGCCCGATGCAATATAGCCTTTTTATGTGCTTCCATTTTTGGCATTAAGCCAAGCTGTTCATCTTTTTCATTCACCAATATTACTTGTTCTTCTGTCATGTATTTAAAATTATCACAAAGCTATTAATTTAATACTTCCATTGGGAAACTAATAGTTTTGATAGTAGATTGTTCATCAACTATGTCATTCCACGCAAAAATTATTTCCTCATTAACCAATTCAAACTGAGGAAATCCACTAGCTCTGGATGATGACAATGAGCTAATTAGAAATGGAACTGATTTCGAGCCATCTTTATTTACTTTTATTATTTTTATTTCCGCCCCATCCACTGTAGTTTCCATCCAACTCACTAAGGCATTTTGCTCATCAATCAATGCTACATCTACCCTACCAACAGGTTTACCATTATCAATTTGAATTGGAATATCAAAATTCTCGCCATTATCATATGAAAAAGATATATTTACCTTAGGCAAATTATCAGCTGCTGTAAACCAGGCAACAACTAATGTGTTATTAAATGAAACAGCTTTCGGCCCATTGACCGGGCAACCTTTTATTTTCCAATTATCATTATGAATTGGTTCGGGATTTGTCCAACTATTATCAATTGATCTGGATATAAATATATCTCTAATTTCTTCATCTGATCTGTCTCTATATACAATAATTGGTCCATTGTTTGTAATTGCCGCAGATGTTTGACAACAATCGCAAGTTTTACTATCAACTAAAATATCATCAATTATTTTTCCATTTGACAATACTGTTGCAGTTCTGATATTCATGGCTCCACTACTTTGATGGTCCCCGTCATAACCCCCGCCTTGTGTATTTCTTCCATCCAACCAGGTTACAAAAAAAGAATTTTCTTTATACGGTAACATGGTTACAAATCCGTGTTCTGTTTTTGTACTGTCCTTATGTAATTTATTAGCTTCATTCCAATTTTCACCTTTATCCATTGATTGCTTTAAATACACATCATAAGCAAAAGTTGCCGGATCAGATTTTTGCAAATAATGAATCATTAAGTTATCCTTATTTCGCGCAATCGCAGGAAAATCCGCCCAATTTACAAACCAATTCTTCCCCTTCCCTATTTGCCTTGCTTCTGACCATTTATTGTCACTTAAAGTGGAAAAATTTATTGTATGCATGGAATCATTTACTTTTTGTGTCCATGACATGATCAAATTACTACCATCCGAAAATAAAAATGGCTGCATACTATTACCAGCAACAGGACTTTCTAATAATTGAATAGTATCTGTTTTTGATTTTTCTTGATTGCATGAAAATAATATCAAAACAAATAAGGAAGTCAACACTTGAATAGATTTTATCATTGAATTGTTTTTAATAAATTAATAATCTCTTCAGAGTCCCATTCAGTTGCTCCATCAATTCTTTTAACCATTTCTCCGTCTTTATTGTAAATAAAAGTAGCCGGTAAAGCATAAATATTTAACTGATCAAGAGTAGAAGTAAGATGTAAAAACTTAAACGGATAATTTTTACTATTATTAAACGCTTTTATTTTACTTATTTCATCGGTGGTCGGAAATAAAAAAACATAATTTTCATCTTGTAAAATTTCCTGAGCTCGAACTAATGAAGGCATTTCCTGTAGACAAGGTGTACACCAGGTTGCCCAAAAGTTTAACAATATTCTTTTCCCTTTATAATTATCCAAACTTACATCTTCACTATCCATATTAATATATAATGTACGTGGTTCAGGTTTTTCTTCGATAGTTTCCTTTTTTTTCACATCTCCACAGTTATATAACGTAATGAAGCTAAATAAAATCAATAATAATTTGAATCGCATAGAGTTTAATTTATTTATGAAAGTGCATACTTTAACAGGTTTAAATTTATATTTGTGCTGCAATATAAAAGATTCATTTCAACTATGAGATTATTTAACATTTTCATTTTTACTTTTTTCTTATTCACTCTGTACAATTGTAAAGATAATGCAACAGAAAATGCAAAAACGCCACAAGAGGGCGTCTCTGCTGAAGCTAAAAAGAATGAATCAATTGATGAATCTAATATCATTATAAAAGAAGCAGATTCTATTGACAATAAAAATACGGTTGCTTTTTTAAAAAAATATGGTGAACTTAACAAAGAAAATAAAATTTTAATTAAAACCAGATTAGGAAATATTTCATTAAAACTGTATGATGATACGCCACTACACAGGGCAAGTTTTATTTTTTTAATAAAAGTTGGGTATTTTGATACTACATGTTTTTACAGAGTTGTTCCGAATTTTATTATTCAGGGTGGGGAATCAGAAAGATTGGATACCCAAAGATTTAAAGCAAAATACCATCGATATAAGTTACCTTCGGAATTCAGAAAAAACAGAAAACATAAATATGGAGCTTTAGCTGCAGCAAGGGATTGGGAAAATAACCCCTCAAAAAAATCAACAGCATTTGAATTTTATATAATTCAAAACAGACAAGGAGCCCATCATTTGGATGGTGAACATACTGTTTTTGGTGAAGTTACATCCGGTTTTAACACGATCGACAAAATTGTTAATCTAAAAGCCGGAAGTGATGAATGGCCTTTAGAAGATGTATTTATTGAAGTAAAAATCATTGATTAAATTATCTTGATCTCACATTTTCAAATCATCAAATTAAAAGTATCTTTGCCCTCCTAATTTCTACTAATGAATTTTTTACAAGAAATACAAAGAAGAAGAACTTTTGGTATCATTTCACATCCGGATGCTGGTAAAACTACTTTAACTGAAAAGCTATTGCTTTATGGTGGTGCTATTCAAGAAGCTGGTGCGGTTAAAAGTAATAAAATTAAGAAGGGTGCCACTTCTGATTTTATGGAAATTGAACGTCAAAGAGGTATTTCAGTTGCCACATCGGTATTAGCCTTTAATTACAAAAATTTAAAGATCAATATCTTAGATACACCCGGGCATAAAGATTTTGCCGAAGATACTTTTAGGACCTTAACCGCAGTTGACAGTGTAATCGTGGTAATCGATGTTGCTAAAGGTGTTGAAGAACAAACGGAAAAATTAGTTGAAGTATGTAGAATGCGTAATATTCCAATTATTGTTTTTATCAATAAACTTGATCGTGAAGGTAAAGATGCCTTTGATCTACTTGATGAAATAGAACAGAAATTGGAGCTAAAAGTGATTCCCTTAAGTTTTCCAATTGGAATGGGATATGACTTTAAAGGGATCTATAATATATGGGAAAAGAAATTGAACCTATTTTCTGGGGATGTAAAACAAACTGTTTCAACAGGTATTGAATTTACAGATGTAAACAACCCTGAATTAGATAAGATCGTTGGAGAAAATGCTGCAATTGATTTACGGGAAGAATTAGAATTGGTTAGAGAAGTTTATCCAAAATTTGATAAAGATGCTTATTTAAAAGGCGAGTTACAACCGGTGTTCTTTGGTTCAGCTTTAAATAATTTTGGTGTAAAAGAATTATTGGATTGTTTTATAGATATAGCTCCACCGCCTCAGCCAAAAATGTCTGATACTCGACTGGTAGATTCTAAAGAAAATAATTTTGCAGGTTTTGTATTTAAGATCCATGCTAATATGGATCCTAAACACCGCGATAGGCTTGCTTTTGTTAAAGTAGTTTCGGGAATTTTTAAAAGAAATAAAAATTATTTACATGTCAAGCAAAACAAAAAAATGAAATTCTCCAGCCCAAACGCTTTCTTCGCTGAGAAGAAAGAGATTGTTGATGAATCCTTCCCTGGAGATATTGTGGGTTTGCATGATACTGGAAATTTTAAAATTGGTGATACCTTAACGGAAGGAGAAAAACTGGAATTTAAAGGAATCCCTAGTTTTTCACCTGAACATTTCCGTTATGTAAATAATGCAGACCCAATGAAATCCAAACAGTTAGCTAAAGGATTGGATCAATTAATGGATGAGGGTGTTGCACAATTATTTACGCTAGATGTTAATGGTAGAAAAGTAATTGGAACTGTTGGAGCACTACAATTCGAAGTAATTCAGTATCGTTTAGAGCATGAATATGGGGCCAAATGCAACTATGAAAATTTGAATGTTCACAAAGCGTGCTGGGTTGAGGCTGATGATGAATCAAATGAAGAATTTAAAGAGTTTAAACGTGTTAAACAACGCTATTTAGCCAAAGATAAAAAAGGTCAATTAGTATTTTTAGCTGATTCGGCATTTACTGTTCAAATGACACAAAGCAAATATCCTACGGTAAAACTACATTTTGTAAGTGAATTCAAATAAGAATTTATGCACATGAAATGTTAATAGAATGCATATGCCCGTCATTATTTGAAGAAATAACCTGAATTGATTGATTACTCTTCAATTTATCAAAGCTGGATGCTGAGATTGTTACTCTGTGATCATGTCCCGAACTACCTGCAATATCATATTCTTTTGACATACCACTATCAACATCGGCTTTAGATACTACAATTGTATGGCCATGATTAGAGTTTATTACACTATTTGTTCCATTTTTCAGGCAATCATTTTCAGGGTTTCCATTAGGTGGCGAACTACTACTACTTGAATCAGAACAACCTAAAACCGAAATAACTGGTATCGCAAAAAGAACAGAACCAGCCATTTTTTTGATAAAATCCTTTCTATCCATAATACATTAATTATAGTTTTATTTTTGAGACGTAAATTTCAGAAATACCTTACAAACTGGACTAAATAAAAAAATAATTGAATAAATTCGGTACTCAAATTATTCAACGACAAACTTTTTGAATATTCTTTATGTACATAAGATTCCGATATCTTGTACCAATTCATCTCACCGATATAAGGTAAAAATAGGTTTTTTTAAATTTTCTAAAAAGTAATTTAATTAATTTTAGTGCTTAATATGCTGTAAAACAACTCTATACCATAAGCAATTTGGCCAATTCTAAGATTTTCATTAGGACTGTGCTGATTATTATCAGGATTCACCATTGGAACAATAAAAGCCGGAATTTTTAATTCATTAATAAAAGGCGAAATGGGTACAGTACCTCCCATGGTTCTAATTTTAACCACATCCTCGCTAAAGGTATTTTTTAAAATATTTGAAATCCAAATTCCGTAGGTATTATTTAGGTCCGTTCTAAATGGATTTGTTACGGTTCCTTCTTTGATCATAACGATCTTCGCATAACGCATACGCTCGTCAATTGTTGGCTCCTTATCCGTTATAAAATAGCCCTGATCTTCAATATGCTTTTTTACTAAATTTTTTAATCTATCACCGTCGCTTTCAATAACCAAACGAATATCAATATCGGCGACGGCTCGATCAGGAACAATTGTTCTTGCTTTTTTACCCGTCCAACCGGAGGAAAGTCCTCGTATATTTAAGGAAGGGTATTGCAAAGACTCCTGATAATAACTTCCAACTGTTTCGGGACTGTGTATTGCCAGAGTATTATGAATAGAGGTAATATCATCTGGTACACTTTTTAATATTTCACTTGTTGATGCGTCTAAATCAATACCATCATAGTAGCCATCAATTATTACTTTCCCATTTTCATCTTTCATACTTGCTAATAAATGTGCTAATCTGAAACCCGGATTTGGTGCGTAATTACCGTAATGCCCACTGTGTTGAGGTTTAATCGGACCAAATGTAGTTATGGATAGAGTAGTAATTCCTCTACAGCCAAAAACCAAGGTAGGCCTATTTGAATGATGAACTGGTCCATCATTGATAATTAAAAAATCTGCCAACAATAATTCGTGATTTTCACGAACTGCTTTTGGTAAAGGTATACTACTCTTCTCTTCCTCACTGTCTAATATTATTTTAACATTAAAAGGAATTTCTTTTTTATTTTTATTAAGCAAATCAATGGCATTCAAGAACATTACTATAGGCCCTTTATCATCTGAGGTGGATCTGCCGAAAAGTCTCCAGTCATAATTCAAACTATTATCCAGATCAGACCATTCAATTTGATTCCAATTTGAACCATCCTTTTCTTTTATAACCACCTGATAAGGATCTATTTGATCCCATTTTGAAGGGTCAACAGATTGTCCGTCAAAATGCATATAGAATAATATAGTTGGCCTGCTATTTTTAATAGGCAATTCAGCAAAAAATAATGGCGCTCCATCGGTTTCTATTATCTTGGTTGTAAAACCTCTCAAATTAAATTTCTTTGTTAACCAGTCTATATTTTTATTTATATCCTCATAATCTAAGGCATCATTGGGAATGGCTACAAAATCTTTTATTTCTTCTATAGAATTTACAATTTGATCCTTTAACTGATTTTCTTTTTGTGAGAAACTGAAATGTGAGCTTAAAACAAAGCTTATCATAAAAATTATTTTCATATTATTTTCCATATACTTAAATTGAGCATTAAAATTAACAAATACTTTTCAATTTCATCTTTATTTTTATTACTTCCAGATTAATCAATGCATTTTAATTTATTTTCTGGTTGGATATTAAGTCTGTAATAATCTTTACTTTTGTAATTAAAATTAAATAGATGAAAAAAATTACTTTATCGTTGTTCCTCATTAGTATTCTTATATTTTACTCTTGTGGAACGTCTACTCGTACAACACATGTAAATCTTCATGCTCAAGCTCATAATCAAATGCATCAAGATTTTATGAACGAAGAGTTACAAAAGGAAATTGTTAAAATCGTAAATAATATTTCAGGCATATATATAGGAAATTTACCTTGTTCGGATTGTGAAAAAATAATTTATCAATTACAATTGAATGAGGATCTTAGTTATCATACTAAAGTGATCTATCAGGGTAAATCAGATGTTGTAATTGAAACTTCAGGAACTTTTTCTATAAATAATAATCTGATGATTCAATTGGATCAAAATGCCGGAAGCATGAATTATTTTATACAAAGTGGCAATGGATTATTAATGATGGATAAAGATGGAAAAGAAATTACTGGTGATTTGGCTGATAAATACATATTGTTGCCCAAAATAAAAGATAATAATGAGCCAACGCAAAATAGAAAACAACAAATAATGCATAAAAAATGGAATGATGGCGTAGACTTCTATGCTTTTGGTAATGAGCCGTTTTGGTCATTGGATATGGATTTTAATGAAGATATTCGATTTAAAAATCTCGATGGAATTGATTTTAATGCACCAGCTGTCGAACCAATTAGTGCTATGGACGCAGCAGTTAAGCGGTATAGAAGCGTTACTGAATCCGGTGATATAATAGTCCAATTAATTCATAGCGAATGTATGGATAATATGTCTGGAGAAAAATTCAAATATGGTGTAACTATTGATTATAAATTGAGTACTGAAACTGGATATAAAACTTTTAAAGGTTGTGGCAGATTTATTCCAGATCCACGTTTACATGGTATTTGGACCATAATTGAAGTTGATGGCATGACATTGAAACAAGATGATTTTAAAAATGAATTTCCTAGGCTTGAAATAAACGCTTCCAAGGAAGTAATTTTGGGGCATGACGGTTGTAATTCCTTTACAGGAGGAATAGAAATACTAAACAAGGCTATTATTTTTGGCAAATTGGCCGGTACTATGATGGCATGTCCTGACTTGGAAATTAGCAATAAAATTGGAATGGTTCTGTCGGGTAAAAAATTATCTTATATAATTAATGATAAACTAGAGTTTTATAATGGTGAAAAAAAAGTAATGATACTTAAACATATAGATTAATTTTATTTTTGATCCTGATTTTATTTCTATATTTACCATTAATTAATTCATCATTTTTATAATTATATTCTATATTCAGTGAATTCTAAAGTTATTGCAAGCGGAATATTACGAGCCATTGGGGTTATTGTTGGTATTGTCTTGATTTTGATCTTTTTGTATAAAATTCAATCTGTCTTAATTTATTTAGCCATTGCATCGGTTTTGTCTCTTATCGCTCGTCCGTTATTACGCTTTTTGCATAATAAATTAAAATTGCCAAATATCTTAGCAGTAATTATAACCATGACTTTTTTCATGTTAATAATTTTTGGAATTATATCCTTGTTTATTCCATTAATTATACAGCAAGGTCATAACATATCTTTGTTAAATACGGAAGAATTGAGAACCAATATATTCAATTTATTCCACCAAATTGATCTGTTTTTTTCTGCCAGAAAAATTAATATATTCAATGATCTAAAGAATATCGATATTACTTCAAATATAGCCTCAATTCCAAGCTTGCTTAACTCCCTGGTTGGTGCAGTTGGAACATTTAGCATGGGCTTGTTTTCTGTACTATTTATAACTTTTTTTTTATTGAAGGATACAGATTTAATGCACAATATTTTTCTTACCATAACATCTGACAAAAATGAAGATAGAATTTTAAAATCACTGAGTAAGATCAAGGATCTATTATCAAGATATTTTATCGGTATTATAATTCAAATTTCAATATTATTTGCAATTTATTCGGTTACCTTATTAATTTTTGGAATAAAAAGTGCTGTGGTTATCGCTTTTTTATGTGCCTTGCTAAATATTATTCCTTATATAGGTCCGTTAATTGGGGGCGTATTAATGATACTGTTAACTATGACAAGTAGTTTGGAATATGATTTCCAAACACATATTTTACCCTTAACAAGCTATGTATTATTGGGTTATATTATTGCCCAACTAATCGATAACTTTTTTAGCCAGCCTATAATTTTTTCAAAAAGCGTAAAGTCACATCCTTTAGAGATCTTTCTGATCATTATAATTGGTGGCCTATTATTCGGTATTACAGGTATGATAATAGCTGTTCCTACCTATACAGTAATTAAGGTCATACTCAAAGAGTTCTTATCTGACAATGAGATAGTAAAATCACTTACAAAAGGTTTTGACTAAAATTGAATAAGGAAGTCTTAAATAAAGATGTTCAAACGTTCATTAAGCAAAACCTAAATGAAGATATAACTAAATTAATTTTAAAAGGAATACCCTTTACTAAAATTGGCATTCAGGAAATTGTTGAACAAATAGTTTCAAAAAATAAATGCAAAATCAAACTTCCAACTTGGTATCATAGGGATAAAATATATTATCCCAATAAATTGAATATCGAACAAACTTCATCAGAAATCACTGCTAAATACAAGGCTGATCTGGTTGACGGAAAATCATTAATTGACATTACAGGAGGTTTTGGTGTTGACTGCTTTTACTTTTCAAAAATCATCCAAAAAGTAACCCATTATGAATTGAATATCAAATTATCTCAAATTGTTAATCATAATTATGAAATCCTTGAAATTGATAATATTGCAACCCATGCAATTGACGGATTGCATTTTTTGAATGAAACAAATGAAAAATTCGATTGGATATATATTGATCCCTCCCGCAGAAATGTTGATGATCATAAAGTTTTTCAATTAAAAGATTGTAATCCAGATGTAGTTTTAAATTTGGATTTACTACTTAAAAAATCAAAAAATATCTTATTGAAATTATCGCCCCTAATAGATATTTCATCAACCATCAATGATCTTAAATTCGTTAGGGAAGTTCATGTTGTAGCTGTTGCTAATGAAGTGAAAGAATTACTATTTATTCTTGAAAATAGTTATATAAATGATATTAGCATAAGAACTGTTAATATTAAAAAAGATAATTTTTCAACATTCGGTTCTGTTTTTAAATCTAAGGTAATACCAACTTATTCATTACCTAAAATTTATCTTTACGAACCGAATGCCGCAATATTAAAAGCTGGATTATTCAAAGAAATATCAAATCAATTAAAAGTAGATAAATTACATATTAACAGTCATTTATATACATCTAATAAGTTAATTGATTTTCCCGGTAGAAGATTTAAAATCAAACATGTAATCAATTATAATAAAAAGCAGGTCATCAAATTAATTCCTGAAAAAAAAGCAAATATTACCACTAGAAATTTCCCGGAAACCGTTACTCAGATCAGAAAAAAAACCAAAATAAAAGATGGTGGTGATCAATATTTGTTTTTCACTACCAATATCAATGAAAAACACATAGTTTTACTTTGTGAGAAAGTTTAGCAATTGGTTATCACATTATAGGCATTTAATTTGTTAAATTTGTAGGAATTTCTTCTTTTTTCTACTAATGTAAAAGATAGAAATTCATAATATTGCTGACTAATTTACAAAGATCAAATAATCAATCTAAGAATAAACATGGCCAATAAAAACATTCGAACTTTATCTGCAAGAAAAGGACTTGATAATAATTTATTTGAGAATATATCAAAATTATCCCGTAAAAATGTAGAGGAAAATAAATTTCATGAGCTAGCACAAGAGTTCATGATTGATGATTCTGTGATTTTTGGAACATCAACATTTTACGATTTCATCAAACCGGAGAATAGAAATAAAAAAATTTATGTTTGCTCAGGTACAGCTTGCATGGTAGCCAAAACTCAAAATAAACTTACACAGCAACTTGAAGATCATTTTGACTCTGATGAGATCGGGCATGCGGCATGTGTAGGCAGGTGTCACAGTAACAATGCCTTGATGTTTAATGACAGGACTTATTCAATAAATGAAGAAAATGATTTGAAAAAAGTTTTGAATTCAGAATATCAGGAAAACTCCTATAATGTCAATTCAAATTCAACCCCAATTCTAACATCTGATATTGATAGTTTAGTTGATTTCTATGCTGTAGCAGAAAAAATTAGCGAACAGCCGGAAATTGTTATTGAAGAGCTGAAATCATCTAAACTTCGAGGGCGCGGTGGTGCTGGGTTCCCATTTTGGTTTAAACTTGATGCAGTTATAAAAGAAACTAATAGTCAAAAATATATAGTTTGTAACGCTGATGAAGGTGATCCCGGTGCCTTTAGTGATATGTATTTAATGGAACAGCAACCACATAAGGTTTTATTTGGTATGTATGCTTCGGGGAAGTGCGTTGGTGCTGATACAGGAGTTCTTTATATCCGTGGGGAATATCCTGATTCAATTAGAATAATAAATGACGCTATTATAGAACTGGAAGAAAAAAAACTCATCTCAAATTTTAACTTTAAGATCATACCCGGTCAGGGATCCTATATTTGTGGAGAGGAAACAGCTTTATTGAACTCTATTGAAGGTCTACGTCCTGAGGTAAGGGTTAGGCCGCCGTATCCTGCACAATACGGACTATACGGTAAACCAACTGTTTTGAGCAATGTAGAAACCTTCGCCAATATTAATTGGATCCTTGAAAATGGAGGTGAAGCTTATGCTAAATTAGGTACAAACCAATCTACCGGAACAAAATTAGTTTCATTGGATAGTTTTTTTAAGCAACCCGGAATGTATGAAATTGAAATGGGTACTACCCTGGAAACAATATTTGAAGATTTTGGAGGTGGATTTAGATCGAAAATTAAAGCACTGCAAATTGGTGGACCATTAGGTGGAATTGTTCCCATGCATAAAATAAAAGACCTCACATTAGATTTTGAATCATTAAATGATAATGGATTTTTATTGGGTCATGCAAGTTTTGTTTCAATTCCTGAAAGTTTTCCTATGATACAATTTATTGAACATTTAATGAAATTCACCGCAGATGAGAGTTGTGGCAAGTGTTATCCATGCAGAATAGGATCCTTTAGAGCTTATGAAATGATTAAAAAAGCACAGAACGAAGCTTATACAATTGATAAGCAATTATTTGATGACCTCATAGAAACCTTAGAAATCGGCTCATTATGTGCATTGGGTGGCGGAATACCTTTGCCTGTTAAAAATGCATTAAAATATTTTGATCTGGAGTTAAAAGAGTATTTTAACGATTAATAAAGCTTTTAGATAAGGAGGCATGAACATGAACTTAATTAAATCTTAAGGTAAATAAATAGAAAATGAAAGCATTTATAAATAATACGGCCCACGAAGCAAAAATTGGCGAAACCATTTTAGAATTCGTTCGAAGAATTGAAACTGTTGATACCATCCCAACAATGTGCCAGGATGATCAGCTGGAAAATTTTGGCTCGTGCAGGGTTTGTTCGGTAGAGGTTGCTCGTGAAAAAGATGGAGAAACAAAAGTTGTAGCTTCATGTCATACTCCAGTTTTTGAAAATGCATTTATTTATCACAATACTCCTAAAATTAAGCGTTTGCGCAAAAATATAGTGGAAATGGTTTTAAGCGACTACCCTTCTGATAAGGTGTTTGCCGAGAGTGGTAAAAAACCCACCGAATTCCAAAGGACTATTGCTGATATTGGAATTCCAAATATTCGATACCCCAAAGGAGAAGATCATTTGAGTATGGATAAAGACAATTCACACCCATATATTAAATCAGATCTGTCACAATGTATCAACTGTTATCGATGCATTAGGGCTTGCGAAGAAATTCAAGGGGAAATGATATTAGGTATGAGTGGTAGAGGATTCGCAACGAACATTATTAAGGGATTCGATACTAATTTTAATCTTTCTGCATGTGTTTCCTGTGGTGCCTGTGTGCAAACCTGCCCCACAGAAGCTTTGACCGATAAATTTGAAACTAAGACGTTGATTCCGGATAAAACAGTACGAACAACCTGTACTTACTGTGGGGTGGGATGCCAACTAGATATTTCTGTGATCAATAAAGAAATAAAGGGGATACAGGCTCCGGTAACTGCAGAAGTTAATCAAGGTCATACTTGTCTTAAAGGCAGGTTTGCATTTCAATTTTACAACCACCCGGACAGATTAACAGAACCGTTGATCAAACGAAATGGAAAATTTGAAGTTGTTACATGGGATGAAGCATATGACTATATAAAGGAAAGGATCTTAAAGGTAAGAAATGATTATGGCGTTAACGCAATTGGATGTATCTCTTCATCAAGAGCTACAAATGAAGAGAATTATTTAATGCAGAAAATGACTAGAGTAGCGCTTAATACGAATAATATAGATGGTTGTGCCAGAGTATGTCATGCTCCAACTGCATTTGGAATGCAACAGGCATTTGGTACCGGCGCCGCAACAAATTCGGTTAACGATCTTGATAATACAGACTGTATATTCCTTTTTGGTGCAAATCCAACAGAAGCGCATCCGGTTACAGGTGCAAAAGTTAAACAGCTTTTTATGCAGGGTATTACAAGTATTGTAGTCGATCCGGTACAGACAACCTTGGCTAAACTTGCAAAATATCATTTACAATTAAGGCCCGGTACCAATGTGGCCTTATTAAATATGATGTCTCACTATATCATTAAAGAAAATTTAGTAGATCAAAATTTTATTAAAAAATTTACAGAACAGTATCAGGGCTTTAAAGATCATGTTTTAGATCTTGATATGGGTGAACTGGAACAATTAACAGGTGTTTCTAAAGATCTTGTAAAAGAAGCCGCAATTGCTTATGCCTCTTCAAATAATGCAATGGAATTTCATGGATTAGGTGTAACAGAGCATTTTCAAGGAAGTAAAACCGTTATGCTTTTGGCGAATTTAGCAATGATGACTGGTAATGTTGGAAGAAATGGTGTTGGTTTAAACCCCTTACGAGGTCAAAACAATGTACAGGGAGCGGCAGATATGGGAGTTCAACCTCATCAAGGTGCGGGCTATATGGATGTAAACAGTAAGGAGATCCAAAATTATTATGCTGTTAAATACGGAATATCAAAAATGCCAGAAAAAGAAGGCCTTAAAATTCCGGAAATGCTTGATGCTGCCATAAATGGTGAATTTAAAGCACTTTGGATAATGGGAGAAGATACTTTAATGACTGACCCAAATACCCATCATATTAGAAAGGCAATGGAACAACTTGATATTTTAATAGTTCAGGAATTGTTCATGTCAGCTACGGCTGAAATGGCCGATGTTGTTCTGCCAGCTGCCTCCTATTTTGAAAAGAATGGGACTTTTACTAACGGTGAACGTAGAGTTCAAAGGGTAAATAAAGTAGTTGAACCAATTGGAAATTCAAAATCTGATGGTCAGATGATTATTGATATGATGTACAAATTTGGATATGAACAACCTACCGGAAAAATTTATGATGCTGCAAAGTTATTGGAAGAAATTTCTGATGTAATTCCTTTTATGAAAGGTATTACATGGGAAAGGTTAGGTGAAAATGGGTTGCAGTGGCCGGTTTTAGAGAACGGAACAGATACTAAAATAATTCATAAAAATGGTGAATTCAAACGAGGCAAAGGAAAATTTCATCATTTTGATTTTGAGGAAACTCCTGAATTGGTTGAACATCGAAAAAAATATCCATTTATTCTTACTACGGCCAGGCAATTAGAACATTATAACGCCGGTACAATGACGAGAAGAACAGATAATCAGTTGATTTCTCCAATGGATTATTTGGAAATAAATCCCTTAGATGCTGCCGGTAAAAATATTAATGCCGATAATAAAGTAAGAATTTTTTCAGATCGGGGAAGTGTTGAAATACCTGTAAAATTAACTTACCTGGTAAAACCCGGAGTAGTCAGAACTACCTTCCATCAACCTGAGATTTTTATTAATATGATTACCGGAAATGTGGGTGACGAATTCACAATGACGCCTGAATATAAGGTTGTTGCTGTTGATTTTGAAAAAGTTTGACATTTATCAAATTCTATAATGTTACCTCCAATCCATCATAAGCTAGAAAAACGTTATCCGGTAGCTGTTTGGATACTTTAAAATGAGAACCCAATTTATGACTAATATGTGTTAAATAAGCTGCTTTAGGATTTATTTCGCTAATAAAATCAAGTGATTGCTGTAAATTAAAATGAGTTGGATGAGGTTTTATTCTCAAAGCATTGATCACCAAAACATCCAAATTCTTTAATTTTTCTTTCTCAACTTTTGAAATAAAGCTCGCATCTGTGATATAAGCAAGTTTTTCAATTTTATAACCGAAAATATCCAGTTTTCCATGTACAACAGAAATTGGTGATACCCATATATTCTGAAGTTGAAAATCCTGAGTTGTTATTATGTTTTCTTCAACTTTTGGAGCTCCCAGATATCTGTTCTCTCTTTGGAAAATATAAAAGAACCTTGTCTTTAAATTATCCATAACCCTTTGAAAAGCATATATGGGAACAAAACCTCTATTATTTGAATAAACCCTTATATCATCTAAACCTGCAGTATGATCAGCGTGTTCATGTGTAAACAATACGCCATCAATATGAGTAACTTGAGCAGTCAACATTTGTTGTCTGAAATCAGGACCACAATCAATAACATAAGTAAACTTATCCCATTCCAATAATACCGAAGATCTCAATCTTTTATCTTTAGGATTATTTGACCTACATACTTGCTCAGTACAACCAATCATTGGAACTCCTTGTGAGGTACCTGTTCCTAAAAAAGTCAATTTCATCTGTTTATAATTATTGTTTTTATCGGTTAAATGTAACATTCATATATTCATTTCCTTGTGCGACTAAATTTTTTAGTCATGAATGTTTCATATTATAAAAATTTAAACAAATTTAAAAAGAATAAGGTTAATAAGGAATCTTAACCATTTAAAAGTTAATTTTCAATAAAATGTAAATGATCCTTGTTACGGTTCTTGATTAATCAATTTTATAATTAAATGTATATATCTTTAATACAGACTTTTAAAGTATGTATATTCAATAATAGATTCATTAATAATTATTGCAGTAAAAGTGATTTAAGTCATTCTTTATATTTTTAAAACTTATTAATTTTACAATAATTCAATCAAAAATATACGAATATGAAAATAGGTATTTTAAAAGAAACTCACAAAGGCGAAAAGCGAGTATCTATTTCTCCAAGTATTGCAAAACAATTAATTGATAAAGGATTTGAAATTATAGTGGAAGAAGATGCAGGTTCATCTTCTAATTTTAAAAATTCAGATTACAAAAAAATAGGTGCAATAGTTGAAAGAAGAGGTGTAATATATAAAGAAGCTAATATACTGGTTAAAATCAATCCCTTTGATGAAGACGGTTTAAAATTAGTTGATAAACATCATGTATTGATAAGTCAGTTATTCCATAAATCTCGCCCAAAACTTTTGAAAGCAATTGCTTCAAAAGGAGCAACTGCTTTTTCAATGGATGCAATGCCAAGAATTTCAAGAGCTCAGGATATGGATGTATTAAGTTCTCAGAATAATTTAGCAGGATATAAAGCCGTTATTCTAGGGGCCTATGAAATGACAAAAATTTTTCCATTGATGATGACTGCAGCCGGTACAATAACACCATCGAGAGTATTGGTTTATGGTGTTGGTGTTGCGGGATTACAGGCAATTGCTACGGCAAAACGACTTGGCGCAATTGTGGAGGCTACAGATATTAGAATGGAAACCAAAGAACAAACTGAATCTCTTGGCGCTAAATTTATAAGCGTAGATAATGAAGACGGCGAATCAGAAGATGGATATGCAAAAGTGGCTTCTGAAGATTATGTTAATAGGCAAAAAGAGGCTGTAAATAAATCTTTATTCAAAGCCGATCTGGTAATAACTACCGCAATGATACCCGGTCGAAAATCACCCGTATTGATTACAGAAGAACAGGTTAAAGAGATGAAGAATGGCGCTGTAATAATTGATATGGCAGCTGGTCAAGGTGGTAATTGTGAGTTGAGTAAGATGAATAAAACGGTTATCAAACATGGAGTTAAAATTATTGGCACAACTATTTCACCAGAAAGTGTTTCAACCAATGCTAGTGATCTTTATGCAAAAAATATGTATAATTTTATTATGCATCTAACGGAAAACAATGAATTTAAATGGGAATTTGAGGAAGAAATCACAGATGATACATTAATTATTTACAAAGGAAAAATCAGGAAAAACGGAAAAAAATAAAACAATATGACTGAATTAATAAATTTTATCAGTAACAATCTCCAATTGATCTACATCATTATTTTAATGATTTTTGTTGGAGTTGAAATTATCGGGCACGTACCTGCCGTTTTGCATACACCACTTATGTCTGGTGCTAATGCAATTCATGGTGTTGTAATCATTGGAGCTATTTTAGTGATGTTAGGTAGTGATCCTGAAAATATACTGGCTCTTTCCCTAGGGTTTGTAGCAGTATTACTTGGAACCCTGAACGTGGTTGGCGGGTTTGTTGTAACCGATCGCATGTTAGAAATGTTTAAAAAGAAAAGATAATGGAATATACATTTAGTCTTGAATTGATTTATTTAATAGCATCAATCACTTATATACTTGGATTGAAGATGCTTGGACATCCGGAAACCGCAAGAAAAGGAAATCTAATCGCTGCCTCTGGTATGACTTTGGCTATATTCGGTACTATCTTTTTATATCAAGGAACAGTTCCCTCATTAATATATGCTTTAATTACTATTGCTATAATAATTGGAACCATAATTGGCTGGATTGTAGCCAAAAAGGTTGATATGACCAAAATGCCTGAGTTAGTATCACTATTCAATGGTATGGGGGGAGCAAGTGCTGCTTTAATAGGTTTGATTGAATTTCAACATTATACAGGAAACCAACTATCGATATTGACAATTATTGCTGCAATGATTATAGGTAGTGTTTCTTTTTCTGGTAGTATGATTGCCTGGGCAAAACTTAACGGCACATTAAGAAATCCGATTCGTATACCAAAATATAACATTTTGAACAATGTTTTCTTATTGGCAATTTTAGCTTTTGGAGCTTTAATAATTATAACTGGAATAGATAATCAACTATTTCTGTACATATTATTCTTCGCAGCACTTCTATATGGAATACTATTTGTAATTCCTATTGGTGGTGCAGATATGCCGGTAGTAATTTCCTTATTAAATTCATTTACGGGCCTGGCAGCTGCTTTCGGTGGTTTTTTATACGGAAATATGGTAATGCTTACCGGTGGTATTTTGGTAGGATCTGCAGGTACAATTTTGACCCTGGCCATGTGTAAGGCAATGAACAGGCCATTATCTAATGTTATTTTTGGTGCTTTCGGTGAAGATAATGGTGACACAACTGCTGATATAACAAGTAGTAAAAATCAAGGAATCATTAAAAAAACAACGGCGAGTGATGCTGCAATTTTAATGAACTATGCCAATAAAGTAATCATCGTTCCTGGTTATGGTTTAGCAGTTGCTCAAGCCCAACATATAATACATGAAATAGAGCAAGTCTTAGAGAAAAAAGATATAGAAGTAAAATATGCTATTCATCCCGTTGCAGGAAGAATGCCTGGTCATATGAATGTTCTATTGGCTGAAACTAATGTAGATTATGATAAACTGGTTGAAATGGATGATATCAACGCTGAATTTGAAAATACAGATGTTGTTCTGGTTGTTGGAGCAAATGACGTTATTAATCCGGCAGCACATGATGATCCATCGAGTCCTATATATGGAATGCCAATATTAAATGTTGAAAAAGCAAAAAGTATTATTATCAATAAAAGGAGTATGAATCCAGGCTATGCCGGTATACAAAATAAATTGTT